>FSWQ01002355.1_pt1 | contig 10349 bp, 9 predicted proteins | sample 1637691 | NCBI WGS metagenome assembly FSWQ01 (sample SAMEA3914814, study PRJEB12502) | metagenome | biome: forest; material: soil | place: USA | collected 2011-09-16 | depth 0.1 m | reverse complement strand
GACTATTTCTGCTGGATCAGCGAAACGTCGATGGTGATTTTCACCTCGCTGCCGACCAGTACGCCGCCCGCCTCGAGCGCCGCATTCCAAGTCAGCCCGAAGTCTTCGCGCTTGATCTTGGCGGTGGCGGTCGCGCCGATGCGGGTGTTGCCCCAGGGATCGGCGGTCGGCGCGCTCGGTCCTTCGACCTCGAGCACGACTTCTTTGGTGACGCCGTGGATGGTCAAGTCACCGGTGACACTCAGCTCGTCCGTGCCCTTGGCCTTCACGGACTTCGACTTGAAGGTCAGCGTCGGAAACTTCTCCACGTCGAAGAAGTCGGGGCTCTTCAGGTGACCGTCACGCTTCTCGTCGTGGGTGTTGAGCGACGTCACGTCCACGGTCGCGTCGATCGTGGTTGCTTCCGGCTTGCTCGGATCCCAGCTCACCTTGCCTTCGACTTTGTGAAACTCACCGCGCACGTTGGTGATCATCAAGTGCTTGACGCTGAAGCCCGCAGTGGAGTGAGAACCATCGACGACCCATTGATTTGACATATTGAACTCCTGACATCGCCGCGTCATCGCAGCTTCGTGGGGAGAGTGTGCGTACCGTCGCGCCCTTCCGCCAGACTCGATTTTCAGACTCAGCGTTGCCTCCCCGCAACGCCCAGCGGGCGCCGGATTTGCGCGCTAATTGGGCAGCGTTTCGCGCCTCTCGGGCGGCTCGGCCTGCTGGCGGAAACCGTCCGGCCCGGATGATCGAGAGTGGGGGCGCCCAGAAGACTCACCGTGCAGCTCCGAGCGCGCCTCGGGTGCTCGGGGCCGCGCCGCACTCAGACCGGGCGCGTTCGCTCTTCGTGATCGACCAATAGCTCGGTGTTGCCGAGCGCGTCGGAGACCGCCCCCAGCAGCACCTGCACCTTGCACGGCTTGCGCAAGAAGCCGAGCGCGCCGCGCGCGTGAACGGCGGTCTCGCGACTCGGCTCGTCGTGACCGGACACGAACAGGATGCGCACGCCGGGATCGACCTTCAGCAACCGCTCCTGCGTTTCTTCACCGGTGAGGACCGGCATGTCGAGATCCAGAATCACCAAGTTCGGACGCGGATAGGCGGCGCGATACGCTTCCACCGCTTTGACGCCGTCGGCCGCTTCGATCACGACGTGCCCAGCTTGGCGGAGCAGGCGGGCGAAGCTGCGCCGCCCCACCCCTTCGTCGTCGACGAGCAGGATCGTGCCACGCGAGCTGTTCTGGGGCGCTTCGTGCGAGCCGGTGACGTGGCCCGGTTGCTGGCTGGACTGCATGGGCAAGAACACCAAAAAGCGCGTGCCCTTGCCCTCTTGGCTCTCGATTTGGATCTGCCCGCCGTGGAAGCCGACCACCTCTTTGACGGTAGCCAAGCCGAGCCCGAAGCCTGCGCCTTCTCGTTTGGTGGTGAAGAAGGCCTCGAAGATGCGGGCGCGCGTGGCTTCGTCCATGCCCACGCCGGTGTCTTCGACGCACAACACGAGGTGCGGCACCGCCGCATTCAGCTGCGCGGGGAGCTGCGCGGTCTCGGCGGCCACGGCGCTGGCCGAGACGCGCAGCACGCCGCCTTGCGGCATGGCGTCCCGCGCGTTCAAACACAAATTCATCAGCACTTGGTGCAGCTCGGCTTGGTCACCGCGCACCGAGAGGCCCGGATAGATTTTGGATTCGATCTGGATGGCTCGATCGAACGTGTGCCGAATCAAGCGCATGACGTCGCTGCACAAGCCGGACAAGTCCACCGCCGAGTGCGCTTGGGCACGGCCGCGCGCGAACTTGAGGATGCCGCGGGTGAGCTCGGTGGCTTGCGATGCGGCGAGCCGGATGTCCTCGAAGCACTCGCGCACTTCTTCACTGGCCAGGCCGCGCTCGCCGGGCAGCTTGCTCAAGTAGTCGATGCTCGCGCCGATCGCGCCGAGCATGTTGTTCAAGTCGTGCGCGACGCCCGCGCCGACGCGGCCGAGCGCCTCCAAGCGCTGGCGCTGCAGCAGCTGGTCTTCGATCGGATCGAAGGGCGCAAATAGCAGCATCACGTGCGGGCCGACTTGGATCTTGTCGCCGAACGACAGCAAATGCCGGGTGATGGGCAGGCCGTTGACCTGGGTGCCGTTCTTGCTCCCGAGATCCTCGAGCAAATAGGCGCCGACGTCGCTCCTCGAGATGCGAGCGTGGTTGCGCGAGACCTCGGCGTCTTCCAAAGAGACCGTTGCGTCGTTGCCGCGGCCAATGACCGAGTGGTCCCCGATTTTGAACTTGCGACCCGCTTGCGCGCCAGCGACGGCGATGAGCCGCGCGGGCCCGGTGTCGAGCAGCCGATCCTGAGTCGAGATATGACGCGACGCGCCCAAGCGAGTTACCGACGCTGTGTAGGAGTGGGTATGCGAAAGTGCTGCCCAAAAGAGGCACCACCACGCTCAGAGCGTAGCACGGCCGTCCGCAATACCCAGGCGGAGAAACCCCGAATGTGGCGCTCGAAATTCGGCGAGTCCGAGCGACGAGAACAAATCCGAACGACGCGTGAAACGCGCACTCAAGTCCGCGCGACCGGCGCCGTAACGCGCGCGCCGCCGGAAGCTGTTTCGCACTGACACGCCGCGCGCGTTCAGTGTGCGTCGGTTGGACGGTTCGAGTCGTTCGGGTTTGGCGCGTCGTTCGAGTTTTGCGCGTCGGCCGCGCAACGAAATCCCGCAACTAGCATGCGCCATTGCGGCGGATGGTGAACGCGGTTCGAGGCACGTAAACCGGCGCCCGGGTAGTTGAAGGCCCCGCCGCGGAGCGCTCGCTCGCAGCTATTCGGGATCGGGTTCGAACCGGTGTAGCCCTGGCGTTTCTCTTTGCGCAGCGCGGCGAGCGACTCGAGCACTTGCTCGCAGGTGCCGGGTTCGCCGCGATCGCGACCCGCGCGGCTGTACGCCATGGGATCGTAAATGTCCGCGGTCCATTCCCAGACGTTGCCCGTCAAGTCGAAATGCCCGTAGGGACCGCGCCCGTCGACATAGGAGCCCACGGGCATGGTGGTGGCGCCCGGGGCGCCGACTTTGCGCCCAAAGCAGGCCAGGTGTTGGGCGTCGGGTGGCTCGTTGCCCCAGGCGTACTTGCGGCCGTCAGCGCCGCGCGCAGCGCGCTCCCACTCGGCTTCACGCGGCAAGCGCTTGCCGCGGAATGCGCAATACGCACTGGCATCGAACCACGACACGCCGACCACCGGTTGCTCGGGGCCGCGAAATCCGGCTTCCGGACCCGCGTGAAAACCCCGCGCGACGTTGTCGCGATACGGCTGGCATGCGCCCGCGCTCACGCACGAAAGGTACTTTTCGTTCGTCACCTCCGTCGTGTCGAGCCAGAAATCTCGGACCGTGACCGCGTGTGCGGGTTGCTCGTCGCGCTCGCCCACGCCGTCTGCGCCCATGGTGAAGGTGCCCCCCGGCACGAGCAGCATGTCACTTTGCCCACCGGGCGCGTCGTTCGTCGCGTTCGTCGCGTTCGTCGCGTTCGTTGGGGGAGTCGGGTTGGGCGCTGGTTCTGCGCGAGCGGCCGCGCCGGAAACGAGCAGCGCAAGCGCACACCAAGCGAGGGAGCGGACCGAGCGTCGCGCCGTCACGGACCGGACTTTTCCGTCGTCTTGAGGAGCACGCTGACGGATACGCGCCGCAGCTCTGCCGCCGGCACTTGCGACGCGGAGGCCGCGCCGTACACGCTCGAGGTCGCGCCGATGGTCTGCAAGCGCGTGCTGGCCACGCCCAGCGAGACCAATAACCGCTTGACCGCGCGTGCCCGCGCTTCGGCGAGTGACGGTGATTCTCCCGGGCTGGCTTGGCCGACGAGCCCCACGCACTCGAGGCTCGCGTCCTCGGCCATGCGCTTGGCGACGGCGGTCGCGTCGCTGGTTGCTTCGAGCGAGAGCGCGGTCGATCCTTCGCCGAAGCTGAACCGTTCGCTGATTAGCGTGTTCTCGTCGCGCGACTTGGCCAGCCGATCTTGTTCGCTGGGCGCGTCGATCGCAGCGCAGCCCGTCACGCGCGTCGGAGCCGACGCCGCATCGGCTCGATCCGGATCGAAGGGCGCCACGTCTGCCACGAGGTCGCCGGGAACACAGCTGTCTGTGATCGAGGCCGCGTGGCAGGTGACGGCCGCCTGCTGCTTCACGTGCCCGACCAACGCATACTCGTTTCGCGCCTGCGTGCCGAAGCGTAGGTGTGCCTCCGTGGGCATGAAGTTGGGATACTCGGCGTTCGCCTGCGGAACGTAGGTCGCCTCGTACACGATCCACGGCAGAGGCAACTCGCGCTCTTCGACTTTGGTCAGCGCGCGCAGCGTGCAGGTTCCAGCCCATGCTTCACTCGGGCACTGCTTGTGCGCCGCACGGTCACCCGCGCAGCCTGCACTCGCCGCGAACGCGAGCGCCGCCGTGATGCAGAGCAACCCGGTGCCTCGAGCACGAACGGCAGGACGCGTGATCACGCGGAGGACGCTAACATCACCTTCGCCGGCAGCGCGCCTCGTGCAAAATACAGCGCGAAATGTGCCTGAAATGAAGGCGATGAATGGGGACGCGACCGAGGGCACTTGGTGGTGGGGGGAGGGGTGCTCCCCGGCCGCGTCCACATCTACAGAACACACGAGCTTCTGCTTTTCATCCACAAGATTGTGAGTCTCGATGCGATTTAATTTTTGCACACATCGAGTCGCCCGCGCGCCCGGGGCGTTATTCTACGGGGCGTTATTCCACGCCGTCGACACTTGGGGCGACGTTGGCGTCTTTCAGCGAAGTGTCGCCGAGCTCACCCACCGTGAATGGTGTGCTGCGCTTCGTCGGCACATTGCCGATCTTGCAGCGCTCGCTGTTGCCGTCGAGTGATCGTCCGTACGGCATTTTGCTCTTCGCCGGCGCGACGAACACCTGACCATCGCCGACTGGTTTCGGAATGATCGCCGCGCCCGTGCGTGGGCGACCCGCGCGCGCGCCTTCCACGAACACGATCACGTCGTTGCCCGAAATGCGATAGCCCCAATACGAGGCGCCCGAGCTACCCTTCGGCTCGCCGCTACACGACATACTCTCGGACGACAACGCGAGCGCGAGCTGCATGTCGTTGTTCAGTGTCGGCACGGGGCCTTGCCACTGAAATGCCGCCGACGGCGCCGAGCCGATCGCGACCTTGAGGCAGGCGCACGCGGCATTGGCGTGCTCGATCACCAAGCTCATGTCGTGACGCGCGCCGAGCAAGGTGACTTCGCCGCTGAAATTCGGAGCACTGCCGGCGGGCGTCGCCAATGCTTTCGCGGTGCTCGGCTTATTGAAGTCGGGCGCATCTTCCGGACCCACTTCCGAGTCGGCTTTGGCGTGCGCCGTACCGCTCGCTTTCACCGAGCCCCCGCAACCGAGCGCGCTCCACGCCGAAGCGAAGAGCAGTGCCGTTGCGAAACCACGTCGAGCGGGGAGACGTGCCAAATTGCGCCGAATGGCTGGATCGAGGGAGCCCACGACAAAAGCCTCCCATCCTTCGCAGGCTTTGGGCAAACTCTTGCCGTGGACATCGACTCGCTGCGCGCGCGGCTTGCGGGCACGTCGACGCTGCGCCCGGTCGGCAAAGTGGTGGGCGTGACGGGCCTGATGTTACGCGTGACCCTGCCCGGTGCGCGCGTGGGCGACGTGCTGATCGTGCATCGTCGCGGCGAGCCGCTGAACGCGGAGGTCGTGGGCTTCGTCGAGGGTGAGGCGCTGGTCGTACCGCTCGGCGAGCTGTCGGGCGTGGGCCCCGACGATCTCGTTGAATCCACGGGCAGCGGGCTGGAGGTCGGAGCCAGCGACGCCCTGCTCGGGCGCGTGCTCGACGGCCTGGGACGCCCGATCGACGGCGGACCCGCGCTCACCGGCCTGAAGTACATCCCCGTCGACCGCGCCCCGCCACCCGCCCTCGGGCGGCGCCCGGTCGACACCGCGCTGGCCACGGGCGTACGCGTGATCGACGGCCTGATGACGCTCGGGGTCGGCCAGCGCATGGGCTTGTTCGCCGGCTCCGGTGTGGGCAAGAGCACCTTGCTCGGCGCCATCGCACGCGGCACGAGTGCAGACGTCGTGGTCGTGGCCCTGGTCGGCGAGCGTGGGCGAGAGGTGGCAGAGTTTTTGGATCGCGCGCTCGGCGTGGCGGGACGAAAGCGCTCGGTCGTCGTGGTGGCGACCAGCGATGCCCCTCCGGTCGAGCGCTTGCGCGCCGCTCAAGTCGCGACGGCGGTCGCCGAGTATTTTCGAGACGCCGGCAAGAACGTGATGCTGCTCGTCGACTCGGTGACGCGCGTGGCCCGCGCGCAACGCGAGATCGGCTTGGCCGCCGGCGAGCCGCCGGCGCGGCGCGGCTACCCGCCGAGCGTGTTCGCCCTCTTGCCGCGCTTGCTCGAACGGAGCGGCCAAGGTGAAGTCGGCTCCATTACCGCTATTTACACGGTGCTCGTCGAAGGCGGCGACATGGACGAGCCGATCGCCGACGAAGTGCGCGGCATCTTGGACGGCCACATCGTGCTCGAGCGTCAGATCGCCGCGCGCGGCCACTATCCGGCGATCGACGCGGTAAATTCGCTGTCACGCGTGATGGATCACGTGGTGCCGGACGCGCAGGTGCGAGCCGCTCGTCGCGTGCGCAGCGCGCTTTCTTCGTACGAACAAAAGCGCGACTTGATCGCGCTCGGCGCGTACCAGAAAGGCAGCGACGAGCGCCTCGATCAGACGCTCTTGGTGCTCCCCGAGCTCGAGCGCTTCTTGTACCAAGACGCCCTGGACAGCGAGCCGTCCGAGCGCACGCGCAGCGAGCTCATGCGCCTGGCGCAAAAGCTTGGCGCCTAGGATTAGCCTTCGGCCGCTTCGCCGCCGAGCTCGGTTTCGAGCTCGCGTAGCAGCTTCTTGGCTTGTTTGCTCAGCTTGGTGGGCACGCGCACGTTGACCGCGACGTGCAGATCACCCCGCCCGTGGCGATCGAGCCGCGGCATGCCTTGGCCACGCACGACGATCACGGCGTTCGGCTGCGTGCCGGGCTGCACTTCGGCGCTGACCACGGTGTCGTCCGGCATCGTGATCTCGATTTTGCTGCCGAGCGCGGCCTCCGCGAACGAAACGTAAGCGCGCGTGCCGAGATCCGCGCCTTGGCGCTCGAAGCGCTCGTCGCTCTCGACCTCGATGTCGACGTACAAATCGCCGGCGGGCAGCCCATTGGGGCCCGGCATGCCCTGGCGCGGCACGCGCAGGCGTTGCCCGGAGTCGATACCGCCCGGAATGGCGACGAGCACCTTGCGCTGGCGCTCCACCGCGCCGGAGCCGTGGCACGTGGTGCAGGGCGAGGGCAGGTACTGACCCGTGCCGCGGCAGCGCGCGCAGGGGCTGGAGAACATGATGAAGCCGCGCTGAGCCGTCACCTGACCCGAGCCACGACACTGGGTGCAGGTTTCGGTTTTGGTGCCGGGCTCGGCGCCGGAACCCGCGCAAGTGTCGCACGGCGCCGCGCCGCTGACCGTGATCTCGTGCTTGCCGCCGAGCAGCGCGTCTTTCAGCGAGATGACGGCTTCGACGCGCACGTCTTGGCCGCGGTCGGGACCGCGCTTGCGGCGCCCGCCCTGCTGACCCTGTCCGCCGAAGCCCCCGAAGAAGTCCGAGAACATGTCCTGAAAGTGACTCAGGATGTCGCCCACGCCGTCGAAGCCGGCTTGCCCGGACAGCCCGGCGTGCCCGAAGCGGTCGTAAGCCTGGCGCTTTTCCGCGTCGGAAAGCACGGCGTAGGCCTCGCTCGCTTCTTTGAATTTCACCTCGGCGGCGGCGTCGCCGGGGTTGCGATCGGGGTGATGCTTGAGGGCGGCTTGGCGATACGCCTTGCGAATTTCGTCCTCGGATGCTTCCCGAGTGACACTCAAAACCAGGTAAAAGTCGCGCTTTTCACTCATGTTGCATGCTGCCCGACCGGGAAGATGGTCGGCAAGGTAAGGCTTCCGATCGGCCTGTCAACGCGCTTCGTCGTGGGACAGCGCGCTTTCCGAACTCAGGCTGGTGGTCTCGGGGCCGTCAGCGATCCCGGGCGGCTTGCCGGCGAGCTCGAGGCGCAAGGACAGGCTCTCGATGGTCCAGGCGGCTGCCTGCAGGTCGGCTTCACGCTCGGCCAAGGCGCGCTCGAGCTCGGCGTTGCCCTGCGTGGCCTGCTCGGCGCTGCGCCGCGCGAGTTCACGCACCAACTCGCGCCCGGTGCGTTCCGCGGTGCGCAGGTCTTGTTCCATGCGGCGCAGCTCGCTACCGCGCTCGACCAGTTGCCGCTCGAACTCGGCGAGCTCGACGCCTTGATCCGCTTTGGCGGCCTGCTCGGCCAGCCGCTGGTCGCGCTCGGACAGCTCGGCCTTGAGCCGCGCGAGCTCGCTCACGTGGCCCGCCGACTCGGCGCGTAGATTCGTCGCTTGGGTGCGGAGGGCGCTCAGCTCGGCGCGCAGCGCGCTCACTTCTTTATCGTGTTGCGTCTTCAGCGCGGCGTGCGCTTGGCGCTCGCTTTCGAGCTGGGGTCGCAGCTCTTCGAGCTGAGGTCGCAGCTCTTCGAGCTCGGTCTCGGCGTGATCGGCGCGCTCGTCGGCGGTGCTGGCGCGTGATTCTAGCTCCTTCAGCCATTGATTGAGGCGCGTCAGCTCGGCGTCTTTTGCCGTGCTGACGGGCGCGGCGGGCGGGGGCGCGGGCGCTTCCGCCTTGACGGCGATGCTGCCCAGCAGGCGCCGCGTGGGCAGCTGGATGACGGCGAACTCGTCCAAGCGCACTTCATGCGCCGAGGCCAAGGCGATGAAAGAGTCCGGCTCTTCCGCGCCGCCCGGGACGAAGCTCGTGTCGAGCGCGGGCTCGGGCTCGCCGGAGGCCGAAAAGTCCGCGATGGCGTAGCCGACGAAGGGCGTTTGCCCGAGCATGCGCACGTACTCGAACTCCGCGGCCACCGCGTCGTACAGCGCGTAGTAGTCGAGGCTCGTCGACGCTGGCGTATTCGAGCGCAAGAGCGGAAACGCGGCTTCCGGGTTGGGGCACGCGATCACCGCGACGCCGCGCGAACCGAGCGCCCGCTTGATCGTGCGCAGCAGGGCGAGCGCGTCGAACGCGCCCAAGTTGTCGACCAGCCCGAGCTCGAACGAGCCGTCGCGCAGCGACAAGTCGCTATCGGCGAGGCTCGAAAAAGAGATCTGCGTGGAGCGATTGCGGGCACCGGCTTCGGCGGCACGCAGCGCGTCGGGGTCGCACACGTGCACCGAGCGCGCGCCGCGCTCCAGCAATTGCAAAGACAGCGAGGCGAGCGCATTGCCGAACACGAGTACTCGGCGATTCGAGGCCAGCGGCTCGGCATAGGCGGCGAGCGCAATGCTCGGCTCCAACGAGGAAGGTTCGGTCATTCGAGGGGGCGGAGGCTAGCTGAGAACCGGGGGTGGTTCCAGCGCAGGACCGCGAACGGATTTCAGGGTTGCCGGCAAGGGGCCGGAACCCTGCACGGAGTGCCGCAATTCAGCCCGAGTGCGTAGCGCTCCACTTGGTGCGCCAGGTCGTGGCCCAGCCCCGAACCCGCCAAACAGAGCATCACCGAGTCCGGAGGCACGAGCGCTTGCGCGGGGTCGGTGCACAGCGCATTCAGACATTGCCCGTCCTTGAGGCCGTGCGCGGGCGGGCAATCGCTGTCGCGGACACACACGAGCGGTCGGCAATCCGCAGGCGCGTCCGGTCCGTGCCCAGGCAGTACGTCGCAAATGCCGACGAGCCGCCCGGTGCGAGTCAGCGCGAACGCCGTCTTCTCGTCGCTGCGCTTGTTGCCCGCGACTTGGCTCACTGTGCAATCGCCCGCGCGTTCGCACTTGGCCAAAAAGCGGCGCCCCTCGGAATCCGACAGCTCTCGTTCACTGACGCTCTTGCAGCCGGCAACGGACAACGGCCCAGCGAGCGCGAACCACGTGAAAAGCGCAGCCAGCCGAAGCTCTGCGGCGCTTTTACCCAATCGAGCAGCCATCACCCGCCGAGCATGACCTCGAACGGGCGCGCGGGTCAAAGGGCCGCTCGAAAGCCCAGCGGCGGTACGCGAGTTTTCCCTAAACAGGAGCTCGGCGCTATGCTTGAACTGGGGCCTCACCCAGCACGCTGTTCTCAGTCATGTACAAGAAAACACTCGTCGTCGACGGCATTACTCCCGTGGGTGCTTACCAAGCGTTGCGCACGCGCTCGGAAGGCGGTTCGTTCCTGCTCGAAAGCGTGGTCGGTGGCGAGCGTTGGGGACGTTACTCGATCCTCGGCTATCGCCCGCGCTCACAGCACGTGGTGTACGGCGAGCCCGGGGTCGATCCGTTCACGCG
>FSWQ01002310.1_pt1 | contig 10350 bp, 9 predicted proteins | sample 1637691 | NCBI WGS metagenome assembly FSWQ01 (sample SAMEA3914814, study PRJEB12502) | metagenome | biome: forest; material: soil | place: USA | collected 2011-09-16 | depth 0.1 m | reverse complement strand
GGGGCAGCCCACCCTTCCTCCGGCCCGCTGTCTGGCGGGTCGGGGAGATTCGGGCGGGGACCGAGGAGAACCGCGCTCTGGTAGCGCCAGGTTATAGGGGTGTCAAGCATATTTCATGCCCCCTCCCCGGCAAACGTACCTACATTGGCCCCGAGCTCGGCCTTACCTCGGGGTAACTGAAAATTCAGTCAGTGATTTCAGGCGCTTGTGTGACGATTTGGAGGTCGTTCCTAGGCGCTTTTCGGGCCCATTTTGCAGGCCGAGCTGCAGCCCGCTCAGAAGCACGGGGACCTGCTGCCGCCGTGACATCGCTCTCGTCGCCATTCCTCTACGGCATTCTTCGCGGGCGGCTTCTTCGCGGCTGGCTTTGGCGCGGGCGGGGTCGGCGCTGGCACGGGCCCCGCGGTGAAGGAGTCCAAGGCCGCCTGCAGCTGCGCCCTCGTGTAGGGCAGGCTGCCCAGTGCTTGTCTCTCCTGTTCCATCGCCTGAACGATGGAGTCCCGGGCTTGGCGCGACTTGAGCACCCAGGGCGATTGCTCCCCGGTGCGGTCGGCCATGGCCACGGTGTGGTCCAGCATGGCCTTCGCCTTGTCGAGCAGGATCGAATAACGCAAGCGCATCGCGCCTTCGAACAGCTGGCGGCGGGACTCGGTGTCGGCGGCTGTGGGCGGCGGGACTTGCATCAGCTCTTCGTGCAACTTTTGGTACAGCTCCCCGACGCGGTAGCCGGCCATCGCCGACCAATGCGAGTCGTAGGCGCGCATGGCGTCGGAATATGCGCCCTGGGCATCGAGCAACAACTGACAGCGTTGCTCGAGCACCGCGCCGAAGTTCTCCGGTACCGGTACGAAGTGGATGCGCTCGGCGCGCACACGCCGCAGCTCGCCGAGCGCAAAGTACACCGGCGCGAGCTCACCGGGCACACGCCCTGCGCCGTCCAAATTCTCCCGCTCGATGATGTCGCGCGCTTTGCCGATGGCAAGCTCGGCCTGCTCGTCGTCGTTGGCGGCCAAGCGTGACAGCGCGCGCGCCGACAACACGGCCAGCTGATCGAAGCTGAGCAGATCTTTGTACTTCGCGGCGGTGAGCTCCGCGAGCTCTCCGGCGCGTTCATACTGCTCCAAGTAAGTGAGCAAGCGCAGCGCGCGCACGCGCGCCACGCGATCCAGCTCGGAGCTCGGAAAGCGCCGCGCGACTTGTTCGTAGCGGGACAGGGCCGCTTCGTGATCGCCGTTCAGATCGTACATCTCGGCCGATTCGAACAAGGACTTGTCCGCGAGCGGGCCGTTCGGATCGAGCGTGAACGCGCGCTCGAACAGGCGCGCCGACGACTCGTATTGCTTGGCTTGGCCTTGCCCCGTGGCCTGCTTGAACAACTCGGGGATGTCGGTCGTGGAGTCCGGCGTGACGACGGTCCTCGGCAGCTCGGCGTGGGCGGTGGAGGCGGTGTTGGATTTCGCCGCACTGCTCGGCGGACGAGTGGTGCCCGCGGGAGCGCAGCCGGCGAGGGCCGCCGCAACAGACAGAGACACGGCAAACACAATCGCTAACCGAGCGCTGCGTTGGCTCTGCTTACCGCGCCAATGGTCTGGACGTGTTCCGGAAACTTGCCCCGACACTTCACGTTTCTCGATCATTTCGCGTCAGAATACACATTTGCAACGCGGACTTTAAGCATTGACGCTCAGAACCAGATCTTTAGTCTGAGTCCATTGTCGCCGACCGATTTGGCGAGCAGCAAGGACGCCGCAAGCAGTTAGAGGAGGAAAGAAATGGATCCGATGACGACCGGGCGCGTGAGCGATCTCGAATTGAAGCATCGAACATTGAATGAACAAGTGGATCGCTTTGCCAGGCGCGCTTACCTCACTCCGCAAGAACAAAGGGTTTACGCTGCGATGAAGAAAGAAAAGCTCCTCACCCGCGACCTCCTCATGCAAATGCGGAGGGGCTAAAGAAAGCGGACCAATCAGCCACTGCACCCTGAAAACGAGAGCGCACCCAATCTGGCGTCGCTCTCGTTTCGCTTTTGTGGGGTCGCTTTGGCCGCCGCCGCCCGGTCGTCGGCTAGCGCAAAAAAATCAGAGCGGCGTGCAGAACTTGCCGTCGCAAATCTGACCCGATGGGCACTCGGAGTTCGAGCTACAGCGACCAGCGGGAGTGGGCACGGCCGAGGGCGCGGCGGCGGGCGTACCCGACTCGTCACCGGGAGCGGCTTTGCCGTACTCGACCGCGCGAGAATTCGAATTGTCGAAGCGCTCGCCCGAGCCGTACACGTCCTTGTTGAGCTCGCTCAGCGACTGCTCCATGCGCTCTTGCCATTCGGCGCTCAGGCCGCCTGCGTGGGCGAGCTCGGTCGCCTTGGCGATGGCCAGCCAATGCCGCGAGTCGGCGCGAAAACCGAGCCGGTAGTCGGTCATACCGCGCAGGTAGGCGTAGCGCGCCTGATCGTTCGCGCTGAGCGAGTCCGCGTCGTCTTCGAGGGTCCGCCACAGCGCGAGCGCGTGCTCGTACTTGTTCGCTTCGTACATGCGCTGACCGCGGTTCAGATCCTCGCGATACGTGGCGCAAGCGACGGGACACAGCGCGGCGGCGAGCAGCAAAACGTGGGCGGTGCGCATCACAGCCCACGACGATAGCGCAAGGCTTGCCGCCCGTACACGCGCCCGCGCCGCTCGCGATCGAGCGTCGCGGACACGGCCCGCGGAGGTGCTCACTCGTAATAGGCGAACTTGAGCACGGTCGCGCCGCCCTTGAACTGCACGAAGTAGTCGCAGCCGGGATTGGCGGTTCCGGTGTGCAGATTCACGGCCGCGTAGTCCGCCGTAAACGAGCCGGTGCCTGCCGCGGGGACGGCGCAGCTCGACGAGAAGCTATACGGCACGGGGTATACGGCCGTACCCGGCTGCGGCGACAACTGCAGCTGCACGCTGCTCCAACTCGGGTCCACGGTCAGGTGCACGCAGTCGTTGGCTTTGCCAGTGTAGGTCGTAGAGGTCGCGACAACCGCGACCGCGTGGGCGGCATCGCACGGCGTGCTGCCCGTGCCTCCGCCGGTGCCAGCGCTTGCGCCACCCGCGCCGGCACTCGCGCCGCCGGATCCAGCACTCGCACCGCCCGTACCCGCGGCCGCGCCGCCCGAGCCAGCACTCGCACCGCCGGTACCCGCCGCCGCGCCGCCCGAGCCGGCGCTCGCGCCGCCCGAGCCAGCACTGGCACCGCCGGCACCCGCACTTGCGCCGCCCGAGCCGGCACTGGCACCCGCGGTTCCAGCGGCCGCGCCGCCCGCACCCGCACTCATGCCGCCAACACCGCCGCTTGCGCCGCCTGCGCCGGCCACCGTGCCGCCGGCTCCGGCGCTTGCGCCGCCCGCTCCCGCGCTGGTGTCGCCGCCCAAGCCGGCGCTTGCTCCGCCGGCTCCGCCGAGGCTTGCGCCCGCCGCGCCGCCCGCACCCGAACTGGCGCCGCCCACGCCGCTCGCGCCGCCTCCGGTCGTGCCGGCGGCTCCGCCCGTGCCGCTGCTTCCGCTCATGCCGCTGCTTCCGCTCATGCCGGCGGCGCCGCTCGTCGCCGCACCGCTCGCGCCCGCACCGCTCACGGCGCCCGCAGTTCCGCCCGCGTGGTTGCCCGACGCGCCGCTGGCGCCGCCTGTGCCCGCGTGGTTAGTCGCGCCCGCGCCGGGATCGTAAATCGAACCATCGTCGTTGGAACCACAGGCATCGACCGAGAGCAGCACCAGGCCGACGCAAGCGTAACGCGCACCCACACGCAGACTTGCCATTTGCATGTCGAGAACTCTCGCAGACTTCGCGAAGCCCAGAAAGATGCGAAAGCGCAAATTGCGCCCCGTCGGCGCGAACGGCGGTCTTGGCGCGGGATAATTGAACAAATCTTTACATTGTGCGCGTGGCAGAATGGGGCGCTCGCGATCCAGCAGCGCACCTCGAGCGCCGGCTCGGTTCCCAGCGCGCGCGGCTCACGCGGCCCAGCGTTTCGACGCACTGGCGCACGCGAGCGGCTGCGAGGCGACCCAATCCAAAGCAGTGACCACGCGAGACACGCGCGCAAAAACGGAAACCGCGCCTCAGGGCGTGAAACGGTAATGCAGGCGATAGATGGGCAGCCCATCGGCGATCGCCCGGTGCTCGCGCGGGCTGCGTGCTCGATACGGATTTTCGGCGACGAAGCCTTCATGCAGGGGCCGCAGGCGCGGCTCGCTGGCGACCAAGTCGGCGTACTCTTGCGCGCGCTCGGCGACGTCGGTTTGGATGAACAGCGCGCCGCCCGGCTCGAGCACGCGACACACTTGCGGTAGCAGTTCCGCGCCGATCACGAGCCGCTTGGCGTGTCGTTTTTTCCACCACGGATCGGGGAAGTGCACGAACACCGCGCGCGCCGAGTGCGCGGGAAAACGCGGCAACGCCGAACGCGCGTCTTCGGCCAGCACGCGCGCGCGATCGCCCAGGCCGCGCTCACGCAAACGATCATCGACGATGGTCGCCCATTTGCGACGAATTTCTAGGCCCACCATGCGCACCTCCGGATCGGCGGCCAAGCGCTCGAATAAAAAGCCGCCGCGGCCCGGGCCAATCTCGATCTCGATCGGGCGGTCGCCCGCGCCGACCAACAGCCGGGGGTCGACGCTTTCGCCTTCGGGGAGGCGGGGGGCGTGCTCGTAGGGGTTCGTTTTCATGCGCTCGTCGATGCTAAGACTCGGCCGGTGTTAGCACAGGCCGATCGTCCTCGCTGGCTCCGCCTCGCGCGCTCGCCGTTGAGCTTTCTGGCGGCGGCCGCGCTGCCTGCCGCGTTCGCCGTGCGCGCCATCCTGAACGCGACGGGCGGTGCGCCGGCCGTGCCGCTGGACGACAGCTACATTCATTTTCAGTTCGCGCGCTCCTTCGCCGAGGGTCACCCGTTCGTGTTCTCGCCGGGAACCGCGCCCGTCCCGGGCGCCACCAGCCTGCTCTGGCCGCTCTTGTTGGCCGTACCGCAACTGCTCGGGGTGCACGGCTCGGCCATCATTTTTTGGGCGTGGGGCTTGGGGTTCGTTGCCTTGGGGCTGCTCGCGTTCGAAACCGCGCGCGCCGCCGAGCGCATCACGAGCGAGCGCGTGGCTTGGCTCGCGGGCGTGCTCACGCTCTCGTTCAGCGCGAACACTTGGTTTGCTGCGAGCGGCATGGAGGTCGTGCCGCTCGCGTGGCTGCTCGTGCGCTCGGTACGCCGGGCCGCCGAATGGCTCGAAGGGGATCGAGAGCACCTTGGCGAGCTCTTGTGGCTCGCGTTCCTGGCACCCGTGATGCGCCCGGAAGGCGCGCTGGCGAGCGCGCTGATCGCCTGCGCGCTCGGGCTCGGGGGCGGCTCGAAGCGCTGGCTCGCGCTGCCGGCGCTCGGTTTCATCGCGGTGCCACCGGCGGTGTACTTCGCGTTCACGGGCCACGCCACGCAAACCACGACGCTCGTGAAGTGGCTGCCGTTCAACCCGTACCTGACGTTCAGCGGCTTGCTCGACACGGTGCTGGACAACGTGCGGCTGTTCTTCGCGACGCTCTTGGACGGGCAGTTGTGGAGCGCGGCGTACATCCCCGAGCATGCCAAGGTGATCGCGTGGCTCGCGCTGCCGGGCCTGGTGCTCGCCGGCCAAGTGCGGCAGCGAAACGCGCGCGCGTGGCTGCTCGTCATGCTCGGGCTCGGCATCTTATTGCCCACGACGTACGACAGCTTTCTGTGGAACCGCTTGCGCTATCTGTGGCCGTTCACGGGGCCGTGGTGGATCGGGCTCGTGGCTCTCGCCGATCAGATCGGCGAGCTCGGCGCGCTGTGGCGCCCGCGCGTGGGCCTGATTCGCTACGCGATTTGTGCGGGACTGATGGCGGCATTGATCAGCAAATTCCCGTTCGCTTTGTACGATCTGGGCGTGAGTTCCAACGCCATCTCGGAGCAACAGGTGGCGCTCGCAAAGTGGGCCAAAGACGGCCTGCCGGCGGGCGCGCGCATCGGCGTGAACGACACGGGCGCCGTTGGCTATTTCTCCGAGCACGCCACCTTCGACGTGGTCGGGCTGACGACTCTGGGCGAAGCGCGCTACTGGTCGGCGGGTGCCGGCTCGCGCTTCGAACACTACGAGCGCCTGCCGCGCGCGACGCTGCCCACGCACTTCATCGTCTATCCGGGTTGGTTTGCGATCCCGGAGTTGCTCGGGCCGTGCCTGTATGAGCGCACGGTGATCGCGACCATCCTCGGTGGCACGACCATGGTGGCCTGCGTCGCGGATTACTCGCAGCTCGGTTCCGGTGAGCGCCCTGCCCTGCCCGAGTTCTGGACGCAGCTGCCGCGCGACGCGCTGGACGTCGCCGATCTGGAGAGCGAAGCCAGCCACGGCTACGTCGTGCTGCCGGCCGCGCAGGCCGACGACGTGGTGCTCGACAACGGGGTCGCGCTCGACGGGGCGCGCCGCAATCGGACTCGCGATTCGTTTCAGCTCGACGTGGCAGCGGGCGGCCGCGTGGTGGCGCGCCTCGGCGCGGCCTCGCGGCTCAGCGTGAGCCTGCGCATTGCCGGCCGACTCGTCGACACTTGGACCGTGCAAAGGCCGGACTTCGAGGATCACGCCGTCCGCGTCCCGGCGGACGTTCCGAGCGGCCCGAGCGCCGTCGAAGTGAGCTGTGAGCGCTGCGCAGACCGCACGTTCGGCGCCGCGCACTACTGGTCGTACGGCCCTGTGCAATAAGTTTCGGGCTGCGTTGGCGGAGCTTTGCTATACCGCCGGGCATGCGCAAACGCCCCCTCGGCAAGACGGGCCTGTCGGTCAGCGAGCTCGGGCTCGGCACCTGGGGCTTGTCCGGTGACGGCTACTCGCCGGTACCCGAGGCGGACCAAGACGCGGTGATCGATCGCGCGCTCGGGCTCGGCGTCCGGCTGTTCGACACCGCCGACAGCTACGCCAAAGGCGCGATGGAAACGCGACTCGGGCAGCGGCTCGCAAAGCACCCCGACGCCCTGATCGTCACCAAGGTGGGTACCGATCGCGAAGCGGTGCCCGCGCGCAAATCATTCAGCGCCGCGTTCGTTCGGGACAGCGTGGCGCGCTCGCACGACCGGCAAAAGCGTGACGTGCTGGACGTGGTGCTGCTGCACAACCCGTCCGAGCGCACCCTCGACCGCGGTGAAGCGACGGCCGTGCTGAAGGAGCTGAAAGAAGCCGGCACGATCCGCGCCTGGGGCGCGAGCGTGGAGGGCGTCGACACGGCGCGCGCCGCGATCAAGCAGGGCGCGCAAGTGCTGGAGCTCGTGTACAACGCGTTCCACAATCGGGATCTGCGCCAACTGGGCACGCCCCTGAGCGAAAATGGGGTCGGCGTGCTCGCCCGCTCGGTGCTCGCGCACGGCCTTTTATGCGGGCAATGGGCGCTCGACAAACAGTTCGCGCCGGGCGATCACCGCGCCGAGCGTTGGACCCAAGAAGACCTGCGCCGCCGCATCATGCACCTGAACGCCATCCGCCCCTGCGTCAACGGCAGCACGGTGCCGAGCTTGCGCGCCGCCGCGGTGCGCTTCGCCTTGTCTAGTGAGGATGTCAGCTGCGCAGTGCTCGGCCCACGCGATGCGATTCAGCTCGACCAGCTGCTGCGCGACGCTGGCAAAGAGCCGCCATACCTGACGCCAGAGGCGCTCGGCGCGCTGTTCGCTCGCATGGACCACCTGCAGGTTTCCGCGTGAGCGCGCTCGCGGACACGCTGGACGGCGTCGCTCGCGAAGCTGCGGTACTGATTCGCCAGGTCTACGGCACCGACTTCAGTGTCGATTTCAAGGCCCCGCGCGATCCGGTCACGGAGGCCGATCGCCAAGCCAACCAGCTGATTTGCACGCGGCTCGCGGCGCTGTTCCCCCACGTGCCCATCGTGGCCGAAGAGAGCGAACCCGAGACCTTTGCCGGCTACCGCACGGCCGATCGCATCTTCTTCGTCGACCCGCTCGACGGCACGCGCGAGTTCGTGGCCAAGAACGGCGAGTTCGTGGTGATGATCGGCCTGGTCGAGGGCGAGCGCGCCACTGCGGGCGTGATTCACGCGCCCGAGAGCGGCATTTCCTGGATCGGCGAGGTCGGCCAAGGCGCGTTCAAAATCGACGCTGACGGCACGCGCAGTCCGATCTCCGTGAGCGACACTCGAACGCTGGCCGAGGCGCGCATCGTCGGCTCGCGCTCGCATCGCAACCCGGCGCTCGAGCAAGCCCTGGCCGCCCTCGGCGCTCGCGAGCTCGTTGCCCTCGGCAGCGCGGGTCTCAAGGCTTCCGCCGTTTCGCACGGCGCCGCCGACGCCTATGTCGCGCCCCACTACGCCGGCAAGCGTTGGGACGCCTGCGCCTCCGACGCGCTGATCACCGCCGCGGGCGGCAAGCTCACCACCAACCGCGGCGAGCTCTTCGACTACCGCGCCGAGTCGCTCGACAACGATCGCGGCATCATTGCCAGCAACGGGCACCTCCACGACGCCATCATCGCGCGGCTCGCCAAACCGTAGCGCACTTTCGGCCACTTCTCGCTCGCGACTCGGGCGACGGCGACGTCCTGAGAGGTGCGCTGTGAAACCAGCGGGCGCGCAGTCTCCCCAACTCCCCAACTCCCCAATCAGCGCTAGAATGAGCGGGTGAGCAGCGAGTTACCGACGGACGCGGATGTGGTCGTGATCGGGGCGGGGATCATGGGGCTCTCGGTGGCGTATCATTTGGCGGCCGAGCACGGGCTCTCGCGCGTGGTGGTGCTCGACGCGAGTTATCTGTGCGGCGGCGCGAGCGGGCGCAATGGCGGTGGGGTGCGCGCGCAGTGGTCGAGCGAGATCAACATTCGCTTGATGCGCGAGAGCCTCGCCCTGTTTCGACAGTTCGCCGACAAACACAAGATCAACACTTGGTTTCGCGCGGGCGGGTATTTGTTTTTGGCGCGCACCGCGCAAGCGGCGGCAGAGCTCGCGGCCAATGTCGAGCTACAAAACCGCTGCGGCGTGCACAGTGAGCTGATGGCGCCCGCGCAGATCGCCGATGTGGTGCCCGAGCTGTCGACCGAGGGCGTCGAAGCCGCGAGTTACAACGCGCGCGACGCGGTGGTGTTCCCGTGGCCGTTCGTGTGGGGTTACGCAGAGAGCGCGAAGGCGCTCGGCGTCACGGTGCACCCGTTCACGCGCGTCACGGGCATCGAGACGCGCGGCCGCAGCATCACCTCGGTGCTCACCGAGCGCGGGCGAGTGCGGAGCACGGTCGTGGTGAACGCGTGCGGCGCGCTCAGCCCCGAAGTGGCGAGCTTGGTCGGCATCGAGCTGCCCACTCATCCGCACCGCCACGAGATCTGTTCGACCGAGCCGCTCAAGCCGTGGCTCGGTCCGCTGGTCGCCGACTTGAGCGACGGGCTGTACTTCTCGCAGTCGATCCGCGGTGAAATCGTGGGCGGGATTGGCAACGAGCACGTGCCGAGTGGGCCTGACCAGCGCTCTTCGGCGCGCTTCCTCGCACTCTATTCGCGAGCGCTGACGCGGGCCTGCCCGCGCCTCGGCTCGGTCAAGGTGCTCCGGCAGTGGGCCGGGCTGTACGACATCTCGCCCGACGCCAATCCGATCATCGGTCCCGTCGACACAATCGACGGATTTTTCCTGCTCAGTGGTTTCATGGGCCACGGCTTCATGATGGCACCCGTGGTCGGGCAGCGCGTCGCGGCGTGCATTGCGAAGGGCACGCGCGACGAGCTGTTCGAGCGCTGGTCGCTCAATCGTTTCGCGACCGGTCGGCTGCTCAAAGAGGCAATGATCATCGGTTGAGCCCCCGAGTCGGCGTTCGGAGACAAGGAGTCGCTGGTACGAAAATGTAGGTGTGCGAGTGTCTTCAGCGCTGGGGGTCTCGGCCACTTATCAAAGTAGGGTGCTCGCGGAGCGACGTTGCCCGATGGAGTCGCGGCGCTTCCGTTGACACGCTGAAGCGGGTCAGCGTACCGTCCACCGCACCGGGAACCAGGGAATTTTGGCTGTTTGCGCCATCGCTCCGGTTGTTCGGCTGCCGTGACTCGACCCCCTCATCTGCCTCGGGAGGCCTCTCCATGCTGCGCTCTTCGCGTACGATCGCGTCGCTCATCCGCTCGCTTGTCCTCGGAACCGCGACCACGACCACGATTATTTTGGTGGCTGCCACGCTCGTCGGTTGCAAGGACGAGAGTCAGCCCGACTACTGGGTCGAGAAACTCGACGATCCAGCTTGGCGAGCGCGCGCCGTCAAGCGGCTAGAACAGTTCTTCGAAGACTCGGTCACCAAAAATGGCGACCTGAAGTCGGAAGGAGTGCAGACGCTGATCGGCAAGACCGTCGATCC
>FSWQ01004097.1_pt1 | contig 10361 bp, 11 predicted proteins | sample 1637691 | NCBI WGS metagenome assembly FSWQ01 (sample SAMEA3914814, study PRJEB12502) | metagenome | biome: forest; material: soil | place: USA | collected 2011-09-16 | depth 0.1 m | reverse complement strand
TCGCCACAATCGATCATCGTTCGCTTGCACGCGCGCGCTGGTGAGGCTCAGCTGCACGCTTCACAACTGTCACCGCGCCGCATTTTGCCGCAGAGCCGCGGTGTGCCTTACGGGGCCTGTTTCAAGCGCGAATCAGCGCTGCAACCACGTCGACCAGCTTCGTCGGATCGATGGGCTTGGCCACGTGTTCTTGAAAACCTGCTGCGAGGGCGTTGTCGCGGTCTTCACCGCGCGCATACGCGGTGAGTGCGAGAGCCGGTACACTACGAGCGGGCGAGCCGCGTTCGGCGGAACGGACGCGCTTCAAAAAGGAGTACCCGTCCTCACCCGGCATGCCGATGTCCGACACGATCACGGCGACGCTGCCCCCGGAAAGAAGCTCGATTGCGGCCGAAACGGAGCTCGCCTGCGATACGCTGGCACCGGCTCGCTCCAGAACCGTGGCGACGAGGTCTCGCGCGTCGTCCTCGTCGTCCACGACTAGGACGTGAGCTCCGGCGAGGCGGCGCGCGGGCGGGGCAGAGGACGCTGTGTCGCTTTCGCCCAGCTGTACGAGAGGACCGTGCTGACTGGTGACTTGAACCGCGTGCACGGGGAGCTCGACTTCGAAGGTCGCTCCCTTGCCCTCGCCCGCACTTCGAGCGCTGACGATTCCGCCGTGAAGCTCCACCAGATGCCGCACGATTGCCAGCCCTAGGCCGAGGCCGCCGAAGGCTCGCGTCGTCGAGCTATCGCCCTGTCGAAAGCGATCGAACACCCTTGGCAATAGAGCCTCCGAAATACCTTGCCCAGTGTCCTGCACGGTTATCCCCACTCGAGAAGCGCCGCGGGTCAGGTGCAGCGTGACCTCACCACCGGTCGGGGTGAATTTGACGCCGTTCGAAAGAAGGTTCCAGATCACTTGCTGAATACGGTCTTCGTCGGCGACGATCTCGCCGATGTGCGGCTCCAAGCTCACGTTCAGCCGAACGCCCTTGGCGTCTGCGGAGGGCTGCGCAGCCTCGACCGCGGCTCTGGCCACGGAGGCAAGGTCCACCCGCTTCATGCTCATTCGAACTTTTCCGGAAATGATGCGTGATACATCCAGCAGATCTTCGATCAGCTGCGCTTGAGCACGCGCATTCCGCTCGATGATGCTGAGCCCTTTCTTGATGCGGTCGGGGTGGCTGTCGTTGCTCACCAGATGCGACCAGCCCAAGATCGCATTCAGGGGCGTGCGCAGCTCATGCGAGACGGTTGCTAGGAACTCGTCCTTGGCGTGGCTTGCGGCCTCCAACTGCCGCGATAGCTGGGCGAGTTGCTCGTTCGCAGCGCGCGCTTCGGCGATCCTTCGTTCTAGCTCGAGACGAGCGTTGACCTGCTCCGTGATGTCGAAAGCGACGGCCATCATTCCGTACACGACGCCGTCAGTGTCGCGCAGTGCTTCCAAGTTGAATCTGAAGTAGCCGTCTTCCAGGACGCCATCACCGTTTCGGTCCAGACGAACCAAAGACTCCGGTGCAACGAATGGCTTTCCCGTTGCGTAGACGGCGTCCAGAATGCCGGGCAGCGCCGTCCCTTCGAGCTCCGGGAAAGCCTCGAGATACGTCTTGCCGACGACCTTGCGACCGACCATCTGCTCATAGGGGGCATTGGCCAACTCGAATACGTGTCTCGGGCCAATGAACAGCGCAGTCGGCATCGGAGCCTGCAGCAGCAAGTTCCTGCGTTCGTTTTCGATCCCAGTTTGGCTTTGAACTGCGCGTGCGCGTTCGAAGGCAATCTCGACCTGCTCGACGATATGCTCGAAGAAGCTCCGATAGGTCGCATCGAATTGCAAACGCGGGCTCACGCCGAACGTAAACAGCAGCCCGCGCCGACTCTTGCTGGGCAGCACGAACACCTTCGACGCCGGCTCAGGCCAGGCGCCGCCTGGAAAAGGCGAGGGGAGCTCCAAGAGCGCCGCCGGCGTCGAGCCTGAGTGCATACTGCGTGTGGCGTGCTCGCTCAGCAGCGCATCCAGCGAGTCGATGAGCGGACCTGTGAGGTTGGCGGAGCATTCGGTACGCGTAACGCCCGTCGCGTCCTCGACCAGATACGTTGCGGCGAACGGAATATCGTAGGTTGCCGCTGCCGCGGCCTCGTACATCGCGTTCACGACCGACGACGAATCAACGCATTCTGCCGTTTTCTCCACGAGCATGCGCACGACGCCGAGGCGCCTCTCGGCGATCACTCTCGAGGTCGTCTCGTTGCAAACGATCAATACGCCGGCAATCTTGCCTTGGTCATCGACGACAGGCGAGTAGCCGTACGTCCAGTGCACCTCTTCGATTCGGCCGTTACGCAGGATTGGGACCAGCGCATCTTCACTCCAAATCGATGCGCCGCGGGCAACGACGTCTTCTATTTGAGCGCCAACGATGGGCCAAACCTCCGCCCAACTTTCGCGACCCGGTTGTCCGAGGGCAGCCGGGTGCTTGCCAATCCCGAAGCTTGGCACGAAGGCATCGTTGTAAAACTGGACTAGCTGAGGCCCCCACCAGAGCAGCATGGGGTGCCGCGCGCGCAGCAAAGTAGCGAGCAGCGTCTTGAGACCCGCGGGCCACGCATCAATTGCGCCAAGCGGCGTTCCGGCCCAGTCCTTCGAACCAATCAGATCGCCCATGGCGCCGCCGCCCGCGAGAAAAGCCTGCTGCTCCTGGGCGCGCATTTCCCGGACTTTATCCCGCGCTGTCCGTTATGGCGAGTAGCCGCGCGCTGCAAAAGCGCCTCGATCGCGCAAGCGGGCGGGGGCGGCGCCTGGTACGCGCCGTAATAAACCCCACAACTGGGGGTTACGGCCAGCCCTTGGCCACTATCGGCTGACCGAGTGCGGCTTCGGCTTCGGAACGTGACACGTCACGCAGGTGCACGGCGAATGCCCAGCGATGGCCCTCCAAATCTGCGACGCGATACGTGCGATCGCCATAGAACTGATCTGACGGCTCAGCGATGATTGTTCCACCCGCGGCGCGCGCACGCTCGCAGTGCGCGTCCAGATCCCCTTCCAGCATGACGTGCACGACTTGCGTGTTGACGCCTCCTACGCTCTTGGGGCTCCGCACTAGCTCTTCCCACTGCCCGCCCAGCATGAGGCGGCCGCGCCCGCCCACGCTCATTTCGTAGTGACACATTTCGGGGGCATCCGCTGGGCCCTCGATGGCCATCGTGAGCTCGAAACCGAAGGCGCGCTGCAGCCACGCGAGCGCAGCCTTGGGGTCCTGGTAGTGCACACTCGAGGCGAAAGTCGGAGTTTCCATGGGCGTGTTCCTTTCTCCGGAACGATAGAGGTTCTTGATCCATTTTCCAGCTCCACCGATGACCTGCACCCCCTCTGCAACCCGCGCGAGTGATGCCCATTTTCGCTACAGACGCTGAGCAGGAACCAACATGGCGGCGCTGCGCGGCGTGTTACCCGTGAAGGATGCGCCTTTCGACCTACTTGGCCACGATCACGATGCTCACGCTGGGGACTGCTTGCTCCAGCACCGGGAGCGCAACGCCGGACACCGCTGAGGGCGGCAGCGTGAGCAGCGGCGGGAGCGGAAGTGCCGGCGCGGGCAATACCACGAGCGCCGCCGGCGCCGCACAAGCCGGTTCGCCGAGCTCGCTCGGTGGAGCGCCTTCAGCCGCAGGCGGCTCAGGCAGCGCGGGCGGCAGCAATGTTGCGGGTAGCGCTGGCAAAGCCGCTGGCGGCTCCGGCGGTAGCTCCCCACCGGTTGCCAACGCGCAGGTGCTCACTTGGGTGCCGCCGTACCACGTGAACGAAGCCAAGCAGATGCTCGCCGCGCAGTTCGGTAGTCTGAACGCGGCTGACGGCATCTCGCAGTTGGCGTTGCAGTTCTGGGTCACCAATGGCGGCTCGATCAACTTGGACTCGGTGAGCGAGGCCGATGTCACGTGGTTTCACGACTGGGCGCGCCAACACGGCGTGCAGGTGTTGCTGTGCGTCGACAACTACGTCGGCAACGGCTGGAATTGGCCGGAAGCCGAGCGCTCGTTCAACGACAACGGTGCCGCTTTCGCTGCCAGCATCGTGAGCGAGATCGCGAAGCGCGATTTCGACGGCGTGAACATCGACCTCGAGGGCATTGTCACCGCGACGGATGCAGATCAGGCGGGCTACTTGCAGCTCGCCAAGAACCTGGCGACGGCGCTGCACCCGCTGGGTAAGGTCGTCACGGTGGACTCCTTCCACGGCCAGTGGAACGCTCCGAATTGGAATTGGTGGCCCGATTTACTTCCCGTCGTGGATGGCATCACCACTATGGGTTACGAGCAAAGTGGGCTCAAGTTGGATTACCAAACCTTGACTGACCACTCCATGCCCAACCCGGAGAAGCTGACGCTCGGTGTGCCGGGGTACCAGGACACGTGGCAAGGCAACACCGTGACCGAGCAGCTTGCCTGGATCGTGAATCAGGGCAAAATCGGCATTGGCATCTGGGACGCTAGCTTTGGCGCTGCCGGCTGGAAGGCGCAAGACGTCTGGACGCAACTGAAGACGATCAAAGCGCGCTGACCGCGCTTCGCCATGGGGGGCTAGGGGTGGTGTAGGGTGCCCCGATGAAAACGTGCGAATATGCCGGTGGAGTGTTCCCGGAGCTGCGTTCGCACCCGTGGCTGGAAAGCAGCACGGATCTGGCAGCCCACTACTACGACTTCACCGCTCGCCCGCACTTGATTCGAAGCGCGCTCGAGGACTTCCTGCCGTGGGGCCGCTACGCCGCCATCGAGACTTTTTACGCGCTGCTGGAGCGGCTCAATCACGCACGCAGCGCGTTCGAGACGAATGATTGCGAGTTCACTGGCCCGCATGGCAACGACGAGCCGGAAATCGCCAAGGCGTTCGGCTGTTCCGGCCGCTTGATGCTGCTCTTTCGCGCGCTGAAGCAGAACACCGTCGAGGCAGCGACGGCGGCTCTGCGGCACGCCTTGCACACCAACCTTGCCCAGCTGGACGAAACGTTCGCGTGGGGCTTGGTGGGCACCACGCTGGTGCCCACTCGCTACTTGGCATTGCCCGAAAATGACGGTCAGCAACTGGGAAACCAGCTCATGATTTCCTTCTGGGCCTGGGGCGACTCCGAAGCCGACACCATGCTCAACCTAGGCCGACTGTTCACGAACCTGGCGCGCGCGTTGCGCAACGTGAGCGTGCGCGCCGCGTGATGTCGAAGTAGCAACACGTTATCGCGTGTGGCAGAAAGTCGCTGCGCGACATGCACGCCGAAAAACGTTCGGCGTAAAGCGAGTTAGACATTGCGCGAACAACGCCGATTTCTCGGCGCCGAGCACGCGCTGCCAAAGCCGAGTCAGTGCGCGGCCCATTGACGTGCTGCGAATGCGCGCGAGCTTGATCATTGATGGGCAGCGCGCGAGCGGTTCTAGTTACCGGTGCCACCGGGTTCGTTGGAAAGGCATTGCTCCAGGCGCTCGTTGCTCGCGGTCGAACTGTCGCGGCGGCGAGCCGTCGACCGCCGCCGGGCCCGCACTCGGACCTAGTGGAATGGCGAACGTGTGATCTCGGCGAGCCCGCGTCACTCGCTAGCGCTCTGAAGGGCATTCGCGTCGCGTATTACCTCGTGCATAGCATGCGCGGCGCGGTGCCGAATTTTCGCGAGCTCGAGCGGCAGGCCGCGCAAGGCTTCGTTGCTGCCGCCGAAGCCGCGGGCGTGGAGCGCGTCGTTTACCTGGGGGGGCCGGCGCCCTCGGGTCCACCTTCGGAACATTTGCGCAGCCGCCTCGAAGTCGGCGAAACGCTACGCGCGAGCAGCATGCGCGTGGTCGAGCTGCGCGCCTCGATGGTGATCGGCTGCGGCAGTGCATCCTGGCAAATCGTGCGTGATCTGGCGGTGCGCTTACCGGTAATGGTGCTGCCCAAGTGGCTCGGCTCACGCACCCGTCCCGTCGCCTTGGATGACGTGATCGAGGCATTGATCGCGGCAGCGGACCTGCAGCTGGAGCACAGCCAGTGGTTCGATGTGCCAGGCCCCGAGACGCTGACCGGCCAACAGATCCTGGAGCGCATCGCCGCGCTGCGGGGGCGCCACTTCTTGGCGCTCAAGGTTCCGCTGCTGACTCCGAGCCTTTCTGCGCTGTGGCTCAGATTGATCACCCGCACTGATTTTCACCTGGCGCGGGAGTTGGTCATGGGCCTGCAACAGGACCTATTGCCCAAGGATGATCGGTTTTGGGGGCTGATCGGGCGCACTGACTTGATCTCGTTCGACGTCGCCGCCCGCCGCGCGTTGGCCGCCGAGTGAAGCCGGGCTCTGTGCGGCTGATGGCACTCGCGCTGGCCGCGTGGGCGCTGTGTTTTGCGGTGCTCGCGCATTGGGGAACTTGGCTACCCTTTGCTTGCGTCGGAGTAGGCCTGGCCTGGCTCGCGCTGGGTACGAAGCTGGTCTCCGCGCAGCTGCTCCGCCCCACGCTAACTCGCACCGCCGCGGGCCTGGCCGCGGGTGTGCTCATGGTCGTGTTGACGCATCGAGCTTACGAGTCGCTCGCATCCGATATCCCGAGCGTGATTCCAGCAGTTCGAGCGCTCTTCGGGCTCCTGGAGGTGACGGGGTTCTCCGGCACTCAACGCGCTGTGTTGATCGTTCTCATCGCCAGCTGCGAAGAGGTGCTGTTTCGCGGTCCGCTGATCATGAACGTTGCCGAGCGCAACGAGCTCAAAGCGCGCCGTTTGAGCCGCGAGGAATTCCGCCGCATCTTCGGCTCCGCCGCCGCCTATGCGCTCGCCACTGTGCCGCTCGGCAGCCCACTGCTCGTGCTCTGCGCGTTCGCCTGCGGCAGCATCTGGGGGGCCATGGGCTGCATCACCGGCTCATTGACGATGCCCATCCTGACGCACGTCATCTGGGACCTAGGCGTGCTGCTGGTGTGGCCAGTTTCCGTTGCCCACGGCTGATCAGGGTACGGCGTGAGTCGCGCTTTGGTCGTGCTTGGTATTACCGGTCGTGGTAATACTTACACATGCGAATTACCACCAAGGGTCAGGTGACGATCCCTCAGGAAATTCGGGAAGAATTGGGCTTACTACCCAATACAGAGGTGACTTTCGACATCGTCGATGGCGAGGCCCGGCTCCGCAAGGCCGGCCATCGAACGGGCAAGCTGTCTCGTGGTGACGGTGTCGTACAGCACCTGCGTGGCGTCCGTCCTTCGAACAGGCTCAGCACTGACGAAATCATGGCGCTCATGCGGGGCAAGAGATGAAAACACTCGTCGACACGAATGTGTTGCTGGACGTCATCACCCGTGACAAGGCATGGGCTTCCTGGTCGGAGAATGCGCTCCGCAGGGCGGCGGAGCACTCGACGCTCGCGATAAACCCAATCATTTTCGCTGAAGTCACCATGAAGTTCGCTCGCATCGAGGACGCGGACGCGGCGCTGGTGGATTTCGCGCGCGAGCCACTACCGTACGAGGCTGGCTTCCTCACTGGAAAGGCCTTCCTCGCGTACCGAAAGCAAGGCGGAACCAAACGCTCGCCAATGCCCGATTTCTACGTGGGCGCGCACGCCGTCGTGGCAGGGATGACACTCCTGACCCGTGATGCGGCCCGCTACCGGAGCTATTTCCCCGGATTAAATATCATCGCGCCCGCGTGAGCCGTTCCTAGTTCATCCTGGCTGGTGGCTCGTTCCACCTGCGCAGCTCATCAATGCTACGATCGAAGCAATGATTCAGCGCGCAACGCTTGGCTCGCTCGTTGCGATTGCGCTGATTGGTCCTTTCGCGTGCTCCTCGAGCACGGGGTCTTCAGGCGCGCACGGCGCTGGGTCAGCGGGCATGAGTTTGGCGGGCGGCAATAGTGGCGGCGTGCCCGCGGGGGCGCTGGGCGGCGCGGGGGCAAGTGCCGGCGGCGCGCCGGGCGGTGGCGCAAATACGCCGGGTGGCGCAAACGCCGCGGGCGGTGCCGCTGGGTCGGCGGGTGCGGCTGCCAGTGGAGGCTCGGCCGGAGCGGGCGCTGAGGTCGTGGTGCAGCCGCTGCCTACGGATGAAGCGTTCGCCAATCCGCTCGCCGGTTTTCGCCCGGACCTAGGCAATTCCAACCACTATGCGACGCTGTTTCGGCAATACATCAAGTGGAACGAAATAGAGAACAGTGAGTCGGACGGCGTCGATAAGATCAAAGCCTTCACTGATGCCGCTTGGAAGAACTTGCCCGCGCAAAACGCGAAGGTGATTCCGCGCGTTTATTTGGATTGGCCGGGGCAGGGTACGTATTGGCCCCAAGACTTAACCACGAACGACTACACGAGTGACGCGTTCAAGGCGCGGCTAGAGCGCATGATTGCGCGGCTGGGCCAGGTCTGGGATGGCGATGCGCGCGTCGCGTTCGTGCAAACGGGTCTAGTTGGTGAATGGGGTGAGCAGCATGACCCGGCGCCAGATGCCTCGCTCGCGCAGCTGATGAGCGACGCTTACACGGCCGCCTTCCCGCACAAGCTATTGGAGAACCGCTACCCGGGCGCCTTTCCCGCGCCCTGGGGCATTTATTGGGACTCCTACGGATGCGACCAGAATGCCGCTATTTTGGCGCTCGGTACCCGCTATCAAAGCGCGCCGTTCGAAGGCGAGGTTGCCTATGACTACTGCAAGCCGGCGGGCACTGACCCCACTTCTGATGTGTCCACCCCTGGCAACACGCAGAAGTTCGTGGACCTGATTCGCACCTTTCACACCACCGCTCTCGGGTGGATCGCTGATGCGCCGTACAACGCGAGCACGAGCGCGGGCATCGATACCCTACAGAAGACGTTCGGTTACCGCTTGGTGATCAGTGAGGCCCGCTTCCCGGCGCGCGTGCACGCGGGTGATTCAATGAGCGTCACTCTGACGATCGTGAACACCGGTTCGGCGCCGCTCTACTATGCTTTTCCTCTGGAGCTGAGTTTGCTGGATGCCAAAACTCACGCGCCCGTTTGGCAAACGGTGGCCAGCGGGGTGGATGTGAGAACGTGGCTGCCTGGTGAGCAGTGGGACGCTCAGCAGGGCAAGTACGGCACGCCCGCCAAAAGCTTCGTCGTGCACATCAATGCCAGCCCGCCGAGCTCACTCGCGCCCGGCGCATACGTAATCGCCGTTGCGTTGCTCGACCCAAGCGCAATGCTACCCGCAGCGCGCTTCGCCATCGTCAATTACTATCCAGGCGGCCGTCACCCTCTCGGTTATCTCGGCGTTGACCAAGACGCAGCCTCGGCGCTCGATCCGAAAACGTTCACGAAGCTCGCCGACGACACCTCTCTGCACTATTGAAAGAATTGCATGGTGCTTCCCTCCCTGAGCTCTGCCGCGTTGACGTTCTCGCTCTCCGAGTGCGTCGAAAACATCAGTATTATCGCGCCCGTTGCTGGCCGCCCGCTGGAAGTGCACAGCCTTCCCGACGGAAGAACGACGCTCTTCTTTCGTGTCCTGGAGGAGGGGCGTGCCGGGGATGTTTGGGTTGCAGGTCCGCGAACGCACGCGCATTTCAAAAACGCAACTGGCGTTGCCCGCGCCGTCATCGTTCAGCTCAAGCCGGGTTGGTCAGTGCCGCTGCTCGGTGTGGCCGCGAACCAGCTGACGGATCGGATCGTTCCGCTGGAGGAAGTCTGGGGTCGCTCGGGGAGGGAGCTGTGCTTCGAGCTCCTCGCGGCTCCGACGCTCCCTGACGTGATTGAGCGATTCACGCGCGCGATCGCGCTTCGCCCGCGCCAGGTGAGCGAGCCTGCGTCGGGGCGCCTGGCACGCAACGCGGTTCACTTGATCGAAGCAGGCGAGGGCCGGGTCGAGCAGGTTGCGAAGCGGCTGGGAGTGACCGCGCGGCACCTGCGTCGCGCCTTCACGGAAAGCGTTGGCATCGGGCCCAAGGATTTCGCGCGCACCGTTCGCTTGCAGCGCGCAGTGCGCCGGGCACGCATCTCGAAGGACTGGGCGAGCATCGCCGCAGACGCGGGCTACTACGACCAAGCTCATCTGATTGCTGATTTTCGGCAGCTCGTTGGGCTTACCCCTGGCGCGTTCTTGAAGCGTACCGCTCGCGACGCGCCGGCGGTTCGCTCCGTCAACGCCTAACGCCCGCCCTTCAGCATCGTTTTTTTTACTACGCGCCATCCCGTCGGGTTTCCCGGCCCAAAGCGGTGCTCGCGTCCAGGAGCGCGGAGCTCGCTATGCAACGCGCGCCTGGCGACACTATGGTGCCCCGCGCCAGTTGGAAAACGACGACCGGCGCGGGTGAACGGGAGAGGTATCGGGCGTGAAACAGGTCTGGGTTTTGGTGGGGATTGCGAGCTTCGTTTCATCGACGAGCTTGGCGCAGGCCGAGCCGCAACCGGCGAACCCGCCCG
>FSWQ01000916.1_pt1 | contig 10363 bp, 7 predicted proteins | sample 1637691 | NCBI WGS metagenome assembly FSWQ01 (sample SAMEA3914814, study PRJEB12502) | metagenome | biome: forest; material: soil | place: USA | collected 2011-09-16 | depth 0.1 m | reverse complement strand
GTTGACTGCCACGCTCGGGGGCGTGCACTCCGCCTTCGCGCTGGCGCTGGCATTGCAGCTGCCTTGGCATTGCGCGTCGACCATGCAGCCGCCTTCGAGCGTACCGCCCTCGCACTTGAGCGGGGTGTAGTCCGCATCGCACATGCCGTCGCACTTGACCTTCACGTCCGCAGTGCCCTTGCAAGACGCATCGCAATGACCGTCACACACGCCGGTGCAGGTGATCTTCGGCGCATCCGCATCCAGGGTGCAGGTGCCGTCGCATTGGCCGTTGCAGGAGCCGTCCGCCTGGACGCCGGTGCCGTCCGCCGTGGCGCCGCCCATCGCGCCCGCCGAACAGGTGCCGTCGCACTTGCCCTTGCAATCCACCTTCACGCCGCCGCTCGCTTTGCAGCTGCCGGTGCAGCCACCGGTGCAGTTGCCCGTGCACGCCACGTCCGCTTTGCCGGTCGCCGTGCAACCGCCGCTACACTCAACGGTGAGCGTGCCGCCCTTGCAGGTGGGGGGAGTGGCCTTGATGTCGCAGCTGGCATCCGCCGAGCAGGAAGCCTGGCAGTTGGCGGTCGCGGAGATCGAGGCGGTGCACTTCGGCGGCTCGAAGTCGATGGTCGCGCTGCCGCCGAGAGTGCCCGTTGCGCTGAAATCCGCATTGATTGAGGCCTTGGCCAGACCGCACCAGCCGGTGAGCGCGTCAGTGCCCGTCTTGCCGGCGACGCTGGGATCGGTCGCGTCAGCGCCGAGGTCCAGGGCAATGTTCTGGCAAGCCGTGGTCACGTCTGCGATGGAGGCGGTCGCGACGGCCGAGAGATCCGAGGACGCATTCGCGAACGCATCGAACGAGGCTTTGATGCTCACGTCCACGCCGAAGTCGACGCCGGTCATGTCCGTGCCAACCGCGTACTCTTTACAGCATGCGGCATCTTGGGCGTCTTTTACGGCGCTGCAGCCGGCGCTCAGGGTCGAGATGGCGAGGGCCGAGAGTGCGAGTGCAGTGAACGGCTTCAAGCGATTTTTCAAGATCATACGAAGACTCCTCTTAGCGTGCGTTTGGAGCGCCCCACCACCACCATGCGGTTCGGCACATTCCCTGTTGCGTTCCGACGTTGCGAGCCGCCAGCTATTCAAAGTGACGGCAGCGAGGGACTCTACAGCAGGTGGTACTACCTGCGAAACTGCACATTAACGCCACTAAGCAGCGCGCTCGGGCCGCCCGGCCCGGCGAAAACCGCCTTGGTTCCAGCTTTTTCGAATGCGCCGCGTGCAGCGAGCGAACCGGCGGCCGGTATGCGCATGGCGGCGAGTTACTTCGCGGGCCAGCAACCGGTTTGCACGTCCGCGCTGAGCCCCGTTGCGGTGTTGGCACCGAGGCACACGCCTTTTGCACCGCTCGTCGAGTTATCGACGCACGTCATTTCCAGCAGCCCCTCGGGGGTCATCGGACAACCGTGGCCCGCGCACGTGCCGTTCGCGTCTGCGTCTTTGCCGCACGTGCACGTGTCACCGAAGTTCACGCACCAGTGCTCACCCGTGAACTCCGATGAAGTGCACGCGCCGTTGCTGCCGCAGTCCGCGTCTTTGAGACACGGCTCACAGCCCTTGCCCGTGCCCGTGCAGCTACCGAAGCGGTGCGAGCAGGTGGCCACGTTCAGGTCAGGATCCGTGACTGCGCATTGCGCCGCGTTGCCCCAGGGGCATGACGGATGCTGCAAATCACACAGCTGCGTGCAGATCTTCGCGCCGCTGCCGTCTGCGGCGCAGACTTGATTGGCGCTAGCTAGGCAATCCGCATCCGTGCTGCAGGAATTGCAGAACTTGCGTGGCCGGCACACGTTGCGCGCCGCGCCGCGCCCCGTGCTGCACTGGTACGGCTTGCCGTCGCCGATTTGATCTGCCGCTACGCATTGGCGGTCTTTGGGCACACCAGCGACGCCGCAAGCATCCGCACACGGCGAGCGAATCAACGGTGTGCACGCGTAGCCCTGCGCGCAGTCCGTGTCCTGTGCGCAATCCACCGTGCAGTACGCTTCGAGATCACCCGAGCCCGCGCCGATGCACAGGAAGCCGCTCGCGGTATCGCAATCCGAATCACCGTTGGGGCAGCGCGTGTAGAACTCGCCCGGCTTCTGCGGATGACTCAAATCGCAATAGTGGCCAGTGGCGCCGTCCGTGTCCGTACCGCTCGTGCACTCGCCGAAGCCTTGGCAATCGTAGTGCGTCTGACAGCTCAGCCGGCACGTGCCCTGGACGCAGTACTCACCTTTGTCTTCGGCGCACTGAGAGCTCGCGCTACACGCGCTGACGTGCGCTGCTCCCGTGCCCGCCGCGCCGGAGCTACCGCCGTTGTCTGCGGCGACCGAAGTCTGACAGTCACTGCGCAGGCACTCGCTCTTCGAGCAGGCCGTCAGCGCGCTGCCGAGCGCGAGGCAGCAGGCCAGTATGACCAGCAGGTTTCGCGTTGCGGAGCGCGCGTACGCACGCGGCTGTGACTCGCAAACGAGTCGTGAAACCATTCGAAAAAACGCTGCGCTCTTGACGGGACGGTCCACGGGGATACCGTGTGGGATAGTACTCGGTTTTCTGGTCCGAGAGCCATGCTCTCACCATCTCCCACCGTCAGGGTCGCCCGATGAAACTGCCGCTCGCATTGGTCCTGTTCGCTAGCGCATGCCTCGCCGTCGGCTGCTCGAGCAGTCCGCTGACCGGAACTGCAGAAACTGACGCTGACAGCTCGGGCACGAGCGCGGGACCAACGTCCAACTTTGCTTCGTACCCGGCCGGCCCGTACGGCGCGGTGCGCGGGGCGACGATCGCGAACCTCAGCTTCTTGGGTTGGAAGCACCCGGACAGCGCCTTGTACGACACCACCCAATTCGAAAATGTGCGCCTGTCGGACTTTTACGATCCGGATGGGCACACGGGCGTGAAGCTGCTGGCGGTCAACGCCTCGGCTGTTTGGTGCAGCGTGTGCCGTTCCGAATACGTGGACATGAAGAACAACGGGACGTACGCCGCGTACCGCGCCAAAGGCGTGGAAATGTTGGGCACGCTGTTCGAAGACAACGCGTACTACCCCGCGCAGCCGACTGACCTGCACAACTGGGGGTCGGTTTCGAACCACGCGGTCACGTTCCCGTTGGTGTTGGATCCGAGCTTCAAGATGGGCGCGTACTTCGATTCGGACGCGACCCCGCTGAACATGCTGATTGACGTGCGCACCATGACCATCGTCTCGGTCACCATGGGTTACAGCGCCACGTACTGGACCAGCACGGTGCAGCAACAGCTCGATAAGATGTGATGCTCGGCGCGCGTTCTCTTTCCTTCCTGGCGCTGCTCGGGGTGGGCGTTGCTGCGTGTGCACCCGCGGGCACCCCTGGTTCTGCCGGGAAAAGCCAGGTTGCGCCGCCTGATTTCGAGCTTTCCACGGTGGACGGCCGCAGCGAGCGCTTGAGCCAACACCTGGGCAAAGAGGTCGTGCTGTTGGATTTCTGGGCCACGTTCTGCGAGCCCTGCTTGGCGGGCATGCCGCACTTGGATGCGCTGTATCGGCAACACCAAAAAGAGGGCTTCGTCGTGCTGGGCATCGACATCGACGGGCCTGATTCGATCGCTCAGGTTAAGACCGCGGTGTCCAAGCTCGGCGTCACCTTCCCGATCTTGCTCGACCAGGAAACACGCGTGGTTGCGCTGTACAACCCGAAGACGAGCGCGCCGTACAGTGTGCTGATTGGGCGTGATGGCCGCATCTTGAAGAAGCAAGAGGGCTACACCACGGGTGACGCGGCCACGGTGGACCAAGACGTGCTCGCCGCGCTCGCGCAGCCCGCCACGCACTAGCGTTCAGAAGCGCAGCGTCAGATCCAACGCGGCGCCTTCGAAGGGCGGGAAGACGCGGCACACGCCGCCCACGCAGCGCAGCGCGCCACGCCGCTGCCCCACGAACAATGACACGCTCGAATCCGAGCTGAGCTTGTAGCCGAGCTGACCGTTGACGTACGTGGGCGGCACGGCGGGGTTCGTGTCGTAGGAGAAACCGAGCGCGGCGGACCAGTGCGGCGCGTAATCGAAGCCGATTAGCTCGTCACCTTCGCTCCAGGGCGCGCCGGGGCCGCCCACCACTTGATGCCGGCGCCGGTGCCAGCCTTGCAGCTCCATGGACAGCGGGCCGCCCAGGGCCAAAGCTGCTTGATGGCGGGTGTAGATTTCTCGGTAAAACACGTGCGTTTCGCCGGTGTCCGTTTGCAACGCGCGGTCCGTGTCGTCGAAGCGGCTGCCAACGGAGAGATCTGCCTTCGAATGGTGGTCGCGGCTGTGCAGCTCGAAGCCGGTTGCGCTGTCCAAGATGCGGTTGCGCGTGTCGTGGCTCACCACGCAAGCGTCGTTGGCGGCGGACTCGGCGAAGGATTCGTAATAGCCGGCCCAGGCGTAGGCGCTGGCCACGTTGGACAAGGCGAGATCAGCGCGCAAGCGACCACCGCTGACGCAGGTGTTGAAGTTCTCGAACTCAGTGTCCAGAAAAAGCGCTTCGGTGGTGGGCGGCGCGCTGGCAGCGAGCGTACTGAACTCGCGTGCTCGCAGCGGGCTGACGTTGGCGAGCAGCGGGAAGAAGCGGCGATAATGCTTGCCCTCGAAGTTCAAGTTGAGCGCGCCTTCCTGCACGCTCACGCTGAGGTACAGCGCCTCACCCAAATCCGGCTTCGGCGCGTTGTGATCTGCGGGCCTCAGATCTTGAACCGCAACTTCCAGGTATGCGGCGCCATGGCCGCCCAAATCAGCGAGCTCGAACGACGCGCTGCCCGTCGCGATTTGCTTGGCGCTGCGCACGATGTCGTTGTTCAGCGGCGTGCTGCGCTCCAAGAGTGAGCCTTGCACCGCGAATTTAGCCGCCTTGTGGCTGACTTCCACTTGGCCGCCGAAGATCTGATCCGGCGCGTAGCTGCACGTGGCAAATGTCGCGCAATTGCCGGTATTCGGCGCGAAATCCGTGCTCACGGCGCGCGGCATGCCTGCCTCCAGCGCCGAGACCAAGCCGGGCGTCACGCTCGAATCCACACCCAAGTAACGGCCGCTCGCGGGATCGATGCGTAGCGGGTTCAACGTGCCGGCGACCGCGGTCGCGCGCAGGCCGAGTGAGCCCGCGTGCAGCCGCGCCGTAGCGCGTGCGCCGCGCAGCGTGGTATCGCTCGCGAGCTCATCCAGCTTGCGCAAGCTGAGCACCAAACCGCGCCCGAACTGCACGTAGCCGTCACCCAAGCCGAGCTCTAGGTTCGGCGTGCTGTAGGTGGCGTAGTACTTCGCGGGGTACAGCCAATTGATGTAGCGGTTCGAGAGCTCAGCGCCGGCTTCATCCACCTTTTGCCGGAAGTAGGCGGGCGCCGTGCTGGAGCCCACTCCGCCGGGCCGCGCGTTCACCAGATCCAGCCCGATTTGCGTGGCGTTGGGCGAGCGAAAGAACCACGCATTGTCCAGGCGTAGCCCAACTTGCCATGTGCCGCCGTTCGCCTGCACGTTGATGCGGTTGTAAAATAGGCCCCAATCATCGTTGGCGCGTGTCGCCACTTGGTTGGCCCGCGTGTCCCGGTTGTCGAAATTGTACAGTAACGTGGAGGCTTCGGTGACGTCCAACGCGACCGGCGTGCCGAACACATCCACCGGTTCGAGCGCTCCAGCTGGCGCTCCAAGAGAGCACAGCCCAACGGCCACCCCCAATGACAGCGCGAGGCTACTCCGGTAGCGATTCATCGATGTACGGCCAGAGAATGCTCTCTTGATCGCCGAGTAGCTTCTTTTCAATCTTCATGGTGCGCGCATTGACCACCAAATTGAGCGGCGCGGTGTCCGCGGGCGCGTACGCACCGAGCTGATAATCCGGGTCGAGCAGCATGGCGTAGTTGGATTTGAAGGTTTCGACCCAGGTGGCCAAATCTTGCGCAGACGCAGGGTCACGCTTGGCGTCTTGAAACAGCGTGCTCACGATGCGCAAACCGCGCGGCGCATATTGATTGTTTTTCGCCGGCAAGCCCTCGTGCTCCGTACGGCAAGCCGAGCACCACACGGCGGACGTATCGATCAGCAAGAGACGGATGCCCTTGCTGCCGGTCGGGTCGTAATAATCACTGAAGGCAATGTCTTGCAGAGCGCTCGCGTCGTGGCTGCCCTTGCTCGGATCACGAAAGCCTTTGAAGCAAAGGTTGGCCACGGTTTCGCCCTCTTCCGTGCCGTAGGGACCGTCCGCGTAGCTCGCGGAGTCACAACCGCTTTGCGCCAACAGCTCGGGCGGGATGGTCGGCGTGTTGCTGCCGCAGGCAACTAGCAACGCCGCGCACGCGCCGAGCGCGGCAAGTCGCAGAACGAGCCAGCGTGCGGCGCAGTGCATGTTATTTTCGGCGCACGGCGATCGAGGACAGGATCGGAATGCCGCCGCTAGTGGTGGTGATGGTCTCACCGTCAGCACTTACGCTGGCCTCTGCGACCTTGGTCCACGTGCCGTACGGTGCCCATTGCTCGGCTACATCCAGCCCCTGAATGAACACGTCAACCTCCGTGCCGTTGGCCCAATGCTGAGTGTTTTTCAGGGTCAATTGGGCGGGCGGGCAAAACGTGGTGCCCAGCGGGGCGAGGGCGTATGCGAGCTCGTACGTGACGTCGAGCGCTTCGACGCTGCGCACGATCGGGATCTGAGCGCTGCGGAACACGAGGTCCGCGTCGTCTTCGTACGTCAGATGGTCGTGCTCGACGTCACTGCCTTTGGCGAGCGTGAGCGTGACGTCACCGTTGCTCACGTCACCGTCTTTGGGGAACACAGCGCCGTCCGCGAAAGCCGGCAGGGCCACCGCAGCGACGTAGCCCAAGTCTTGAGTCGCACTGCCGCTGAGTGGCGCCGCCAGCTCCCCGTATTCGAAGCCGTCACCATATTTGAAGGCGGGGCGCGTCAGCGAGGTGTGCGGTGTGACGACGGTTTTGCCGTCTTTGCCACTGCTGCCGTTGAAGCATTGATCGATGCCGCAGACCTGCACGGGTAAGCTCGGCACGCCGATCAGGTGCGCGTCTTGGACGACGGCGTCGACTTCGTCGATTTTCACCGGAGCCGTTTGGCTGGCGTAGCCCGGGGGAGTGCACACCACCGGGGCGGCGGTTGATTTTCCGTTGTCACTCAGCGTGCTCGACGAGCAGCCGAGAGCGAGCAGGAGGCCGAATGGAACGCAGACCAGCGACGCGGTACCGAATTGCATGGGACCCGCTAAGCGTACACAACGCTTCGCTGACCCGCCAATGTTCGCTTCGAGTGGCTAACTCGGCGTGTTTCTGCGGTATTTCGGAGTGCGCTCAGCTCAGAAAAATACGCCCATGTACCAGCGCAGGGTTTGCGCAGTGTTCAGGCTGGTGGCGTTGTAGTTCAGAGAAGAGTTGATGCTGTCCTTTTGGGCGGCGGTGTAGCCCAGGCCCGCCATCGGGAACAACACGCCGTACTCCAGCTTGGTGAAGAAGCCGCCGCGCTTGCTCGGGTCATCATTCTGCGCGCCGTCTTTGGACTGGAAGTAGACGTTGGCGTTCAATTCGACGCCGAGGTCACGCGCGTGACCCGGGGCTTGCTCGAACTGCGAAGCGCGCGACCAGATCGCGGCGAACCCGCCGCCGAGCTTCTGACCCGAATTGTCCTTCAGGAAGTCGTAACTGATGCTGGGGCGGAAGTAGTACGTGCCCTGAACCCGCGTCAGGATGTTGCGATACAAGATCAAGTCGATGTTGTACGCGGGGTTGAAGCGGAACGTGGAGTCGGTGCGGTCGCCGTGCTGATCCTGCGCGCCGGTCAGCGGCGGGGTCAGGCCTTGCACGTCCGAGTCACCGGAAGCCCAACCGAAGTTGAAGCCGAGGTGCAGTTTGTCTTCGACGAGGCTTTGGGCGATCTCGGTGGCTAGGCCGTATTGGCGGATCTTGTAGCCGACGTTGGCGGAAGCGTTCTGCGGCTCCGCGCTGATGTTGTCGAGCTGGCCTTGAATCGTCACGGCTTCCGTCTCGAAGCGGAACTTCTTGTATAGAATCTGCAACCAGACGTCGGGCGTCCACTGGGTGGCGCCACGGCGCGAGAAGGTCAGCTGGGCCGCCGTGGCGGAGCAGCCGATTGCGGCCGCCCCGGTGTCGCACGTCCCGGATTGGTCGTCCGCCAGCTGCTGATGGCGGTACTGAACCTGCACGCCGCCGTTGATCACGACGTCACCCTTCGCCAGCGAGAGGCGGCTCAGCTCGCGGCTCTTGCGATGCGCGATCTGCAGCGTGTACTGCGTGACGTCATCCGCCTGCGCCATGTCATACGGCTGACCTGCGGGGATGCCGAAGTTGTCGCTGGTGGCGCCTTCGTTGATGAAGTCCCAGGCGCCGGTCACGTACAAATCCAACGGCTTGATGCCGGTGGTGAAGCTGATGCGATCGATGGTCGACTGGTAGTTGTCGTCGTACCCATCACCCGCGTTGTTCAGGATGCCGAGACCCCAGTGGTTGGGCATGCGACCGAAGCGGAGCTCGCCGACCGGCGTTGCGTACTCGGCCCACACGCGCTTGACCACGATGCTGTCGCGGATGCTGTTCACGCCCGAGGTCGGTGCGGCGGTGTTGTTCGAGTAGAAGCTGATCGGCGTGTAGCCGCTGCGAGCTGCGACGGCGACGCCGCTCGAGGTCGTCTTCGAGCCGTCTGCATTGGTCGTCGTCGACGTGGAAACGGTGTTTTGGTACTCGCTGGGCGTGGAACCGAGCACCACGTTGTCCAGTAAGTCAATTTGCGTCATGACCCGCAAATTGTCCGAGATATGCAGTTCAGGATCGAGCCGGAAGCGCAAGTTCGCGCCGGCTTGCGTGCCGCTCTTGCAGTCGTAGGTCGCGTTCGAGGCAGCGGTGTCGCTACCGTGTCCGGTCTCGTCTTGTGTGCAAAGCGAGGGTCCGTGCGACGTCCCTGCAGAGTCCCTGAAGTACGAATCCAACGGGCGCCCGAACGGGCCGGTGCCAGGCACATCCACGCGGCCCAAACTGAACTGATAGAACATCTCCGCGCGCACGCGGAAGTTGCCGTGTATCTCCAAGATCGGCCGCGCGTGCGTCCACCAGTCTTCGGCGAATACTTCGCGCTCGCCGGCCTTGTTCACTTCAGTGGGGCGCTCGTTGTTTTGGCTGCGTAGCTCAGCCGCGTCATTGCCCGGCTCGGGGAACGCGGGCAGCGGCGCGAAGGAGCCGCTGGGCGAGCCTGGTGCGGGCGCCAGCGGCGCGGCGTTGTCCTCCGCGTTCGGCGCGGTAGTGGAGTCAGCGGCAGGCGCTGCGTCATCCGCTTTCGGAGCTGGAGCTGGAGCGGGCGCGGCGGCGGGTGCCGGTTCAGCGGGCGCGGGTTTCGGCTGCGCTTCCGCGAGCGCCGGGGTGACCAAAAAACCGAGCGCAATTAGAGAGGCAACGGAGGCTTGTTTCATGCGGATCTTCGCTATCTACCGGCGGCAGACGGGGGGTTTCGCACGCGCGGCGGAAGACTGTCAACCGCGCGGCCAGGAGCGTCAGAAAGCCGGGCTTTGCGGCCTATTTGCGGAACGCCGCCATGATGTCCGTGCCCACTTGTGCCGCCTGCTGGCCCAGCTCCGGGGCCGGGATCTCCAGCTCGGACATGGTTTTGGCCACGTCCGAAAGCTGCTGCTGGAGGGACCAGCCAGGGCTAGTTGGCAGGCCGAGCGCGGTACGGAAGGTTTCCCCGAGCTCGATCGCGGAGCCGTAACGGAGGGCAGGGTCCTTGGCCAGGGCGCGCGCCATCAGCATGTCCAGCACCGGCGGGGCTTGCTTGATGAACGAGCTGAGCGGGGCAGGGGCGTCTTCTATCTGCGCCGTGCGCACCATGAGCTCGTTCCGTTCCGGTGCATCGAAGGGCGTGACGCCGGTGAGCATTTCATACAGCACGATTGCTGCCGAATACAGATCCGAGCGCGGATCGAGTGGCTGGTTGAGCACGGCTTCGGGTGACATGTACGCGCCGCTGCCAGGCGCCATGCCACCAGTGTTCTTCACTTCTTCTGCTGGGATCTGCGCGATGCCGAAATCCGTGAGCTTCACTACGCCGTCACCGCGCACGAGCAAGTTGGAAGCCTTCACATCGCGATGCAAAATGCCGAACGCGTGAATGGACGCCAGCGCGCCCAAGAGCTGCGCGAAGTAGTGCCAAGCCTGGGCGAGCGGCAGCGCGGGCAAAGGGCCGCGCCGTGATTCGAGGCGCACGCGCGCGATCAGATCACTCAGCGGCTCGCCGTGCACGAGCTCCATCACCAGCGCGAGCTGTCCGTCGAATTCCGACAGCCCGAAGAAGTGCACGATGTTCGGGTGCGAGAGGCGAGCCAGC
>FSWQ01003215.1_pt1 | contig 10379 bp, 8 predicted proteins | sample 1637691 | NCBI WGS metagenome assembly FSWQ01 (sample SAMEA3914814, study PRJEB12502) | metagenome | biome: forest; material: soil | place: USA | collected 2011-09-16 | depth 0.1 m | reverse complement strand
CTCCTCGCGATGTGCTCACGCGACTCGAGCGATCACTCGGGCATCGCGATCGACATGGGACGCGCGACATCGGCCACTCGAAGCCGCTTTGCAAGCGCGAGGGTCAAGCAAATCGCGGTGCTCGGTCGATTGCCGACTCAGGACATTTTTCCAACCTGCCCCGCCGGCAAGTCGCTCTTTTGGCTGAATTACGCGTGCGGCGAGCCCCGCGACGAGGCAAAAAACCACGGAAATTTCCGCGCTGCGAGGAACCTGGATTGCTATGCTTGCTCGTGATGTCCATGCGATCGAGCTCTACTTCTGTGCTGTGCTGTTGGGCCTATTCGGCGCTCTCGCTGGTGATCGGCTGCTCGAGCGGCAGCTCGCAAGCCACGTACCCAGCGCAGTACCCGCAGCAGCCCGGGGTGGCACAGCCGCCGACCGCAGCGCAGCCCGTACCAGTGGCCGTGGGGCAAGCAGCCCCCTTGCCGGCACCTGGTGTGGTCATGCTCCCGGTGGTCAACGACCCCATCAATTTCAACGACCTCGGCTACCTGCGCGGGCAGGCCCAATCGCTGTTGAACGAGCTCGTCGCCACCTTGCCTGCGCCTCAGCAGTCGCGCGTCGCCGGCATTCCGCTCGTCGTCGACAGCACGCCGGGCGACGTGAACGCGTTCGCGACGTGCACCTCGAGCGGTCACGCCGCAATGGCCATCACCGACGGCTTGCTCGATATCGAATCGCACCTGAGCCAAGCGCGCGCGACCGACGAGACCTTCGGCACGCACAAGATGAGCGACTACATCCAGCTGATCGTGCAGAACCAACGCGCGAATCAGCCGATCGTGCAGCCACCGCTGGGCTTCTTCGACCCGACGCAGCAAGCCGACGGGCGCAAAGTCGCGCGCCAACATCAGCTCTTGGAGGAGCAGATCGGCTTCGTGCTCGGGCACGAGCTGGCACACCATTACCTCGGGCACTTGCCGTGCACCTCGGCCGGCCAATTGCCGCTCGCCGAGCTAGGCCAGGCGCTGTCGGGGACCGTGCCGCTGTTCAATCAGCCCAACGAGATCGCCGCCGATGCCTCGGGTATCAATACCCTGATGACGATGGGCTTCCGCCGTACTGGCTACCACCTGGTCGAAGGCGGGGCGCTGATCACGATGCAATTCTTCGCGGGCTTGGAACAGTTCAATGCCGCAGGCCTGCTGTTCGCATTCCAGAATTCGCACCCGCCGGCCGTGATCCGCCTGCCGATCATCCAGCAAACGGTGGCCGCCTGGAAGCTCACTGGCGGCCGCGGCTTGCCGTATTTGTTCTAAACACGGAAACTCGGCGGCGCGCGCGACCGATGAGCGCGTGAAGCCGCATGAGCGACAAGTCCGAACAGCCCACACCGAAGCGCCTCGCCAAAGCGCGCGCCGAAGGCGACAGCCCGGTCTCCGGCGCGCTCTCGCAGAGCGTGGGCTTCGTGGCTGCGCTGTCGGTCGCAGGTGCTGCCATCGCGCTGACGGTCGAGCAAACCCAGGCGCTGATTGCCTCCGCGCTGCAGCATCCGAACGCGCCGGCCTCGCCGACCGCGTTACTCAGGGTGGTCCTGAGCTTGAGCTTGCCGGTGCTGCTCGTCGCGGCGGCCGGCAGCGCTGCCGCGAGCTTGGCCCAAAGCGGCGCCGCGATCAGCGCCAAGAAGCTCACGCCCAGCCTCGATCGGCTGAACGTGTTCACGGGCATCAAGAACCTGTTTTCGTGGCAACGCTTGGTCGGTATCGCGCGCGCCCTGCTCGCAGCCTCACTCGTGAGCTATTTCGCCTATCGCGAGCTGCGTGCGCACGCAGCAGATTTCGTGTTCGCGATCGGCAATGCGCGAGCTTCGGCGTTGCTCGCCGCGCGCTTGGCCAGCAAGGTGGCCTGGTTTGCCGCGGCCGTCGGGCTCGCGCTGGGCCTGCTCGATCTGATGCTCACGCGGCGCGCATGGTTCCAACGCCACCGCATGAGCAAAGACGAAGTGAAACGCGAGCACCGTGAAGCAGAGGGCGACCCAGCGCTCAAAGCCGCGCGCCGCCGCGCCCACCAAGAAGCGCTCACCGGTGCCACTCTCGGCGCCCTGAAAACCGCAAGTGTGGTCATCGTGAATCCGACTCATCTCGCAATCGCGCTCAAGTACAGTGAATTGGACGATCAGGCGCCAGCGGTCGTCGCTCAGGGCCAAGGGGAAATGGCCAAGCTGATCGTGGCCGCCGCGCGCGCCTATGGCGTGCCCATCGTGCGCGACGTACCCGTGGCGCGCGCCCTGAACGATCTGGAAATCGGTGACGAGATCCCAGAAGCTTTGTACGAGGCCGTGGCCGAGATCCTGCGCGAGATCTGGCAAGGCGACGGCAGCGGGAGCGGCCTCTCGGAGAACGAGGACGAGAAGGATGAGCAGGACGACCCCCCCCCGCCGTCAGCCCCTCCCGCCGACTGAGGGCACGCCAGAACGCGCCCACCAAGCCGCATTTTTCGGCTATGCTCTGCGCATGGTGGGCTGGGCTCGGTTCGGTGGGGGTTCGTTGCTGGTGGTGCTGGCGGCGTGCGGTGGCCGCACCTCGACATTCGACGACGGTAGCTACGGCGGCGCGAGCGACGGGGGCGGAGAGGCCGGCAACGGCGCGACCACTTCTGGAGGCGGCTCGGCTGCGGGAAGCAGCGCGGGCGGCGCAGCTGGCAACGCGCAGGGCGGCAGCGCAGGCAGTGCCGCGGGGGGTCCGAGCAGCGGCGGCATGAGCGGTGGTACTGGCGCGCGCACGCAAACCCTCTGTCTCGACTACTGCGGCGCCCTGCTCCATGGGCCTTGCCCCATGCAATTCGGCGGCGATATGGACTGTTTCACGAGCTGCACGGGCGGGCTCACCATCGGCAACGACGCCTGCCTCGAGCTCGGCTCGCAGATGCTTTCCTGCATCAATCGCGTGCTCGAAAAGCCGCCCAGCCAGTGCTCCAACCTGCTCGACAACGCGCAAACGCTGTGCGAGCCACAGATATTTCTGTTCACACAATGCAGCCAGAGCGTGCCGCCGACGGCCTTCTCCTGCGAGAGCTCGGGCGGCGGCACATCGAACGGCTGCAACGCGACGACGAAGTGCAACGACGGCAGCTACTACACCGCTCAATGCATGTCGGTCGGCGACGGTCTCAGCAACTGCACGTGCACCTCGGGCAGCGGTCCGTCGGCAAGCCTTACGCTGAACGAGAGCCTGAGCTACGCTTGCCAGGACGCGCTCGCCGCGTGCGGCGCGCCGTTTTCGAAATAACGAGCTGCCCCACGCCGAATCACCCAGCCCGAGCGCTGGGTTTCGGCTATGCTTCGTGCACCATGGTGGGTTGGTTGAGGCGTTCGGTGCGGCTTGGTGGTGGTTTGTGTTTGCTTTCGCTCGCGGCGTGCGGGGGTCGCACCTCCACGATCGACGACGGCAGCGCTGACAACGGCGGCTCGCCGAGCGACGGCGGCAGCTCATCGAGCGAAGGCGGCAGCGCAAACGCGGGCACCGGCGCAGGGCCTTCGAAGGGCGGCGCACCGAGCGGCGGCTCCGGCGGTAGCAGCACGGGCGGCATCAGCATGGGCGGCAGCGCGGGCATCGGCGTGGGTGGCAGCGGGCCCGCAGGTGCGGCCGGCACCGCGGGAACGCCGAGCGGCGGCGCGAGCACGGGCGGCAGCGCGGGCACGGGCAACCTGGCATGCTCCAGCTATTGCAAGGACGCGCTCGCAGGGCCCTGCCCGATCGACGAAGGGGGCCCCGAGCAATGCATCTCGAATTGCAGTGACGCGCTGCTCGTCAACAATGGCGCGTGTTACGCCGTCGGTACACAGTTGCTGAGTTGCCTCAGCTCGGTGCTCGAGCACCCGCCAAGCGACTGCAGCCAAGTGGTCGGCACCGCGCAGGGCGTCTGCCAACCGCAGCTCTTCACGTTCTCTCAGTGCCAATCCACCGTCATTACCGCCCCTCCTCCGGTCAGCTGTTCCGGTGTGGCCAATGTCTCGTCTAATTCTTGCTCTGCCTCCAAGTTCTGCAGTGACGGCGGCAACTATTCTGCGACCTGCATGTCAGCCGGCGTAAACCTGAGCAACTGCACGTGCACGAGCTCCAACGGCCCCTCCGCAGGGCTACTCCTGAACGAGAGCACGAATTTCGCCTGCGACGACGCACTCACCGTGTGCGGCGCTCCGCTCAACTGAGCGGTACATGCCGCCCCGTGCGGCGCGCGACATTCCTCGGAAACCGCTCGGTGAAGCTTCGCGCTTAACGTCCGGTCCAGGCAGCGCGCTCGTGCGCGCCACCGAGCACTAGGCGCAGTCGAACGGAGGAGCGTTACCGATGGCATGGCGTCAACGCGTGGTCGTCGTGGGTGCAGGCTTCGGTGGCATCGCCGTGGCGCGAGCGCTTCGCAAAGAGCGCTTCGACGTGCTGCTGATCGATCGCAACAACCACCACGTGTTCCAGCCGCTCTTGTACCAAGTGGCCACGTGCGCCCTGTCTCCTTCGGAGATCGCGTTTCCGGTGCGCTCGATCTTCGCCAGCCAGAAGAACGTCGAGGTCTTGTTTTCCGAGGTGCAGAGCGTGAACCTCAAGGCGCGCCGGATCGAGACCTCCACTGGGCCAATCGACTATCACTTCTTGGTTTTGGCTGCGGGCGCGCGCAACAACCACTTCGGCCACGACGAATGGGCGGACATCGCCTTCGGATTGAAGAGCCTCGACGACGCATTGGAAATCCGACGTCGCGTGCTCGTGGCACTGGAGGTGGCCGAGCAGGAGACCGCGGAGCTGCGTCGCCGCGAGCTGCTCACCTTCTGTGTGATCGGAGGCGGGCCGACGGGTGTGGAGATGGCGGGCGCGCTGAGCGAGCTCTCGCGCACGCTCGTGGGCCGTGACTTTCGTCACATCCGCCCGGACGAGATCAGCGTGATCCTGCTCGAAGGCGGGCCATCGATCCTGGTCAGCTTCAGCGAGCAATCGCGAGCGCGGGCCGTGCGCCAGCTCCAGGAGCTCGGTGTCGAGGTGCAGACGAACGCCAAAGTGACGAGCATCGAGCCAAACGCGGTGACCGTGGTGCGCGGTGGCGGCGCGCCGCAGGTGATTCCGGCGGCCAACGTGATCTGGGCCGCAGGCGTCAAGGCCTCGGCCCTGACTGCCACGCTCGGCGTTCCGCTCGATCGCGGCGGCCGCGTGATCGTCGACCGCTCCCTGAACGTGGGCGGCTACGACGAAGTGTTCGCGATTGGCGACTTGGCCGCGTGCCAAAACCCCGATGGCAGCCCGGTACCGGGCGTCGCGCCAGCGGCAAGCCAAGCCGGCCGCTTCGTGGCACGGCAGATCGTGCTGCGCGTACGCGGACTCGACACCGAAGAATTTCGCTACGTGAACAAGGGCAATCTTGCAACGATCGGCCGCAGAGCAGCAGTGGCCGAGTTTGGCCGGGCCAAGCTCTCTGGGCTCGTGGCGTGGCTCTTGTGGCTGGCAGTTCACATCTGCTTTTTGATTGGTTTTCGTAACCGCTACATCGTGCTCTTTCAGTGGGTTTGGCACTACTTCACCAATCAAGGTGGGGCGCGCTTGATCACCGGCACGCGCAATCCGCACTCCGGTTGGCCTTCGCAGCCGCGTCGGCTCGCCAAATCCGTGAGCGCGCCGGCGCCTGCACTCGATAGCTGAGTGGCCTCGAGAACTCGGTATCTCGCGCGCGGCAGACTTCAGCAGTGGACTTGGAAAAGTCCGATCTCAGTGCGGTGTGCGCAGAAAATGAACACGGGCGCAGGATCCGTCGCCTGATTTATCCACGTGTGGGGACGTGCGCGTACACCCAGCTAGCAACGGCGGTCTATCTCGGCCCCGTAGTGGTGGAGAAAACTCAATGTTCGGCTTCCAGCGGATTAATCTGGTGGTCTCTGCGGCTCTGCCGTCCTTGGTGGTCGCGCTTTCGGCCGTCTCCGTCGCTTGCTCGAGCTCGGGCAGCACGCCGAACAACGGCCTCGGTGCAGGCGGGCAAGGCCCCATGACCAATGTTCCCGGCGGCGGCGCGCCGAGCAGCGGTGCCGGCACGAGCTCCACGCCTGGCGGCGGCGCAGCCGGCGCCAGCACGCAGCCCACCGGCAGCCCACCCCCCGACACCTGCGGCGGCACCGTACCGGCGAGCTTCGTCACCACGTGCAGCGGCTGCCACACCCAAAACGGCACCGCGAACTCGCGCTATCCCGATCTGTTCCAGTTCAAAGGCACTCAGGCCGACTTCACGGCGCACGTGCGCATGGGCAGCTCGAAGGGCATGGCCGCGTACTCGACGGAGCTGATCAGTGACGCCGACGTCGCGGCCATCTATGCCTACTTCACCGGCGGCGCGACGCGCCCGAGCCTCGACACGATTGGCCTCGGTGGCGTGGTCCCGCTGTTCACCCCCGCGGACGCGAAGAACCCGCCCATCGTGATCAAGCGCGCCGACGGCGTGCTCGTCACCCGGGGCGCCGGCCGCGTGCGCGGCCGCCACGAAAAAGAGGGCAGTTTCGGCCCGTTTTTGACGCATTACTTCGAGAACCGCACGTACGGTTTCATCGTCGAGGACTTCACGCCGACGGGCACGAAGCGCATCCGCGTGACCTACCTGCCGATCGCGAAGCCCGACCACGACGGCAACCGCATCACCAATTGGCGCGCCTGGAAGGTCAGCGGCAACAACGCCACGTTCATGGAAAACAAATACATGAACGACATGACCATGACCGACGCGCCGATGACGCCCACGGGCCCCTTCGCAGCGGTGCAGCAGTACGACGAGCAGGTCGTGCCGCAATCCCGCAGCATGGAGGTCGGCCAGAACTTCGAGTTCGAGTTCGGCGTGTTCATCGACCCGGCGTCGCTCACCTCGCCCGGCTCGCGTGACTCCTATTACACGGATACGTTCCGCTATCAGATCGGCGTCGGCGGCATGACCCCGAACAACATGGACTACGACGCAGCGCCCGGCCCGATCCCGAACGCGCGCCTCGGCGGCGATACCACGATCGCTTGGTTGTTCGCCGAGCCAGACATGAACTTCGGCGAAATGGCACTCAATACCCAGCAAGAGAACGTACAGAACTTCGTCGAGGGCCGGCGCCTGTTCCACACGGATTTCACCACCGGCGTGCACAGCGAAGACGGTAACCCGGTGTTCGATGCCCAGAAGGGCAAGGCCGGGCCGATGTTCAACACGACCTCGTGCGAGAATTGCCACATCAACAACGGCCCGGGCACCACCCTCGCCGCAGCGATGGACGAGAAGAGCTCGATGGTCTTCAAGCTGTACGGCGCGGGAGATCTGGGCAATCAGCTGCACCTGCAAGAAGGCAGCGCGGCCCCCGCGGCACCCGAGACCAAGAGCGTCACGCTGGGCGACGGCACCGTGGTCATGCTCAGCAAGCCGAAGTTCACGCTCACACCCAAGAGCGGCGACGCGAGCCACTTTTCGGCGCGCATCGCGCGCAAGCTCGTCGGGCTCGGCTTGCTCGAAGCCATCGACGAGCGCACCGTGCTCGAGCGCGCCGATCGCCTCGATTGCAATCAAGATGGCATTTCGGGCCGCCCGAGCTACGTGAAAGATCCGCTCACGGGCGCGCTGCGTATCGGGCGCATGGGTTGGAAGGCAGAAAAGATCAGCGTCGAGCATCAGGTTGCAGAGGCCGGCTCGGTCGACATCGGCCTGACCTCCAAGTTCTTCCCCGACGGCAGCACCGCGCCGGAGCTGGGGGATGAAGAGCTGAACAAGCTGACCACGTACATGCGCCTGATCGGCGTGCCCGCAGAGCGCGATGCCGACAAGCCGGACGTGATCCAAGGCGAGCAGCTGTTCAAGACCGTGGGCTGCGCCAATTGTCACGTGACCGACGTGGTGACGGGAGCGAGCCACCCCTTCAGCGAGCTACGCAATCAATCGATCAAGCCGTTCACCGATCTATTACTTCACGATATGGGGCCTGATCTGGCGGACGACAGCGGGGTTCCCGCCTCGGATGCCGCCGACGCGCCGCCCTCGGCCTCCGAGTGGCGCACCCCGCCGCTGTGGGGCATCGGCCTGTACAAGACGGTGAACGGTCACACGGGCCTCTTGCACGACGGCCGCGCCGCGAGCCCGCTCGAAGCCGTGCTCTGGCACGGTGGCGAAGCGAGCAAGGTCAAAGATCGCTTCATTGCCCTGTCCGCCGCCGATCGCAACGCGCTGCTCGCCTACATCATGTCGCTCTAAGCGCGGGCAATCCCCGAGCGAGTGATACGCTCGGCGCCGATGACCGGCGTCGAGCAGCTCACCCTGGCCGAGAAGGCCTTCGAACAGCGAGATTTCGGCGCCGCCGTGGCACACGCGCGCGCTGCGCTGGCTGCGGGCTTGGACCTCGGGGTGCCCGGCTCCGAGCGCGGCGAGTACTGGCAGCATCCCGAGATGGCGCAGTGTGAGATCGTCCTCGGCAGCGCGTTGCTCGAGCTCGACGATCACGATGGCGCGCTCCAGCATTTGGAGCGCGCGGTCGCGCTCGACCGCGAGAACGAGCGCAGCTACGCCAACCGCGGGCACGTTCGCCGTGAGCGCGGCGAGCTGAATGAAGCCCTGGCCGACTTCGACTACGCGCTCGAGCGGGACCCGAGCTACGCGTTCGCGCGCTTTCGCCGCGCCCAAACCCTGCTCGATCTGCAGCGGCTGGAAGATGCCGAGGCCGAGCTGGCTCGGATCTTGGCCCTGAACCCATATGACGCAGCCCCGCTGGCACTTTGGCAACAGCTACGAACGCGCCGCGCCCTGCCGGCCGATCTCGACGCTCTCCCTGCCCCATCCGACTACGTGCGCTTGTACCAACGCGGGCTGCTATTCGCCGAGCACGGTGAGCACGCCCGCGCGATCGCCGACTACAGCGCCGCCTACGCGCTCAGCCCGCAATCCTACTTGCTGGCCAATCGCGCCGTCGCCCACGAACGGCTCGGCAACCTCGCTGCCGCCCGCGCCGACGCCGAGGCTTACCTAGCGAGCGATCCGAATCACGCAAACATGCGCAGTTGGCTCGCAACACTGCTCGAGCGCATCGAGAAGGGCTGAGTTTTTGGGGGCGCTCACTGGGCCGTGATGCACCTCGCAGCACGGCTCAGCAGCTCGCAGCCCCGTCCCGAGGCAGAGCGCTCAGGTCCCGATTCGGACCTTCTTTTTCAGCGCCTGTAGCTCGTCGTCCACTTCGCTCTTCGCGGGGGTGCTCGGGTTTGCACTTTGCCCGCTCTCCAGCGCGCGGAATTTCGCTTCGACCTCTGCCGGCGAAAGGCCGCCTGGGCCTCGGCCGTCGAGCGCAGCTTCGACTTCGCTTTGCGCGAGCACCGTGTGTTCGACGTGTTCGATGCCGGCTTCCATGCGGCGGAAGTCGTCGAAGGCGCTCGGGCCAGAGCTGGTCTTGCCCAGGGCTTCGACACCGCCGCCGGCCTTGGCTTGCTGAGCGCGCGCGGCGATCGTGCCCTTGCGCAGCTCGAACTCCTTGACCTTGCGCTCCATGTTCTCGAGCGCGTCCTTCATCTCCAGGGCCGCCCCGCGCTGCTCGCCGCGCTGTGCCTCCGCGCGGTCGCGCTCCCCAACCGCGCGGCGCTTTTGGAGCAGCGCTTCACGGGCCAGCGCGTCGTCGTTGCTGCGCACGGCGAGCTCGGCGCGGCCGCTCCACTTCTCGACCTCTTGGTCGAGCTCCTCGACCTTCTTCTTCAGCTGCTTCTCGCCCGCAACACTGCTCACCACTTCCTTGCGCGCAGCCACGATCTGCTCACGCATCTCGAGCAACGTCTGCTCGAGGCTTTTGCGCGGGTCGTCCGCCTTGTCGAGCAAAGCATTGAAGTTGGCAGACATGACCTGAGAGACGCGGGCAAAGATCCCCATGGGCTCAAAGATGCCATGTTTGGCACTAGGCGCGCAAAAGCTGCAATTTTCGCCGATTTAGACCGAATACGAGGCCCAACGCTGCAGCGCTCACCCACACCGGGCCCGGTCGCCGCGAAGGTGCACCCTACAGAGGGCGCTAATTCCGCCCCTTGCTCGCGCCGCGCCGCGCCGCAGCGCGACGGCGAATCGGACGAAGCACGCACGCGAGGAGGCGTCGCGCGCCCCCCGCCTGTCAGCGATTCACGATGTGAATCGCGTGACCCAGCGACGCCGCCGCCGCCTCCATCAGCGCTTCCCCGAGCGTGGGGTGCGGATGAATCGTGAGCGCCATGTCCTCCGCCGTTGCCACGACCTCGAGCGCGAGCACGGCCTCGCTGATCAGGTCGCTCGCGTTCGGGCCGACGATGTGAATGCCCAGGATGCGGCCGGATTTCGTATCGGTGACGACCTTCACGAAGCCGTCGGTCTCGCCGATGCTCACGGCCCGGCCG
>FSWQ01000349.1_pt1 | contig 10387 bp, 6 predicted proteins | sample 1637691 | NCBI WGS metagenome assembly FSWQ01 (sample SAMEA3914814, study PRJEB12502) | metagenome | biome: forest; material: soil | place: USA | collected 2011-09-16 | depth 0.1 m | reverse complement strand
TTGAACGAGCGCACGCCCCCTACCCCATTCGTGGTGCGGTTGTTGGATGTGGGACGCGCTCAGGTGCCCTGGCGCGACGGCACCATCGAGGTGCCTTGGCTCGCCATCGAATACGTGAGCGGCGGTGTGGAGGGCACGACACTGCGCGAGCGCGTGCAGCGTAGCGTGGAGCTGACCGGCTTCGCTTTCGACCGTGAACGCGCCGCGCGGGCCATTCGACACATCACGAGTGGTTTGGATGAAGTGCATGCCGTAGGCGTGATTCATCGCGATCTCACGCCCGCCAACGTTTTGTGCTGCAACGCCGGCAGCGAGGAGATGTTCAAGCTTTCCGACTTCGGCATTGCGCGGCCGTTCGGCGTAACCGTGACGTTTGGCTCTGCCGTGGTTGGGACGCCGGGCTACATGGCGCCCGAGCAAGTGTCGGAGAGCAAATCAAGCGTCGCGAGTGACGTGTTCAGTCTCGCGTGCATGACGTACTTCGTGCTCACTGGTGAAGAGTACATTCCGGCGACGAACGCGATGGAGAACCTGGCCATGAGCGTGCGCGGCAATCGCCCCAAGCTCACCCACGCTCGCGCGCTGTGTCCGGAGCTGCGCGACGACCCGGAAGCGTGTCTGATTTTGGATGAGTGGCTGGCACGCGCCACGATGCGCGACCCCGCGCAACGGCCGAACTCCGCGCGCGTGTTCGCCGCCGCGGTGTTGCCCAGCCTGCGCCAAGCCAGCACGCGCGGCTCAGAACGCTACCTCTCGGTATTGCGCGCGCAGCTCTCGCAATCACTGCCGAGCATGGATTGGGTGGTGCGGCATCCCCCGGGTGATGCGATTTCCGTGAAGAGCGCCGGTTGGGACGGCGATGGCCATTGCCTCGCAGTGACGAACGCCGGCGTCCGTTATTGGGACGGTTGTGCGTGGAGTAATGCCTCATTGGAGGGCGTCAGCGCGCAAACCAGCCCGCTCTTCGTACGCCGCGTGGGTGCCGGGCGTTGGATCTGCGGAGGAGCCGAAGCAACGCTGTTCGAGTACTCGCGTCAGGGCGTGAGTCGTAGTTTGCGCGGCAAGCAGCCGGAGCTCTCGTTCCTGGATGCGTCGGGCTCGCTGGATGATTTGATGGTCGTCGTCGGCCAAGCCGAAAGCGGACCGCCATTCTTGCTGGCACAGGCGGGGGGGCATTGGCTCCGACCGTTGCCGCTCACGAACGCGGTCGTGGTCAACTCGCTCGCGCAAATTGACGACGAGCGTTGGGTCGTCGTCGGCCGCGGGACTGATGGACGCGGCTTCGCCTATTTGTATTCACCCCTGGATTGGGCCCTGGAGCCGCTGCCCGCGCCCGAAACCCGCGCTTACCTGGCTTGCGCTTCGCGCCGCGAGCGTAATGTAACGCTTGCCGTCGGCACGGACGGCGCGATCGTGCGCCTCGCCCGCGGCACGTCCTCCACCATTGTGTTGGATGGCAATCCCGACTTGGTCTGTGCGGCAATCGACGTCTTAGATCGGGAATGGGTGGGCGCGCTGGGCGGTCTCTGGGCCAGTGCCGGCGGCGCCAATTGGGTGCGCGTGTGGAACGACCCGAGCTGGGCCCGGCCCTTCATCAGCATCCACGCTGATGTCACGTCCGTCTTGGCAATGACCGCCGACGGCGGCGTTTTAGAGTGTCGTTCCCGGATCTCGCCGGGCTCGAAAAGCTAAAATGCACACCGCCAAACGCCGCCCCGAGAATTGCCGGGCAGCGGGCTTGAGTGTAGCTTACGAGAGTGAAGCCGCTCGCCAACGGGGAGACCATCGCCGGTAAGTACCGGCTGATGCGTAAGCTTGGCGAAGGAGCCATGGGCACGGTGTGGCAAGCCGAGCACCTCACACTGCGCTCGCAGATCGCCATCAAGTTCATTCACGTGGACACCGTGCTGCACCCGGATGCGGTTCCACGCTTCCTGCGCGAGGCGCAATCCGCCGCGCTATTGCGCAGCCCGAACGTCGTGCAAATGCTCGACCACGGCGTAGACGACGGCACGCCATACATCGTGATGGAGCTGCTGGAGGGCGAAACCCTGGCGGGCCGGCTCGAGCGCGTGACCAAGCTCGAGGCGCTCGAGACCTCGCAGATCATGACGCACGTCGGGCGCGCGATGAGCCGCGCTCACGAGAGCGGCATCGTGCATCGCGATCTGAAACCAGACAACGTGTTCCTGGTTCGTTACGACGACGAGCAGGTCGCCAAGGTGTTGGATTTTGGCATTGCCAAGTCCACCGGCGGCGCGCTGGGTGAAGCGGTGCGCGGCTCAGAAGGCACGCGCACCGGCGCCGTGATGGGCACGCCGCACTACATGAGCCCCGAGCAAACCCAAGGCGCAAAAGGCCTGGATTCTCGCTGTGACGTGTGGGCCATGGGCGTGATCGCCTTCGAGTGTTTGGTCGGCAGTCGCCCGTTCGAAGCCGAGACACTCGGCGGTTTGCTGATGGCAATCTGCGCGCGCCCGCTGCCCGTTCCTTCTGAGCTAGCGAACGTGCCGGTCGGGTTCGACGCCTGGTTCGCGCATTGCTGCGCGCGTGAGCCCAGCGAGCGTTTTCAAACGGCGCGTGAAGCCACGCAGGAGCTGAAGCGCATCTGCGAGGGCAGCGGCGGCGCGCTCTTTCCCTCGACGCCGCCGGTTGGCATCGATCCGCACGCTGGCCAGAAGCCGGTGCGAGCGTCCGAGCCGGCGCCCACCTCCGTGCGGGCAGAATCCGGCTTTTCCGCGACCCAATTTGGAGCCACTGCGCAACGTAAGCGCGGCGTCGTGTTGCTTGCTGCAGGCGTGGCTGTCGTTGCCTTGGGTGTCGCAGTGTTCGCGTGGTCACACTCGAAGCCCAGCGTGCCGATCAACGCGAGCTCGCCGAGCGCTGCTTCGCTTGCGCCATCGGTCGCATCCCCCGCTAGCGCCGCGCCGGCTGCCGTCCCTGCCTCGGCTTTGACCTCGGCCTCGGCGGCTCCGGTGAGCTCGAGCGCCCCCGCTGACAGCCATTCGTCAGAAAAACGACAAACAAAACTTCCGCCTGTAACCCGCCCAGGTGTCGCTCCGCAGGGTGCAGATTTACCGGGCGCGAGCGGCCGAGTAAACTTTGGTTTTTGACCGCCGTTTAGACATTACTTTGGTTTTTAACCACGTTGTCGTGATCGTACCCGCGCCTCGCTCCACCTACAGCATTACATGATCAGTCATCGTGTTCGTGGACATCGTATTGTGATGAGCATTGGAGTGCAGTTGCTCGGCATGGCGTCGCGCACGGCGCTGCCTTTGCTGCTGCTCGCTTCGGCAGCGCGCCCAGCAGCCGCGCAAGAAGTGGATGACGCCACACGTGCCGCGGCGCGCAAGCTGGGCTACGTGGGCGTGCAAGCTTACGACGCGAAAGACTACGCCACCGCAACGGACAAGCTGGAGAAGGCGTTTCGACTGTACCAGGCGCCGTCGCTCGGTTTGTGGTCGGCGCGCGCGCTGGTCAAAGCAGGCAAGCTGGTAGAGGCCCAAGAGCGGTATCTCAAAGTGACACGCCTCCCCGTCGCAGACGGTGACGTAGAAGTGCAGAAGAAGGCCGAGGCGGACGCCGCGAAGGAGTTGAGCGCGCTGTACCCCCGTGTGCCCACCGTGGTGATTCAGGTCGAGGGAGCGCCCGCCAATAGCGTTGCGGTGACCATTGATGGCGCACCGGTTGCGGCGGACCTGCTCGGGGAAGCCCGACCAATCGACCCCGGCGCGCACCAAATCATCGGCACGCACGGCACGGACCGCGTGGAAGTCGCGGTCGAGATTGCCGAAGGCGAACAGAAGTCCGCGGTCGTACACTTTGCTGGTGCAGCAGCGAGCGCCGCGGCGCCAGCAGCACCGGCCACTGTCACCGCTCCTGCGCAACCGAGCGCGCCAGCACCCGTCGCGGCGAGCCCGGCTCCGGTGGAAGCGAGCACTGGGTCGGGGCGGCGCACGGTGGCCTGGGTCACCATCGGCGTGGGCGCTGCGGGGTTGGTGTTCGGCGGCATCACTGGCGCCATGGCGATGTCGGATCGCAGCTCGCTTCGTAGCAGCGGCGTTTGCTTCGGCACGGACTGCGGCACGCTCGAACGCAGCAAGGTGGACAGCTACAATTCGATGCGCACACTCTCCGGCGTCGGCTTCATTGCTGGTGGCGTGCTGGCAGGCGCGGGAGTGGTGCTGCTGCTCACAGCGCCCAAGGCTCACCCGGAGCCCAGCGCGGCGCTGTTCCTCGCGCCCGCAACCGCCGGCGTTCGAGGTACGTTTTGAGCTCGCTACGTAGCGCTTCACTGCTCGTTTTGGCGTTGGGCGCGGCGGGCGGCGCCTGCGTGCTACCCAGCTACGACGTCGATCCCGCTATCGACTCGCTCGTTGCAGGAGCAGGTGGTGTTGGTAGCGCAGGCGGGCCCGCGCACGCGGGCGGCGGTAGTGCGGGCGCTCCCGTCAATCCCAGTGCCGGCGCGCCAGCTATGGGCGGAGCGCCCCCAGCAGGCGGCGCCAGTAGCTGCCCCGACGAAACCTCGGGCTCGGTCGCCAAGAGCCCGGGCAAGGTAACGCCAGCGATCGTACTGATCGACGACGTCGTCGTCCAAGACGCCAAGCAGAGTCGCGTGATCTCCGAGTGGCAGTTCAGCGACGGCGCGACCATTGTGGACACCGACACGGATCCACGACCCGGCAACAAGTGGTCACGCACTTCGCTCTTCGGCGATCCGAACAAGGTCAGCCGCGTGCCCGGCGCGCACAGCACTTTCTTGTCCTGTGACGGCGCGCCCACCAACGGCAGCTTGAAGAACCTGATCCCGTTCAGCCTGGCCGGTCAATATTACGAAGACAGCGCGTTGTTCCAGCCCGCCGACTACTCGGGCAACGTCATCTCCGCGAAGGTCAAGCTCGTCGCGGGCGGCGCTCCTGATGAAGGCTGCCCCGCCCACGCCATGCTGTACGGAATCGGGATCACGGGCACCAAGGCCACCGAAACACCGAATGAGCCCATCACCTTGAGTGCCGGTGTGTGGCTCAACTTGACCCTCACCGTGCCGAGCACTGGGTTCACCAAGCTCGGTGAGCTCGGCGTGCGCGTCACCACCTATCCCTGCTTGTAAGCGGCGCGTTCAGCGCCTAGCGCGCCGTGAGTCGCGCTGCGCGGGACGCACTCAAGCCGGTGGCGTGCCGGCGTACAGTTTGACCTGGTCGATCGAGAGCTCGAAGCCAGCGACCGGTCCGTCGTTGATCCACAGCACCGCGTTCAATACGCCGGCAAAGCTGGCCTTCGTGCCCCAGCCGTACTGCGCCAGGTCCTTCCAAGCCACGTGATAGGCCTGCCACTGGTCGCTGAGCATGAACGGCATGCCGGGGTGATCCGAGCACACGGAAGTGGCGCTGTCGCAGTCGCCGTACACGGCAGTCGGGTCGGTCGCGGGGATTACGGCCAGAAAACGCACGTGATCTCCGCCCTTGCCCTTGGCGTAGAAAGAAATGCCGTCGAACGCGGACACGTCAGAACAATATTGGGTGTGGAACATGCCGGACGTCTGCGCGGCGCCACCGGAAAAGGTCGCAGCAAACGTGGTTTGCGCAGCTCCGGGCTGGGTGTTCTGCACGCTCCCAAATACGGTATTCCCGCCCTCGCCCATGTAGCTGGCCCAGCCCGTCACGCCATGCTCGAAGTCGGCGATCAGGGGCAACGGTGGCGTCGTCTTGCCCGCGCACGCGCTGGGGCCCGAGCCTGCCGCGCCAGCGCTCGCAGCTCCAGCCGCGGGTGAACCGCCCTCACTAGCGCCACCCGCGCCGCCGCTCGGGGCGGAGCCCGCGCTGCCCGCGTGGCTCGTGACTGCGCCGGCACTGCCCGCGCTGCTGCCCGCGCCGCCTTCGCTCACTCCGGACGCCGTGAACAGCGCACCATCAGCCGAGCCGCAGCCGCACAACGCGACCCAACAAACCACGACCAACGAGGCCCAATGAGAAACCGTGATGAATGAACGCGCAGCCATGCAGCCCGCTACAGCAAGCGCCGTGCCGTGGTGTAGGCGCGAGTCGGATGCGCGATTCCGAATGAAACCGTGGCTGTTTTCTAGCGAGCCGCGCACACCGTAAGGCGCAGCCTGCCAAGAAGCGTCAAGCGCAGCCTGCCAGTTACAGCGCGTGCTTCGAGATCAGCGCGTGGATGACTTGCCGCGAAACCTCAGCCAAGGCGGCGGCGCGCGTGATGTTGCCATCCGCACGAACCAGCAAGCTCTGCACGTAGCGGCGCTCGAAGGCATCCGCGGCTTCACGACGCGCCACGCGCAAGGGCGAGAACTCCTCTGGCGGGGGCGGCGCGCCTTCATCCCCACTCGCATCCGGCTCCAGCACGCGATCCGGCGTGACCAACATGCGTTGCACGGCATTGCGCAGCTCACGCACGTTGCCCGGCCAGCGGTAGGTGCGCAGCATTTCCCAAAGGTGTTGCGGCACTTCATTCAGCGTGCGCGGCGGATGACACGCGGCTAGGAAGCTGCCGATCAAACGCGGCAAATCACTCATGCGCTCGCGCAACGGAGGGATGTTGACGCGCGCCCCAGCGACGCGGAAATACAGATCTTCGCGGAAGGAACCACGCTGCACTTCAGCGCGCAGGTTGCGATTGGTCGCCGCGATCAAGCGCACGTCAATCGGGATGGTCTTCGTGCCGCCAATGCGGCGCACCTCCCGCTTTTCCAGCACGCGCAGTAGCTTGGGCTGCAAATCCTTGGGTAATTCCCCCAATTCATCCAGAAAAATGGTGCCGCCCTGGGCTTGCTCGAAGATGCCCGCGCGCGAAGCGATGGCGCCCGTGAAGGCTCCGCGCTCGTGCCCAAATAACTCACTCTCCGCGAGCGTGGCCGCCACGGAGCTGCAGTCGAACGTGATGAACGGGCCATCCGCGCGCAGACTGGCGCGGTGCACGGACTCAGCCACCAGCTCTTTGCCGGTGCCCGTCTCGCCCTCGATCAGCAGACTGAGCTCAGTGGGCGCGATGCGCTCCAGGTCAGCGAACAGCTCCTGCATCGGCGGGGACTTGCCCAGCAGATCCCCGAAGCGGTCGGTATCCAGCTGCTCGCGAAACACCGTTTCCGCCAACGGCGTGATGGTGATCACGGTGTTCCCGAGCTCCATCTGAATCGGAGCGGTGAACGTGGCGTCAGCGACCAGGACCCCACCCACCACGACCAAGTTGGTCGACCCGGCGTCGCGAATCCGAATGCCGTTGGGCGTCGCAATCACCTCGCAATGCCGACGTGACACGGTCTCATCGGTGAGAATGAGGTCATTCTCTTCAGCGGTACCGATCCGGACTGCGCTACCGGCGATTTCCAGCGACAACCCGGCGTCAGGCCCGCTGATCACTACTAGGCGAGTCTTCTGATACTCGACGACGCGCACGCTGCGCGAAATCGTGGTGACTTGGTGGCTCATCCCTTAGCCAAACTGTACCGTCTTATCCGCGTGCTGTCTGCCACGGACCACGATACCCGCAATTTCTGGGGTCAAGCTCGCCTCCGTCAAGGGTCAAGCTCGGCAATCCGTCTCGAGGCGAGCTCACGCTAGCCTCACTTCGAATGCGCCACGTGCACGCCGCCCCAATCAGCCGGCGGCGGCGCGCCCTCCAAATCACGGCAGCGGGCGTGCAGCACGACGCTCGGCGGGTCGTCCAACACGCCCTGCAGTAGCTCGGCCGCCGCCCTGAAATCCCGGGTCAAATAAGCGTCGAAGGCCGCCTCGTAGCGCTCCGCTCGAGCCAGCTTCGGGATCTCGGCACCCACGCGGCCGAGCAACTCATACACGTCGATGGCCTCGGCTTTGCCCTTCACGGCCACGCGGTCAACGCGCCGAAACACGAACTGGTCGCGCGCGGCATGCGCGACCTTGTCGCTGACCAACGCGGTCACGCCGTATTGCTTGCACAGCGGCTCGAGTCGCGCGGCCAAGTTCACGCCATCACCCAAAGCAGTGTAGTTGAAGCGTGAACGCGCACCGAAGTGCCCAACCAGCACTTCTGCGGTGTGCACTCCGAAGCGTGTCACCAATGGCGGCAGACCACGCCACGCTGGCGAGCCGTACAGCGCCGCAGTCGCTTCCTTGCATGCAATCACGGCCTCGCAGGCGCGCCGCGCATGGTGCTCGACTTCCAGCGGCGCGTTCCAGAACGCCATCACCGCGTCACCGATGTACTTGTCGATGGTGCCCGAGGTTGCCTCGACGGCGGACGTCATGGCCTCCAGGTAGTCACCCAGGTGGCGCGCCAGTTGGTCGGGAGGAAGCTGCTCTGACAGCGTCGTGAAGCCCTCGATGTCCGTGAACATCAGCGACACGGTGCGCAATTCACCGCCCAGCTGGGGCTCCTCATTGTGCTCGTACAAGCGCCGCACCACGCCCAGCGGGATGTACTTGCCCATCGCACGCACCACGGTTTTGGCGCGCTCCAAGCCCAAGATCACGTCATCGATGTCGCGCACGCGGCTGCGCGTTGCATCCGGCGCAAAGTCGAAACCGCGCATGCGCGCCGTGGTCCGAACGGCACGATTCAAGCCATTCTGTACGACGCGCAAGGCAAGCACACCAATCAACAGCACGGCCGCCAACGTGCCGCCGAAGACGAGCACGAACAGCCGCTCGAAGCGCAGCAGATCTTTGGTGTAGTGCGCCTCGGGCACCAACACCGCGACCAGCCAGCCCGCGGTGCCGCCTTGAGCCACGGACAGCTCGCGAAGGGTGGCCAAATAGCGCTGACCGTTGACTAGCAGCACTCCGCCCGCATTCGGGTGATCGGGGTCGAGCCCGTGCACGAGCGGGCTCGAGAGCAGTGCGGCGATCTCCGTCGGCGGGTGATCGGGCGCGATGCGCAGGTCGTCACCGACGAGCTCGATGCGATCACGAGGGCCGATGCGCGCCACGAGCCGCGCGTCGTGCGCGTTATCCATGCCCACCGCGAGCAGCGCGATGCGATGCGGATCAGCCGGATCGGTGTCGTCCACCTTGAGTCGCGAGATCGCGTCCAAATCCGTGGTCAACAAGGCCACGCGCAGCACGCCGACGACCTTGCCGTCTTCTGACGTCACCGCTTGCTGCACGCTCAGCACGACGCGCGGATTGGGCTGCCCTTGATCCAGCTCCGCGTAGTGCAAGTCACTCCACAGCACTTTCTGGCTATTTTCCTGGGCCATCGGCACCGTGAACGTGGGCGCCTCGGTCGGGTCGATGCCCTGCCCACGAGCCGCCAGTGGCGTGCTCGCGAACGAACCACCTGGGGCTCGCTCGCGCGCTTGTACCGCGAAGCCCGCGCTCGCCTGCCGCGTGAGGCGCGTGACGATGCCGCCGTCCGGGCGGCGAACTGCCGAAATCTGAAAGCGACCGCTCGGGTCAAGGCGCGCTTCGCCTTGGTCATCGTAACCGAGCACGTTGGCGCGCGTGAACGTGATTTCGGCGAGGCGCGGTGAGTCGGAGAGCTCGCTGAACAGCTTCACTTCGAGCGCGTCCAGGTCGTCCGGACGCACCGCACCGGAGTGAATGCCGCGCACGCCGTCCGCCAACGCATCCGAAGCCGCGCCCAGCGCGCGGGCCACGTTGAGCTCCACGCGCTGGGCGGCGCTGCTGCGCAGGCGCTCCGAGTACGCCAGAATCGAAGCGCGCGAGTCCTGCAGGAAGAACCAAAACGACACGCCGACGGTCAGGCCAATCGCCAAGGCCGCCAGCACGAAGGTTTGGGCGAGCGTCACCCGTCGAGCAGTGGTCACTCGCAGTATTGTTGTCGGGTCCCGCGGCAAGCCCAAGGGCTAACGCGCAAGGCCCATAAAACCCGCTATTTTCGCGGTTGAACGAGCTTGCCGTCGGTCATGTCGGCGCTGGCCAGTTTCACGACTCGGTCCTCGGCCGTGAGACCGCTGGAGACTTGCACGGTGGCGCCGGTGTCGCGCTCCAACGCGATTGGCACCAGGCGCAGTTTGTTTTCGGCATCCACCACCGCCACGCGCAAGCCCTTGGCGTCGTTCAGCAGCGCGGTCGCCGGGATCTCGAACACCTGATGCGCGGACGGCAAGGTCAACGCAACCTCCGCGTACATGCCGCTCAGCAGCTCGTTGTTCGGGTTCGGGACGCGCACTTCGGTCAGCATGGTGCGTGTTCCGGAATCCAACGCTCCCGCCGTGTGCGCCACTTTGCCGGCGAACACGCGGCCGGCGTACTCGCGCGTGGTCACTTTCGCCTCCAAGTCCGTTTTCACGCCGCTGGCTACGTCCTGCGGCACTTGCACGAGCACGCGCACCGGGTCCACCGCAGCCACCTTGAACAGCGGCGTGCCGTTGCCCGCGCTGACCAGCGAGCCGCGGTCCGTGGTGCGCGAGGTCACCGTGCCCGCAAAC
>FSWQ01002843.1_pt1 | contig 10391 bp, 2 predicted proteins | sample 1637691 | NCBI WGS metagenome assembly FSWQ01 (sample SAMEA3914814, study PRJEB12502) | metagenome | biome: forest; material: soil | place: USA | collected 2011-09-16 | depth 0.1 m | reverse complement strand
CGCGCGAGCAGCTCGATGCGATCCACATCGCCGGCGCGCTCGAGCTCGGCTTCGGCGAAGCTGAGCGCTTCAATCTGTGCCGTAACGCGCGGCGCGCCCTGCTGTTGAACGAAGATCCGGTGCTGCGCGAAGAACTCGCCGGTTGGTTCGCGAGCCTCGGCGAACCTTCATTGGCGGCGATCACGTTGCGCCCGCTGTTGAACGGCAAGAAGGGCTCGGACGCGGCCGGGCTGTACATGCGGCTGGCGGTGCTCTTGGGGCGCGCCGGTGATGCCGAAGGCCAGCGTGACGCGCTGACGCACGCGGCGGCCGAAAATCCAGGCGAATTACAGGCTCTCGAGCTGCTCGGCGCGATTGGCGCGTGGGCCCCGCACGTGATGTCGCGTGCAGCCGCCGCGCACGCCTACTTGGACGCCGCTGAGCGACGCGACCGTTTGGGTGAGCGCTCGAGTGCGTTCGAGAACTTACTGCGCGCTTACGAAATGGCGCCCGAGTTTGCCCCGGCTGCGGATCGCCTGGCGCACATCCTGACGCTGCGCAGCCGTGCTGGCGCCGCGGATGAAGTGTACCGCGAGCACGCGCGCGCGCTCGGCAGCGAGGGCCGTGCCGTGCACTTGCAGCGCATGCGCTCGGCCGTCGCGGACGGGGATCTGCCGCGCGCTTTGGGCGCGGCGTTCGACGCACACTGCGATGCCGAGATCGATCTCAAGAGCGTGCTGTCGGCCATCGAGCGCAAAGACGGCGCGCCCGCCACGACGGAGCTTGGCTTCGATGAGCTACTCGAGCGCACCGGCTTGCATGAGCTGCTCGCCGCACGCCTAGAGCTGGCGCGCGAGCTGCTGGCGGGGCGGGAGCGGGCGCGCGTTGGGCTGACCCTGGGTCGCCTGTATGGGGGCCCCCTGGGGCGCCTGGATCGAGCCGTAGAAGCCTGGATCGACACGCTCGTGGCCGAACCGGGCAACGCCGAGGCCAAGAGCCTACTGCGCAGCCACGCTGGCTCCACGCGCGACTACGCGCCGCTCGTCGAGGCGCTGATTCGCGTCGGTGAGGGCAACGCTGGCGCCGAGCGCAACGTGTGCCTGCGTGAGCTCGCGACCGTCGCTGAAGAGCGCTTGTCCGACCCTGGGCTCGCCACCTGGGCGCTCGACCGCCTGCTCGAAACCGAAGCCGACGAAGATCTGCGGCAAGCGCGCGAGCGACTCGCGCCGCGCGTTACGGCACAGATTGAAGCGCTCAGCTTCGCCGAAGCCGAGCTCGAGCGCGCCGGCGATGTGGATCGCATCGAGCTGCTCGCGCGTGCGTGCACGCTGCTGCAAGGACGCCCGGAGCGCGCGGACCGCTTGTATGGCGTGCTGCGCGAGCTGTGCCAGTTGGTACCGGGCGATCGCAGCTATCAGACGTTGCTGGAGCGCGTCTTGGTGCGCAAAGGTCGGCTCGCCGAGCTGGACACGGAGCTGGAGCGCCTGGCCGAGCGCGCCGCCTCGACCGTGGAACGCGCGCGCTTGTCACTGCTGCGCTCGAACGTGCGTCGGCGGCGCGGGGATTGGGAAGGCGCGCTGGCGGAGCTTGCGCCGTTCGTGGATGAATCCGGCTCGCACACCGCGGTCTGGAGCTTGGCGCTGCTGATCGCCGCGCAGCGCGGCTCGCACGCGCTGCATGCGCGCGCGCTGCTTCGTGTGGCAGCTCAGCTCGCGCCACCGTTTCGCGCCACGCTGAGCAGCGTTGCCGCCGAAGCACTGCTGGACGCAGGCGACATCAGCGCGGCCCGCGCGGCCGCCGATCAGGCGTGTCACTCGGAGCCCTCGCTGGCGCGCCCAATTGCCGCGCGCGCTCGGGTCGGCTTGGTCACCGGTGATCGCTGGGGCGCGGAAGCCATGGAGCGCGCGATGGGCGTGATCGTGCCGCGCGCCGAGCTGTGCCGCGCATTGGCGCGCACCTATGAAACGCTCGATGAGCCCCTGCTCTCGATGGCCTTCACGCAGCGCTTGATCGCGCTTCGTCCCGGAGATCTGGAAGCGGCGCGTGCTCGGCTCGAGCGCGTCACGCGCGCCGGTGATGGCTCGCGCTTGGCGGACGCATTGGCTTGGTTGCTCTCGCAGCCGGAGCCACTGGCAGGACTTTCGGAGCTGCTGGATACGGCGCTGCGCGCGCTGGCGCAGCTGGACCCCGGGCGTGCGGGCGGCCTCGCGCGCCGCGCGTTGGACGTCGTGGGTCCGCGCTTGCCGGCCTTGCGCAATGCCGTGCTCGCGGTGGCAGACGCCAGCGGCGAGCGCGGCTTGGCGATTGCCGCCATCGAGCGCTTTTTGGCGGCCGGCGCAGTGGGCGACGAACGCACCGCGTTGCTCTTGGATTTGGCGCGGCGCCGGCGCACCGCGGGCGACGCTGATGGCTCGGCACGCGCGCTGCTGCGCGCGGTGCGCGAGGGCGCAAAGCCCGCTGAAGTGCTGGCCTTGCTGGACAGCGCGCCCCCCACCAAAAGCTCGGATGGCGAGCTAGCGGCGCTCGAAGCGCGCGCGGAAGCCCTGAGCGGTTCTGCGGACGCGGACCAAGCAGGTACGGCGCTGGCGTGGCGCGAGGTCGGTGCCGCCTATTTCGATTTGGCCGCGGACATGCCGCGTGCGGTGCGCGCTTGGGAGCGCGCGGCTGCGCTCAACCCGGAGCGCGGCGTGGAGTGCTTTGCCAGTGATTTGGTGGCTTTTGCCGGGCCGCAAGACGCGCTCACCGCGCTCCTGGACTTGGCCTCACGCCGCCCTTCCAAGAGCGACGCGGCGCGCGTGCTGGCCATCGCTTCGACCGTCGCGCTCGCGGCGGGCAAAAACGACGAAGCTTTCCGCGTGGCGTCGCAGGCTCTGGAGCTCGACCCTTCGCGAACGGACGTGCTCGCGGTTGCCGAGCGCACCGCGAGTGACGAGCAGCTCACGGCGTTGGAGGGCTTGTACCATCGGCTCTCGGACGCCGCGCTCGGGCCATACGGCGAGCGCGCGGTGCATTATCGCGCCGCGCGTCAGCTGGAGAAACGCAGTGTCATCGATCGCGCGCTGTGGCACGCGGTGCGCGCGTTCGAAGCGGTACCCTCGGAGGGCGTCGCATTCGTAATCATGGCGCGCCTGGCCGAGCGCTCTGGGCAAAATGCGGACGTGGTGCGCGCCATCGAGCGTGTTGCGCTCAAGCACAGCGCGCCGGACGCGCGCTCCAGCTGGCTGCGCCGCGCGGCGTTGTTTGCCGGTCCGAGCGAAGAGGGCAAGCGTCAACGGGTGGAGGTGCTGCTGCGCGCGCTTTCCGTGCGCCCCGAGGTCGAAGTGGTGCACTCGTTGTCGGAGGCGCTGCGCGCGCTGCTGACGACCAACATCGACGATCGCGAAATCCTGGAATTGCGCTTCGAAAAGGCGATTTCGTTGCTGCTGCCGAAGATGGACGGGCCGGAGGGCGCGCGCATTGCTTTGGCTTGCGCCGGCGCAGCGCTCGAAACCTTTGGCTCGGCACGGGTGGCGGTGATTGCGCTGTCTCGCGCGGTGCATTGCGACGGCGACATCGAAGAATACGCGCAGCTGTTCGACGCCGCGCCGAAGCTCACCGAAGCCGGGGCAGGGGGCGCGGAGTTCGTGGCCAGCTTGGTCGAGCTTGCCGGGCAGAAGTTCGGCGGCGCAGGCACTACGGTGCTGGATCTCGGCGCGCGCATGGCGGCAGCGCTCGGCGATCAGGGCGCCGAGGCGCGCTTGCTCGTCAGTGCGGCCAAGAAAGAACCCGAGAATACCAACTTGGTGCGGCGCGCCGAAGCCAGCGCACGCGCCTTCGGTGATTCGGGGCTACTGGAAGCCGTGCTGGACGCGATCCCGGTGCGCGAACGAGTGGACGCCTTGCTCGCGATCGCCGATGCTGCTGACGCCGCCAAAGATGGCGATCAAGCCATCGACGCGCTGAGCCGCGCGCGCGTCATCGAAGGCTTGAGCGAAGCCACGCGGCGCACGATCTTCGACCGCCTGTGTGACGTGCTGCGCCGCATGGGCCGACGTGACGACTTGGAATTGGCCCTGGAAGCCGAGCTCAGCTCCGATGATCTGGAGGGCAAGACGCGCTCTCGTTTGACCAGCGAGCTTGCCGCGCTGGTGGGCGCGCGCGGTGAGCATGAGGCCGCGCTCGAACTGCTGCGCCCGCTGCTCAATGAGAACCCGGACGACGAAACGGTGCTCGGCGATGTCGTGGCATTGTCTCGACAATCGGGGGACAAGCAGCGCCAAGCCGAGGCCCTGGGGCGCCTTGCCGATCTCACGCGCGACCCGGCCGAGCACTTGGTGCTGCTGCGCCAAGTAGCTGAATTGCTGGCGGATCTGGGCGACGAAGCCGGTTCGCTGTCGCGCTGGAATCAAGTGCTGGAGCTGGACCCGGACGACACCGGCGCGCTCGCGGCTTTGGAGCGCAGCGTCGAGCAACGCGGTGACTACGAAACGTTGGTCACGCTGCTCGCACGCCGCGCATCGCTGGCCAACATGGTGGACGACGTGCGCCGCATTCGTTTGCGGCGCGCCACCGTGCTCGAACAACGCCTCGGTCGCGCAGACGAAGCGCGCAGCGAGCTGGAAGCGCTGACCGCCGCCACCGGTGATAACTTGAGCGTGCTGCGCGTGCTGGCGGATTTGCACGAGCGCTTGGGCGCGCCGCTGCGTGCCGCGCCGCTCTGGCTGCGCGCGAGCGCGGTCGCTCAGGACCGCTCGGAAGCCGCTGATTTGTCGCGCCGCGCTTGCGAAGCGTATCTGAACGGTGGCGATGTCGATTCCGCGCGCCGCGTGCTCGAAGGCATGGGCGCCTGGGCGCAATCGCCCAAGTTGCTCGAGCTGGTGGTGGAAGTGGAGCGCCGCCGTGGCAGCGCGCAATCACTGGCAGAGGCGCTCGATGAGCTGGCTACTGCGTCGACCGCCCCCGAACAACAGCGCGCGGATTGGCTGGTCGAAGGCGCACGCGCTTGGCTGTCCGGCGGTAAGACCGAGCTCGCTTTGGCGCTGGCCACGCGCGCGGCGCGCATTGCGCCTGAATCCGGTTCGGCGCAGCTCTTGGCTCGGCAGCTCGAATACACGAGCCACGGCGTGGGGGATGCGGCTGACGCGCGTGTCACCGTGGCCGAGCTGCGCGGCATTCGCACCTCGCTCGACGCCGAGCAAGGCGAGCTGTGCGCGTTCCTGGTTGCCGAATCGCTGGAGGTCGCCAGCGGCGCCGCTGCCGGCGAAGCCGAGCTCACGCGCGTGAGCGCGGAGCTGGGCGAGCGCCCGCTGTTGGCGCTCGGTTTGGCGGAGCGCAAAGCCGAACACGATCCGAACGAGGCGCTGCGCTTGTTCGATGTGGCTTTGGGGGGTGATCTGCAAGGCTTACGCACACGCGGCAAAGTCGCGTTGCGCGCGGCCGAGGTCGCCTTCGTGCTCGACAATTCCGACCGTGCCCGCGGCTACTTGGCGATCGCGATGAGCGAGACCGAAACGCGCGATCAAGCGCGGCTGGAGAGCTTGCGCCATCGCCCCGAGCGAGCGCTCACCTCGACCTTGGTTTCGCCCGAGTTCTCCGAGTCTTCGGTGTTGACCGAGCGCGGGCTGGGCCTGACGCCACCGCCAGTGCCGGTGCCGCGCACGTTGCTCTCCTCGGGTTCGATGCGCGCCGCTGCGATTGAGGCCGCGCAGGTCGCCGCGGACGATCCGCAGGTCGTCGAAGCGCGCAACCGCTATTCACGCCCAGCTCCGCCGCCGGCCCTGGAAGACAGTTGGGCCCGCGTTGCCTCGACCACGCTGATGGAGGCACAGGCGCCGCGTGAGATGCCCGCGGTCAGTGACGCGCAGAGCGCCGCGCCCGCTAGCCCAACGTACGACAAACCCACGCCGCCCAGCCTCGCCAACGCGCGGCCTAACGTCTCGGGTCGCTACTCGGTCGCGCCGCCCGCGGTCGAAGAAGTCACGCCGCCGCCCCCGCGCAATCAGAGCATTCGGCCTCAGCCGGTGCAGCCCGTGCACAGCGTGCGGCCGATGCCACCGGTCGTCAGTGCGCCGCAACCGCCGTCGCCGCGGCAGGGCGACCCGCTGCGCCAGAACGATCCACTGCGTCAGAGCGGCTACTTCCCGGCGGCCACCGCCGGCGAATCCGCGCTTTTTCAACGCCTCAACGATGGCTCTTTGGAAGCCGGTGTGGAGCTCGTCAAAGAGCTGGAGAACCGCACCAGCCGCACCCAAGATCTGGTGATGGTGTGTCGGCGCGTGGCGTTGCTCGCGCCGGGCGACGCTTGGGCCGTGAGCAAGCTGCACGAAGCGGCGCTCGCGGATCGCAACTTGACCTACGCCCGCGCGATCGAGCACGTGCTGGCGATCCTCACCCCGGGGCGGCAGCGCATCGAGCCGCCGAACCTTGCCGATCAGGTCGAGCAACCCGACGCGGTGCGCGCCATGTTGTTCCGCGACAGCATTGGGCCGGTGCAAGAAGCGTTGGCCATCGTCTGGGAAGGTGCGGAGCACGTGTTCCGGCGCGACGCGAGCACCTACGGCGTAACGGGTATGGAGCGCGTGCCGCTCAGCTCGTCCGCGCCGCTGGCGCGCGTGTACGCGGGCGCGGCACGAGCGCTCGCGCTGACCCGCACCCCGCTGTTCCAGCGTCGGAGCTCCGGCGCAATCACCGTAAATCTGGCGCTATTGTCGCCGCCCGCGGTGATTCTGTCGGGTGACGTGCGTCAGGACACGCCCGAGCTACGCTTCCACCTCGGTGCCATGCTCGCGGCCTCCATCCCGCAATACGCGTTACTGTTCGGCTCCCCGGAGTCGCAAGCGCGCGCGGTGCTCAAGGGGCTCGGCTTCGCCTTCGGGCCGCCGCGCCAAACCAAATCCGGTGGTGTGTTGAACCTGGCGGAGGTGCTGTGGGAGAGCATTCCGGCGCGCTTCCAGCGGCGCTTGCGTGAGCTGTGTGATCGGCCCGAGCAGCTGGACTACGACGCGGCGCTGGCTGCGTCGCGCATCGCCGTGCGGCGCGCGGGCTTGTTCGTTGCCGGTGACCTAGGCGTCGCGTTGAACGAGGCCGCTGCGGACGACGGCGTGACGCGCGAACAACTGCGCGCGCCCAACGCGCTCGCCGAGCTGAGCCGCACTGCGCCATCGCTGCGTAGCCTGCTGACGCTCGCGCTGAGCCCGGAATACGCCGAGACGCGCTGGCAGTTCGGCGCCAGGCTCGGTACCACGAGGTTTTGAGGGCGCTACCGTGACGCTCGGGCAGGGACAAAAGGTGGGTGTGGCCGCGACAGCGCTGTCAGGGCGGGCGCGTGGCAAAGCCAGAAGCGCGGCCGTTTTGCGCTTGGCACGAGCGTCGCTTTTAGGCACCTCGATGATGCTGCTCGTTTCCAGTTGCATCGTGGCTGATCCGCCCGAGTACCAGAGCCCGGCTCGCACGCGCCCGTCGTTGGACGTGTACCAAGCAAGCCCACCCACCTATCGCGTGATGCTGGTAAACAAGAATGATCTCGTCAAGATCACGGTTCCACTGCGCTCGGAGGATGCTGGTGAGGGGCTCCGTGGCGTGTTCTTGGTGGACTTCAACACCGGTTCCTCGGAGTTGCTTCAGAACACCCAAGAGATCGCTGCATCCACCTATGCAGATACCCTGCGCACGGTCACGCTGGATTGGACGGTGCCTTCGCTACCGCGGTCCGGCTGCCATCTGTTGACGTTGATCGTCGCCCACCACTCGAGCTTCAAGGCGAACCCGAGCTCCGTGCTCGATCCGAAAGCCGCCGACGGCGACGCCGCGATCATCAATTGGTGGATGAACGTGGATGTGGATCCGAGCAAGGCCTCCACCTTGGAAAATTGTCCGACTCCGGGGATCCCGAGCAAATGACGCGCGCGCTGTTCGCGTGCGCGCTGGGGGCCTGGCTGTTGGTTGCGTGTGACGTGGCCACGGTGCAGCAGGCGCCGAACACCATCGCTAAAAACGAGTGTCAGAGCAGCGCAGACTGTGGGGGTGGCGACTGCATCGTGAACCAATGCCGCAGTCGTCAGGGCACGTTGAATGTCGCGTTGATTGAGGTCACGCCGCCCGCCAACGCCACGGACAGCGCGGGCCTGCAGTTTCTGCTGCCAAAAATCGCGTTGGCGCCAGCAGGGGGAAATTTGCTGGTGCACCTGGACGCGGTGTCTCAGCTGGCCGTGCAGGTCACCATTCCCAACCGCAACTGCGTCCCCGCGTTCAAAGACGGCACCACGGATCTTGCGAAAGGCGCAGATTCCACCATCCCCGCGTGGATCACCCTGACGCCCAGTCAACGCTCGCTCGGGGTGCCCACTTCGCCCGCCATCGCGAAGACCGCGCTGATCAACAATAGCCGTTTCGAGTTCTCCGCGGATGTCCCGTCTGGCGAGTATGACATCTACGTGCAACCGCTGCCTCACGATCAAACTTGCGTCGTGCCACCTCAGGTGCGGCGCGGGCAGCCGTTCGGCGCCGGCCCGCGCAACTTCACGATCCCGCTGCCTGAGCCGTCGCAGTTCGAGCTGCACGTTACCTGGCCACTCGGTGATGGCGCGCTGAGCGGTTGGCTAGTGGACATGCTCGATCCGGTGTCGGGCCATGTCATTTCGAACAGCACGCAGCTCGCCGTGGGCGTTGCAGGCAAAACAGACTACGTGGCGACCGTCTCGTATTTGCCCGTCGTCGGTGGAACTAGCGATGCCAGCGCGCAGGAGCTGTTGCGCTTGACGCCGCCGGACACCATCACAGCGCCGACGATCCTGCTTGCTCGCAGTGCGCTCGGGCTGTTCAACGCGGCCCGCGGCACGCTTACTCAATTCAGCGCGCTACCGACGTCGGTTCACGTGCAAGGCCAGGTCACCGCGCTCGCTACGCCGCGCCCCGTGGCCGCGACCGTTACGCTAGTCGCGACCGAGATCACCGGTATCGAGCCCGGTGTGCTTGCCTCGTTCGTGCGCACCGTCAGGGTGGGGGACGACGGCCAGTTCGACTTGGACTTGCTGCCCGGCAAGTACCGCGTGCTGGCGGTGCCCGGCCTCGCGCTGAACAGCCAAGGCGGCAGCACACTGTCGGAGGTCACCACGGAGTGGGTCGTGCCCAGCTCGCCACTCATGCAAGCCGGCAAGGTGATTGAGCTGAGCCAAGCCTTACCCATCACTGGGCTCGCGGTGGACAGCAAGGGCTTGCCGGTTACGACTGCGTTGGTGGAAGCCGTGGCATCCACCGCGTCCTTGCAGAGGGATGTCTTGCACGAGGCGCTGGGTGAGCTCACATCGGTACCGCGTGCTTCGACTGGCACCGTGCTGGATAACGGTGCGTTCGCCTTGCTCGCCGACGCGGGGACGTTCGACGTCTCGGTGCGACCCCAGGCCGGGACTGGCTTCGCGTGGTCCGTCGTGCCGGCCGTCCCGGTCCCCGAAACCAGCGCGGGGGTGAACCTCTCGCCGTTGTCGTCGCCACTCCCAGTCCAGTACGGCGGCACGGTAACGGTGCCTGGAGCCACCGCGGCCTCCGCTGTAGGGGTGCCGGGCGCCCTGATCCGCGCCTATGTCTATCTCGTGGGCGGCAAGTACACGGCCGACCCGGACAAGGCAGACTCCGTAGTGCAAATCGCCGAAACGCGCGCCAACGACGTGGGCAAGTTCACGCTCCTGATTCCAGCATCGCTGAACGGTATCTCGCAGTGAGGGGGGCTAGCAGCGGCTCATCACCGTTGAGGGTGACGACAGCCCCTCGCTGCGACTGCACTGTAATTCGATCGGATGGATGTATGTGTTTTGGAAAGAACTGGCGATCATTCCCCGCACATAATAAGGTTTTCTCGTGAATCGACCGGGTGCACCCGCCAGCGTTCCGCCTCCGAGCGGCTCAGAGCGTGACTCTGATTTGGCCGGTGCCCTGCATGAAGTGTCTAACGCGTTAACAGTCGTGCTCGGTTGGCTCGACGTCGCAACTTCGCGCCCTGATGCCAATGCGGCTCGTGAGGCTGTTGAAGTGGCGCGGCTGCATGCCCGTTTGGGTCATCAAATCGCACGCGCTGCCATCGGAGCTGAAGTTCCGAAACGCGAGAACGAGCAACAGTCCGCGCGCGCCATTCTCAACGCAGCTGCTCTCGGCATCACGCCGCAAGCGCAGGGCCGCGGCGTGCGTGTGGTGGTGGATTCGGAAGAGCCGGGCCACGCGCTGGTGCGCAATTCCGGCGCCGCACTGCAGATCCTGACCAATTTACTATTGAACGCCATCGACTTCTCGCCGCCGGGCGCCGAGGTCGTGCTCAGCGTGCGGGACATTGGCAGCAGCGTGCTGTTCTCCGTCGCTGATGAAGGCCCCGGTATCGATCCGGAGCGCGTGGCCACGCTGCTGAGCGCGCCGCGCTCCACGCGCCGCGGCGGTGCTGGCGTGGG
>FSWQ01000019.1_pt1 | contig 10391 bp, 2 predicted proteins | sample 1637691 | NCBI WGS metagenome assembly FSWQ01 (sample SAMEA3914814, study PRJEB12502) | metagenome | biome: forest; material: soil | place: USA | collected 2011-09-16 | depth 0.1 m | reverse complement strand
TGATTGGCTCGCCCTGGACCGATGAAGCGCTGCGTCGTCTCGAGGCGCTGTACAGCGAGGCGAGCGACGACGAAGGACTGTCCGATGTGCTCTTCGCCCGCGCCGAGCGCACCAAAGAACCCATCGAGGCACGGCGGCTCGGGTTTCAAGCCGCCGAGCTGCGTTCGGCGCGCAATCGCGATCCGGAATCGGCCCTGGTCGCTTGGCAGCGTCTATCCGAACTTTACGGTCCGTCGCGCGAGATCCACGAGCGCATGATGCCGCTGCTCGAGCAAGCCCAGCGCTTTGCCGAGCTGTCCGTCGTGCTGGAGCAGGAAGCGACGCTAGTCGAGGGGAGCGAGCGTTTGGCGTTGTTGATCAAGCTCGGACAGCTGCGCCTGTCACGGCTCGGTGATCCGCACGGCGCGCTCAGTGCGCTCAGCGCAGCGCTAGAGCTCGATCCGACCGATCGCGTGGCGCGGGCCGCGACGGAGAAGCTGCTCGTGAGCGGAGATGCGCGCTTGGCGGCGGCGGACGTGCTCGAACCCTTGTTACGACGCGAACAACCGGGTACGGCCCTAGTGCGCGTGCTCGAAACGCGCGCCGAGCTCGGCCCCGATCCGCTCGCTTCATTGGCCGGACTCGACGAGGCCAGCGTGCTCAGCGAAGCGGTCCTGAAAGACGCCGCGAAAGCGCTGGAGTGCGCCGGTCGCGCGCTCGCCTTGGCCCTCGATCATGCGCCCGCCGAGTTGCCGGTGCGGCTAGAAAATGTGCGCCGCTTGGCCATGCTGTCGGGCGACACGGCACGGAGTGCACAGCTGCTTCGGACGGCGCTAGGGGATCGTCCGCTCGACTCGGCCGCGTTGATCGAGCTGGCCAAGGTCACGGGCGATGCGTTGGCGCACGCGGGCGACATCCCGCACGCGCTCGCGACCTATCGCCGCGCGCTGGAGCAAGAAGGTGCACCGTCGCACGAGATCTTGCAGCGCATCGACGATTTGCTGACCGAACAGGGCGCGCCTTCCGAGCGCATCGTCTTGTATTCGTCGACGCTCGAGCGAGAGACCGATCCGACGCGGCGCCGGGAGCTGTTTCATCGTATCGCGCAGCTGCAGCGCCGCGAGCTCGGTGATCCGGCGGCCGCGGTCGCGATTTGGCGCCGCGCGGTTGCCGAAGAGCCGCGAGATTTGGTGCTCCATCAATCGCTCGTCGACGCCCTCGGCGAGGCCAACGACTGGGACGCCGTGCACGCGGAGTTGTCGCGCGTGCTACCCGAGCTCGATCGCGAGCGGCGCAACGTCACCTTGCTCCGCTTGGCCGAAGTGGCTGGCCTGCGCGGAGACGGCGCGCGCGCGCTCGAGCACTACCGCGAGCTGGTGCAGGTGAGTGATCTCTCGGACGACGTGCTCGAAACCATCGAGCAGCTGGCGCGCGAGCAGAACGACGGCAAGACCGTGCAAGCCGTTCTCGAACGAAGGCTCGGACACACGAGCGAGCCGGAGCTGCGCGCGGGCCTCTTGGAGCGGCTCGGCAATGCGCTGTCTTGGCAGCTCGAAGATCCGGCGAATGCCGCGCGAATTTGGCTGGAAGGAGGGCGTCTCAGCGAGGGGCTGCCCGACGGTGGAGTGCGCGCACAGCGCCTGTTCACGCGCGTGCTCGACGCCGATCCGGAGAACCGCGAAGCCGCCGAGCGGCTGATCGAACTTTCGGCGCGCGCGGGCGACTTCGACGCGGTCCGAGCTGCCTTCGAAGTGTTGCTTCGCACCGGTGACGAGCGCGAGCTCGTGTCTTTGATCTTGGGACTGGAAGAGCGAGCCGTGCAGACCAAAAATGGCGCGGGCTTCGTGGCCTTGGTCGATCTGGCGCTCGCTCGCGGCTTGCAGGCGGGGCGTGCGCGTCAGTTGCGCTTGGCCAAAGCACGTGTGCTCGCCCGAGATCCCGCCCAAGCAGACGGCGCGGCCGAGATTTTCCGCGCGCTCTTGCAGTCCGCGGGTGACGACGGCGCGGCCGATGCCGAGGCATTCACGGTATTTTTGAGCCGCGCCGAGCGCACGCCCAAGCGCGTCGACGATCAGCGCTGGCTGTTTCGTTTTCGCCTGGAGCACGCCTCCGATCCCGCTGGCGTCTTGATCGAGTGGGCACACGCGGAGGAAACCCTGTTCGACAGTCCCAAGGCGGCGCGCAAATTGTATCGCGAAGTCTTGGAGCGCGATCCGGAGCGCAGTGACGCTTTGTCCGAGCTCGCGCGCCTGCAAACCGCGGCCGGTGATGTCAAGGGAGCGCTCGAGTCGCTGGAGAGCTTGGCGAGCCGCGTCGAGCCCGAGGCAAAAGCCGCGGTCGAGCTGCGTCGCGCCTCGTTGATGATCGGCTCGCTCGGTCGTGCCAAAGAGGCCCTCGCCTTGGTCGAGCCGATTTTGGCCGTCAATCCGAGCGACGCCGAAGCCTTGCGCGTCGTGCATCACGCCTTGTCGGTGCCGGATGCGCGCGCGCGCGCCGCGGCGATCTTGGAGCAAGTCGCGGAAGGCTCGGAAGATCCGGCCGCGCGTGCCGATGTGATCGAGGCGTTGCTCGCCGTCTCCAACGACGCCCCCGAGCTCGCCGCAGCTCGCAGCCGTTGGCTGATGCAATTGCTAGAGACCAAGACCGACGCGCCGGAAGAGGCGCTGCGACTCGCATTGCGCGGCGCGGAAGCGGCCCCCGCGGAAGAGCAGCTCTGGGCGTTCGCCGAAGAGATGGCGCGGCGATTGGACCAACCGGGCCCGCTCGCCGAGGCCTACGCGCGCACCATCGAGCGCGAATTGCCGCCCGACGTCGCGGACTCGCTGGGTCGAAAAATCGTCGAATTTCACGAGGAGTGGTTCGACGATCCGGAGCGCGTGGTCCATCTCTTGGAGCGCGTCATCACGCTCTGTCCGGCCGCGGAGTGGGCGTTCGATCGCCTGAAGTTGTCGTTCAACGCCGCTGGCCGTTGGCCCGCACTGTTTGCACTTTACGACCGACGCCTGGCCGAGCCGATCACGAACGCCGAGCGCATCGAGATCCTGCGGGAGGCGGCGATGGCCGCGCGTGACTTCGCGAGCGATCCGGAACGCGCCATCGCGTACTTCGAAAAGCTGAACGGCCTCGGCCCGGGCGATACGCGTGTGGAGTCTTCACTCGAGCGCTTGTACGAGCGGCACGCGCACCGTCGGCCGTTGATTGATTTGCTCACCTTGCGGCTCAGCGCCAATAAGAGCGCCGACCCGGGCGAGACTATGGGCCGCATCACGGCCTTGTGGCTGGACTTGAACGAACCGCTGCCGGCGCTCAGCTGGGCGGAAAAGATGCTCGGCCGAGAGAGCGACGTGCGCGACGCGGTGGCGCTCTTGGAGCGCATCGTCGCCCTGCCGAACTCGGCACACAGCACGCTCGACAGCGGGGAGTCCGTGCGAGAGGCGGCGGCGCGCGCGCTCGAGGCGCACTACCGCGCGACGAACAGCACGGTCGATGTCGTGCGCATGCTGGAGGTGGAAGCCGAGAGCGCGCCACGCGCGGCGCGTATCGTGCTGCTCGAAGAGGTCGTCAAGCTGAGTTTGGAGCAGCTCCAGAACCACGCGGGCGCGTTCGAAACGCTGCTCACGTTGGTCGCGCTCGAACCCAAGCTCGAGTCGCGGCGGCAGCGCTTCGCGGAGTTGGCGGGCACGGTTTCTGGGCAGCAGCGCCGCGCCGAGACGCTGGTCGCTGTCGCCGAGCAGGAGGCTGATTCGGTGCTCCGCGCGACGCTACTGTCCGAGGCGGGCGACGCCTATCGCCTGGAGCTGAACGACGCGCGCCACGCCATGGAATTGTATCGGCGTGTGCTCGGGCTCGCGCCCGAAGCGCCGGCCATGGCGTTGCACGCGGCGCGCGAATTGAGCGAGCTGCTACGTGCGGCCGGCGAGCTGCCGGAGCTCACTTCGGTGCTCGAGCAGCGCGCCGAGCTCGAAACCGGCGAGCCCGAAAAGCTCGCCGTGCTAGGCGAGGCTGCGGAACTCGCCCTGACCGTGCTCGGGGACGCGAGCCGCTCGGTGCAGAACTTTCAGGCGCGCCTGGCGCTCGCCCCGGCCGACCCGAGTTCACTCGACGGCCTGTGCCGCGCGCTCGAACGCGCCGAACGCTGGGACGAGCTGATTGCGGCGCTCGGGCAACGCGCGCGTCAAACCGCGGACGTCGCGGCCGCGCGCGCGGACCGCGTGCGCATCGCCATCCTGCACGAGCAAGTGAAGGCCGATCGCACGCAAGCCATCGTGGCGTGGCGCTTGGTGCAAACCCACGATGGCCGCGATCTGGAGACCTTCGAAGCCCTGTCCTCGCTGCTTGCGTCGGAAGCACGCTTCACGGAGCTCGCGGAGCTGGTCTCCGAAGAGGTGTCGGCCGAGAGCAATCCGATGCGCGAGCGGCGCTTGTACAGCGAGCTCGGTCTGCTCCATCAAACACGCACCGGCGACATGATCTCGGCGATCGAGTCGTTCGTGGCCGCCGAGGACTGGGACAAGGCGATCGAGGTCGCGGGCGCCAATCACAGCGATCGCGCGCTGGGTCGCAAAGTATGCGAGCGTTTGCTCGAACTGTCGGTGCGCGCGTGGGAACGTAGCAAGGGAGGACCGGACAGCGCCGAGGCGCGCGCGGCCAATTGGGCCGTGACCGAGCTCGCGGAGCGGCTCAGTGAGGCGGGCAAATACGCCGACGTGGTGAGCCGCTTGCTGACCTCGGCGGAGTTGCCCTTCAGCATCGCACGCCGCCGCGAGCTGCGGCGAGACGCGGCGTGTTTGTGTTCGGATCGCTTGGACGACAGCGAGCGCGCGGTCGAGCTGTTCCAAGCCCTGCTCGCCGAAGATGCCGCCGACGAAGTGGCACGCTCGCTCGTCACCCGCTTATCGCTTTTGCTCGACGAGCGCGGCGAACACGCTGAGATCGTGACGCTTTGGGAACGCCAGGCGGCGGCTCGCGGGGGGGCGGGCGACAACTCGGGCGCGGCCGCGCTCTGGGCCCGCGCGGGTCAACTCGCCGAAGAGCGACTGAGTGACGTGGAACGCGCGATCGCTTGCCATCGCGCGGGCGCCGCACTCGGCGGTGAGGATTCACTGGAAGCCTTGTCGCGCATTTATCTCGGTCGCAAAGAATACGAGCAGGCCGCCGAGGTGCTGGAGGCTTTGTGCGCGCAGTCTTCGCCCGAGGTGCTGGCGGATCGCGCGCTCGAGCTCAGCTCGGCGTACTTGGCTTCGGCCGCGCCGGAAAAAGCGCGCCGGAGCCTGGAGCGTGCCGTGCCGGTGGCGGTCAACGCGGCCGCGCTGCGAGCCCGCTTAGCCACGCTGTACCGTGAGGCGGAAGACTACGCAGCGCTCGCCGCGCTGCTCGCCGAAGAAGCGGGTCGAGCCACCGATCGCAAAGCGACCCTACAGCTCTTGCGCGAGGCGGCGGCGTTGCATCTCGATCAACGCTCGGATCCCGAGTCGGCCGTGCCGCTCTTGGCGCGGGCCATCGAGCTCGAGCCCGAAGATCAGAAGCAGCGCTTGCTCTTGGCCAACGCGCTGTTCTTGTGCAAGCGCTACGAGGAAGCGGCCGTCGTGCTGGGCGCGCAAATCGAGCGCTATGGCGCTCGCCGCCCCAAGGATCGCGCGCTCGCGCATTTTCTTTTGGCGCGCGTGCTGCTCGGCGCAAAGCGCGACACCGACGCGCTGCAAGAGCTCGATGCGGCGTCCAAGATCGATCCGGCTCACCCCGGCATCATGCAGCTGCTCGCGCGCATGGCCCTCGAGCAAGGGCAGCTGGAGCGCGCGGAAAAGATGTACCGCTCACTGCTCTTGGTGCTCGGTCGAGACGACTCGCGCGACGGCCCGAGCAAGGCCGAAGCGCTGATCGCGCTGAGCGAGATCTCGGCCAAGCGCGGCGACTCGGTGCGGGCCGGTGAGTTCATCGAATCCGCGTTCGAAGCGGCGCTCGAGAGCCCCGCCGACGCGCTGTCACTGGAGCACGCGCTGCGCAGTCAAGAACGCTACGATCTGTTGGCTCGCGCCCTGGAGACCCGCTTGGCCCGCGATTTGCCGGCGCACGAGGCGGCCCGCGCGCTCGCCGACCTCGTCGTCTTGCACGCCGAAGGCCTGCGCGATCTGGAGAACGTCAAGCCCGGCCTCGCCAAGCGGGCGCGCAGTTTGGAAGAGAGCCTCGAAACGGCGCCCCAGTTCGATGATTCGGCGTGGGCTGCGCTCGGGCGCGTCTACGATTGCCTCGGTGACGGCGCGCGCGGCTCGGCCGTGCTCGAACGACGCGTGGCTTCACAAGATGAGGGTCGCGGTACGGCCGACGCGGATCTGTTCTACCGCTTGGCTCAGGTTCGCCTGGCCGACCCCGCGAGCGGCGAGCAAGGTTTGGATCTGCTCGAGCGCGCGCTCGACGCGGCCCCTGATTTCGAGCGTGCGCGCTCGCTTTTGGCCGACGCGGCGAGTCGCTTGGACGCGGCCCGCGTGGCCGCATTGCTCGAGCGCATCGCGCGGGCGACGGGCGACGACAGTGCGTTGGCGGCCGCTTTGGCGGGCCAGATCGCGGCCCCCGATGCCACGCTCACGCGCGTGCGTGAGGGCGTGGCCGTCGCCTCGCGCCTCGCTGATCTCGCGTTGGTCGAGCGCATGCTGAAGGCCGGGCTCGCGCTCGAGGTGAGTCCGGCGGAGCGAACGGATGCTTCCTGGGTGCGTCTGGAGCTCGCGCGTTTGGCCGATGCCGCCGGTCGCTTCAGCGAAGCGCTCGACTACCGCGCGCAAGCCGCGCAATATGCGCCTGCGCACGAGGCGCGAACACTACGCCTCGAGCTGGCTGAACAGTACGCTCAGCGTCCGGACGGTTTGGCCCAAGCGGCGGCTTTGTATGAGGTTTTGCTGGAGTCCGAGCCTGCCGATCGTTCGATCTGGCAGCCGCTACTCGCGCTGCTGCGCACCCTGGGCGACGGCGATCGCTTGGTGCGAGTGGTGTCTCGCATCACGCCCCTGGTCGACGACGCCGCGGAGCGCTCGGCGCTGCGCATCGAGCAGGTGAACGCGCTCTTGCCGCAGCCCGCGCGCGCGGGCGAGGTCATCGTGCTGCTGCAGGAGATCATCAGTGACGATCCGGCGCAGCGCGACGCGGCGCGCGTGTTGTCCGAGCTTTTGGCCCGCGAAGGCCGCAGCGGCGAGCTGTCCGCGCTGCTCACGAGCGAAATCGACCGCGCCAAGGACGCGCGCGACACGGCTTCGATCGTGCAGCTTTCGCTGCGTTTGGTCGGCATCCTGGAGAGCGAAGGGCGCGTCACGGAGGCGCTCGACGTGTGCCGCTCGGCGCTCGAGTGGGAGCCGACGCAGCTCGAACTGCTGCAGAGCGTGCTGCGTTTGGCAGAAGCAACGGGGGACGCCGTCGTGATCTCGGACGCCCTCGAAGGCCTGCTGCGTACCTCACACGGTGAGGCCGCCGCGGCGCTCGCCCGCAAGCTGTCGACGATGCGCGAGGAACTGGGCGATCCGGAGGGCGCAGAGCGCGCGTTGACCTTGGGGTTCGAGGCCAACCCGCGAGACTCGTCGTTGCGCGATTTGCTGCTGGTTCGCTTCACGGAGCGACAGGAATACGAGCGCGTGGCCGAGCTCTTGGGCCGCGCGCTCCGCGAAAGTCCGGGCGAGCGCAAGCTCTTGGAGCGCTTGGTCGAGGCCCATCGCGCCGCGCAGAATCCGGAGGCCGCCCTGAGCGTGATCGACGATCTGATCCGCGCGGATCCGGACAGGGTCGAGCTACACCGCAGGCGCGCGGTCGTGCTCGGCGATTTGGGCCGTGACGACGAGGCGGTGCGCGCGTTCGAACGCGCGTTCGCGGCCGATCCCAGCGTCGTGGGCGAATTGATCGAGGCCATCGAGCGCGCCATCGTGCGCGCCGACCCGACCGACGAAGCCCGGCTCACTTTGCGCCTCGTCGAGGTGTTCGAGAGTTCCGGTGATTTGCCGGGCGCGCGCGCGCGCTTGGCCGCATTCGTGCGCGAAAATCCCAATGACTTGGGCGCCCTCCGCCGGCTTGCGTCGCTCGAATCGCGCACGGGCAACATCGAGGGCGCGCTCGACACCCTGGCCCAATTGGTGGATGTCGAACGAGGCGAGGCGTTGATCGAAACCGCGCTTCGTTACAGTGAAGCGTGTGAGCTTTCGGGAAAGCTCGCCGACTCGCGTCCAGCGCTGGAGCGTGCGCTTCGAGAAAATCACCTGCACCCCGAGCTGCGTCAACGCCTCGAAGGCGTGTACGAGCTGCTCGGCGCGCGTCGCGAGCTCGCCGATTTGCTCTTGGAAGACGCCAGCAACGAGGTCGATCCGGCACTGCGACTGAACGGTTTTCTGCGTGTCGGCGCGCTGCTCTTGGAGGACGACGCTCCGGCCGCGGTTCAAGTGCTGGAATCGGCACGTCACGAGAACCCGGAAAGCGTCGAGATCGTGGTGCTGCTGGCACGTGCCTATGCCAGCGCGCGCCGCGCCGAAGAAGCGCTTTCCCTGCTCAACGCCATCGCCGAAGCCAACAAGGGGCGGCGCACGAAGGCGCTCGGTGGGATCTACGGCACCATGGCGCAAATTCACCTCGACGAGGGTTACCTCACCGACGCCCTCCAGGCGCTCAACAAGGCCTTCGATCTCGATCCGAAAAACGGAGAGCTCGCTATGCGGCTCGGACAATTGGCCGTCGAGATCGACGAGGACGAAGTCGCGCAGCGCGCCTTCCGCGCCGTTTCAATCATGAAACCACCGGCGCCCGGCAGTACGGAGGGCGCGCCCTCCGAAGCAAAAGCGGACGCCAACTATTACCTGGCCGTCTTGGCCAGGAAAGCCGGCGATCCACGCAAGGCCAAGGTGCTGCTCGCCAAGGCGCTCGCGGAGAAATCGGACCACGCGGGGGCCCGCCAACTGCTGGCCGAGCTCGGCACAGAACGCGCTTGACCCCCGGTGCCCAGTTTGAGTTAAGTGCCGCCACCATGCAGCGAACCAAGCGCCTCACCAAACGCGAACGCAAAGGCCAGACCCCGGGCCCGTCGGGTCAGCAGCAGGCGCACATTCATTGCATCGCCTGTGGTCGGCACCTCGATCCGGAGGAGTTCGCGGCCGCTCCTCCGACCGCGCTGTCGCTCGTGTGCGAGCATCAGTCGCGCTTTCCAGCGTGCACCGATTGCGAAGTCGCGGCGCGCCGCTTGATCGCCGAGCACGACCGCACCGGCAAGCCCGTCGCGCAAGCGGCGGCTTGGCACTGAGCCGGCACTGAGCCGAGCGTCGCGCGCTTACTTGCGAGCGACGCGTTCGCCGCGCTCGGCTTTGGCTTTGCTCTTCTTGTTCTTGTCGCCGCGGTCGAGCCACGCGAGCGCTTGATGATAAAGTTCGGGTTTGCGATCGAGCGCCAATTCGTGGCCCATATCGCCGGGGGTGATCACGCGCGTGTCGACCCCGGCGCGGCCCAACCACTCTTCGACCTGGTGGGTGCCGTCGATCACTCCGTCGTGTTCACCGGTGATCAGGAACACGCGCCGCACGCGCTCTTTGGCGGTCTGCAACGCTTCTAGACCCGGGCCGCCCCAGTAGCGGTCGGTCGCGGCCAAAATGAGCCAGCGATTGAACACGTGCGGCTCCCGCACGCCCACGTTCATGGCCGCATAGGCGCCCTCACTGAAGCCGATCAGGGTGTTGCCGTACAGTTGCACGCGGCGCCCGTACTTCTTCCGCAAGACTTGGATCGCGGTCATGGTCGCCGAGTGGGCGGACGGCCAATTGTTGTCCCAGGCGCGCCCGTCTCCGTACGTCGCGGGGCCGGTCGGGCAGACTAGCCAACCCAGACGCCGAGCGACCGGAGCCCAACGCGCGCAGTCCTTTTCGGGATGCCCACCGCGAGCGTGTAAATAGATCAAGATCGGGCGCATGCCATGGCGCCCCGGACCCGAGGGCTCGAAGTAATAAACCGGAGCGGCGCCGGGCGGCGTGACCATGTGCATGCCACCGGCCAGCACGGTGTCGGACTTGTCGATGTCCTTCTTTACGTCGTTGCTCTCGGCGGGGGCCGCGTCGTTGGTCGCGCTTTCGCTGGCGTCCGCGTCGCTCTCCTCACCGACGACGGCGTCGGTCCCCTCAGGGATGCGGAGCTTGAGGCCCACCTTCAGCGGCGCGCGGCGCTGCAGCCTATTGGCTTCGCACAGCGCCGCGATGGTCACGTTGTAGCGATCGGCGATTCGGCCCAGGGTTTGACCCGCGGCGACCACGTGGGTTTCGGCTTGGGCGGGGACGGCGAGCAGCAGCAACGCCGAGCACACGAGCCGAGTCAGGAAACGCATCGCTTACCGGCGTATCACAAGTTCTGAGAAGTGGAGAAAAGAGTCACGCTTGAGCGGGGCGGCTGGCCGGTCGCTGCGAGGC
>FSWQ01002546.1_pt1 | contig 10392 bp, 7 predicted proteins | sample 1637691 | NCBI WGS metagenome assembly FSWQ01 (sample SAMEA3914814, study PRJEB12502) | metagenome | biome: forest; material: soil | place: USA | collected 2011-09-16 | depth 0.1 m | reverse complement strand
CAGCGCGCTGCTCGGCTGGGCTTCCGTATCGGGCGGTGGAGTAACGACCACCACCGGCGGCGGCACGGCCACGCCGACGACGGTGACGACGCTGTCGCAGCTCAACAGCGCGGCGAGCGGCACGAGCGCCGCAGTGATCTGGGTGAAGGGCACCATCACCGGCGACGTCAGGGTCGGGTCGAACAAAACCATTGCTGGCATTTGTGGGGCGCAGCTGCACGGCCACGTCGAGGTCAGCGGCTCGACCAACGTGATCATCCGCAACATCGCCGTTGTCGGCTATGGCGTCGGCAATTGCGCATTGGATCCCAGCTATGACTCCAGCGTCGGTTGCTCTTCGGGCGCCGACGCGATGAGCGTTCAGAAAAATGCGCATCACATCTGGATCGACCACTGTGACATCTCCGACGGCACGGACGGCAATCTCGACATCACGAACGCCGCCGATTTCGTCACCGTGTCGTGGACCAAGTTTCACTACTCGCCGCGCACGGACAACGCCGGCAATGACTCGACGGGCGCCGAAGGACACCGCTTCAGCAATCTCGTCGGGGGCAGCGATAGCGCGGACGACGCGGGCACGCTGAACATCACCTGGCACCACGACTGGTGGGCGGATAACGTGGTCGAACGGCAACCTCGCGTGCGCTTCGGAAAGAACCACCTGTTCAACGACCTGTGGACCTCGAGCGCTGCCAACTATTGTGTTCGCGCCGGTAAACAGGCACAAATCTTGGTCGACGACAGCGTGTTCAACGGCGTCAGCGACCCAACGCAATTCAACAGCACCACCGATCAGGGAACGTCGTTCATCACCACGACCAATGACGTGTACACGAACACGAGTGGCACCAAGGCCACCGGAGGTGGCGGTACGGCATTCACGACCCCGCCCTATGCGTACACGCCGGATACGACCGCGGGCTTGCAAGCAGCGGTTCAGAGCGGCGCAGGCCCCCACTAACCCAATGCATTGCCCGAGCCTTCGCAGCCCGCGCGTTGTCGGCGTGGGCCTATCGATGCTGGTCGCGCTTGCCTGCTCGAGCGGAAATTCGTCCGACGAAACGCAGCCCGGCGGAGCGGGCGGCACTTCCGGTCAGCCCGCGAGCGGCGGCGCGCCCGATGCAGCGAGCGCGGGTCATCCGGCAAGCGCCGGTGACGGCCATTCGGAGAGTGGCGGTGCGGCGGGCAAAGCCGGAGCGGGAGGGACTGGGACTTCGGTTGGCGGGGCCTCGGGTGCAGGTACCGGGACGAGTAGCGGTGGCGCTGCGGCCGGTGGCACCTCGGCTCGCGCGGGAGCAGGAGGCACGAACGGCGGCGGCACTGGCGGCGGCGGCGCGAGTGGCAGCGGGGCCAGCGGCAGCGGGGCGAGCGGTGCCCCCATGTGCGGGAACGTCACGAGCACAGCGACGCGGCCTCAGCTCACCAGCAGCGAGGCCGTGAGCGATACAATCGCCAAATACCTAGCTGGCTCCGACAACTGGGACCCAACTCCGGGGCTGGCTCCGGCCAGCGGGTACACGGCGAACGCAACGGTTGCTGCAGACGGAAGTAGCACCTACGCGACGCTGCAGGCCGGGATCAACGCCGTGGCCACGGGCTCGGCGCGCCGCTACATCCTCGTAAAACCCGGCACCTATCGCGGGAAGGTCACGTACACCGGCAGCACGCCGCTCACCATTTATGGAACCGACAGCGACGCAACTCGCGTGGTCATCGTGAATGGTCAGTCGGCGGCCGATGCGGGCGGCACCCCCAAGAGCGCCACCTTCATGTCGAGCTCCCCGGGCCTCCAGCTCGTGAACCTGACCGTCTCGAACGACTTTGCGACTCCGTCCAGCGGGAGCGATATCCAAGCCGTCGCGCTGTACGTGACAGGCGACGAGACGGTGCTCGAGAACGTGCGGCTACACGGCTTTCAAGACACGCTGTACGCCGACACCGCGTCCGACAGCAAGCCCTCGCGCGTCTACATCCGGAGCAGCTTCATCGAAGGCGATACCGATTTCATCTTCGGCGCGGCGAGCCTAGTCATCGACTCGAGCGAGCTGCACTACCTGTCCTCTCGCAAGGGCAGCGGAAGCGGCGTCCACTTGGCTCCGAGCACGCGCGTCGCCAACCCCTACGGCTTCCTCGTCACGGCGAGCAAGTTTACGTCGGATAGCGGCGCGCCCTCGAACAAGATCTCTCTCGGGCGCTCTTGGGATCAAGGAGGCGTTTCGCCCACCCCGAACGGTCAGGCCGTAGTTCGTGAGTCGACTCTCGGCGCGCACATTTCCAAAACGGCGCCGTGGGCGGCGGCCGCGACGTCGGGCCGCGCCTTCAGCGCGGCGGGCAATCGGTTTTCTGAGTACTGTAACAGCGGTCCCGGCGCCGGCCCCTGACGACCAACCGCGTGCCTCTCCGCGTCGCGGTTCATTTTCGGGGCACGCGTCCGCCGCGCCGCGGCGCAGGGAGAAATCCGCACTTGGCGAACGCTGCCGAGATCGTCACTCGCGCACGACGCGAAAGCCTAGATTCACGCAGCGGCTCTCGGGTGTGTTCCAGTTCCTGAACGAGGAACGCGCCCAGATCGGAAAGCTGTTCCACGCCCCACCGCGGCGCACGTGGACATCGCCTTGTTTCGGCCCTTGCGGATCGTTCGCCTCTGACTCGGCGTAGTAGTTCTCGCCATACCAGTCGGAGACCCACTCCCAAACATTGCCGTGCATGTCGTACAAGCCGAACTGATTCGGGAGCAGTAAGCCCACGGCTTCGGGGAACGCGGTCGGATCGCCCGGGGCAATCACCAGATCTTGCACGTGTCCGAACTTCGTGTGCCGCTTCAGATCCAGGACGTGCGCGAATTTGCCGAGATCCGCGCTGTCGTTCGAATTCGAATACCGAAGACTGGTCCCCGCGCGATTGGCGTACTCCCACTCTGCCTCCGTGGGCAGGCGGTAGTGCCGGTGCTCTTTCGTGCTCAGCCACGCGCAGAACGCGGTCGCGTCGTTCCAGGTCACGTTGACCACCGGCTGCTGATCGAAGATTTTGAAGCCAGGGTTCTTCCAGCTGAATTGCGCGTGGCGTCCGCTGCACTTGCCGCTTTGTGGGTCGTAGCCCCAACCGCCAAAGCCATCTCGCTCGGCCTCGGTCCGGTAGCCCGAAGCGTTCACGAACGCTCGAAACTGCGCAATCGTCACTTCGTATTTGCCGAGCCAAAACGCATGGCTGATGTGCACGCGGTGCTGCGGATACTCATCCGCGAAATACTCGGGTGGTTTGCCGTAGCCCGGAAAGTCTTCGACGATCCGCGCGGCGGGCTCGGCGCTACCCATGAGGAACTCGCCCGCTGGGACCTGCACCAACGCAAGCCCAATGGAGTTCGACATTGCGGCGGGCGGCGCGGACTTTGCTTGCAGCTCGCTCACGCGACAGCCCGATGAGAGCGCCAAAAGCGACAACCCGAACCCGCCAAGCGCGACCCATCTGAACGACACGGAGCCAGCTTAACATGGCCATTGGCGTGCGCCGTCATGAGCTCGATCCACAAAAATCGAGCCTGTTCGTTCTCGATATAAAAAGTGCTGACTCGCGCGAGTGAGCTCGAGTCAGCGGAGCGACTACCGTCCAGTCGCGCGCCCAGCGCGGGGCGATGGGGCTTGACCGAGCCGCGTGCAATCGGTGATGCAGGGGCGTGCTGGCCTTTCGGTTCCATGCTGCGTGCGGAGCGGCCCTGCGCTCGTTCTTACCGGGCCTGGCCGGGGTCTCGTTGCTGCTCGCTTGTGGCAAGCCGAGCCCGCCGATCGTAACGGGTGATGCAATGCTGGCCGAGACCGGTGATTCGACGGAGCAAGAGTCCAGGATCGCCGGCACCGAGGGTGATCCGGACACCCTGCCCGAGGCGTCGGCCTTCGGCGCCGCGGGTGACTCGGTGGCACTGCTGGCCGAAGCCGTGCGCGTGCTCGAAACCATGTCCGCCTCCAGCTACTCTCACCGCACGCACATCAGCAACGGCGAGTATGACGTCGATTGCTCTGGGTTCGTGGACTGGCTGCTCGGACGGGTGAATAAAGCGGCGCTCGCCGAGCTGCAGTCGCTGAGCGTGAAGCGACCGCTGGCCAAGCACTTCGTCGCCATGCTCGCGACTGCGCAACCGAAAGTGCACTGGTCGCGCGTGCTCACCGTCTCCGAGCTTGCTTCCGGCGACTTGATCGCTTGGGACAAACCCGCGGACGTGATCTCGAGCAACACGGGACACGTCATGCTCGTCGCAGCAAAGCCTCGGTTCGAGCGCGCGGGTCGCTGGGCGATCCCAATCATCGACTCTTCGGCGTCAGCTCACGGAGCGCGCGACGCGCGGCACGCCTCGCACGCGACCGGCATCGGGCGCGCGACGATCGTGCTCGAAACGAGCGCGGGCGGCGAACCCATCGCCTATCACTGGTCCACCGCGAAAACGTCCCTTCGACACGACACGCGTCTCGTGCTCGGGCGGATTCATTAGCGGCACGCGGCTAACATGCCCGCTCTACGGCGCGGCCGAGGCCCACAGACAACCAATTTCCGGCGTGCAGCCGGCCGATTGATCGAAGGTCGTATCGCCCCAACACACCGCGATGCCGTCCGAGCGCAGCGCGCAGGCATGCGCGTCGCCCACGCTGACGTTCGAGAAAGTGCCGGAAATGTCGGGCAGCAAGTAGCCGTGGCCCCAACACGCCAAACTGCCGCTGTCCTGCACGCCACAAGCGGTGAAGCCGCCCGCGCTGATGTTGCGAAAGGTGCCTGTCGGGTTCGTCATCAAGCCCCAGCACTCCACGCTGCCGTCGTCGTGTAGCCCGCAACCATAGTACGACGAGACGGAGAGCTGTTGAAACGTGCCGCTCGGTGAGACCCATTGCGCATTGGGTGAGTTTCCACCCCAACACGTGACCGTGTGGTCGGCGTGCAATCCGCAGTTGTCGTTGGTCCCCACATAGACGCTCTGAAAATCACTCGACGTGGGCACGGGCCCGTTGTCACTCACGCCCCAACAGCTGACCTCGCCCGTGCTGCGAACCCCACAGACGTGGGTTTCTCGTTCCGAGCTCAAGCTGGAAAAGGTGCCCGTGGGCAAGGTGTAGTTTTTCGAGTCTCCGTCCCAGCAGGTCACGGTGCCGTTCGACTCGATGCCGCAGCTAGCAAAGTCGCCATTGGCGCGGACCGCTTGAAACGTGCCGCCCGGCGAGGTGAAGGCGCCGCTTCCCCAACACACGACGTGGTTGTCCGGCTGCAGCCCGCAGGTATGATAGTCGCCGAGCGTGAGGTACTGAAACGCGCCAGAGGTCGGCGTCGACTGCACGATCTCGGCCAGGCCCCAACAAGCGACGCTGCCGTCGGCGCGGACACCGCAGGCGTGGTGATGAGCGGCTTGGATCTGCACGAAGGGAGAGTTCGGAGCGTTGGCAACGCCCGCGCTACCTGCGCTACCTGCGCTACCCGCATCATCCGCGCTCGCACCCGCGTCGTCCGCTGCGCCGCCGCGGCCACCGCTCGTGCGACCTCCCGTGCCGCCGTTCATTTGACCACCGCCGCCACTTTCACGGCCGGCGACTTCCCCCGCGGCTCCGGCGCTGGGGTTGGGGTCGTTCGAGCCGCTCGAACCGCCCTCGCTGACTCCGCCCGGGCTGCTGCCTGCGTTCGCTCCGCTTGCCGCGCTACTGCCCGCGCTGCTCGCGGCTGCACCGCTCGCGCCGCTCGCTCCCGAGCCCGCGCTGCCACTGCCTCGAGGGCTACTGTTTCCTCCACAAGCCGCGAGTAAGGCGAACGACGCGATCCCGCACAGCGATAGTGGCCGATTCATGGCCCGCGTAACCTAGCGCGCTGTGCACGCGCGTCGAGTGCTTTGCTCGGCGGCATTGCGTACACCGCGATCGAATTGTGTTTACGAATCGACGCGTCGTTCGCGCACGTCGCCCTGCGGCCGTTGCGACGCGCTCGCCGTGGACGGGAAGCGCACGATCCAGGTCGTGCCTTGGCCGCGCACCGAGCGAACGTCCAAGGTGCCACCCAAGGTGAGCACGCGTTGCCTGAGGGCCGCCATGCCCACGCCCCGACCCGAGAGCGTGGTCACCTGGCTGCGCGTGGTCAGGCCGTCCGTGCACAAGGCGCTTAGCAGCTCCGCGTGGCTCGCGTGCGGCAAGTGTCGACTCTGCGCCAAGCGCCGAATGTCCTCCCAGTCGATGCCGGCGCCATCGTCGCCGATCTGAAATTCGAGCTCGTCCGCGCGCCGCGTCGCGCGCAGGGTCAGCGTGCCGAACGCGGATTTACCGAGCCTCGCGCGCTCTACGGGCGGCTCGATGCCGTGATCCAAGGCGTTTCGAACGACGTGCACCAGTTCACTAAAAAAGCCGCCGAATTGCCCGCGATCGAAGCGCACGCCGACCGCGTCGATCACCACCCGCAGCTCGCCCTTGCCGAGCCCTTGGGCGAGGCCCATCGCTTGATCGGACAGCCGCCGCAAGGCGCCCTCGACCGGCTCGCCTTGCCATGCGCTCAAGCGTTGCTGCAGCTCGCGTCGAGGCGTGGCCGGGTCGACGGCCAGATTCACCAGCTGCGCATACTCGAACTCGGGGATTTCGATCGTCGGTTGCCCCTGAAGCGCGCCCGAGCCGAGCAAATCGTCCGTCATCGCTTGCCAGCGTTTGGCCAGTGCGGAGAGTAACCCGTCGGACAAGCTGCCATTTTCGGCCAGCTCTGACTCGAGCGCGTGGCAAATCTGTGCAATGCCATGGAGGCCCATCGAGCCCGCGGTGCCCTTCAGCGTGTGCAGGGCGCGCTTGTGTTCATCCGAAGCAGCCGCCAGCTTCCGCTCACAGATCGAAGATACCAGCTGCGACGACTCGGCGAAGAAGACCTCGAATCCGGCGCGGTCGCCGAGCAAATGCCGGAACGCTTGCATCAGTTCGGCGTGCGCGCGGTCTTCGTGCTCGCGCGCGAGGCGCTCCGTGATGTCGCTGATCGCCACGAGCACGCCTTCGAGCTCTTCTCCGTGCTGAAAGGGCAAATAACGAAAGCTCCAAGTGCGGCCGTCGTGGCTGAGCCGCTCGGGCAGCTGCTCCAAGCACACGAACAGCGGCAGAAATCCGTCCGCGATCTGCGACCAGGCAAGCTCGAAGGCGGTCGCGAACGGCTTGCTGGTCGCGCTCAGGTAGTTCCAAAAAGTGACCCCGAAGCTGGCCTGACCGAACCACGTTTCGACCTGGCGCGAGCGTTCGAGCGCCATGATGCCCGAAGGCGACAGGGTGACGAAACCCTGATCAACGTTGTCGAATACCAGGCGCATGTCCCGATTCTTGTGCTCGAGTTCCAGCGTGCGTAGCCGCACCTTCTGCTCGAGCGTGCGGTTCATGTCTTCGAGGTGACCGTAGGAGGTGGCCAGATCGAGCACCATGTGGTTGAACGAAGCGCCGAGCAACTCGAGCTCGTCCTCGGAGTTGATCGCCACGCGCACGCCGAGGTTACCCGCGGCCAGCCGCTGCGCGGCCAGGGTCAACTCGCTGATCGGTCGGGTGATGCGTACGGCCTGTCGCCGACTCAACAGCAGCCCGATGACGACGCTGAGGCTGACCAAGAGTCCGATCAGGAGCAGCGAGCGCTGCAAGCGCGCCGCCGATTCGGCCCGAGCCACCAGCAGCGCGTCTTGCATGCGCTTGGTCGAGAGACCGTAGCGCACCGTACCCACGAGCTCGTCGTCTTCCCCGCGCACGGGAGCGGCCACTTCCAACAGATCGCGGCCGAAGCGCTGGACGCGGGTCACTCGTGCGGTCTGGACCTTGACTTCGTCCTCGCGCAGTCCGAGCGCACGCCAGGCGTCGCGTTCGGGCACGGTCGTCGCCGTGGCGAGCGGCCTCCGCGCGAGTGCCAGGGTGTCACCCTGCGAACTCACGTACACGCCGTACACTAGGTCGTCATCGTCTGCGATGGCGCGCTCGAGCAGACGTTGCATATCCAGAAAGGCGTTGTCTAGCGTCAAACCATGCAGCGCGAGCGCATGATTTTGGGCGAGCATGCGGCCTTTGCTGGTGATGCCTTCTTCGATGTACTGCTGCACCGAGCGGAGGTGTTCGGCCGAGGCTTGCGCGCTCGTCACGCCGACGATGCTGAGCGTGGACACGCCGATGATCGCCGCCACCAAGAGCAGCGTGTGCATGAACTTGCTCTGCAGGCTCTTGGTCGGCCGACGAGCGCTGACTGCGGGCTTCTCCACGCTCACTCCAAGATGTGATCGACGCGCTCCAACGCGTCTTGGCGCAGTGTGAAGCGCTCGCGCGCCTGAACCAGGTCGACGCTGGTCGTGGTCGACAGCGGTAGATCGACGTCATCGCCTGCGCCGAGCACCCAGTTCGCGTCGGCCAAATCGAAGATGCGGTTCGCGGTCTGCACGCCGAGCGCGGTGTGATCGGGCAGCACCGCGAACGTGCCGAAGGAGTGGGCCGGCGACACCAGTGAGGCCACCCCCACGATCGCCGGTTTGTACGGACGCTCGTTCAAGCCTGGCAGCCAGCCTTCGGCGATCAGACGCTGAGAGAGCAGGTGATCGTCGTTCAGCACCCAAATCGCGTCGCAGCGCAGCTTCAGCTCGCGCAGGGCATACTTGAGCTCGGCCGCGTTGGGCTCGAGGCTCACCGCTTGCTCGACGACGGTGATCTGCTCGCGGCGCGCGAGCTCCGCTTGTCGCGTCACGAAGCCATGCAGCGGCTGGCGCCTGATCACCCCGACTCGCTCCACCGGCGAAGCCATTAGGCGGCGCAGATTGGTGACCACGGTGATCAGCGGCACTTCGTAGCTGATGCCGGTCGCCTCCGTGAGCGCCGCCGGTCGGCGGTCGAGAAAAGAGCTCATCACCACGATGGCGGGCGGGTAGTGCGGCAGGCGCGCGGCCGCTTGGTAGCGCGCGTACGCGACCACGGTGGGGTTGTTCATCAACACCACGCAGGCCGGGTTGTAGCGCGCCATGGCATGCGTGATCGCGGCCACGCCGCGCTCGCCCTCCACCCGCATCGCGATCAACGTGAAATGTTGCGCCAGCTCGTCGAGCAGACCGGCAAACACTTCTCGCGTCTGCTTGGTATCCGGCATGCAGACCAAGACCGTCGGTTTCCCGGTCGTGGTCGAGCTCGCCAATACTTCGTCCCCGCCGAGCGCTGGCCCTCGCGGGCCCGACTCGTGCGAGCAACCGATGGCGCCTGCCACGAGCGGAGCCGTGACCAGGAACGTTCTTCGACTCAGCGCCATTCGTCGACTCCCAACGTCTTCGAGAGCTTCAGCGGCAAGCTGCCGACCGCAGCGACCGCATCCATCCCGCCGGGGCCGATGGCCGCGATGGCAGGCAGCTTCACCATGCCCGGCAGCTGATGCTGCGCGAGCGCCAGGCGACTGCCCTGCTGCACATCGGGCAAGAGCCGCGTCGGCAGCAAGATGCCATCGACCTTCTGCATCTGAAGTAGGGGCAGCAAATCCTCCAGTTTAGTGACGCGCTCGACGCGCGGTCGTGAGCCGAGCAAGCCGTAGACGAAAGCGTTGGTCGCCTCGCGCCCCAGCAGATCGAGCGCGCCGATGGCCGTTACGCGGTCCGGCGTCGGCGCTACGTTGGCGGCCACGAGCGAGTAGCGCTCGTCGGCCGAGCCCGCGCGGTAGCCCTGGAGTTTCACGTTCAACTGATGAGACGCGAGTAGCAGCGGCGAGCTCAGGACGGCATCTTGCCCCTCCTCCAGCGCGCGCTCGAAGTCCGCCAGCCGACCGACTGCCTTCACGTCCATCGCCGGGAGCGCGGCTTTCAGCTCGCTCTCGAACGCACGTTGCTTGAGTGCCACGTGTAAGAACACCAGCACGCGCAGCGTTCGCGCCTGCGCCGAGCGGCTGAAAAACGCGCCCATCGCCAAGGCGGAAGCCGCGCCGATCGCGGCTAAGGGGGTGCGGGAAGAGCTGCTCATCGGATGGAGACGCTAGGCAAGGCTTGACCCGGCGCCCGACCAGATTGCTCGCGCACGCCGCTCACGTCCGAACGGCACACTATCTTGCCCCATAAGGCATGAAGTTCCGCCGTAGGCGTCCGTACTTCGGCCTCGGATGAGTGCGGGGAGCTCCGAACCCGCTTTTGCTCGCTACCTCCAGGCCTCGGCTACACATGATGCGCGCGCTAGGAACTCTGGGTCTCTCGATCGGACTAGGACTTTGCGTCCAGACCGCGTGGGCCGCGGACCCGAAGCCGGAGGCGGGCGTCGAAGATCTGGATTTGGTCAAGCTGCTCAACGTCGAAGTCTCGACCGCGACGAAGACCGCCGAGAGCTTGGACGAAGCACCGGCCGTGATCACGGTCGTGACGCGCGCCGATATCTCGCGCTGGGGCTATCAGAGCGTGGCCGAGGTGCT
>FSWQ01003165.1_pt1 | contig 10420 bp, 5 predicted proteins | sample 1637691 | NCBI WGS metagenome assembly FSWQ01 (sample SAMEA3914814, study PRJEB12502) | metagenome | biome: forest; material: soil | place: USA | collected 2011-09-16 | depth 0.1 m | reverse complement strand
CTTGGCGACCGTCTTCACTTTGCCCTTGTCGATTACATATACCGCGTCAGTTCCCGTGGGGTCGAAGCCGGCGGCGCCGGATTTGATGCCGGAGTCCGAGACGAACACGCGGCCATCCTTGGCGACCGCGATGTCATTCAGGAAGGTCGCGCCCGGGATTGGAATGTCTCCCTTTGGGGCGCCCGTCTTGAGATCGAACTTGCGCACGACACTGATGTCCGCGACGTACAGCACGCCAGCGAAGATTCCAGTGCCTTTGGGCGCGTCGAGCTTCACCTTGGCGACGCCGCCAGCAATGAACTTCGGTTTGACGACTTTGCCGTCCGGGGAAATCTCGGTGATGTACCCGTTGCCATCGACAGCGTCGGGCTTACCGTCGATGTTGGAAACCAAGTAACGGTCGTTGGCTTCGTCGTACAGCACGCTTTCGGGTGTGGCGATGCCCTCGGTGATCTTGAAGACGGGCGTCGGCGCTGGTGGCTTTTCGGCCTTTGGCGGCTCGGGCGGCTTCTCCGCCGGTGCGGGCGACTTCGTGACTTCGACGGGAGCCGGGGGGAGTGAGGACGCGGGCGGCGTCGGCGCTTGTTCGGGCGGTGGCGGCGCGCCTGCGCAGCCCATGGTTACAGCGAGGAGACCAAGACTGAGGATGGAACGGTGATTCAGCATGCCGACCGCCATAGCATTCCTCGGGCGAGTCGAGAACGCGCGGGGTCGCTCGGCCCGCTAGCGCTGCGTCAATGTTGCTCGAAGCGCATCGGCACCGGGCCGCTGGGCCTCAGCGTGATGGCCGGCGTGAGCTTGAGCAATGGTCCGCGAGTCAGCTGAAAACTACCGCTCTGTAAGAACACGGCGAGCGCGAGCATGGCTTCGGCGATCGCAAAGTGATTGCCGATGCATACGCGCGGGCCTGCCCCGAACGGCATGTACACACCGCGCGGAAGCACTGGTGCCGGTAGCCAACGCTCCGGACGAAATAGCTCCGGCTGCGCGAAGAAGCGTTGGTCGCGGTGCATCACCCAGGGCACCACGATCACCTCCGTGCCCGCTTCGCAGCGGAATTCACCCAGCGCGCAGTCTACCACTGCCTCGCGAGCCATGGCGTAAGCGGGCGGGAACAGGCGCATCGTTTCATCCAGCACGGCGCGCGTGAAGCTGAGCGCAGGCAAATCTTGGATGCTCGGCGCGCGCCCAGCCAGCACGTGCTGCACTTCACGTTGCGCTCGCTGCGCCGCCTGCGGATGCAACGAGAGCAGCCGCAGCGCGTACGTCAGGACGAGCGCGCTGGTCTCGTGGCCTGCGAGAAATAGCGTCATCGTCTGATCACGGAGCTCCGCGTCGCTGAGGCCGCCCTCCGCGTCAGTCGCGCCGAGTAGGCGCGAGAGCAGGTTCGTACCCTGGGTGCCGTGTTGCCGGCGTTCGGCGAGCAGCTCGAGCAATACGGAATCCAGCGCGGCGCGTAGCTTGCCGATGTTGCGACGGCTCGCGAACGTGGCCCACGCGGGCAGCCCGTTGCGCAGCGAGATGCGAAGCGGCGTGTATTCCTGCATCACGCCGTCCAGGGCCACTTCGACCTCGTGCACGCGCGAAACTTCGGTGCCGAATAGCGTGCGCACCAAGATGTCCAGCGTCAGGTGCATCATTGCGGCGTGCACGTCGAACTCTGCGCCGGGCTCGAGGCCGGAGACGAAGCGTTGCGCGCACTCCACCATTTGCTCGCCATATGCGGCGATTTCCGCGCGTTGAAAGGAGGGCGCGGTCAGCTTGCGCTGGCGTCGCCATTGCGCGCCTTCGCTGTTGAGTAGCCCCTTGCCAAGGATCGCTTCCAGATCGCGCACGAACAAATCCTTGGCGAAAAAAGCGTGGTCCGTGACCATGACTTGCTCGATCAGCTCAGGGTCGAACACCGTCAGATGGTACTGGCCGAAGATCTGAAACGCGGTGGCACGGGGCGAGTAACTGCGTGCGTCTTCGAAGCGCTGCAGTGGGCGATTCGCGTAGCGCAGCAATGACCCAAGACCGGACAGGTTGGGACGGCTTGCCAGAATTTGGGGGGTGCTCATGGCGTCAGGTTCTGCGCAGTATTCTCGGCAGAGCGAATCGCAGCGTCGATGCCGGAGCCGTGGAAGGCGGCGCCCGCGAGCCAAACATGACGGCCGACGAGGGCTTGGGTGAGCGCCGCAACGCGCGCACGATGCGCGTCGTCGAACACGGGCAGCGCGCTCGGCCAACGCGATACCGCGCTGTGCACGGCGGGCCCCGACAGTGGCAGCGTACGCGCCAATGCGCGGCCCGCCCGTTCCGCCCAAGCTAGGTCCGAAAGCTCGCGCAGATCAGCCTCACTAGGCCGGAAAAATAGCCGAAAGAGCGCGTGGTCCGCCGGCGCGCGTTGGGGCAGCTTGCTCGAACTGAAGCTGACCGCGCGCAGCCCCTCCAGTTCCTCGGGCATGGGCACGATGAAGCCGCTAGCCGAAAGCGCAGCTTGGACGTGCTCAAGCCGGTACGCGAGCGACACCGTCAAGCTCGAGAGCAAGGCGGAATCTCGCAACGCACGCGCAGGAGCTCCGAGCGCGCCCTCCAGCAGCCCAGCAGCGGCGCGCACTGGCGTTGCAATCACGACCTTCGAAAATTCCGAGGTCGCCTCGTTTACGCCCAGCACGGTGACGCCGTGTGCGTGCGGCGTGACGCTCAGGACCGCGGTGTTCAAATGCATATCCAGCTTGCCCTGCAGCACTTCGGCAAGGCGCTCCGGGAGCTCCGCCATGCCGTGAGTGAAGGAACGGATGCCGCGGCCCAGGTCATCCGTAGGCACTTGAAAGCCGAGTAGGCGCCCGGCCTCACCAGGCTCCAGCTCTTGCAACTGGCTGCCGTCGAAGCGAAACGAGCGGTGCTCGAGCTGGTCCACCAAGTGATGGGCAATGCCCGCGGCTTCCGCCAAGACCGGCACGGCCTCACTGCGGGCCACGAAGCCCTCTGCGCCGTGCTCGATCAAGAAGCCGTGCTGCGTTTCGCTGCTCAGCTGTCCGCCGACCTTGGCGCCGGCCTCGAACAGCACCACTTGGTCGCCCGCGCTCGAGCGACGCAGCGCGACGGTGAGGCCGGCAATGCCGCCGCCGATGATCGCGATGCGCTGCATGCTCATGGCGTAGCACGCGCCGTGGATCCGAGCACCGCGCCCGTGATGGTCTGCGTCATCAGCGCGACGCCCGCGGCATTTAGATGAATCGAATCCTTCGTGAGATCCGGAACGTTGGACACTGCTTGCCAATCAGCCAGGCCCAAATCCGGGTGGCGCATTGCGAGCGCTCGGATGCGCTCGTTTGCGTACGGGAAGAACCATGCGTAGCGCTCGTATTGGTCTCGCCCGGTGTCCGTCACGAGCTCGGCTGAGGGCTCGCGTAGCGTGACCCAGACGATTTTTTTTGCGCCGCAGGCCTTGAGGTCCGACACGAGATGCTCCGCGTTGCGATCCCAGATCCCGCTCCAACGTTCGTAATTTTTGCGGTCTTTCTCGAACAGTGAATTGTACGCCAGCCCAACCACCACCACAGTGCCGACCGCGCGCGCGTTCAGGAACTCCGGCACCACTTGCTTCACCATCAAAGCAGGCCGGCCCAGGATTTCCACTTTCCAGTCCGGCAGCGCCGCGGGCAGCGCCTTGCCTAGGCTCAGCGTCACTGAATCACTGAGCAAGGTGAGTGTCTTGGGCCATGCCGGGTCGAGCGGCACGCCGAATGCCGGCGGCGTGGCCGGCAGAGCGGCGCGAAGCTGAGGAACAGTGGCAGGCTGTTGCCCGCGCTCGGCAAGCGGTGGCGTGCTGCTGGCGAAGCGCGCTTGCGCGAGGCGTGCACCGGACACCAGCGTGAGCGCGATGCTGGCAGCGGCGACGAGCGCCGCAGCGAGCCCGAACAGGGCTGGGCGCCCGCGCAGCAAGCGGCTCAAATCGCCGCGGCGTACCGGCGTTTCGACGAAGCGGTAGCAGGCTTCCGCGAGCGCGAAAGTGATCAGGAGGCGTAACGCGACTAGCTCGAGTCCGCTCGCCGCGACGTCGAAGTCTGGGCGCGTGAGCGCGAAAACCGGCCAATGCCACAGATACAGGCCATACGACCGCCGTCCGAGCCATGCGCAGGGACGGGCGCCAAGCACGCGCGCTGCTGTGCTCGGCACGACGACCCCCGCGATGAGCGCGGCGCTCGCCAGATCCACGAACACCAGACCGCCTCTGTACAATGTGGGCGTTTGGCTCCCCAGATGAAAGAACGCCCAGCCCAAGCCGCCCAGCCCGAATACCGCCAACAGCTCGCGTCTCGCGCTCGGACGCGCAGCGGCAGCAGCGGTGCGCAACGGCGTGGGCAACCACGCGGCGAGGGCGGCGCCCAGCAGCAGCCCTGACATGCGCGTATCGCTGCCGACGTAAACGCGCGTTGGGTCCAAGTGCGGATCGAACAGGTACGCCATCCACAGTGCCGAGGCCGCCGCGCCGAGCAGCGCAATGGGCGCAACCCAGCGCCGCGCGTAGCGTGCCAAAAGCGCCACAATCAACGGCCAAAATAAGTAAAATTGCTCCTCAACGGCCAACGACCATAGGTGCAAGAGCAGTGGTGGGCGCTCTACAGCCATGAAGTAGGAGCGCTGCTGCGCGACTTGCCACCAATTGCTCACGTAAAGCAGCGCCGCGAGTGCATCGCCGCGGGTTTGGCGTAAGGCGTCCGGCGCGAGCACGAGCGCGGTAACCAGTGTGGCGGGCAGCAACGTGAACAGCGCGGGCAGCAAGCGCCGCGCGCGCCGTAGCCAGAAGCGAGGCAGCGAGATCGCAGCGTGCTCGCTGTGCTCGAGCAACAACAGCGACGTGATCAGATAACCGCTGACCACGAAGAAGACCTCGACGCCCAAGAACCCGCCGCCCAAGTTCGGGATCTCGGCGTGAAAGCCGATTACGGCCAGGACCGAGAGCGCGCGCAGGCCGTCCAGCGCCGGCACATAGCCGGCTTCCTTCACGCCCGTCGAGCTGCCAACGGTGGCCGGTGTGGGCATCGTTGCTCTCGAAATATCACAGGCTGCGAGCCTTGTAGCTCAAGATTCGAAGGGCAGGGCGCGCTGCTCGGGCTCGACGGGCGCGCTTTCGCGGCCAAGCGTAGCCGGGCCCGCGGGCATGGCGGCGCGCCGCCCGCTCACGATCACTTCTTCGCGACCGTCTTCGGTGATCGTGCGCACCAGGCGATACGTCGTGTTTCCGTCGGCCCGGGCAACCTCGGGCGCCGCGATCAACAGCTGCAGCTCCAAGGATTGGCACAAGTCGAAGAGCACGCCCAAGTTGTCCGGCGAAAGGCGATTCGCTTCGTCCAGGAATAGGAAACGCAGGGAGCCGTGCTCGCGCTTACCGCGCAGCAGGTTCGCGTCGCGCTCCCACTCACTCAGCACCACCATCATCAGCGCGGCACCCACGCCGATCGCTTCACCGGTAGACAGGCGCGTCGGGTTCGCGAGCTCCCACGTATCACTGCTTTGACGCAAGATCTCTACCGTGAGCTCGACGTATTCACGGTAGTCGAGAATGCGGTGGCCGCCCGTGCGCCCACCTGCGTAACGACGGAACACTTCGTTCAGCGCGTCTTCGATGGGCAGCGTGGGTTGAAACAAGAGCTCCTGCGCGTCGCCCTCGCGCAGCGCGCGCAGCACTTGTGCCATGCGTTCGACGCGCTCGGAGCGCACGCGAATGCCCTGAATACTGCCGAAGCGCATCGGGCCTAAGCTTTGATTCAAACGCCGCACTTGGCTGCCCGCGCGCCGCAACTGCACTTCGATGCTGCGCGCGATGTCTTCGGTGGCGCCGCGCAAGTCGGTTTCTTGACGCGCTAGGCGGCGCTCGAGGCCAAAGAGCTGATCGCGCAAGCGCTCCAGCGCTTCCAGCGGATCTTGCACGTCAGCGACTTGCGCGGGGACGCGGTTCGCGAGCCATTCGCGCACGGCCAGCCACGCCTGCAGGTAGCCCTCACCACGCGCGCTCCGCCCGTCGCCCAGTACGGCTTTGAGCGCGGGCCCGAGCTCCAGCCCGCCATGAGCCGTGGTCAGGCGATCGAGCAGGAGCTCGTATTTGCTGCGCGCGTCAGCCCACAGCTCGGGGCTCGGACGCGGCGCAGGAATGTCCAACAGCGCGCTCGAGGCGAGGCCGCCTTGAGTCACCCGCGAGCGCAGCTCTTGCCACACGGTTGCGCCGGGCTGAGCCTGTTTTTCGGCCGCGCTGAGCTGACGCCACGCGCTGTCATTGACCCGGGCGAGCTCACGCCGGCGCTCCTCGAGCGTTGCGAGATTCATACCGAGCTCACGCTCTTCACGCTCGCAGCGCTCGGCCTCACCGTTCAGCTCTTGAATCAGTTGCGCCTGTGAGCGCTGATCGAGGCTCGAAAAATCTGCCACGCCCAGACGGCTCAGCTCGGCGTCCAAGCGCACGCACTGCGCGATCAGCGCGGCGCGTTCCCCCTCCACCGCTTGCCAGGCGAGCGTCGCTCCTTCGCGTGACACCTCGGCCTGCTCCAGGTGCGTCTCGGCCAACGCCAGCGCCTGACGTGCGGCGTCGTGCTGCTCTTCCAAAGCTGGCACCAACGCCACGCTCTGCTCGGCGCGCTCCTCAGCGCGTGACTCGATGGCGTCAGAGAGCTTCGTCAGCTCGAGCAGCGCTTCCTGACAGCGGAACCAACGGTCGCGCTCGCGGTCGAGGGCCAAGCGCTCCTCATGCAGGCCGTCCAAGGCCGCGCTGGCGCCCGGCGGAAAGCGCAGCGCTTGTAGCGTGTTTTCTAGACTTTGACGCGCGCCGCCGACCCGGCTCAGCTCGCGCCGCGCCGCTTCACCTTCGGCAATGCTGCTCGCGATCTCCCGAGAGGCCGCGGCATGGTCTCGACCATCCAGTAGGAATGCGTCGATCAGTAGCGCGCGCAGGCCCGCCACGCGCGGCTCGAGCTCCGCTGCGCGCGCGGCAGCGCGTGCGCGTTCGATGTGCAGCGCGTCCAGTCGCGCGCTCAGCTCCTGTAAGCGAAGCTGACACGCTTCGCGCAGCGGGCTGAGTCGTTCCCCACCGATCAGCGTCGGATCTTCGATGATCGGCCGAAGCTCGCGCAGCGTGGCTTCCAAGCGCCGGCAGCGACGCTCCACGCCGTCTAGGCGTGAGGCGAGCGCTTCGGCTTCCGCGCGCAGGGTACGTGCGCGATCGACGCGCGCGCGGCGCCCGAGCATGGGCTTTGCTGGCAAGCGCGTGACCCGCATGCCGACGCCATGCGGCACCACGACATCTGCCGCGCTGGCATCGGCGACCTCGCTCTCGATGCGCGTGTCGCTGGCCACTAGCCACACGCTCTCCATCTCGCGCGGGCGCCCGGCCAGCACGCGAGCCGCCTGCTCCGGATCGGCGACGACGAGGGCGTGGACCAGGGGGCCGAGGCGCGCCTCGAGCGCGGCGGCTTGCTCGGGCTCGATGTCCTCGAAGCGCTGCACGAGCAATTCCGCGTCCAGCTCATCGCGTAAGCGCAGTAATTCGGGCTGAAATGTGCCGCCTTGGGACTCGAATTCGTTGGCCTCGCGCAGCAGGGCTTCGCGCTGTGTGTCGAGCTCGCGGCTACTCGAGCGCAGCGTGTCGTATTCGCTCTCCAGGCGCGCTTTCAACTCTTGCGCGCGTTCGAGCGTCCAGGGCTCAGTGCTGGCTTCGATGTTCGAAAGCACGGCGTATGCGGCGTTGCGGCGCGCCGTGCGCGCCTCCAGCTCGCGCAGCTCGGCTTCGCCAGTGGCGCGTTCGGCCGTAGCGTGCTCGCTCGCCGCGTGTGCGTCGCGCTCTGCTGTTTTGGCATCGCTCAGCGCCGCCTCGGTTTCGCTCAGCGTTTGCGTGAGTTGGTTCGCGCTGATCGCGAGCTCGGGGTCGAAGCCGAGCTCGAGCGCACGCCGGCGTGCGCTCACCTGACGGGCAACGAGCGCCTCGGTTTCGTGCAGCGCGCTGGCCAGCGCCGGCGTGCGCAGCGCAAGCTCTTCCAGGCGGGCCAAGCGAGCGAGCGCGCGCTGCCCGGATTCGTAGCTGAGGTCTGTCGCCCCCTCGCTCAGCTCGAGCGCCGCGCTGGCGGTCTGATATTCGCTTTGGCGCAGCTCGATCAAATGCGCGTCGCGCGCCGAACGCAGCCGCTCGCCGTCGATGCGAGCCAGCTCGCGGCGCGCGCGTTCGCTGCCCGTGCCGAGCAACGCGATCTCGAAATTCGGCTCGCGCTGTAGGTCCCGAAGCTCGTTCAGGAGCGCCTTGGCGCGCCGCTCGCGATGCGCGTTGCGGTGCAGCTCGTCCAGCCCCTTTTGCACGTCGGCTAGCCCTTGCGCGCTGCGTTCGTAAGCCTCGCGTGCGCGATCGCGACCCGCAAGTCGCTGCGCGCGCTCCGTCACGGCCGCTTCGCGCGCGGCCAACGCAACCGCGGCGGCATCATCACGCGTCAACCGTTCCGCTTCGAGCGCGGTGCGCTCGGTGGCGAGCGCGCGGGCATGCGCCAGCTGGGCCTGCCCCTCGAGCGCCGTCTGCAGCTCGGCGCGCTTGGCGGTCAAGCGCGTCATTGCCCCGGTATGTCGCGCCTTTTGTTCCTGCGCATTCCGGTCCAGCTCTGCAAGCTCGCGGCCCGCGCGCTGCTCGGCTGCTCGTGCGGTCTCCACCGTGGCTTGGAGCTCGTTCGCTTCCTCACGGGTGGCGAGCATTGCGGCGCCGAACATGCTTTGCCCGGCTTCATACACGCCGGCAATTTCATGCTCCAAGCGCTGGGCCTCGCTGACCTCCACGCGCGTGCGGCGACATGCGTCCAGGTTCCCGCGCATGCGCGACAGCGTGTCACCCAGGCCGCTTTCTTCGCGCAGCAAGAACGAGCGCAGCTCAGACGTGAGCGCGCGCGAAATGCCGCCCGTCATGCTGGTGCGCAGCATTTCGTTGAACTTGTTGCGGTCTTCGTCGGTGCTCAGGCGTAGCGGGCTCACGCCGTGCTCGAACAGTGCGCTGAAGTACTCCTTCACCGTGGCAAAGCTGTGCAGCGTTCCGCCCAGCGTTTTGGCGTTTTCGGCCAGCTCGGCGCGCGTGGGCACTTCATCCGCGCCCGCACGCCGTTGCAGCAGCAAATCCTGCAGCCGCGCTTCGGGGTTCAGGCCGGTAATGATGAACGGCGCAATCTCGAGGCTGGGCTCGGCCTTGCGCGTGAGCTCGACGCCCGCCAGCAGCCGCGCGCCGCCGTGAAGCTCGACCTCCATTGCCGCATACGAGGCGCTGCCCGGTTCACCGAGGCGCCCCCAGATCCCCTTATCACCGCCGGTTGCGCCGCTTTCACCCAGGTTCGTGAAGCGCAGCCGGGACAAGTCCGGCATCAGCACCACGTACGCGGCAATCATGACCGTGGTTTTGCCGGCGCCATTCGCTCCCTCGAGCGCGGTCACGTTCGGATCGAGCAAGTAGCGCTCGTAGAACACGCCCTTCCAGTTGACCAAAGCGAGCGCGGTGGCTCGCGCGCGCGTCACGCTTCGTCCTCCGACTCGAAATCGGGCATTTCGAATTCGGGCAGCTGTTTGAGCTCTGGCGTGGGCTCGAAGCTCGGCGTTTCACCGAAATCCTCGAAATCACTCAGATCTTGGGCGGGGAGCTCGGGCTCGGGCGCATCTTCAGGCTCGGCCTCGCCGTCCGGCTCGCCTTCATCCGCGTCGCCGTCTGTGATGTCTCCGCCGTCTCCCAACACGAGCTCGCCGCGCGCCACCAAACGCTCCAAGGCTTCCGCCGGTGAGCCACGCCCGCGCACGGGCTCGGCGAAGCGCAGCAAGCCAGCGCGCAAACGCAAACTCTCGCCCTCGAGCAGCTCCACGAAGCCGAGCGCTGCCAAGCGCCGTAGCGCCTCGGCGAATTTGCTGCGCACGGTTTCTTGCGCCACGCGCTCGTCGACCCGTTTGCGCTTCGGGTTGAAGGTGCGGGTCAGTGCGTCGCCGCCCATGACCGCCGCCAAGTGCGAGAGCGCGTCCGCGCGCTTGATCACGCCGCCGTGCTGGAGCGTGGCCGGATCCAAGTACAGCAGCGTGAGCGCTTGCCCGACCAGCATTTCGGGCACGGATAGATGGCGTCGGCCTAGCCGGTCGCTGGTTGGCAACAAGTAAAAATAGCCGTCGGCGGGGTGCATCAGCTCGCAGCCGAAACGCCGGTAAAACGCCTCCAAATGCGCCTGAGCATCACTCAGGAACGAGTACCAGAGGTCGTCTTCACGGTCCACGTGCCGCCCGCGGCGCAACGCGAGATCCACATCCGGAAATAGCTCGTCGGCGACGACGTCGCCGAGCGCGAGATAGCGCGTGTCAGTCACCGGTTCCGCCTTTTGCGATCTGCCATTCTTCGATCACCAAGTCGTCGTTGACGCTGACCCATTGTCGATCTCGATCG
>FSWQ01001079.1_pt1 | contig 10424 bp, 10 predicted proteins | sample 1637691 | NCBI WGS metagenome assembly FSWQ01 (sample SAMEA3914814, study PRJEB12502) | metagenome | biome: forest; material: soil | place: USA | collected 2011-09-16 | depth 0.1 m | reverse complement strand
GTAGACGCCGTTGGCTGTGATGTGCCGGGCACTGGCAAGGTCGGGGAAACGTGTCTGCCGTTCGGCTCAGTGTGCGAAAAAGGCAGCGTTTGCGTCGGTATTCAGGGCGCAACGGATGAATATTGCGAGCCTTACTGCGACCTTTCGCCCAGCGCGCCCGCCGCCAGCGCGTGCACCAGCAAGTGTCCGAAAGGCGCGTTCAACTTTCCGACTTACGGCATTTGCATTCCGTGACCGGCGCATTCGCTCGTTCGCCGCTAGTGAGCGCCGAGCGAATGCCGCACTGCGTAGGCGATGGCCGGAAGCAGCATCGCGAACAACAACAAGAGGCCGAGGTTTCGCGCGCGCCGCGTGCGAGCCGCGGTTTCTTGTGCGACGGCGAGCTGTGAAGAGCGCTGACTGCGGATCGATTCGGGTGCGGTTTCGGAGGCGAGCGGCGTTCCGTCGGCCGAAGGGCGCAGCTCAGGGCAAGCCTCGAGCAGGGCTTGGCGCATGGCGCGCGCATTGGGCCAGCGCTCCGCGCGATTGAACGAAAGCGCGCGGTCAATCACGTGCGCGAAGGTGGGTGAAACTGCGGGCGCAACGCTACGTACGAGTGGCGCGGGCCTGGTTGCGGCGATGGCGATGGCGGCGGCGCCCTGGGACGACGTCACGTCGTGCACCAAGCGCTGGGTGAGCAGTTGAAACATGGTCGCGCCCAGCGCCCACACGTCCGTGCGCATGTCCACGTCTTCCAGGCGCCCAGCGGCCTGCTCCGGCGCCATGAACGCAGGCGTGCCGACGGCCGAGCCCGCCTGCGTGATGACGCTGATGCCAAGCCGGTCACCGACGTGCGCTACGCCGAAATCCAGCAATTTGATTTGGCCGTTGAGCGTCAGGAAAATGTTTCCGGGCTTCACGTCTCGGTGCACCACGCCTTGATCGTGGGCAGCCGCAAGCACATCCAGCACGGCCAGCGCGATGCTGGCCACGGCCAGCACGGGTAGGTTTCTGCCCTCGCGCAGCGACTTCGCCGCGGAATACCCCTCCAGCAGCTCCATGACCAGGAACACCGTGCCGTCCGGCTCGACGCCGTCATCGAAGATCGCAACGGCGTTGGGATGCCCGACGCGATTGGCAGCAAAGCCCTCGCTCGCGAAGCGCTTGCGCGGCACCCGCTCGTTGAGCAGCTCCGGATGCAGCACCTTGATCGCGACCCGGCGGCCATTGCGATGCACGGCCTCGTACACCGCGGCCGTGCCGCCCACGCCAACCTCTTTGACTATCGTCCAGCGCCCAGCCAGCACTCGGCCGATCATCGCAGCCGGTTGGGGCCGCTCGCTCCGTGATGCCATGGCCGGCGCAGCATGATCCAGGCCACGGGGGCGGTCTAGGGGGCAGGCCGCAAAATAAAGGTGGTTGCTAGTGATCGAACCTGAATCCCGCGGGAATTCTAGGCATTACGTTTACCCGCGCCGGAGAACAGTAGTGCGAGCATCGACATTTTCGGTCACGTTCGTCGTCCTTGGATTGTTTGGTCTCGGCTGCTCCAGCAGCGGCTCAGACGCTGGCGCGCCGAGCACTAGTGGAGCGGCGGGCAGTGCCGAGCAGGGGGGCGGGCAACCAGGCAGTGCTGGTGCGGGCACCATTGGTGGTGCCGGAGCGGGCGGCATGGCGGGCGCAAGCATGAGCGGCGGCGCGGGAGCTAGCGCTGGCGGCAGTGCTGGCGCTGGCATGAGTGGGTCCAGTGGCGCGAGCGCTGGCGGTGCTGCCGCTGCAACCGGCGGCGCCAGCAGCGGCGGGAGCGCGGGCAAGGGCGGTACAAGCGGTACAGGTGGAACAAGCGGTGGTGCCGGCGCGGCCGGCGCTGCGGGCAGCGGCAAGTTCGTCGGCAACATCACGACTGGTGGCCAAGTGCGCTCTGACTTTGCCACGTACTGGAACCAAATTTCGCCGGAAAACGAGGGCAAGTGGGGCAGCGTTGAAGCCACGAAAGATGTCATGAGCTGGGCTGGGCTGGACGCCGTGTATGCGTACACGAAGGCGCACGGCACGCTGTTCAAGCAGCACAACTTCGTGTGGGGTCAGCAGCAGCCCAGCTGGCTTGGCGCGTTGTCCGCCGCGGATCAAAAAGCTCAAGTAGAGCAATGGATTCAGCTGTTCTGCGCGCGCTATCCGGATGTCGCGCTGATTGACGTGGTGAACGAGCCCACGCACAACCAGCCGCCGTACATGAACGCCATCGGCGGCGCCGGCAGCAGCGGCTACGATTGGGTGGTGCAATCACTGAAGTGGGCGCACCAATACTGCCCGAGCGCCAAGTTGCTCGTGAATGACTACAACAACATCGAATATGGCGCAGACCGCGACAACTTCATCAAGCTGATCAAAGCCGTGAAGGCGGCTGGCGCGCCGCTGGATGGCGTCGGTGCGCAAGCACATGACGCCTACAAACTCAGCGTAAGCACCGTGCAAACCAACTTGGATGCCGTGGCCACGCAGACCGGCTTACCCGTGTACATCACGGAGTTGGACGTGAACGAGGCCAACGATGCCACGCAGAAAATCGAGCTACAAAACCTGATGACGCTGTTCGAGACAGACGCGAACGTCCAAGCAATCACCCTGTGGGGTTATATCGTCGGGCAAACCTGGGAAACCAACACCGGCCTGATGACGGCCAGCGGTAACATGCGCCCCGCCATGCAGTGGCTGGTTGGCTCCGGCTACCTGCTGAAGTGAGGGCGGGAACAGGGGCGTGTGCTGAGGTGCGTGGCGGGGCTGCGGGCGCCCCCTCTCACAGCACCTTGGCGATCGCTGCGGTGATCGCGTCGAGGTTGTGCTCGTTCATGGCGGCGATGCAGATGCGGCCACTGTCCACGATGTACAGGCCGAACTCGGCGCGCAGGCGGCGCACCTTTTCCAGCTCTAGGCCGGAGTAGGAGAACATGCCGCGCTGCTGCTCGATGAACGAAAAATCACGCTGAATGCCGTGTGCGGCTAGGCGCTGCACGAACAGCCCGCGCATTTTCTGGATGCGGGCGCGCATTTCAGTGAGCTCGGTCGTCCATTTTTGGCGCAAGGCCGGGGTGCCCAGAATGAGCGCAACGACTTGGCCGCCGTGCGAGCTGGGGCTCGAGTAATTGGTGCGAATGGTGCGCTTGAGCTGTGAGGTGACGCGCTTGGCCTCTTCCGCACTTGCGGTCACGAAGCTGATTGCGCCGACGCGCTCGCGGTACATGGAAAAGGATTTCGAGAACGAGCTGGAGATGACGCACGGCAGCCCTGCGCGCGTGAAGGCACGCACCGCGAGCGCATCTTCCTCGATGCCTTCACCGAAGCCCTGGTACGCGAAGTCGAGAAACGGCACGAGCGCGCGCTCGCGGACGACCTCGACGACTTCTTCCCATTGCGCGGCGCTCAAATCCACCCCGGTTGGGTTGTGACAGCACGCGTGCAGGAGCACGATGCTTTTGGCGGGCAAGCGTGCCAGCGCGGCCTTCATGGCGCCGAAATCCAAACCGTGATTTTCGGCTGAATAGTACGGGTATTCTTGCACGCTGAAGCCAGCGGCTTCGAACAGCGCGCGGTGGTTCTCCCAGCTGGGCGCGCTGATGTAGAGCTCCGAATGGGGCAGGAAGCGACGCAGGAAATCCGCGCCGAGCTTGAGCGCGCCGGTGCCGCCGAGCGCTTGCGCGGTGACCACGCGCCCCGAGGCGATGAGCTCAGAGCCGGCGCCGAGCAGCAGCTCTTGCACTTCCTTGCGGTACGCGGGCACGCCATCTATCGGCAGGTAGGATTTCGACTCTTCCTTCTCGTGCCAAAGTTGCTCTGCTTCGCGCACGACGGAAAGCACGGGGACTTTGCCCGCGGCATCTTGGTAAACGCCGACGCCCAGGTTCACCTTCTTCGGGTTCGGATCGGCTTGGAACGCCTCCGTGAGGCCGAGGATGGGATCTGCGGGGGCGAGCGGAATTTCGGAGAAGGGGCTTTGGCTCATGGCGGTTCTCGGGATGGGCCACGAGTGTCCGCGAATTGCGCGCGGCGTCAACGTGCTCGATGCGCAAGGAGCGCACTGTGCTTGTGCGGAACGCGGACAATTTGCTGCGGCAATGACGCTATTTCGGCGCGCTAGCCGGCGCACGGTTGTTGCACTGAGCAACGTCGAGATGAACCCTCGGCACCTTTTCGAGCTCGTGACCTATCTCACGCTGGCGGCGCTGTGTGGCTGCGCAACCGCTCAGGACGCTGACTTGTCCGCGCAGGGCGAAACTGCACAAGGGGGTGGAACAGCAGGCGGAGCGGGCTCGGACACGAATACCACCGTGGGTGGCGCGACCACGGGCGGTGGCGCGCCGGATGCAACGAGCGGCGCCAGCACCGGCGGCACGCCCGATCAAGGAGATGGCGGCAGTAACGCAAGTGGTGGTGCGGGCGATGCGGCGAGCGGTGGAGTCAGCGCACGCGCTGGCGCATCAGCCGGTGGCACGCCGGCTGGCGGAGCAGCAGCAGGCGGAGCACCAGCCGGCGGAGCAGCGGCGGGCGGTGCGCCTGCAACGGGGCTCGGTCCCTGGAACTTCGACGCGGGAGTGCAGGGCTGGGCGGTGCGTGACCACAGCGCGACCATCACCACCATGCCCACGGCGAGCGCGGGCGTTGTTGCGTTCACGGCCGTGCCATTTTCTGCGGCGAGCCAATACACGGACTTCGCGCTGTCGTTCTCGCCCACTGCGGATCTGACCGGGCATACCCTGCACGCGAAGGTACGGCGCGTCAGCGGCGGCTTCATCGGCGCTCAGCTGTACGCCTACGGCGGCGCTTGGGTGGGGAGCGCGTTCACCAGCCTGACCAGCGCTACGTTCGTGGATTTGGCGCTGCCCGTCACCGCCAGCTCCGGTTTCGACCCCAGCAAGATCACGCGCATTGGTCTCAAGTTCAACACCGGCGCCACCACGACGAACAAGTTCAGCAACACCACGCTGGAGCTCGACTCAGTGACGATTCAGTGAGCGCGGGGCGCCGGATGGCGCGCTGCGTCGTAGGCCGGTCGACACAGGTTGACCGGTTGCCGGCTACTACTGCAGCGTGAGCAAATTCGTGGCGTGCGCGGTTCTGGGCCTGTCGTTCGTTTCCATTGCGTGTAGTAGCGACGGCGCCGCCGGCGGTTCATCGGTCGCTGGTGCAGGTGATTTAGGCGGCGCTGGCGCGGGTACAGCTGGCGCGGCGGGCTCGAGTCAGCCCAGCGCTGGTGCAGGCGGCTCGGCCGCGGGCGCTGGCGGCTCAGTTGCCGGCTCGGGCGGGTCCGCGGCGGGTTCGGGCGGTTCAGTTGCCGGTTTGGGCGGCTCCGCCGGGGCCAGCGCAGGTGCGGCAGGTGTCGGAACGGCGGGCAGCGCTGGCGCGCCGAATGCGGTGAACAACGTCCCGGCGGACTACAAGGGCACGCCGTTTACCGCGCTGATGATCCCCGGCAAGATCAACGCTGCGGATTACGATCGCGGCGGCGCAGGGATCGCGTGGTGCCACGACATGGGCAACTGTAGCGGGGGAAGGACAACGGGCGACTACCCACAAGCGAGCGGCATCTATCGCCCGGCCATGCCCGCGAACGCCATGATTTGTAGTGGTGCTGCGTGTGACGACAACGTCGGCGTGTGCCGCATGAACCCGATGAAGCCCGACAACACCATCACCGGTCAGGCGATGCCCGCCACCGATACCTACCTTTGCTACAGCGTGGCGGGTGAGTGGACGAAGTACACGGTGACGGTTGCGCAAGCCGGCATGTACTCGGTGGAGGGCGTCATGGCGGTGCCGATGGGAGGCGGCATGAACCTCTCCTTCGGCAATGGCATCACCACGGGTGACGTGCCGCTCGCCATTACGCCCAACAAGAACTCCGGCACCGGGGAGAATTTTCATTCCTGGGACGACCGCAAGGACCTTGCGACGGTCACTTTTCCGGCTCCGGGCAAGTACCTGATGATGCTCACGCAGGTGGGGCGCTTCAACGCGGACAGCTTCACGTTCACGAAGCTGTAGCGGAGCCTCACGGCTGCGCGATCGGCTGTAAAAACGTGTCGCTGCGCACGATGGCCCGGACCAGGCCATTGAGGTCACCGCCCTGAGCGCTGAACGCTGCTGCGACCTCTGCGACGTCGCCCGGCTTCAAATACTCCTGAGCGCCTTCGACGTTGAAACTGGCGAGTGCATTCCTCAGCATGGTTTGTGCGACGCATTGCTCGACCTCACAGCTGTGACTGAGCTGAACGGCCAAGTCGGTCGCATCCTTGAAGCTGAGCCTGCCCGAGTATTGCAGGTTGTAGTTTCCCGAGCTGTCGATCGGCAGTCCGTTGTCGACACTTCTGAACCTGCCGTCACTCGCGTAGTTCTCGAGGCCGTAGCCGAGCGGATCGAAGAGCTGATGACAGGCAGCGCAAGCGGGGGAAACGGTACTTTGCGCGAGTGCGTCCCTGCGCGTTATTCCCGGGTGCGGCATTGCTAGCTCTGGGCCCGGGTGTGGCGGAGGAATGCCGATGCACAGCAGGTGCTCGGCGATGTAAACGCCGCGGTCGCCAATGACATCACTGCTGAGCACGCTCGGGTCCAAGAGCAAGCTGTGCAGGCCCGTCGGATTCCCGACGAGCAGGTTGGTTAGCCCGTGGCCGCCGTTGAACAACAGGGCGTACTGGTCCGAGAACGTTGTTTTGGGCCAGAAGTCGAGCATGAAGCGCGCCATGCCTTGCACGGGCAAGCTCGGTGCCGCGCTGAACGCCGAGCTCACGAGGCTCTCCGCCCAGTCACGCGTGGTTTGCTGGGGGTACGTCGTGGCTGCAGCGAACTTCGACATCAGGAACCCCTGCACACGGGCCGAGATGACCGGAGGGTCCGCAAACTGAGCCAAGTGCGTCGTGGGAAACGCCACGCCGCAAAAGCTGTTGGCGTTGGGCGCGCCCGCGACCGATGCGCCGCCGAAGCTGATGGGATTGTCGCCCCCCGCTGCGATTGGACCAGCACCGCCCGGAGCAAGCGCTGAACCGCCGCTTCCGCCGCTGCCAGCGGTTTGGGCTGGCTCATCACGCACGTATTTCCCGGAGCAGCCGGCAAAAGCCGCCAGCGTTCCCACCAGCCACAACCATCGAGCGCAGTTCATCTGACTCCCCTTCACTCGGCAATTTGCCTGGTTCCTCAGGTGTTGTCGAGCGGCGGCCTGCAGGCCCGCCTCGGAGGCGCTGTTTGAGAATTCGGGTGTCACGCTTTCCCTAGTGCCGCCTAGACCTGGTGAGCGGTCGTTGTCGCTCCGGAAAAAAAGGAAAACATCATGTTCAATCGCAAAGTTCTTGCTGCACTCGTCCTCACGGCGACCTCTCTGGCCCCCATTGCGTCGTACGCAGCTCCTGCCGCCGCGAAGGCTGCACCCTGCATCTTGCGCGAGCACCGCATCACGGCCGTTACCGCCTACCGCGTAGAAGGCCACCAAGGCCGGGTCGTGATTCACGAGCTTCGCGGCGCGACCGTCTCCGTGCAAGCCGAACCGGGCCTGACTGCGGAGTGGCTACAGTTGACGCTTGGGCGCCACCTGGCCGAGATGCACGCCGCGGGCGGCATGAAGGATTGCGCTTTCGACGTCAAAGACGTGCAAGTCAAAGTCAGCTCCTCGGGCGCCGGCTTCTTGGTCAATTTGATTGCGCGCGACCCTGCCAAAGCGCCCGAAGTGCTCCGCCGCGCCCAGTTGCTGCTTGGATGAACGTTCGAGGTAACCTGACGGACCTGGCTCCGTACTAGGCCCAGGTCCCGGAAATGCAGCGCACGCACGAAGACGAGATCGAGGTGCTCCTCGCGCGCCTCGCAGACGGAGATCGCTCGGTGTTCTCACTCGTCTTCAAGCGACTCTGGACTCCGATGAATCGGTTCTGCTCGAGCATGCTGAAGCACGAAGCAGATGCCGCCGACGCGGCCCAGCAAGCCATGGCCAAGATCTTCGAACGCGCCTCCGACTACGACCCGAAACGCCCAGCAATGCCGTGGGCGCTCGGGATCGCCGCGTGGGAATGCCGGACGCTACAGCGCAAGCGCTTCCGGCGCCGTGAATCACCTGAAGGTAGCGCCGAGGAACCCGCAAACGAGCATGCTGAATCTGACCTCATCCGTAGGGATTTGACGCAAGCGGCCCTCTCGGCAATGAGCGAGCTTCCCGAAACGGATCAGCAAACCCTGCTCGCGACGTTCTTGGATGAGGCTGCGAATGTCAGCGGCGCCACACTGCGTAAGCGTCGCGAGCGAGCAATCGATCGTCTGCGCGCGTCCTTTCGGAGGCTTTATGGACTCGACTAAGCTCATCGGACTGGAGCGTCGCACTCGCGCGCGCTACGAGTGGTCACGAGCCAAAAGGGCCATTCTCGGCTTCGCGCCGATCTTGCCCGTCGTGCTCGTGGCTACGGCCATTGCCAGGCACCCGTCGGTAACGGGTGCGTTCGGCATTGGCGCCTTCATTGCCGGCGCTGCAATGCTTTGGTTTGGTCGTGACCCGAAGCGCGCCGTTCTGCCCGGAGTTCTGGCAGGTTTTGTGCCGCTTGCGCTGGTGCTCTGCACTAGCCACATGCACGGCTGCATGGGCGATGGCTGCATGATGATGTGTGTCCCCGCGTGTAGCGTGGGTGGGCTGGTTGCGGGCCTTGCAGTCGCGAGCGTTGGGAATCGCCGACGCGCGGGAGTGGTGTTTTGGCTTTCAGCGTCGGCCCTCGCGTTGCTCACTGGAGCGATGGGCTGCGCTTGCGTGGGATATTTCGGCGTTGCGGGGCTGGCTGTCGGGTTTGCCGCTGGCGTCGTTCCGGGATTGCTGCGGCGTGCCTTTGGCAAACGTGGCTGAGCTGGTGTAGAGTAAGCCCAGATGCGCGCGGTTCGAGCTCGGATTTTCGCCTTGCTGGCAGCATTGGTCATGCTGCTGCCGAGCGGTGCTTCGGCGCGTACCCAGTACTATTGCCGGATGATGGGGCGCATCGTCGCCTCCTCTGCCTGTGATGAAGAGGCGGCGTCCAAGGCGACCAGTCCCGCGCAAGAGCTCCGAGTCGCAGATTGCTGCCAACGGCTTTTGTCGGCTAGCCGAAGCGCGTCGCTCGGCACTCTCAAGGCGGTGCACGACGTAGCGCCCCCGGCTTCAGTGGCAGCGCCCCAGCCCTTCGTGGTTGCCCTCCTTGGCGACTCCGACAGCACACGTGCCGAGTCAAAGCAGGCCCCGCTCGCCATTGGGCCACCGCTGTTTCTCGTGCACTGCGCGCTTTTGAGCTGAGTCCACTCCTTTATCGCTCGTAGGACAGGTTCGGCCATCCCGAATCCGACGGGTTGATCCGCGAGGCGCGTGCACTGGTGCATAGCCTGCGACCCGTCAGCGATCATGGAGTTATCATGCTTGGCGTTCCGCTATTTCGCGGCCGGTCTTGCGCTCGTTTCGCGCGCGCGAGCGGCGCGATCATTGGATCCGTTTTCGTCTTCTGTGGCTGCGCGACCACTGCTGGTAGTGCGTTGGCCGAATCAAAGCGTGCCGACTACGATCGTTTCGCATCGCAAGGGGCGCGCCCAGCGCCCGACGACGTAGCGACCGGACTCAAAGCGGCCGCGCTCGATCGCCGAGCCTATGTTCGAGCGGTTCTCGAACGCAATCCAACCATCGAATCAGCCCGACAGGGCTGGCGCGCCGCGCTGTCGCGGGTGCGGCAATCGGGCACGTTCGAAGACCCAATGATCGACCTGGGAGTTGCGCCGCTCTCGATAGGCTCGTCCAAAGCTCCTTTTGGTTACGAGGTCGGCATCAGCCAGCGGCTGCCTTGGTTCGGCAAACGCGGGCTCGAGGCATCCGCTGCCGCTGCCGAAGCCGATGCCTCGAAGAGTGACTACGAGGCCATGAAGCGCGAGCTCGCACTCTCTGCGGTCGTACTTTATGACCAATATTTCATCGCTGTTCGCTCAATCGAGATCAACGCGCACCACGTCGAGCTGATGCGTGTGATGCGTGACGGAGCGACGGCGCAGTTCCAGGCGGGACGAGCCTCGGCTCAAGATCCACTCCAAGCCGAGGCGGAGCTCGCTCATATGGAGCACGACACGGCGATCCTCGCGTCACAGCGGGACATCACGGTCGCGCAGATGAACGAGCTCCTGCACCGAGCACCCGAGCTTCCGCTCCCGCCCCCGCCTTTGGAGCTGCCCATGCCCACGATACCCAGCTCCGGCGAAACAGAGCACCTCGAGACCGACGCCGTCGCGCATCGCAGCGAAATCACGGCCGCGCACCAACGCGCGCAAGGAGCTCAAGCGCGCGCTGACCGAGCTGGTCGCGAATACTACCCTGATGTGACCGTTTCTACCTCTTACAACTCGATGTGGGACACGCCCGAGCACCGCTGGATGGTCGGGCTCGGGTTCAACCTACCGATCCAGACGGGCCGCCG
>FSWQ01001403.1_pt1 | contig 10426 bp, 6 predicted proteins | sample 1637691 | NCBI WGS metagenome assembly FSWQ01 (sample SAMEA3914814, study PRJEB12502) | metagenome | biome: forest; material: soil | place: USA | collected 2011-09-16 | depth 0.1 m | reverse complement strand
TGCAAGTCACCGCTGGTCCGAATGTCACCTTCCCGGACTTGCTGACAGAACACCGAGCTAAAAATGCGGGGCTCGCCGATTTCGCCCGCTCGCAGCCGTTCGATCACGCGCAGATTGGCCGTTTCGAAGTGCAGTCGATAAGCCGTCATTAGCTTGATCTCGGCCTTGGCCGCGGCCGCGATCATGGCGCGGCAATCCGCCACGGTGCCAGCGAGTGGCTTTTCACAAAGCACGTGCACGCCGGCGCGCGCGGCGCTCTCTAGCGCGATGCGGTGCTTGGAATTGGGCGTCGCGATGTACACGGCGTCGATCTGCCCCGTGGCCAACAGCTGGTCCATTTCCTCATAGCTGCCGGTGAGCTTTACGCCGTAGCGCTCGCCCAAAACCTGCAGCTTTTCCGGATCTGAGCTGATCAATGCCACGAGCTCGGAGTTTTCTGTCGCGTGCTCGAAGGCCGGCAAAATTGCCACCTGCGCGATATTCCCCAGCCCGATTACCCCGTACCGAATTTTCCTGGTCGACGTTTTGTTCATCGCATCTCCCTTGGGTGTTGGCGCGAGTTTTGCGAATGCCGTGCCAAACACGTTCCACGCTTGTCACGCGGTTGCTCACGCGGTGACACGCAGCGCGCCCAATGTCCGTACTCGTGAAAAACAAAGTCGATGCCGATACGGGCTGGTCCCGTATCGGTCGACAGCTTCCGCGGCTAGCCATGGCTTGCGCCGCGTTCGCCGTCGCCAGTTGTTTGATCGTGTCGCCCTCCGCGAGCTCTGGAAAGAGTGCGGGAACGGTTGCCGCGAAGGCCCAGCAACCGGCGCTGCCTCTGGCGATTGTGATCGTGACGTTGGATGGCGTGCGTTGGCACGAGGTGTTCGAGGGCGTGGACCCTGCGCTAGCGAAAGAGCGCGGGCTGCCGGACAGCGCGGTGGTGAGCGCAGCCGAGCTGATGCCGCACTTACACGCCATCATCGACACTCATGGCTCGGCGTTGGGTGCTCCCGGCCACGGCGCGGCGATCAGCGCGTCGGGGCCGAACTTCGTTTCCCTGCCGGGTTACGCAGAGTTACTCAGCGGGCGGCGCAGCACGGATTGTCACGACAACCAATGCGCCGGCTCCGGCGCGAGCACCATCGTCGATGAATTTTCGGCGGGTGCGAGCCTCGATCACCCGGACGCGACGGTCATCACGTCTTGGGCGGACATCGCGCGCGTGGCCAGCCGCGACACACGCAGCGCAGTGATTTCCACCGGTCGGCATGGTGGCGCAACGCGCGCTTGGTTCAGCCGCGACGCGGAAGAAGCGCAGCTGCTGCAGCGCGCTGAAACCGCAAACCCAGCTCCCGGCAACGGTGACTTCCGTCCTGACGCGCTGACCGCGGAGCTTGCACTGCATCACCTCAAAGCCCATCCAACCCGCTTCACGTTCGTCGGTCTCGGCGAGCCTGATGAGTTCGGTCATCAGGGCAACTATGCCGGCTACCTGAGCGCGCTGCGCGAGGCCGATGCGCGCTTGGCCCAGATTGACGCCGAGCTGCAGCGCCTAGCAGCTCGCGGCACGCGAACCGCGCTCTTCATCACCGCAGACCACGGCCGCGCCGACAGCTTCAACGAGCACGGATCGAAGTTCCCGGAGTCGGCGCGGGTGTGGTTGGTGGCGAGCGGTAGCGCGCTGCGCAGTGATGGCTACCTGGCCGCGCCCAGCGCGCGTCGCTTGGCGGACGTTGCGCCCACGGTGCGTGAAATAGCTGGTTTGCCGCGGGATTTGCATGTTGCCGCGGGCACTCCGCTGCTGGAGCTGCTGTCTCCGCGCTGATTACTTCAGCAATAACGCCTCACTCCGCGTGTGAAATTGAGCATGGCTGTGAGCGACGCGTCTCAACCGCGCGGGTTACGCTGCGCAGCGTATGCCTCGCGCTTTCGCGTTTCGTTTCACGCTCCCATTGCTGAGTACGCTGCTACTCGCGTCGTCCGCGCAGGCCCAAGCGGACATACCCGACCCAGCGGCGGCCGCTGCCAAACCGAGCGCGGCTCCGAGTCCAAGCAAAGAGGCGGACCTCGATTTACTCACGTTCTACAAGGACAACTATTTCCTGACCGGCTTCAGCGACGCCACCGAGGTGAAGTTTCAGTTCAGCGCCAAGTTCGATATCTGGCCCAACCGTGGGCCGCACGCGGTGTACTTCGCGTTCACGCAGAAATCGCTGTGGGACATTTACCGGGTCTCGCAACCGTTCGTGGAGAACAACTACTCACCAGAGCTGTTTTATAGCTATTTTCACGCTCCAGGCCGCTATGACCCGAACCCGGGTTGCGGCTTTTTCATGGAGCGCGTGGGTGCCGCGCACGAATCGAACGGTGAGGTGGGTGCGCGCTCGCGCGGCTGGAATCGGATCTACGTCGAATCACGCTTTGCTTGCTACGATACGCGACGCGACTACGGTGCAATCAGCTTGCAGCTCTGGGCGCCGCCGATCGGTGCTACGGACAATCGCAACATCACGGCCTACCTCGGTTATGGAGAGCTTTCACTCAGTACCGGTAGTGACGGCGGCCAAGGCTGGCTCGGGGATTGGGAGATTGCGCTGCACGCCCGCAAAGGAACCGGAAGCTGGGGCGCGGGCAGTCTGGAAACGGACGCGCGTTGGCGCCCGCGCTACGGCGACTTCTGGCGCTTCACGCCTTATTTATACGGCCAATTCTTCACCGGCTACGGTGAAACCCTGCTCAGTTACGACAGCGCACACAGCGCCGTTCGCGTGGGCATTGGCTTCACCGATCGGAGCACGCGGAGCCAGTGACCGTGCTGGCAACTCCGCTGAGTTGAAGCAGCACCCGCGCTCTGTCATGCTGCTCACGTGCTCGCCGTGTTTTTCGTGATCTGCAGAGGCCCATGAAGGGGCCCGTGGTTGCTGCCGGTGAGCGGCACGCGAGTGTGCCACCCAGCGGGCCTTCGCCCGAGGTGTTGATCGCGGTGGCTGAGGTCGGGCGGGAGCTCGCCGCGGCTGGCGCCCTGGAGGCGCGTTTGGGTGGCGCGTTGCGCGTGCTGGAGCGCAGGCTCGGCGCAGGCCGCTCGGTCGTTTACTCGGCAGACAGCGCCGCCCGCGCGCTCACGGTCGATGCGTCGCACGGCTTGGATCCGGACGCATTTCGCCCGCGCTATTCCGCCGGAGCCGCGGGGCGCGTCGCCGCAACGGGCCAGCCCGTCGTGGTGCCGGTGTTGCGTCATGATCCGATGGCCCTGTCGGAAATCGCGGATCTGTCGCGCTGGGCGGATACGGGTTGGAACTTGGTGGCGGTGCCCGTGACAGCGCGCGGGCGCTGCGTGGGCGTCTTGTGCGCGTACTTCCGCCATCGCGATCCAAGCGGCTTCGCCGAGCGCCTCGGCGTTTTGGATGTCGTTGCGGGCCTGATCGGCAAAACCCTGCGTGATGACGAGAAGCGCCCCGGGAGCGACCCCGCGCTGACCGAAGCGCCGGCGTTGGGTCCCGGTGCCACGCAGTTCGAGTACGCCAACATGATTGGCGAAAGCGGCGTGATGCGCCAGATCTACGAGCAAGTCAGCCAAGTGGCGCGCACCAACGCGACCGCCCTGCTGCGCGGGGAGTCAGGCACTGGCAAGGAGTTGGTGGCGCGCGCGATCCACCAAAACTCGCCCCGCGCGACCCAACCATTCATCAAGGTGAACTGCGCGGCCTTGCCTGAATCTTTGTTCGAATCCGAGCTTTTTGGCCATGAACGCGGGGCATTTACCGGCGCGCACGCCCGAAAAAAAGGCCGTTTCGAGCTGGCTCAGGGCGGCACGCTGTTCCTGGACGAAATCGGTGAGCTGCCGCTGACCACGCAGGCCAAGTTACTGCGCGTGCTGCAGTTTCGCGAGTTCGAGCGCCTGGGCGGCACGGAAACGTTGCGCCCGGACGTGCGCATCGTAGCCGCCACGAACGTGGACATCGAACATGCGGTAGAAGCGGGCACGTTCCGCGAAGACCTGTACTACCGCATCAATATCTTCACCATCACACTGCCTTCGCTGCGTGACCGCCCGCAAGACATCCCGTCGCTCGCGGAGTACTTCATGCGCAAGTTCGCCACCGAGCACCAGCGCAAGATCGGGCGCATCTCCAGCGCGGCGATGGATCTGCTGAGTCGCCAGCAGTTCCCCGGCAATGTGCGTGAGCTGGAGAACGTGATCGAGCGCGCAGTGGTGGTGTGCAAGGGCTCGGTCATCCAAGAGTCGGATTTGCCGGAAGCGTTGCGAGTAGCGGCGGCCGGCAAAGAGAAGCTCACCTTGGTCGAAGCGGTGGAGCGCCTAGAGAAGCGTTTGATCGAGGAGGCGCTGGAGGGAGAGGGCGGCAGCCTGGTTGGCGCGGCACGCGCGCTTGGCACCACGGAGCGGGTAGTGCGGTACAAAGTACGGAAGCTCGGCATCCGCGTCGGCCGCTCACGGCGTTAGGCCTCGTCTGACAAAATTGTCGGTCTCGCTGCCCGAGTCGCGCGCAGCGATCGTTTCTGGCCCTCGCATTTGCGCGGAATTTCGGCCTTAGCGGATCGGTCCGAAACGTTGCCAACACCGAAAAACGCCCCGACAATTTTGTCGGTTTGCCGCTCCGGTTCTGACAATTTTGTCGGGGTGCTGATGGCTCGGGGATTTCCCGGGTGTTTCGCGATCGTTCGCCTCAGCCATTTGAGCGCCATTTTTCTCGGGCTTTCGAGTGCGGCACAAAGGTTGCTGTAGGGGGAAAACGCAATGGTGACCACGGTTCGAACGAAAAGTAGTGAGCGGCCCCGCCCCGTGGTGGCGCTGCTCGAGTCGCGTATGAAGAGTGAGCTCGCGCGCCTCGTGGAGAAGCACGGCGGCACGCCCTTGTGCGTGCCCGCAGTGCAGGAAGCCCCGCACATCGAGGCCGAGGCGATTGCCGATCTGCTCAATCAGTTCAGCGCCGGCGAGCATGAGGTCGTGATCTTCATGACGGGCGTCGCCGTGTCGTTGCTCTTCGAGCTGGCGCAGGAGCTGGGTCGACATGCGGAGTTGGTCGCGGCGCTGCGTAGCGTCACGACGGTGTGCCGCGGTCCGAAGCCGACTGCGGCGTTGCGCGGCTTTGGCGTCCAGCCAACATTGAGCGCGCGTGAGCCGTTCACCGCGGCCGAGTTGATTGACGCACTGAGTGAGCTCGAGCTCGCCGGGCGGCGGGTGATCTTGTTCAACTATGGTGAGCGCAGCGAAACTTTGTCCGAAACGTTGCTCGCGCGCCGCGCGGATCTACGAGAATTTTGGCTGTATCAGTGGCAATTCCCGACCGATACCGCGGCCTTGGAGGAGCTGGTGCGGCGCATCGTCGAGCGCAAGGTGGACGCGCTAGCCGTCACTTGTCAGATCCAGTTTCGGCACCTGTATCAAGTCGCTGAGCGGCTGGATCTGAGCCGTGAGCTGGTCGAAGCGCTGCGCACGGACGTCGTGGTGGCCGCGGTCGGCCCGACCTGCCGCGCAATCATCGAAGTTCACGGCGTGCGCCCGCACGTGATGCCCGAGCATCCGAAGATGGGCCCGCTGGTCATGGCGCTGATGCGGCACCTGGACATGAAGGAAGCCAACGAGCGACGCGTCGTCGCCGCTACTGATTCTTGAGACTGACTCCCACTCTACTCATCACTCGAAAGTAACCTTACATGCGCACTCTCAACGTGCGGCGCCGAGTTTCGGCGTCGCTCGCACGCTATCGCTTTGTCTTCGCTTCGGGCTGCGGGCTCCTTTGCCCGGGGCTCGCCCTCGCGCAAGAAGCTCCTCCTGCTCCGGTCGCGGAGGCTCCCGCACCGGTGGCAGCCAAGCCGCCGCCATACTCATTACCCTGGCAACTTCGGCCGGTCGCGCCGGGCAACGTGCTGCGCTTGGATTCGTCGTACGGCTTCTACAAGAACCCGACGACGAACAAGAGCGGCTCCGCGCTCGCGACCTCCGTGCTCGGCAGCTACAAAATCATCCCGGATTTGGCGCTGATTGCCCGGCTCGGCCTGGTCTCGAATTCACCGCCGGATGCCGTGGCGCCAGCTACCGCGCCCTCGGGCACGAGTTTTCTGAACCCGGTTTTGGCCGGTCTATATGGCATCAAGCTGAGCCCGAGCCTGAAGCTGGGCTTGTTCTTGGGTGTCACATTGCCCGTCGGCAGCGGTGGCGGCACGACCCCGGACGCGGGTAAGGCGACCGCGAACTCCGTGGGTATTGCGACGCGCTCTGCGTTCGACAACGCCATGTTCGCGGTCGACTACTTCACCGTATTCCCGGGGGTGGATTTCGCGTTCGTGCAAAGCGGCCTCACGGTGCAAGCGGAAGCCACGATCTTCAAGCTGACGAAGGTGCGCGGCCCCGATGCGGAGGACGACTCCAAGGTCAACTTCACCACGGGTTTGCACGTCGGTTATTTCATCATTCCGCAGCTCTCGATCGGCGCGGAAATTCGCCATCAGCGTTGGCTCTCCACGCCCGCCAACGTGAAAAACGACAAGACCGATAGCGTGCGCGACACGACCACGTTCGCGATTGGGCCGCGCCTGCACTTCAAGCTGTCCGACAAGACGTGGTTCCGCCCGGGCGTGTCACTGACGCTGCCCATCGATGACCCGATGAAGAAGGCTGAATACAAGATCGTGCAGCTCGACCTGCCGTTTTCGTTTTGAAACAAGGAGTTGGACCAATGGCCAAAAGAACCGATGTGTGGATCGACGAGTGGAACCCAGACGATGCGAAATTCTGGGCAAAAACCGGGAAAAAAGTCGCGTGGCGTAATCTGGGCTGGTCCATCTTGGCCGAGAACATCGGTTTCTCGATTTGGCTGGTGTGGAGCGTGGTCGCCGCGCGCCTGAAGCAAGTAGGCTTTCACTACAGCACCGATCAGCTGTTTCAGTTGGTGGCGATTCCGGGGCTCGTAGGCGCATTGATGCGTTTTCCGTACACGTTCGCGGTGCCGAAATTCGGTGGCCGTAACTGGACGGTGATCAGCGCACTGTTGCTGTTCATTCCGACGCTGTCGCTCATCTACCTGGTGAATCAGCCAGACACGCCGTTTTGGTTGATGGCCACTGCGGCCGGGACCGCTGGCTTGGGCGGCGGTAACTTTGCCTCGAGCATGGCCAATATCTCTTTCTTCTTTCCGGACAAGGAGAAGGGCTTTGCTCTGGGTCTGAACGCGGCCGGCGGCAACATCGGCGTGAGCACGGTGCAGCTCCTGGTGCCGATTTTGGTGGGCTACGCGCTATTGCCTACCAGCGCCGGCAAGAAGCTGCACCTCGAGAACGCAGGCCTAATGTGGCTGCCGCTGATCGTGATCGCCGCCGTGGGCGCGTTCCTGTTCATGAACAACCTGAGCTCGGCGCGCTCGAACGTGAAGGATCAGTTGATCGTCGCGCAGCGCGGTCACACCTGGATCATGGCTTGGCTGTATATCGGCACCTTCGGCTCTTTCGTCGGGTTTTCCGCGGCTTTCCCGCTGTTATTGAAAACTCAGTTCCCCGAGGTCAGCAGCAACCTCGCGTTTTTGGGTGCGCTGGTTGGCTCGGTGGCGCGGCCCATTGGCGGCAAGTTGGCGGACCGCATTGGCGGCGCCAAGGTCACGTTCTGGAACTTCGTGGCCATGACGATTGCCACCTTCGGGCTCTTGTACTCACTCGAGGTAAAAGCCTTCCCGCTGTTCTTGTTTGCGTTTCTGATGCTGTTCGTCACCACGGGCGTGGGTAACGGCTCCACGTTCCGGATGATCCCTGTCATTTTCCGTTCCTTCCACGCCAAGCGTGTGGCGGGGCAAGGTGAGGGCGCGTTGTCTGAAGCCATGATCGTGGCGCGCCGCGAGACGGCCGCGGTGATCGGCATCGTCGCGGCCATCGGCGCGCTGGGCGGGTATTTCATCCCGCGCGCGTTCGGGGCATCCATCAAAGCCACGGGCGGCGCCACATTGGCCGTCAGCTGGTTCATCGCCTTCTACCTGACGTGCGTGGGCACGACGTGGTGGTGTTACCTGCGTCGCTCGTTCTTGACGCGCCGCATGCCCAGCCTGGCCAACGCACAGGCCTGACGTCGCCACCGCTTGATCGAAAGGAGCATGCTCGTGTCCAAAAATTACTTCGAGAATTCCAAACCGCGTTTGGTCATCGTCGGCAATGGGATGGTCGGTCATCGTTTCATCGAAGCTGCCGGAGAGCGCGGGCTTTTCAGCACATTCGAGACGGTGGTGCTGTCCGAGGAGAAGCGGTTGGCCTACGACCGCGTCAACCTCTCGAAGTGGTTCGAGGGCAAGAGCGACGCGGACTTGTCGCTCGTGAGTGATGGACAATACGAGGCGCTCGGCTTGGAGGTCGTGCGTGGGGACGCAGCAGTGGCGCTCGACCGCAATGCGTGCACCCTGACGCTCGCCTCCGGTCGCGTGCTCGCTTATGACGAGCTCGTGCTGGCGACGGGGTCTTACCCGTTCGTGCCGCCAATCCCGGGTAAAGACCAACCGGGCTGCTTCGTGTATCGCACCATCGACGATCTGGAGGCGATTAAGGCGGCGGCGGCGACGGCCACCAGTGCGGCGGTGATCGGCGGCGGTTTGCTCGGGCTGGAGGCGGCGAAGGCGCTGCTTTCATTGGACCTAGAGACACACGTGATTGAGTTCGCTTCGCGCTTGATGCCGCTGCAAGTCGACGACGTGGGCGCCGGGGTGCTGCGCGCGCGCATCGAGGAGCTGGGCGTGAAGGTGCACGTAAACACGAGCACGCGCGAGATCTTGTGCGACGAAACAGGCGCCGTGAGCGCGTTGCTGCTCGCCGATGGTAGTCGCATTTTGGTGGATATGGTGGTGTTTTCCGCGGGAATTCGCCCGCGCGACAAGTTGGCTCGCGAATCCGGCCTGAGCTTGGGCGGCCGCGGAGGCATCGCCATTGACGGCGCTTGCCGTACCAGTGACCCGCGCATTTTCGCGATCGGGGAGTGCGCCGAGTTCGACGGGCGCACGTACGGCTTGGTCGCTCCGGGCTATCGCATGGCAGAGGTGGCGGCGGCCACCCTGGCCGGCGAAACCATGGCCTTCGACGGCTTCGACATGAGCACCAAGCTCAAGCTGCTGGGCGTGGATGTCGGCAGCTTTGGTGATGCATTCGGCGTCACACCGGGCGCGCGCGTGATCAGCATCTTCGACGGAGCTTCCTCGCACTACAAAAAGCTCGTGGTGTCAGCTGACAAGCAAACGCTGCTGGGCGGCGTGTTGGTCGGTGACGCTTCGGCGTATAGCCAGCTCTTGGTGCACACCCAGACAGGCATGAAGCTGCCCGAGCACCCAGAAGATCTGATTTTGCCGCCCCGCGAAGGCGGCGCAAAGGGCTTCGGCGTGGATACCTTGCCGGATGCGGCCATGATTTGCTCCTGCAACAATGTAGATAAAGGTGCCATTTGTGGGGCAATTCGCGAGCAAGGCCTAACCGCTTTGGGTGAGGTGAAGAAGTGCACCAAGGCCGGCACCAGCTGCGGTTCGTGTGTGTCGCTCGTGGAGCAATTGCTGAAGCTGGAGTTGAAGCGCGCGGGCGTGGTCGTGAGCAACCACCTGTGCGAGCACTTTCCCTACAGCCGCCAAGAGCTCGCGCATTTGGTGCGCATGCACGGCCTTCGCTCCTTCGATGACTTGATTGAGCGGCACGGCAAGGGGCAAGGGTGCGAAGTGTGCAAGCCCGCCGTCGCGTCGATTCTTGCTTCGACGTGGAACGACTACGTGTTGAAAGCCGAGCACGCGGGCTTGCAAGATACGAACGACCGTTATCTGGCGAACATCCAACGGGATGGCACGTATTCCGTCGTGCCGCGCCTGGCAGGCGGTGAAGTGACGCCGGATCAATTGATCACGCTCGGCACGGTGGCCAAGAAATATGGGCTGTACACCAAGGTCACCGGCGGCCAGCGCGTGGACATGTTCGGCGCTCGCCTGGACCAGCTGCCGGAGATCTGGAAAGAGCTGGTCGCGGCCGGTTTCGAGTCTGGGCATGCCTATGGCAAGGCATTGCGCACCGTAAAATCCTGCGTGGGCAGCACCTGGTGTCGCTACGGCGTGCAGGATTCGGTGGCCGCGGCGATTCGCATCGAGAACCGCTACAAGGGGTTGCGCGCCCCGCACAAGCTGAAGGGCGCGGTGTCTGGTTGCGCGCGTGAATGCGCCGAAGCGCAGAGCAAGGACTTCGGCGTGATCGCGACGGAGAAGGGCTACAACCTCTACGTGTGCGGCAACGGCGGCATGAAGCCGCAGCACGCCCAGCTCCTCGCAACCGATCTCGACGAGGACACGCTGCTCCGCTACGTCGATCGCTTCCTGGCCAACATCCAGCGCGACGGCACGTACTCCGTCGTGCCGCGCGTCGCCGCGGGCGAGATCACGCCGCGCCAGCTCATCGTGCTCGGCGAGGTGGCCGAGCG
>FSWQ01002139.1_pt1 | contig 10442 bp, 8 predicted proteins | sample 1637691 | NCBI WGS metagenome assembly FSWQ01 (sample SAMEA3914814, study PRJEB12502) | metagenome | biome: forest; material: soil | place: USA | collected 2011-09-16 | depth 0.1 m | reverse complement strand
GCAAGGCATGGGCTCACATTCACGGGCGTCGCTTGGGCGTCGTCTTTCGCCGGTAGGTGCCGTTGCTCGAGCGCTTCATCGCGGACTTTTTGGCTTCGATTCGAACCACTGATCTGCGGCTCCGGAGGTCACCGGGCGAGGCGCAGGGCGTGCGGTGAGGTGCTGGGCTCGACCTAGGATCGCCCAAACTCACAGAACTCAGCCCCACTGAATGATCAAGCTACCTACGAGCACGACGCCGAGTCCGAGCCAGGTGCCGAGTGGGATGGACTCGTGGAATAGGAATTTGCCAAATAGCACGCTGACGACCGCGAACAGTCCCAGGTAAACGCCGAGCAGCTTCGAGAAATCCATTGGGATTTGGTTAAGGACGAGGCCGTAGGAGCCCAGGATCACGAAACCGGTGGCGATCAGCGCGAAGCCTTTGCCGCGCAAGCCCGCGCGGATCAGTGCGTCGCCGCCGACTTCGAACAGGGCGGCTAGGACGAGGACGACGAGTTGTAGGCCTCGGCCCAATGCGGGGTTTTCGGTCATGGCAGCTCGTGCTCTAGCAAATATTGCGGCACGGCTGTGTTTCGAGAGCGGGCGAAGCGCACGTGTTATCGTGCGCCGTGACTTGGCGGAAAACACGATGACTCGCGGGCGCGGAGCGCGGCAATGGCTGACCTGACGGTCGGGGATCGGCTCGATCAATACGAGCTCGAGGAGCTGCTCGCGCGAAGTGGCATGGCTTCGGTATTCAAGGCGCGTGACACCGAGACCGGTGCGATCGTCGCTTTGAAGCTACCGTATCTGCATTTCGAGAGCGATATCGTATTTCACGAGCGCTTTTCGCGAGAGCAGCAGATTGGGGAGCGCCTCCACCATCCGGGCATCGTCAAGGTGTTTCCGGCGGCCGGCAAACGCAGCCGAAAGTACATCGCCATGGAGCTCGTGAGGGGCATTTCACTGCGCGCCTTGCTCGACGCCGAAAGGCGATTGAGCGTGGAGCGCGCGCTCGGGATCGCGCGACAAATCGCCAGTGCGGTGGTGTATCTGCACACGAACGGCGTCGTGCATCGCGATCTCAAGCCCGAGAACGTGATCGTCGACAGCGACGGCACGCTCAAGCTACTCGACTTCGGGATCGCGCTCGACGACGCCGCGCGGCGCATCACTTGGTTCGGTTTGTCCGCCACTTTGGGCACGCCGGACTACATGGCGCCCGAGCAGATCAACGGTCGGCGCGGCGATGTGCGCACGGATATTTACGCGCTCGGCTCGATGTTGTTCGAGATGCTCACGGGCGAGCCGCCGTTCGTGGGCGGCACCGCGCAGATCTTGCTGCGCGCCAAGGCCAGTGAAGACCCGCGCTCGCCCACGCAACTCGTGCCCGAGTTGGACCCAAAGCTCGAGGAAATCGTGCTCCACGCGATCGAGCGCTCGCCGCGCGATCGCTACCAACGCGCGGCCGACATGCTCGCCGAGCTGAACGATCCGAGCCAGGTCGTGGCTCGCGATCGCTCCGAGATCCTGGCCCGCAAGACCGGGATTTTGAGCCGCAATTCGCTATTTTCTCTGGGGCTCGCGGGCGTCGTCGTGGCGCTCATCTCGCTGATGTGGCTGAGTCATCGTCAGCCGCCTGCCAAGCTCGCACCGAGCGTCGAGCAAAGAACCCGATGACTCCGCCCGCGGATTTTGCGCTCAACTTGTGTTGGGTCGCGCTGACCGGCTTCATCGTGATGTTCATGCAGTTGGGCTTCGCGCTCTTGGAAACCGGTTTTGCGCGCAGCAAGAACGCCGTGCACACCATGGCCATGAACCTGCTCGTGTATCCGATCGGCGTGATCGGCTTTTGGCTCACGGGGTTTGCGCTGATGTATGGAGGGGTGGCCGGCTTCCCGTCACTCGGCGTCGCGCTCTCGGCCCATCGCGAGCTTTCGATCCCCATTGCGGGTCACGATCTCGGGCTTTTCGGCGCGGCAAAATTTGCGCTGCTGAACGTGTCCCAAGATCCGGCGCACTTGGTGATGTTCCTGTTCGCCGTTCAATTCATGGATACCGCCGCCACCGTGCCCACCGGCGCGCTCGCTGAGCGATGGAAGCTGAGTGCGTTCGTGAGCTACGGCTTTTTCATGTCCATGCTCCTGTACCCCGTGTACGGCAATTGGGTGTGGGGCGGCGGCTGGCTGTCGCAACTGGGGTCCGTGTTCGGGTGGGGTCACGGCCATGTCGATTTTGCGGGGTCCTCGGTGGTGCACATGACGGGCGGGGTGACGGCGTTGGCGGGGGCCTTGGTGCTCGGTCCGCGCGTCGGCAAGTTTCGGCGGGACGGCACGATTGCGGTAATTCCGGGCCACAATTTGCCGCAAGCGTTGGTCGGAACGGGCATTCTCGCGTTCGGCTGGTTCGCGTTCAACGCGGGCTCCACGCTCTCCGCGCATGATCCGCGCATCGCGCTGATCTCCGTCAATACCATGTTGGCCTCGGCGGCCGGCGCGCTCACCTCGCTGATGTTCGTGTGGCACCGCCATCACAAGCCGGACATGGGCATGTTTTGCAACGGTCTCCTCGGCGGGCTGGTGGCGATTTCCGCACCTTGCGCGTTCGTGAGCCCCGCGGGCGCCGCGTTGATTGGCCTGATTGCGGGGCTCCTCGTGGTGAACGTAAGCAGCGTGCTCGAGCGCAAGTGGCACATCGACGACCCCGTCGGAGCCATCACCGTGCACGGCGTCTGCGGGCTTTGGGGAGCGCTTGCGGTGGGCTTGTTCGCCGACGGTAGCTATGGGCAAGGTTGGAACGGTGTCGCGGGTCCAGTGCGCGGGCTGATCTTCGGCGATGCCTCGCAACTGGTCGCCCAACTGATCGGCGTGGTCAGCAACGCGGTGTTCGTGTTCGTGCTCGCGTTCGCATTTTTCTGGACGATGGAACGCTTCTTGGGAAACCGCGTGAACGCGGAAGTCGAGTGGAATGGACTCGATGCTCAGGAAATGGGCTCTGAAGCTTATCCACCTGGCTGATTCGATATTCGCCGGCCGGATCGTATCGAACGTCAAGAAAATATAAATACTGATTCGCGTGCAGCGCAATGGCACGCGAAAAGTCAGCGAAACATCGCGCGAAACCTCATGTGGCAAACTGCCAATCTCGCGGACGCCAGCGTGCGTTTCCGTGTCGTGTCGAAAATTTGATGGAGGAGCAGCGTCATGGCGGATACATCATCTGATTCGGGCGGTGGGCAGACGACGTCGCGCGCAACGCTCGGACTAACGGGGCTCACCATCAACGCCATGGCGCTGATCGCGCCTGGCGCGTTCTTGTGGCTCACGTATCAAATTCAGTCGCTGTACGGCGCGCCCATGGCGGGCTCGGCGATGTGGTTCGGCATCGTCGCGGCGCTCTCGCTGTGTTTCGCGACCGCGGTCAGCTACGCGGAGCTCTCGAAGCTCTATCCGGGTGCCGGCTCGTCCTATTTCTTCGCCGAGCAGGCGTTTCTCTCCAAGACCAAAGCCCACCGTTTCGCCCGGATCATGAAGTTCATGACCGGTTGGGCGAGCCATCTCTACTACTGGGTCTATCCGGGTTGCATGGTCGGCGTGACAGCGCTGGTCAGTGGCTATTTGATGAACCAGTTTTTTCCGGAAACGTTCAGCGGTTCATTCAATAGCCCGCTGTTCATGTATCTGTTTTGCATCGTGTTCTCGCTAGGCGTCGCCTACATCGCGTTTCGCGGCGTGACCGGCACCACGATGGTAAATATCGTGATCAACGTCGTGCAAATCACGGCGCTGCTCGTGTTTTCGGTGATGGCCATCCTGTATCGCTCGAGCCATCCGGAAGGCTCTCACGGCTACCAGCTCGCGGGCGGCGTGGCCATCGACTACGTCATCGCGCAACAGCCGGTGCTGGAGAACGGCGCGCCGAAGCTCGACGCCGCGGGTCAAGCCATGACCGAGAACAAGCTGGACGCCTCGGGCACTCCCGTGCCGGAGATGAAAGACGGCAAACCAGTGCCCTTCGTCCTCAGCTACGCGGAATCGCAATCCACGACCCTGGAACCGGTCGACGCGGATCACCCGAAGGAGCTCACGCCGCACTTCAAGTTGCACTCGACCGCGGCGTCGGTGGTCGCGCCCCACCGATTCTCGTTCATCTTCATCCAGGCCTGCATCGCGATTCTGATTCTGGTTGGCTTCGAATCGGTGACCGCGATGGGCGAGGAAGCGCGCAATGCCAAGCGGGACATTCCGCGCGCGGTGCTGCTCTCGCTCGGGATTCAGGGCCTCTTGTGTTACCTCGTCGAGTATTTTGCCGCGAATTTCTTTTTGAATTCGGGCTACACGATGACCAATGCGGCGGCTTCCGGCGCGCCCATCGGCGACATGATGGTGATCGTGGGCACGGCCATCTTCGGTTCGGCCGCGGCTGGCCGCGCGTTCATGTTGATCGAAGCGGCCACGGTGTTTCTGGCGCTCATCGGCACGACTTTGGCTTGTCTCAGCACGGGCGCGCGCGTGACTTACGCGATGGGCCGCGACGAAGAAGTTCCCGAGCACTTCGGCCTACTGCACGGCGAAAAGCTCACTCCACACCGGGCGATTTGGACCTTGGCGGTGATCTCGGCGGTGCTCGGGATCGTCACCGTGACGCTCTATCTCGGCGGGACGACGCCAGCGCCGCTCGACGCGAAGTACCACAACATTTGGTATAGCTTCGGCTTCTTCGATCCGGCCACGCTCAGTAAGCTGCCGAACACGCTGGTCATCATCACGCTGATCAGTAACTTTGGCACCTTCCTTTTGTACATGATCACCTGCCTCATCGCGATGGTCGCGTTTCATCAGCACGATCAGTTTCACGGCTTCAAGCACGTGGTCATCCCCGTGTTCGGCTTGCTCGCAAACCTCACCTGCATGGGATTTTACCTCGTGGGTCCGTTCGCGGTCTCGGGCATGAGCGTGAAAGAACCGTTCATTGCGCTCGCCGTGTGCGTCGCCTGGGGCGTGTATGGGGCGGCTTATTTCATGCGTAACAGCCAAAAGCGCGGCCGAAGTATGCTCTCCACGAAGCCGGTCGCAGTGGCGTAACGACGTCAGCCCGTGAGCAGTATCGGCGGCCATGAGCTCGCGTCGCGCACCCACCCCGGGCAGGTGCGCGAGCTGAATGAAGACTCTTGCGCGACGTTTGCGGCGGCCGATTGCGAGGGCCTCGTGGTCGCCGACGGTGTGTCCAGCTTTCATGGCGGCGATACCGCGAGTCGCGTCGCGGTAGAAGTCACGATCGCGGCCTTCTTGGCCGAACCGAGCTCGCTCGGTGTCGCCAAGCGCCTGCATCGAGCGGTGCAGCGCGCCAACATCCGCGTGCACGATCAGGCCCTGGACGAGCCCGAGCTACGTAGCATGGCCACCACGTTGACCGCGCTCGTGTTGCGAGGCGACCAATTCTACGCCGTTCACGTCGGTGACTGCCGGTTGTACTCGTTGCGCGCGGGGCAATTGCGGCAACTGACGCGCGACCACACGGTCTCGGCCGAGCGCATGCGCTTGGGGATCTTGAGCAAGGCCCGCGCGAAGAACCATCCGGACCGTTCGACGCTCACTCGCTGTCTGGGCCGCGAGCTGATGTGCCGGGTCGATCGGCTGAGCGGAAGTGTCGGCGCCGGTGACGTGCTCCTGGTGTGCAGCGACGGCATTCACGGCGTGCTCGATGACGGAGAGATCGCCCAGCTATTGCAAGCGGCGTCCGCGGTATTGGCCTGTCAACGTCTGATCGACGCTGCGAACGAGCGGGGCGCATCCGACAACGTGACCGCCGCCGTGGTCCGCGTCAGTGATGGGTTGCGCGTACGCGAGCAAGAACCAGGGCTCCTGGCCGCGCTTTGGCGGCGGATTTAGCGCTGTACCGCTCGGGAGGGCGATCTTTGACGGAGCCCATCGCCAGACGTTGCCGACCATCGACGCGACTCATTCCCACCCAACGTGCCGCGCACTCTATCGCTTGAAGTGAAAGACCAACTGTCCGTGGCTGCCGTCCTCGCGCGGCACTTCGGCGACGGTGATGTTGACGGCCGCGGGCGGCTTATCGCTCTGTGCGAACAAAAGGCCGATCTGCATGCCGAGCAACGTCACGCCTACGGACAAGCATTTTTCGGCTTGCTCGCCCAGGTTGGACTCGATTTTTTGCTGTCCCGTCAGCGAGTCTCCGAGCCGGACGGTAAGTTGTGCGTCGTCCGGCAGAGGCTTCGCGCATTTGAGCGCCATGTTGCCGAGCAAGTCTCCGGCTTCACGCAAGCTCATGCGCGTGGTCGGATCCAGATCACCCCCTTCGATGTCCAGCGCCACCGGGTGCGGCCCCTGTTCGAAGTGCGCCAGCGGCCTGGGGGACCGCGGCGCCTCGAGCAAGTTCTTCACTTCCGAGGCGGCCACCGCCAAATTGACACTGTTGCCGCTGGTGGCGGTATTCACGCCGATCACCGCGCCTTGCTGGTCGAACAGCGGACCGCCGCTAGAGCCGGGCGCGATGCCCGTCTGCATCTGCAAGAAGCGTGTGCCTTCGATGCGGCGGTGCGCGCTGACGATGCCTTCCGTGAGCGTGTACTCGAAGCCGAGCGGACAGCCGATGGCGATGGCGCGCGACCCGATCGCGACCTCTTTCGCGGTGGAGAGCGGCGCAAACGGCAGGTCTTTGGCGGGTACCGATAGCAGTGCAAGGTCGTTGTGGGCGTCATCACGGAGCACGCTTACGTCGTCGAAGCGGACGCCGTCTTTGGTCACGACTTCTAGCGCTTGCGCGCCCTCGATCACATGATGATTGGTCACGATCAGGCCCGCCCCGTCGACCAGGAAGCCGCTGCCCAAGCCCTCACCGAAGGACACGCCCATGCGCTCGTAAATGATTGCCAGCGGTCCAGACGTCGGGATAGCAGCGTGGGTGTGGATCACGACGACGCTCGCGGCGCGCTCGCGGTACACCTTGGCCGCGGGGGTGTCTTCGCTGGCCTCGGCGGCTTCGCGAATGGAGGCCGTTGCGGGGGCCGCCGATGCGAGCGGCGGAGCCGATGCGAGCGGTGGCACGCTCGCTGTAGGTGCGAGGTGGGCAGAGGCGCTCGATTTGGCAGACGGCGCGCGGCTCGCGACGGGTCGCGCGCTCCGCGGAATCAACGCTGCCGCTCGCGCGATGAGGCTCGTGACAGCCGCGGAATGGCCGGGAATCAGGCTCGAGCCGCGCTGTTCGAGCGCGCTACGCAGCAAGCGTGGCGTGACCAAGATCGCCGCCACGAGCCAGATGGCGTTCACGATGGCGAGGACTTGAAAAAATGTGCCTCTGGCGCCGGGCTGCAGCCGTCGAAACGCTCGCGTCAGCCTCCGCTCGAGCAGAAAAGGCACGAACACGCACAACAGCAATCCCGCGACGAGCCCCGCCGCGAGCGCGCTCGAGCCGCCGCTCGTCAGCATCGCCGCCGCCGACCCCACCACCAGCACGCCCAACAGCGCAAGTATCACCCCGACCACGATCCCGATGAAAGCCATCTTGACGGCGAGCTTAGCTTCTTTCCCTAGTCCGTCACTGCGATCAGCGGGCCCAGATCGCTGCCCGGGTCGGTCCGTCCCAGTTCTGGCAGGTAGAGCATGGACACGGTGCCGTCGAGGTAGAGCGCGTCGACGAAGCCAAGTGCGGAGAGCACGTGCGCGAGCTCGTGAAACGAAACCGGGGTGTTCGAGATGACGAACAGCGCCTGGCCCTGTCCGTTGACCCCGACGCCATTGCGAATCAGCCGATGCGGCGAGTCTCTGAAAAATCCAGCGTGTTCCAAGCCACCCTGCAAGAGCAACGGTCCGGATTGCGTCGCGAAGAGCGGCGTTTCAGCCGAGGGCGCCGCCTGCGCGGCAGCGAAACGCGTCGACTCGGTGACGCGGAACTGCCGAGCGGTCACGCTGAACACACCATTGGGCAACATGAAAAAGTTGCCCTCGCCGTCGCCCAGAGTGAGCGTTGCGCGCTCGGCACCAGCGCTCGTGAGCAAACCGACGGGCTCGCGTGACGCATGGAACATACCGCCGTTCATCGCCATCAGCAGGTGTTTGCCGCGCGCCTCCTCGTACTTCCGCAAGGCGAGCGCATTGCCGAAGTGCACCGAGGCGGCGTCGCGATCCAAGATCTGAAGGGACTTCACCGCACGCACCAGCACGAGGTCGTACTCCCGTCGCCGGTTTGCACGCGGACCGCCTCGAGCGGGTCGGTCATTTTCGAGGCCACGACGACGCGCGCATTGCCGAGAGCCGCAATGTCGAGCCAGGGGCGGACAACCGCCCGAGACTCGAGCACTAGCGAGCGTGCCGCCGCCGAGCGCCGAGCGCGATCGCAGCGCAGGGCAACGCCCAACGAACCCAACGCTACCCCGAAGCAGATCCAAACCCGAAGCCGCATTGTTTCTCGTGTTGCCTACCCGGCGACCGAGGCTAGAGCTCTGTCCCCGCAGTTCGCATCAGAATTCGGTGGAGGCTTCGGTAGAGGCGAGGATGCGCTGGCCGCGGCGAGCGACACTTGGAAGGATCGGGTCAGCCGTCTTGGTCCAGATGGTTTCGGGTTGTCGTTGGGAATCGGCGCACTAGTCATTATGTTTGGACGGGGACGGGCTGCTGCACCGACCGGCTGGTGTGTGGTTAACTCACGACCGTTCGTTGCATTTCGCAACGCCCAAGCCGGCCCGGGAAGACCACGGATGAACAATCTACAGGTGTGGGCACGCAATGCTCTCAGCGTGGAGCTCGTCAAAGGCGACAAGCAGTCCTTCGTGCCTCCGATCTTGCTCGAGAAGACGACCGCGCTCTACCGCGGCGCAACGATGAGCGGGTACTGGCAATTGGCGGCCGCCGATCGGCAGAACTTCCCACTCGAGGATGGCGACGGATACTGGTTCAAGATCGAGTTCGCAGACGGACATACGGAGTGCAAACCGGACCCGTATGCGCGAGCCATGCGATACAGCACGGAGCGCTCGATCTACAAGGATCCAGCGCTGTTTCAATGGACAGACGCCGGCCACCAACCGCCGGCACGCGGGCAAATGGTGATCTACCAGATTTTTCAGGGCGCCTACGAAGGTCGCGGTGACCAAGGCTGGACGGACGCTGACGGGAACAATTGCCACTTCACGTGGGACGATAACGGCAACAAGGGGGACTTCCCCCAGCTCCGCAAGAAGCTCGACTACATTCAGTCGCTCGGCGCCAACACCATCGAGCTTTTGCCAGTCAACGAGTACAACGGAGACGGCTACCTCGGGTATTCTTCGGTCACGTTTTTCGCCATCGAGTCGTCTTACGGTGGGGCGAAGGGCGACGGCAGCTCGTACGACGATCTCAAGGGACTGATCAACGACGCTCACTCGCGCGGCATTTCCGTGATCGCCGACGTGGTCTTCAATCACTTCGGCGCCGTCGGTGACTCGGGTCCCTTGTGGAACTTCGACTCGACCACCGAGAACATCTATTTCAGCGGCGAGCAGGCATGGGATCAGGGCGGAGGCACTTTCGGTATGGCCCCCGATTGGGCGCGCTACGAAGTGCAAAAGTACATCGAGGAAGCGTGCCACTACTACCTCGAAGAACTCCACTTCGACGGCTTGAGGTTCGACTTTACGTCGCAAATCGTGAACAAAAGACCCGGGGCAGGCGACAACAGCGGCGCTGAAGTCCTACGCAGGATCGTCCAGGGTCTGAAGCAAGCCCATCCCGAAAAAGTCTTGATCTGTGAGCATTGGGACGAGGCCAGCGGTGGCGGCTACAACCGTTGGATGATGGACTACGTCGGCTTCGATGCCGGTTGGTTCAACTTTCGCAACGAGATCGAGAAGGTGCTTGCTCCCTTCGAGCAAGGCGTCGAAGATACTCTCGCTCGAGCGATCAACGGCGGCGACTACCCGTATGCCCACAGCCGAGTCATCTACGCGAACAACCACGACGAGTGCTGGTGGGATGGCGGGAGCAACGAGGACAAGTTCTATCCCGTGAGCCAGTTTGGCTGGCGCGGGGACTACTGGTCCAAGAAAAAATCGCGATTTATCTCCGCGCTATCGTTCTTCGTTCCAGGCATTCCGCTGTTTTTCATGGGCGACGAGTTCGCCATGGAGGGCAGCTTGAACGACGCGCGAAAGGACCACATCCTGAACTGGGAGCTGGAAAACTTGACGCCTGGTCCCGAATTCAAGGCCATGTTTCGCCGCCTGATCGAAATTCGCCAGAGCTTCGATTCGCTGACGCGCTCCGACACACAGTTCGAATGGCTCCAGTACCCGAAGGACGGCTGGTTCGCTTTCAAGCGGAAATGGAACGCCGCCGTGCTGATCGTCGCTGGCAACTGGTCCGGCTCCGACAGCTTCGGTTATCGCGTGCCAACCAACGGAGAGACCGGAAATTGGACCCAGATCTTCAATAGCGACTCGACCACGTACGGCGGTGATG
>FSWQ01003776.1_pt1 | contig 10445 bp, 9 predicted proteins | sample 1637691 | NCBI WGS metagenome assembly FSWQ01 (sample SAMEA3914814, study PRJEB12502) | metagenome | biome: forest; material: soil | place: USA | collected 2011-09-16 | depth 0.1 m | reverse complement strand
CCCAAATTGCCTGCGAACTGGCTCTTGAACAACGCGTAAGCGTCAGCAAGGCCGTCTTCGCTGACGAGCGCCTGGCTCGTGCTTAGCAGCGCATCCGGCTCTGAGCTCGCAGTTGTCGAGCCGCTTGGCGCGCTTCCGGAGCAAGCCGTGGCGAAACCCGCCACAGCCAGCACGGTGACGAACCCGCGACACACGTCATACCAGGATTTGATTTTCTCGTTCACGACTAACCCTCGCTGCTACGCGCGCCCAACGGTCGGACGCGCACGTTTTCGCGCGCGAGAATCGTTCAGCGCCGCAGTCGCTGGCAAGCGAAGGTCCGTACACTTCTCGTCTAATGCATCGCCGAATGAGGTGAGCTGCGGTCGATTTGATCGTGCCGTGCGCGGACCGTCACGGCTTCATCTTGATCATGGAGCGCTCAACGCGCTGAGCACGTCCCACATCGGGCCGGGCGAATAGCTCGCGCCGCCGTACGTGCTGCTGTTGTGGCCAACGCCTGGCAGCCCACACCAAATGACCGGATAAGCCGCGGGGCATTGCGTGTATTGCATGCATTGCGGGTACTTTCCGGCGCTGCCGGTGTACGGCGCGCTGGTTGAGCCGCTGCAGCCGTTGCGCATCAGGATGTCGTCGCGACCGGGCGCCGAGCCTAAGCTGCCGAGCCGGCCGATCGCTATCTTGTCGCTCGCGTTGTTTGGGTCCAGGGGGCCAATTGGGTTCTCGGTGTCTGCTTCGCCTGCCACCAACACCGCGGCGACCGGGCCTTTGCACGTTGGATGCATGCTGCGCATGCCGCCCTCATCTGCGCCGATGCCGCGCAGCAGGTCCGATGCCGCGCAGCCGAGCGTGTACGCTTCCCAGCCGCCACTCGAATAGCCCGCCATGAACAGCTTGGATTTGTCGATGCAATAGTGCGCTTCGAGGTCGGCGACGACCGCGCGGAAATACGGCTCTTCCGGTGAATCCGTGCGGTTGCCAATGCTCGGGCCACCGTCGTTGAAGCAGCCGGTCATGGAGTTGAGACCGACTTGAATCGTGAGGCCGTTGGGCGCGTAGCTGAAATTGCCTCCGGGGCTGGCCGCGAACGCCGCGGCGCCGCTGCCACAGCCGCCACCACCGAAGCTGACGGCATACGCTTTGGTGGCGTCGTAGTTGGTCGGCAGCTTCACGGCGTAGGGGCGCAACGCGAGCGTGTAATTGCCGGAAGTTTGAGCGTACATGCCGCCGGCGAGGTACACGGCGTTGAGCCCATTGATGCTGACGTCGTGAGCGATGAAGTTCTTGCTCGAGTCGTTACTGGGCGGCGCGGTGTTGCAGCCGGCGCTCATGCCCGTGGCTACGTGCCCCATCACGGGCGCGCCGCCAGCGCCGCTCATGCCGCCGCCGCTGGTCGCTCCGCTCGAGCCCGCTGTACCGCCTGCACCAGCGCTCGCGCTTTGCATGCCGCTAGCACCGGCAAGCGACGGCGCGCCGGCATTTGCTGCACCCGCGGTGTCAGCGCCGCTGGCGCCGCCGCTCGGCGCGCCGCCGCTGTTGGCGACAACAGGCGCGCCCGCGGCGCCGCTGCTGCCCGCGGCGGCACCGGCCACGGCGACCATCTGCATGCCGTCGCTGGCGCTGCAGTTGCACGTCAGCGCGAGTAGCAACATCGGCGTCAGGGGGAGAAGGTAGACGAGGAGTTTTTCGGCGTGATTCACGGGGCTGGCGGGTAGTGCGGCCCCGCGCACGGATCAGTTGCGAAATCGACGTACGGCACGGTGCCGGTTTCGGTGCGTCACCAGCAGTTGGGAAATGTTCCCCACGGAAGGTCAACAGGATGCCGTGCTCGTACGGCACCGAGTGTGTTTCCGGGGCGCGATGCGCAGGTATGTGTTCATGCTCTGCTCGCAACGCCTGGTTTGTGTTTGGGAAAGCCAGGGCCTAACGGCGACTGATTCTCGTTTTGAAACACCTACATCTCCCGCGTGTTACACACCAAGTAAGCGCGCATTTTGCGCAACATCGCTGTTTTACCTGAGCAGATGTTGCGCGATGATTCGGCATGCCGAGCATCGAGCAAGACACGGCCGTGAGCGATACCGCTCACGAAGCCCCCGTCGTTGCGGCACATGACTGCTTGGTGGTCATTTATCGACGCGATGGTGGCGCCGGTAAGTGCACCGCGCTGGATCGCTTTCCATTGCGTATCGGGCGTGACCCGAACAACGAGCTCGTGGTGGACGGCGCTGGCGTTTCGCGGCGCCACGCGCGCATCGAAAAGCGCGCTGGGCGCGCGGTGCTGATGGACGTCGGCTCCACCAATGGCACTCTGATCAATGACGTTGAGCTCTCCGGTGTGGTCGAATTGACCTCTGGCGACCGCATCAAAGTCGGCTCCACCATCTTCAAATACCTGAGCGCCTCTGACGCAGAAGCCTCTTTGCACGAGCAGATCTTCGCCAGCACCACGACCGATGAGCTGACCGGCCTGCGCAGTAAACGGTTTCTGAATGACGAGCTGGCGCGCGAGTTTTCACGCGCGCGGCGTTACAACCGCGCCCTCTCGGTGCTCGTGATCGACATCGACCATTTCAAGGTCGTGAACGACACCTACGGGCATCACGTGGGCGACATCACGCTGCAGGCCGTGGCCGCGAGCATCCTGTCCTGCCTGCGCGTGGACGACACCGCTGCGCGCTTTGGCGGTGAAGAAATGGTCGTGCTGCTGCCCGAAGCGCGCATCGCAGAAGCCGTCACGGTCGCTGAGCGCATTCGCCTTGCGGTGGCAGCCCACGTGGTCAGCTTTCGTGATTTCCAGTTCACCGTGACGGTGAGCATCGGCTGCGCGCAGTATGATCACGGTGATTCGGACGAGCACGTGCTGTTCGAGCGCGGTGATCGTCAGATGTACGCGGCGAAAGAGTCCGGGCGCAACGCCGTCAAGGCGTAGCCGGTGCGCGGGTTAGTGCGCGCTCGGCGGCAAGGGTGCCGGACGAGCCGGTTGCGCAAGCTGCGCTGATACAGCGCCCAAGATGGCCGCGAGCAACACGACGACCAGCCACGCCGTACGCGCTTGAAAGGCCGGCTTGTGCGCGCTTTTAGCCGGGGTAGCGACGCTCTCCTGCTTGCGCGCGCGCGTGATCGGCGGGCGCGTGAACGGCGTGGCCTTGGCCGGAATTGATGGCGGGCTCGGAGTGGGAGCAACGCTTTGCGGAACCGGCATGGGTGTCACACTTCGCGGCACCCGAGCAGGCGCGCTTTGCGGGCTCGGGGTGGGTGCAACGCTGGGCGGCCGCGGTGTGGGTTCGATGAAGCGCGTCGGGAGCTCGTCGTCGTCTAGCTCGAGATCCGGGGGGCGCGCGGTGATGTCGAACACGGTGTCGTCGCTGTTCGGTTGGAAGGGGTAGACGCGCGGGGCGTCGCCGGTGAGGTGGGACAGATCCGGTAGCTGGGCGAGCTCGGCGTCGCTTTGGACGCGCTTGGGTGGGCCGGCGAGCATGACGTCCCAGGCATCCAGATTCGCGGCATGACGGCCGGCCAAGGTCTCGAGCGCGCTTTGAAATTGGCGGATGTTTGCGTAACGCTGTGTGGGCTCGATAGCCAAGGCGCGAGCTGCGATGTGGGACAGCGAGCGCGCCCACAAATGAAGGTCTCGAACTGGTGCCAATGGTGCCATGTCCGCGCGCCAGCGAGCGAGGATGTCCTCGAGCGCGCTGAGCTCCAGCATTGGTTTGCCGGCTAGCGCTTCCCAGAGCAGCACGCCGACGCTGAACACATCCGCACGTTCGCCGACTGCTTCGCCGCGCAGCTTCTCGGGCGCCAAATAGTGCAGGCGATACGGGCCGGCGGGCGCGATGGGGCTGAAGGGTTCTGCAGGCGCGCTCAAGCGCACGCGGCTGTCGTCGGTGAGGGTGATCAGCGCGGGAGTGAGCTCGCCATGGGTTTCGCCATGGCCTTCATGCAGTTGGCGCAGCTCGGACATCACCTGCAGGAGCACGCGCAGCGAGCCGGAGAGCGGTAGGTGGCCGGGGCCGCCCCACGCGCGGTCCAGCGAAAGTAACGTCATCTGTGTCACGACTGCGGTGCCTTTTCGCGCGCAGCGTGCTTCACGAACGCGTCAGCGAACGCACGAACGCGGGGCGTTTTAGCGACCGAGCTCGCCCACGTACCGGCGAATGTAGTGAATATCCCATTCACTTTCGCCGGTTTGCGAGAAGCCGTGGCGGACGTAGAAACGGTTGGCAGCGCTGTCGCGCAGCGCGTCCACGCGCAAATCATGCTGCGCGGCGCTCGCCTCCGCGAGCACGACGCCCAGCACTGCGGAGCCAACGCCTTGGCCTTGCTGACCAGGGCGGATGTACAAGTGCTCCAAGAGCAGCTCGTTTCCAGCCGGGCGCACGGTGACGAAGCCGACGGCGACGCCCCCGACCAGGATGTGGCGCATCAGCTCTGGCGAAAAGCTGGTCTGAAAGCGGGCGCGCGAACGCGCGGGATTGAGTCGACCGAGGCGGGCCAGGCTTTCGTGCAGCGCCTCAGTGCGCAATGCAAGGAGTGACTCGAAGTCAGCTGCTTGCACTGCGCGAAATGAGAGCGGCACAGGCGCGGGGGTCATGCTTCGCTACGTTACATCGTGATTTTCGGCGGCGGGGCGGGGGTCAGCTTGGCCTCGATAAAATGGCCATTTACTGGGCGAACTTCGACCTTTTGCCAGTGCGCCGGGTCGTTGAAATCAGGCTGGCGCAGGTACACGTAGCTGCCGCTGACGATGGAGCCGCCGTGGGCCATCATGGCGTGCGTGCTCTTGAAGACGACCTGCGGGTGGCAATCCGCGTCGTTCTCGAACACCCAGAGATCCAGATCTTCCGCCGTTGGCGAGTGGTTGGACACGGGCACGTACGCTTCAGGCTTGCTGTTCTTGTTCAGATCGCCATACACGATCTTGCTGGCTTCGAGCTGCGAGCCGTAGCCGTCACAGTCGTCACAGCCATCCAAATGAGCGACGAACGTACCGTCCTTCAACTTGTAGTCCGTGAAGGCGTAGTTCTTCCAGTCCACCTTGTGGATGTCACATTCGGTGACCGGTGCAGGCGGGGTGGCGGCTACTGCAGCGGCTGGCACGAGCGCTTTCGCCGTGGTCGCGGCGGGTGGCGCTGCGGGCGCGGCCTCGGCCGACGATGCGCTGGGCGCGGGCGTGCCCGTCGCCGCGTTGTTCGCGCTGTGGAAGCCGGAGAAATTTGCCGAAAAAGAGCCATTGCATGCGCCCATTGCGAGCGCGCTGACGCTGGCGGCAACCCCGAGCCACGCGCTGTATCGTGATTGGCAATCTCGCACCGGGTTCATCTTATCCATATGAGTCGCTCCTCCAAGTATGCCTCCGTGTTCGCGCGGCTTTGTGGAGGGCGCAATAGCGATTTCGCGACTACGTGCGAAACGACTCTGCAACAGTGAAAGCGCCACCCTGGTACTTTTCGGCGGTGCCGTTGCCGCTGGGCTCTTCGTGTCTGAGGACATCCGCGGCGTACGTTTCGGAGTTGTCTTCGGGGCGATAGCCGAGACGCAGGGCGTTGCTATTGTCGTAAAAGCTACGTGTGTTGGCGGACACGCCGTACACGATTTCGAATTTGATGTCGGGGTGTTCGAGGCCAATGCCGACCAGCTGCGCGAGGTCACGCGGGCTGGTCCAAATGGATAAGCGGCGTTTGTCCGCGGGCGTGGGGGTGGGATTGCCGATGCGAATGCAGCACACTTCGAGTCCGTATTTATCTACGTACAGGCGGGCGAGCGCTTCACCGAAGACTTTGGATGCGGCATAGCGGCTGTCTGGTCTGACGTCGGCCTCGTGATCGAGCACGGCCTCGCGCGGATGGAAGCCGGTGACGTGGTTGGTGCTGGCGAACACGACGCGCCGAATGCCATTGCGGCGCGCGGCTTCGAACAAGTTGTAAGAGCCGATGATGTTTGCCTGAAGGATTTCTTCCCAGGTGCCTTCTTTGGAGAAGCCGCCCAGGTGAATGATCGCATCCACACCCTTGGCTACGCGCGTCACGTCTGAAAGGCGGTCCAGGTGTGCCTTGCGGAAGGTCTCGGTTTTGGTCCGATCGGTAACGGGCCGGATATCAGACAAGCGAAGTAGGTACTTACCAGCGAGCGCGCGGCGCAGATGAGTCGCAACGTCACCGGCAGCGCCGGTCATGAGCACGGTTTTCATGGACGGCGCTTAGCTAGCCGCACCCCCGGGTCACTGTAAACCGATGCTGTCAGTCGCTGCTTGTCTCTGTTCCGCTCTCGCGCCAGAGCAACCGCAAAGTACGCAGTTTTTGTGACTGGTACATGCATTGCTTAGTGGGCGTTCGGGCGGCGCAGGGCCGTTTGCCGAGGGAGGCTCGAATGTCGAGAATTGCGCATCTGAAGTTGGCTGGAGCGCTGTGTTGGTTCGCGAGCACGGGCTGCGCGGTGTTCTCGTCGCACCAGGTTGCGAGCGCCCCTGCTACTGCGCCGAAACTTGCGCGTGCGCCGGAGCCGCCCGCGACCGCACAACCCGCCGCGCCCGCGTTGCCAGAGTGCACGAGCGCGCCGTGTCTGCCGCCCCGGCAGTTCGTGACTAGCCTGTGCATGGGGAAGTATCCTGGCGTCGCGGTGGCGCTGTTCGCGGCGAGCTCGCCCTGGCAGCGGGCCTACGTGCGCATGCGCGAAATTGACCCGTACAACACCATTGGCGGTCCGTCGAGCTCCGAGAAGCTCGTATTCGACGAAGAGCTGATTGTGCTCGATAGCATGGGCCAAACGGACCCGACGAAGATGAGCGTGTCAGGCACTGGCAGTCACCACGTGCTGCGTCTGGACGGAACCTGCGCCACAGTAATGCAAGACGAAGTAACGACGGTGAAGCCGCCCACTCCAGGTCACGCGCAACTCACGTGGTCGCACTTGGATGACAACATTCAGGCGGCGCTTTTGGCTGACCCAGGCGTCAAAGCTGCGCATGACGCACAACGCGCGAGCTGCAAAGGGTCTTCCTTGCTGGGCGCAAATGAGAAGTGCCAAGGCGCGAGCCGCAATCTGACGCTCGTCGTGGTGCAAGCGCTGAGGCACGTTTCCCCGCCTACGCCGGATCGCCTGCCGGTAGCCGGGCCGGAGACTGCATTGATGACACGCTGACGATGCGCGACCCTCAAAAAATGCAGAGCGCGTTGGCGTAGGTCGAGTTAGATCCACGTTGCAAGCCTCACAGGAGACCTGGCCATGAATGTCGAAATCAAGCAGTTGCCGGCGCAGCGAGTGGCTGCGGTGGAGCACATGGGTGCTTACAGTCGCATCTCCGAAGCCTTCGGCCGCTTGGGTGATATTGCGGGCCGTGCTGGGCTATTCAACGACAAGCCCAAGATGCTCGCGCTGTATCACGATGATCCTCAAGTCACTCCGGAGCCCAAGCTGCGTTCGGATGCTGGCGTAGTGGTCGGTGAAGGCGTGAGCCTCCCGGCAGGGCTCACGGAGCAGCGCCTACCCGCGGGCACGTATGCCGTGACCACTCATCACGGGCCGTACGAACAGCTAGGTGATGCCTGGCAACGCTTCATGGGCCAATGGCTGCCACAAAGTGGCAAGCGCATCGGCGCCGGCGTGACGTTCGAGGTGTATCTGAATACCCCTATGGATGTGGCGAAAGACCAGCTCATTACGGAGCTGTATATTCCGCTCGCTTAGTCGGTTTCGAGCGCGGCTTCGCGCGTTTTCTCTTCGGCCAAAGCATAGCGGCGGCAATGCTCCAGGTAGGCGCGTTCGTGGATGCCGATCAAATCAACCACGCTCGACCAAAGCCAGTTTGGGGCGTCCATGTTGCGGGTGGCACCGCGGGCCAGCTCGCGTTGCCAGCTCTGGCGCGCGGGCTCATCCAACTGGCGCGCGTGCGCAATGCCGACGATGCGCGCCAAGGCGCGTGCCGTGGCGCGCGCCTCGATGTCGTCGAACATCTCCAGCTCTAGCTTCAAATCCTGCGGCATCAATTCACGCACGAAGATGGCGTGCCCAGCCACGGTGCCCGAGAGCATGCGTGCGCCGAGCGACGGGGCCAAGGCGTGCGCTCCGCGTACCACGCGGTCGCCTTGGTGCTCCGGCAGTTCATTGGGAGCGCCAATCGGCGCCAAAGGTCGCACTGCCTCTTTCAAATCAAGCAGCGAATAGCCGCCGCTGCCTTGCTTTTGGCCCACTACCTCGACCAGGGCGGCGCAGCGCCATAGGCCCAGTGAGCTGCAGCCTTTGACCCAGAATGCGGCATCCAGCAGGCGGATTCTTGCGTCGTCGTCTCGGCACTCCATGCGCGTGACGAGTTGCCGCACGCGCTCCCGACTCAAAAATTCCGTAACCGCTTCCCGCTCCGCCGTGTGCAGCGGCAAGAAGCGATTGCCCAGCGGAAATCGCGGTTTTTTGCCCAGGCGCTCGCGGTGCAAGTGACGCCACTTGCGGCGCAGTGCCTCACGCACGACGAAGCGCACCGCGACGCTATCGTGCGGCTTGCCCTTCTCTTCCGGGTGCTCGAAGGCATCCAAATAACCGGTCATCAGCTCTTCCACCAACCGCGCCGTCACTACGCCAGGTAAGTCCGAGCTGCGAGCGGCCATGGCCAGCGAGAGTGCGAGGCGCACCAAGTCATGCGCGGGATTGCCGGGCACGGTTTGGTCCAAATCCCGCAGCTCCACCTCGATGCGCTCGTCACAGCGGGCAATGGGCCCCAAATTGCCGACATGCGCGTCTCCGCAGATCCACACCCGAGGTCCCTCCGGCAGCGCGCGCCCCTGCGTGCCTTCGAGCCACTCATAAAACTTTTGTGTGCTGCCACGCACGTAGGCATGCGCATCCCGCGCCATCTTCAAGTCACGCCGCTGATGCAGCGCAGGGATGCGTGGTGTGTGAACCGATGCGAAGTCGCTCAACGTGGCCTGCTTGCGTGCAATGTAACGTTGCTACGCGCGAAGGCAAGCTACGGATCACCGTGACAGTTTTGCGGATAGGCGGGCCTCACCAACCCGTATTGCCGTCAGCGCGGGTGATGCTGAACGTGCTGCCGATGTTGCTGGCTGCCTTGCCGGCGTTTTTCACGACCACACCGGCGAAGTTAGCGCTGCCCGTGGCATTGATCTCGATGCCGTACGAGCCCGCACCGTCGAGCATCACCTTGTCCAGCGTCAGCTTGGTGACAGACTTTTGGAAGCTGACCAATAAACCCTGGAAGGTGCTGTCTATGACTTGCAGGTCACTGACCGCGATGGGCGCGTTGATGTCCGGCGCGGCCGGGTCAGCGTAAATCCAGAGCCCGCCAAAGTCCGAGCCCCAATTGGGCTCGTGGCCACCCGTGCGCGTGAGCGTATTGCGCGCAACGACCGTGGTGCCGGCAAAGGGCGTCGTGCCGTCGAAGCGCGTGCTGATGGCGATGCCCGCCGAGGCGAGGACGGTGTCTGCGATGTCCAGATCTTGGATTGAGTTGTTGGACCCGCCGTAGATTGCGGCGCCGTTGGCGAGCATGGGCAAGCGCACGGTGTCGAAACGGAAGCGATTCGATTCGTTGACCACGCCCTTCGAGTACATGGCGAGCGCGTCGTCACCCGAGTTGCGCACGTGGGTGTGCTCGATGGCCGTGAAGCTGGTACCGGCGTACAGATTCACGCCGTCTGCGAACGTGTCGTGGATGCGACAGCCGACCACGTACGCGCCCTTGGTGGGGCCGCTCAGCCACACGCCGGCTTTGGTGTGTTCGATCCACAGGTTTTGCACCAGAAGATCGGTCCCCCATGCACCATCCAATCCCGAGTCGAGCTCGCTGTCGTCGCGGTAGGTGAGCTCGCTGAAGATCGCGAAATCGAGCAGCTTGGCGCCGCCGCCCGCGCCGTTGAAGCCGCTCTTGGGTTCGGCTCCTACGAACACCGTGTACCAGGGGCCTGCTCCGCGAATGGTGACGTGGTCCACGTCTACTTGGCTGTTCAGGTTGTATGAGCCCGGGGGCACGAAGAGCTCTTTGTTCTGAGCTTTTGCGGCGCTGATCGCCTCGCGCAGGGCGGAAGCATCGTCCGCGTTGTCGTCTGCTTTCGCGCCGAAGTCCGCGACTGAGAGAGCGCCGCTGGGCTTCGCGTATGCGGCGGGCGCGACTTCGAGATCCACGAGGTCGATGGTGATGTCGGCATCGCCGTCATCGCGCTGCACGCGTAGCTTGGCGCCTTTGGCAATGTCACCGACGAGAAATCGAGTTTCGTCGAAGTAGCGGTGCGGTGAACCGTCACTCGGTTTGCCCTTGTACGTGTACGCGCCGTAAACCCAGGCGTATTTCGAAGAAACCGCGAGCGCTTTGGTCTTCTTGCCATTCACGTACAGGCTGACGTTGCCCGTCGTGCCGCCGCCCTCCGCGGAGTCCGGCATGGAGTAGCGAACCACTAGAGCATTGGCGGGCACCGTGGTCGTCCACTCCACGTACT
>FSWQ01004272.1_pt1 | contig 10469 bp, 12 predicted proteins | sample 1637691 | NCBI WGS metagenome assembly FSWQ01 (sample SAMEA3914814, study PRJEB12502) | metagenome | biome: forest; material: soil | place: USA | collected 2011-09-16 | depth 0.1 m | reverse complement strand
CCGTCACCCCGGAGGTCCGCCACACCGAGGCCTGCATCGACGGCCTGAGCATCGCGGAGAACCTCGTGCTCGGGGACTTGCCGCAGTTTTCACGCCTGGGCCTGCTGCGCCGCGGCGCGATCGCGGCGCGCGCCAAAGAGCTGATGGCGGAATGGGACGTGCGCGCGCCCGGTCCGAGCGTGGCCATGAAGGCGCTCTCCGGCGGTAACCAGCAGCGCGTCGTTTTGGCACGGGAATTATCGCGCGAGCCGCTAGTCGCGGTGCTCGCCGCCCAGCCCACGCGCGGTCTGGACGTAGGCGCTGTCGTCGGGGTGCTCACGCGCTTGCGCGCCGCAGCAGCGGCCGGCGCAGGCGTGCTGCTCATCTCGAGCGAGCTACCCGAGCTATTGGCCACGTGCCACCGCATCGCGGTCATCCACCGTGGCCGCATCGTGGGCGAGGTCTTGCCCAGCGAACCGAACGCACTGGAACGCATCGGCGCGCTGATGTCCGGGGCGGTGGCGCCGTGAGCACGGCCAGCGCAATCTCCAAGCGAGCGGGCGACGCCCTGAAGCCGCTCGGCATTCCCGCTCTAGCCACGCTCGCCGCGTTCGGCCTCGGCCTGCTGTTGATCGTCGCGGCGGGCGCGCCGCTCGGCGACGCGCTCCACGCGCTGGAAGACGGCATGTACGGCACGGCCTACGCGCTCGGCGCTTCGCTGAACTCGGCCGCGCTGCTCGCGCTGGTCGGTGGCGGCTTCGTGGTCGCCGCGCGCTGCGGCCTGACCAACGTCGGCGGCGAGGGGCAGATCAGCATCGGCGGCCTGGCCGCGACGGCGATCGGCCTGCACGGGGCCGCGCGCTTGCCAGGGCCACTACCGGTCATCGTGCCGCTGGCCGCCGGCATCGCGGGGGGCGCGGCCTGGGGCGCGATCGCAGGCGCCCTGAAAGCCTACCGCGGCACGAACGAAGTGATCTCCACGCTGCTGATGAACTTCGTGGCCATGGGCTTGGTCTCGCTCGCCGTTCACGAACCAAGCTTGCTACGTCAACCGGCGACGACCGCGCAGACACTACCCAACTCACCGCCGCTGCCCGCAGCCACGCATCTGCCGCTCTTGCCGCTGCACGATGGCTCGCAGGGCACGCTCGGCATCGTGATCGCCGCGCTGGTGTTGATCGCGGTCTCGGTGTTGGTCCGGCAAAGCGCGTTCGGGCTGAAGCTACGCAGCGTGGCGCTCGGCAAGCAAGCCGCGGCGCGCGCCGGCATTTCGCCCGGCAAAATGGCGATCGCAGCGCTGGCGATCGCAGGCGGCGCCGCGGGCCTGGCAGGCGGCATCCTGGTGCTCTCCACGCCCTTCATCCTGCAAGACGGCTTCTCCTCGGGCTACGGCTTTCAGGGCCTGGTGGTCGGGTTGCTCGCTCGCGGCTCGGCCGCAGGCGTCGCGCTGGCGGCCCTGCTGTTCGGTTTCCTGAACACGGGCGGCATCTCGCTCGAAGTTGGCGTCGGCGTACCATCCACGGTCGTGCTGATCGTCGAAGCCGTGATCGTGATCTCGATCGCAGCGACCTCGGGCCTCGGTTTCGGCAAGCGCAGCACTCGGAGGGTAGCATGATGGGAAGCGTTCAATTGACGGCTCTGATAGCGGGCGCCGTGCGCCTGGCACTGCCGGTGCTGTTCGCCGCGGTCGGCGAGCTCGTCTCGGAGCGCGCAGGCGTGCTCAACCTATCGCTGGAGGGCATGATGCTCACTGGCGCATTCGGCGCGGCGGTGGGCAGCGCGGCCAGCGGCTCCGCAACGCTCGGCGTGTGCGCCGGCATGCTCGCGGCGCTCGTGTTCGCCGCGGGCCAAGCGTTCTTGACCGTGGTTGCCGCCGCCAATCAGCTGGTCGTCGGCATCGCGGCGAACGCGCTCGCTCTCGGCTTCACCACGTTCACTGCGCGCCGCCTGCTGAACGACGGCGCCAGCGATCGGCTCGCAGGCTTCGACAAGCTGCAGATCCCGCTCTTACATCGGCTGCCGCTGATCGGCGAAGGCTTGTTCGGCCAAGCAAGCCTCGCTTACGTCGGGCTCGTGCTGGTCGTGCTCACGCTGCTCGTGCTCGAGCGCACGGGCTTCGGCCTCGCCGTCACCGCCGTCGGTGAAGACGCGCAAGCCGCAGACCGCGCCGGCACGCCCGTGCGCCTGGTGCGCGCGCTGGCGATCTTGTGGACGGGAGCCATGGCCGGCTTTGGCGGCGCGTTCATCGCCCTCGCCGACGTGCACGCCTTCACGCAAAACATGACCGCCGGCCGCGGCTACCTGGCAATCGTGGCCGTGATCGCCGGCGCCTGGAGCGGCTGGCGCGTCGTGATCGCGTGCCTGGTGTTCGGCGCGGCGACGGCCCTGCAGTTTCAAGCCGGCGCGCTCGGCATCCACATCCCGGTCGCGCTGCTCGTCATGTCTCCGTACATTCTGGCGCTGCTCGCGGTCACCGGCCTCGTGGGCCGCCAGCGCCCGCCGCGTAACCTCAGCTTGCCGTTCTCGCGCTGAACGCAACGCGCCGCCGAAGGCTCTGCCGCCGCTCGCTACGACGCGTGACCATCGACCCAAGCCACTTGCGAAATGCGCGAAGATGCTGGTGAGCTACTTCGAGTAGGGTCCCTTTACTTCACCCCAACCCCAAGCCGGCATCGGCAAGTCACCGTTGACCTCGGCACTGGGTTGCGAGTTGATCACGGCGAGGCGCGTGCCCCATTCCAGGTACGCGACGAACGCGGAGCGGAACTCCGGATCGCTCGGCACGCCCAGCTCATCGGCACATTCGAGCAGCAGGTCGAGCCAGCGCTTGCGTTGTGCTTCGCTCAAGCTTCGCCCCACGTGACGCTGGATCATGTGCGCGTGCCCGCCGAGCTCTGCGCTGTACACCTTCGGTCCACCGAACACCTCGGCAATGAACGCAGAGACATGCGGCACGTGCTCGGCCGACATCTGCGAAAATACGGGCCCAAGGACGGGATCTCGAGGAACGCGCGTGTAAAAAGTGCCGATCAGCTGCTCGAGGGCGGGGGCTCCGCCGAGCCACTGATAGAGCGTGGGAGGAGGCGTGGGCGAGGTGGCGTCGGTCATTCCCCAAAGATTAGTGCGGCATCCGGTTAGCGACCCATGGCTTCTGGCCATGCCAGCCATCGACAGTATTCATGCTAGCTAGTTGCGAGCATTGATTTGATTCATTCTCGAGCCCATGAACCTGGCCGGCATCGACACGAATCTAGTGGTGGCCTTGAATGCATTGCTCAGCGAGCGGAGCGTGACCCGCGCCGCCACCCGGCTGGGCCTCGGGCAGTCGGCGACGAGCCACACCTTGGCCCGGCTGCGTCGCCACTTCGACGATCCGCTGTTGGTGAAGGTCGGCCGTGGCCTCGCACTGACCGAGCGGGCGCACACCTTGATCGAGCCATGCGCCACGGCGATCGCGCAGCTCGAGCAGCTGTTCGCGCCACGCGCCGCGTTCGATCCGAAGTCCGCCCGGCGCGTCTTCCGCATTGCTTCGACCGACAACCTCGAGCTGTACTTGTTGCCCAAGTTGGCGGGGATCTTGGCCAAAGAGGCGCCGGGGGTCGACTTGCGCTTCCACCACCTTCCGAAAGACTGGCAGCCCGCGCTGACTCGCGGCGACTTCGAGCTCAAGCTCGGCCGCAAGTACAAGCTCGCGCCGCACTTGCGGAGCGAAGATCTGTGTCAGGACCGCATCGTGTGCGTCGCGCGCCGCGGCCACGCCCTCGGCCGCCGCCTGACGCTGCGTCAATACGCGGCCCTCTCGCACATCTTGGTCGCTCCCGGCGAAACGGAGCGCGGCTTCATGGACGACGCGCTGGAGGCGGCGGGCCTCGAGCGGCGGGTCGCGATCTCGGTACCGCACTTCTTGGTCGCGCTGTTCGTCGTTTCGAGCTCCGATCACGTGCTCACGGTGCCGAGCCGCTTGGTCGAGGCCGCGCCTGCGCTCCGCCTGCGCAGCGTAGCGCTGCCCGTGCGCTCGGCGGAATACACGCTATCCCAGGTGTGGAGCGAGCAATCGGAGCCCGACGACGGCCACCGCTGGTTGCGCGGCGCGATTCGTCGGGCGATCGCCAGCTGACGTTCAGTGCACGGCGAGCCAAGCGCTGAAGGCAGCGGCGAAGTCTTTGGGCTGCATCATCGTTATCATGTGACCGGAGCTCGCGAAGTGGCGAATGGCGATCGAGCGTGGTCCGCTCGCGTAGCCGAGCGTGAGCGCGTCCGTGCTCTCCGCGATCGTCGTGTCGCCCGAAATCGCGCGCAGCGCGCCGGCCAGCGCGGCTTCTGGCACCACCAGATCGCGCGCGCCATCGGTGATCAGTGTGGGCACGCTGCGCGCGTTGTCCAAGAAGGCGGAGCCGATCAGCGTTTGCCGGCGCCAGTCGGGGTTCGCCGAGCCTTTGCCGGTCGTCAGCGGTGAATAGGCCAAGTTGTAGCTCTGGCCTTCGGGCAGCGCGCCGAGCAAAGCCACGAGCGCGCTCTGGTCCGGCGTCTCCGAATCTGCCGGCAGGCACTTGAAGCCGCGCGCGCGCTCGTTGCTGCGTAGCCCAGCAATGGCCTCGAAGCGCGCGCCGTACAGCGCCTCGGCGGACTCCGGCGCGACCTGCGCTGCATCCGCCGCAAACAGCCGCGCGTCCTGCTCGACCTTGCTCAGGGTGTAGTTGTACGGGCTGCGCGCAAAGTCGGCCGCGCAGGCACACGCGTCGGCTTCCTGGCAGGGCGTGGGCACGGTTGCCTGCACGGCCCGGAGCAGCTCCGCGCTCTTGCACGTGGTCTGGATGGCGCTGGCGTGAGCCGACCCGGCGAGCCACGGCTGGAGCAAGATCTGCCCGGTCAGTAAGCGCGCCGTGTCGAACGAAGACAGCGCATTTTGCAGCGTTTCATCGCGGTACGGAGCCAGGGCCCAGGCGCCGCGCGCGTAGGCCAGGATCCAAGAGATGCGCACACCGGCGTAGCTCTCGCCCATCCAATACACCGGGCCCTTCAGCGTTGGATGGCTGTTTAGAAATTGCAGCGCGGCGAGCAGAACATCGCTCGCATCCACGTATTCACTGAACACGTCCTGTGAACAATCGTCAGCGTTGCCTGGGCGGCCGGCAATGACGTCGTAAGAGAAGCCGGCTTGGCGCGGATCGAAGTACAGCAGGTTGGCAAAGCGCGTCAGCGAATCCGCGTTCGGTACCACGCTGCCGTCGGCCAGCACCGAATTGGGGCCCGTGCCGAACGCGCGTACGACGTCGGACGCGAAGCCATTGAACAGTACGATCAGCGGCTGGTGCTCGGGGTCGTTGTCCGCGGGACGAAAGTCGAAGAAGATCCGGCTCGTCGCGTCGAGCGCGAGCGCGCGCTCGTGAACCGTCACCGCACGCGGCGCCACGTCTTCGAAGCCGGCCTCCGCGTGCAAGCTCTGCGGGACCGGGACCGGCAGGGGCGGCGCGGGCTCGGACGAACAAGCGAGTGACCAGGACAGCGCGGCGAGCGCCCACCAGCCGTGCTTCCTGTTGCCCACCGGGTCAGTGTATCAAGCGTCAGGGCGCCCGCCAAAATTGCGCCTTTTCAGGGATGAATTTTCTCGCCGCGCTCGAGCATCGCCACCAGCTCGCGGATCTTGCGCTCGCGCGTCTCCGCCTTTTTGGGTGCCTGCACCCGATACAGCACCGCGTAGCGATTGGCGCCGTTCAACGTCTCGAAGAACTTGGACGCGCGCGCTGAGGCCGCGAGCGCGCGCGCGAAGTCCGGCGGGGGCTTGGCGTTCTTCGGTGAATCGTAAGCGGCGTGCCACCGGCCGTCCGCCTTTGCTCGCTCGACTTGGGCAAGGCCCGCGGGCTGCATCTGCTCGGCTGCGATCAGCGCCAACGCCTTGTCGCGGTTGATCTTGGACCACGTGCTGCGCAGGCCGCGCGGCGAGAACTTTCGGATCCAGGATTCGGCGTCGTACTTCTTCACGTGCCCGTCGATCCATCCCCAACTGAGCGCGACGCCGAGCGCCTCCTGGTAGCTCACGCCCGAGGTGCTCGCGCTCTTCTTCATCAGGCGCAGCCAAATGCCCGGAGAGCTTGCGTGGTGCGTTCCGAGCCAACGGTCGAACGCTTTTGCGCTCGCGAAGCCCTGCACGGCAAGCTCCGCTTTCGGCGCAGGCCCCGCGACCTCGTGCGGCTTTTTCGCGGTCTTTTTTGGGGGTGATTTCTTGGCGGCCATGACGAAAGTGTTTCACTTCTTGCGCCGCCACGCACGGCTCGATGAGTCCGGTAGCTCTGGCGCCCACGCTTGCCCTGCGCTCTGATGCGCCGATGACCTCTCGTCTGTTGCTCTTGAATGGTTCGCTGCGTGGCACGACAGGCAACACCGCGGCGTTGCTGCGACGCGCAGCCGGCTTCTTGCCGGCAGACTGGCGGGCCGAAGCGCTCTGCTTGGCAGACTACGCAGGCAGCGTGCAGGGCCTCGCCGAGGAACTCGGCGCCGCGGACGCCTTCCTGATCGGCAGTGGTGTGTATTGGGGCTCTTGGGGCTCCCCGCTGCAGCGCTTCCTGGAAGTGATCACCGCCTACGAGCTGTCATCGTGCTTTCTCGGTAAACCCGCGGGCGCGGTGATCAGCGCGGATTCCGTGGGCGGCCTCGACGTCGCGCAGCGCGCGCTGGGCGCCTTCTCGCTACTCGGCTGTGTGCTGCCGCCGCTGTGTTGCGTGGTCGTCTCGCGCGCGGCCTGTGCCGCCAGCGACGCGGATCGCGAAGCGAACGCGGACGTTTGGCAGATCGACGATCTCGAAATCGTGGTGCGCAATTTGGTGCTCGCGCAAGGCTTCCGAGCCACTCCGTGGACGACATGGCCCGTGCGCAAGCTCGCGCGAGTGGAAGGGCCATACCCGTCACGAGGCGCGCTCGGTGGCGGGCTCGAGAAGTTCGTTCAGGGGTAGAGAGCGCTCGCGAAATGCAGCGCCCAAGTCAAATAGACGACGACGGTGCCCAGCACGGCCAAAGAAGCCAGCGGCGCCGAAGGCGAGGGGCGGCGCAAGCGCCGATGGCCACGCGCGCGCAATTGCGCATCGAATTCGGTCTCGAGCGGCATCGGCTCGAGCTTACGTAGGCGCGCCAGGAGCTCGTCGACGTCTGTCATGGCTTGACCTGTGATTTTCGCACGACTGTCGCCCGCTCGTCGAGCGCTCGTGCCAGGCGCGTACGCGCGCGACTGACACGTTTCCGCACGGTAACGACGTCGCTGCTCAGCACCGCGCCCATCTCCGCGTAACTCAAGCCTTCTACGCCGAGCAGCAAGAGCAGCTCGCGATCCTCTGCGCTGAGGCTGGCGAGCGCGCGTTCCAAGGCTTCCAGCTCGAGGCCCGCGCCCGGGTCCGTGCTCGGCAGCGACGGCCGCCACTCGGGCTCGACCCGACCCGCCACGCCGCGCGCCCGCAGCTGACTTTGAAAGGCGTTACGCGCGACCGTGAACAGCCAGGCGCGCAAATCCGAATCCGGGCGCAATTGAGGCCCCACCTCGGCGAGGCGCAGAAAGGTGTGCTGGAGCAAGTCCTCCGCCAGCGCGCGCGATTGCGCGAGCCGCACCAGAAAGCCGAACAAGCGGGGCGCATAGCGCGCGTACGCCAGGTCGAAGCCGCGCGGGTCCCGCTGCCGGAGTAGGCCCAGCGCCTCACGGTCATCCGCCTCGGGCATACGTGAGGGAAACGCGCGAGGGCCGCTTTCGTGACCCAGGATGCGGCTCGAATTTCGATCGTCGGCTGTCACGAACACCCGCTAGCTGCGTTCTTCGAGCATGCTGACATTGTTTCGCGAGGGCGGCGCCCCGATGTGGTTCCTGCTCGTGTTTGGGGCCCTGGCGCTCTGGTGCGGGGCCCGCTTTGCGATGCGCCCCGATGTGGCGCGCCTGCGGCTGACGGCGGCGCTCAGCGCGGCCACGCTCTTCACCACGCTGACCGCGCTGTGCGCGGATTTGGCCATGGTGGCCCACCACGCGCCAGAGTACGTCGCGGCCCATCCCGGCGAGACGCTCACGACGGCGCTCCTACAAGGCGTCGCAGAATCGATGAGCCCGACGATCCTCGGCTTCACCGTGCTCACGCTGGTCGCGCTGTTCATCGCCTTGGGTCACTACCGACAATCACTGCAGGCGTGAGCCGCGTGATGTGATCGATCGTTGCTGACCCGTGACGATCGCGCCTCGACACACTGTCGTGTGATGTGCGCCTGAACGGGCGGCCGAGCGCGGCACTCGCCTTGCATTGCATTGGCGCAAGGTCGCCCATGAAGTCATGTCGATGTGTACAATGCAACGTTTCGTCAGCGCGCTATGCCTGGGGCTTCGCCCTGCTCGCGCGTGACGGCTGGTCTGTCTCAGAGCCGAGCGAGTCCGAGCTCGAGCTAACGGACGCGCCGGGGGGCGGCTGGGTGTGCCCGAGTTGCTCTGCACGAAGTAGCGCGAAACAGCCTGGTTTGGCCAAGCCCACGCTGACGCCGGCGCCGGGCTCGCGCCGCTCACGCCCGCGCGGCAAGCTGCGCGTCCTGCTGGTGGACGACGAGGACATGGTGCGGCGCTGCACCGCACGCGCGTTGTCGGACTTCGAGGTCGTGGCCGTGAACAGCGGCGCCGAAGCGTTGGAAATATTGGCCAAAGATTGCGACTTCGACGCCGTGCTCTCGGACGTAATGATGCCCGGCATGAACGGCCCGCAGCTCTTCGTCCGTTGTTGCCAGAGCTACCCGGCGCTCGCTCAGCGCTTCGTGTTCGCAAGCGGCAATCCAGAATCCGCGCGCACCGAGCTGCTCAAGGCGGTTGCCGCCACCGGCGTCGAGCTCGCTCCGATCTTGCTCGCCAAGCCGAGCCCGCGGGAGTCGTTGCTGCTCGCATTGCACGCCGCAGCGGCGCACGCCGAGCCCCGCTCGGGTACGTATTCCGTCGCAGACGTGGTGGTAACTGAGGTCAGAAATTACCGGGGCTAAGCACCACAGCGTGGCTATCGGCCTCGATCTCCGAGCTCGCTGTTATGCAACACGCATCGACACAAAGTGTCGCAAATGCGTGGGGTTCCGAGGCCCGGGCGGCGCAGATGGCGACCTCGATGCGAGCGTGACTGGCCATGGCTTTGATAAATTCGCGCGGCTCCACTCCAAGCTTGGCGTGATAACGAAACAGCAGTGAGCTCGAAGCCTTCGATCCTGCTGGCCTACGTCGCGTGTTGGGCCGACCTGAACGCCGCGCAAATCCGAGGCGATCTGCTCACGCACGTGAACTACGCGTTCGCCTGCCTCGCAGACGGGCGTGTGGTGAACTTCATGGAAGCCAACTACGCGCGCCTGGCGGAGACCGACAGCGCCTTGGCCGCGCTCGGCTACGACGCCGCCTGCGCCAAAGAGAACGCGAACCTCGGGCTTGCCCGGGCCTTGAAGCGCGCGTACCCGCACTTGAAGGTGCTGATCTCGATTGGCGGCTGGGCTGCTGAAGGCTTCTCCGATGCGGCCTCGAGCCCCGAAAATCGCGAGCGCTTTGCCGACAGCGCGCTTGCCTTCATGCACCGGCACGGCTTCGACGGCCTCGATTTGGACTGGGAATACCCGTGCAGCACGATCGGCGGTATCCGCGCGCGCCCAGAAGATCGCCAAAACTTCGCCGCGCTGCTCGAGCTCTTGCGCAGCAAGCTCGACGCGGCGTCGGACACTGACCAACGCGTGGGCGACGCCCGCTACATGCTGAGCATCGCCACGGGCGTGATCCCCGAGCACCTCGAGGGCGTGGACCTGCCCAGGGTCTCGCCGTTGCTCGATTTCATCGGCTTGATGACGTACGACCTGTACAACGGTTGGAGCACCCGCTCGGGACATCACGCGAACCTGTTCGCGTCGAAGTCGGACGAGAGCGGCGACAGCGCCGACCGTTCGGTGCGCTGGTTCTTGGCCGCTGGAGTGCCCGCATCGAAGTTGCTGCTGGGCGCTGCGTTTTACGGCCGCGGCATGAACGGCGTCGCCGATTCGAACGGCGGGCTCATGCAACCGAGCAGCGCCGGCTCCAACTTCACGCGCACTTGGGAGGAGATCCGTGCTGCCCTCGGAACCGGGACCGGCTGGGTGCGTCATTGGGACGAAGCCGCGCAGGCGCCCTATTTGTATGACCGCGACGCAAGCTCGTTCCTGTCCTACGAAGATGCCGATTCGCTGCGCAGCAAGGCCCGCTACGTGCGCGAGCACGGCCTCGGTGGCGCGATGTTCTGGGAATACTCGAACGATCGCAGCGGCGAGCTGCTCGGTGCACTGCACGCTGCGCTCGCCGGCTGAAAAGCGCTAAGGCACGAAGCCGAAGCCGCGTCGCACTTGCTGCATCGCAGCAGTGAGCTCGCCCGCCTCGTCGCGCACGACCAGCGGCTCGTCGCGCACGGTTTCCTCAGTGCCGTCGAGACGGCAGGCAAAAAGCGAAAAGAGCGGCGCGAGCCCCGCGCGCGGGATCACGT
>FSWQ01000472.1_pt1 | contig 10516 bp, 10 predicted proteins | sample 1637691 | NCBI WGS metagenome assembly FSWQ01 (sample SAMEA3914814, study PRJEB12502) | metagenome | biome: forest; material: soil | place: USA | collected 2011-09-16 | depth 0.1 m | reverse complement strand
GGCGGGTGCCATGGGCACTGCAGGTGCAGCGGGCGCACCGAGCGGCACTCTGCCGACGAAAGGGCTCGGCTTCAATCTGGCCGGCTCGAGCTGTGATGATCTGAAGACGCTCGGTGTGTCGTGGTTCTACGCTTGGTCGGGTACCAGCCCGTGCGCGACGGCGACCGCGGAGTTCGTGCCGCAGATCTGGGGCTCGTACAAGAAGCTCACTTGGGTGCCCACGCCAGCGAAGGCCGTGGCCAAGGGCGCCAAGTTCTTGCTCGGGTTCAACGAGCCCGATGGTGCTGGCCAAGCCAACATGACCGTCGCTGATGCCGTCGCGCTGTGGCCTGATTTTCAACTTGCCGGTGTGCAAGTGGGCAGCCCCGCCGTCGCCGGCGAGGACAACTGGCTGCCTGACTTCATGACCCAAGTCACCGCCAAGAACCTGCGCGTCGATTTCATCGCCGTGCATTGGTACGGCTGGGACGCGGGCAGCTGCAACAACACCACGGCCTTGGAAGGCAAGATCAAGTGGGCGGAGCAGTGGAAACGCCCGATTTGGATCACTGAGTGGAGCTGTCGCCTGCAAGCCGTGGACGTAGACAAGAAGTTCTTGGCGGACGCGCTCGTGATGCTCAAGAAGCACCCGCTCGTGGAGCGCTATGCCTGGTTCTTGTCGCGCTCGACCGGCGACTTCGTCAATGCCGCGCTGCTGGACGGCAGCGGCAAACCGACGGGCATTGGTAGTGAGTACGTGGCAGCGCCTGCGCTGCGCTGAGGGTTTCAGGCCCTAACGTACCCCTCCAGGTACGTCACCAGGTGATCGAACATCAGGCGCATGCGCCGGCTCGACTTGAGGTCTTGGTGCATGACCACCCAGGCGCCCAACTCGAAGCCGATACTCCCTTGTAATACGGGCACTAGGCGGTCGCGCTTGGCGAGCGCGACCTGGCACATGCCCAGGCCGAAGCCCGCGCGCAAGGCGGCGTATTGCCCGACGTCACTATCGCAACGGAACGCGAATAGCTCTCGTGTGAGCTTCAAACCAAGCTTGTCCAGGCGGCGAATCGATGGCTCACGATCGAAGCCGATGAGCGGGTGTTGGCTCAGCTCAGCCATGGTTTTGGGGATGCCGTGGGCTTTCACGTAGCGGGGGTGCGCGTACAGCCCTAGCTGCACCACGCCAACTTTGCGCGCTACCAGCGCGCTTTGCGTGGGGCGAACCATGCGCACGGCGATGTCCGAGTCCCGACGCAGCAGATCTTCCGAGCGATTGGAGATAGCGAGCTCCACGACCACCCGCGGGTGAGCTTCACGGAATTGCGCCAAGCACGCGGGCAAGACCTCCGTGCCCACCATTTCGCTGGCGGTGATGCGCACCGTGCCGCGGTCATCACCGGCTTCGGCGGAGGCCGCGCGCTGCAAGGCTTCAGCCGCGCTGGCCATGGCCTCCGCGAAAGGCACGAGCGCGAGCGCGCCCTCCGTTGCGCGCAAACCTGCCTGCGAGCGCGTGAACAGCGCGACGCCGAGCGTGGCCTCCAACGCATCCACATGGCGGCCGACCGTGGGCTGGGTAAGGGCCAGAGAACGTGCGGCGCCGGACAGGCTTTGCTCGCGAACCACGGCTAAAAACGAGCGATACAGCTCCCACCCGGGCTCCTGGCCAGTCATACATAAACGTATAGCAGATGAACGGCTTTCGGCAATTTTCTTATATCAGGGTTGGGCCGATGTTCTGGGTGCAACGGGCAAGGGCCCAAGGAACACGGAGCCAATCATGAACAAGAGTGCGTTGATTGTTGGGGCGACAGGTGGGATCGGCGGCGAGACGGCGCGGGCGCTGCTCGCCCAGGGCTGGACGGTGCGCGCGGTGCACCGCGAGCCGGCGCGAGCCGCGCGGCAATTCGCCGCGCTGGGTGCGATTGAGTGGCTGCAGGGCGACGCCATGAACGCGGCTGACGTAGTGAAGGCCGCCCAAGGCGTTAGCTTGGTGGTGCACGCGGCGAACCCGCCTGGCTATCGAAACTGGCGCGGCTTGGCGCTGCCCATGCTGGAGAGCTCGATTGCTGCGGCCAAAGCGGCGCGGGCACGCCTGGTGCTGCCTGGCACCGTGTACAACTTCGGCCCAGACGCACTGCCGCTGGTCGGCGAGTCATCACCGCAGCACCCCAAAACGCGCAAGGGCGCGATCCGCGTCGCGATGGAGCAGCGCCTGGAGCAGGCGAGCCGCGACGGCGTGCGCGTGTTGATCGTGCGCGCTGGTGACTTCTTCGGGCCGGTCGCGGGCAACAATTGGTTCAGCCAGGCGTTCGTCAAACCGGGCAAGGCAGTGCGCTCGGTGACCTACCCGGGCAAGCGTGAAGCCGGCCACGCATGGGCGTATTTGCCGGATTTGGCGGCGACCATCGTGCGCTTGGCCGAGCGAGACGCGGATATGGCGGCGTTCGAAGTGTTCAACTTTGGCGGGCATTGGTTCGAGCGCGGCGTGGCCCTCGCCGAAGCCACGCGCCGCGCCGCTGACGTACCGAACGCGCCAATTCGCCGCTTCCCCTGGTTTTTGATCTACTTGCTTGCGCCGTTCGTGGTCACGTTCCGCGAGATGCTGGAGATGCGCTACCTATGGCAAACCTCCCTGCAGCTGGACAATCGCAAGCTGCTCGCGTTCCTGGGAGAAGAGCCACACACAGAGTTAGACAGCGCGCTGCGCGCTACACTCGTAGGGTTGGGTTGTTAGTGCGACAGATCCCGGTGTGGCAGAAGTGCTTGTCGCAGTGTGGTTTGACGAGAGACTACACTCCCAGGAGTGCTTGGGTCTCTGAGGTTGATTGGGCTGCCGCTGCTGCTGGTGCTTCCAGCGTTGGCTTGGTCGCCCGCTGCGCACGCGCAAGCTGAGCTGCCCTCCCCAGAAACGTTCGAGTACACGACCCCGACCGAAAAGAATTACCTGCGGGCGGTGCTCGAGTTGGAGGCGCTCACGACCGTGAGCGTGGTCTGGTACGTGATCGACGTGCGGCAGGGACACGACGTCGACTACCAATGGCCGAAGTTCGAACGCAAGCTCACCGGCCAATCGATCGGCCACGACGACAACGCTTTTGGGACCAACTTTCACGGTCACGGCGTGGGCGGCAACGCTTACTACCTGTCGGCGCGCGGCAATCACCTGGGTATCGGTGAGTCCTTTGGCTTTGCGGTGGCGGGCGCAACGCTGTGGGAAGTATTCGGCGAAATCGGGGAGGTGGTCAGCGTCAATGATCTGATCGTCACGCCGTTCACCGGCATTGGCATCGGTGAGCCGCTGACGCAATTTTCGGCGTTCTTCGATCGCCAACCACGCACCACCACCTATCGCGTGTTGGCTGCGGTGTTCGGCCCGATCAAGAGCGTCAACGACGCGCTGGACGGCGTCACGCTGCGCCGCAGCTCCGGACCGAACGATGAATGGCATCGCTTCACGTTCGCGCTGGGGCCGGCCGTCACGCGGCGTGAGGTGCAGGCGGACGCGCGCACCGTGCAATCCGCCACGGATCTGCGCGTCGAAGCGGCGGAACGCTTGGCTCGGTTTCGCAACTACGACGGCGCGGCCGAGCACTCCGAGTGGTTCGACGACGGCAACCTGAGCGGGATGTCCGTGCGTGCCGCGTTCGGGTCGACGGGCGTGACGGACTTTGGCTTGGAAACGAACGTCGTACCCTTCGGCTACTTTTCACGCAGCGCACGACAGGCTCCGGACGGCGTGCACGGCTCAGGCGTCGTGGCGGGTTATTCCATGGGCTATCACTACCTGATTCACGATTACGGTGGGGCTCCGGGGCACACGCTGGATCGCGCCGCGTTCGTGCAGCCGGCCGGCGCGATGTTCGAGTACCGCGCTTCGTTGGGTCCGGTCTCGGTCGCCTCGCGCATCGACGCCTCCGCGATTTACGGCGGTGTGCACCCGATGGCGACGGATGCCTACGGCACACGTCGCCGCTCCCTGGCCTCGGTGGTGCAGCACTTCGACTACTATTTCGGCGCGGGCGCCCAATTGGAAAGCTCGCTCAGCGTGCGCTGGGCGGGGCTAGAGGCAGACGGCGCGGTGCTCGGGCGTCACTTCACGTGCGTGGACGAGCACGTTTCGCAGGACATTCACGACTCTTGGCAGCGACTATCGTTCGGCTTGGGCGTTCGCGTTCAGCCGAGCTGGATGTTGCGCCTTTTTTCCGACGACACTTGGCGGAGTGGCGGTCTGGCCGATGCGCGCGGCTCGGCACATGAGAGCGCCGCCGGTCTAGAAGCCAGAGCGATCTTTTGAACGCGAGACTAAAATGAGAAAAGAACCGAGAAAACGCCTGCGGATCGCGATTGGCTTGAGCTTCACGTGCTGCGCGCTGCGGGCGGGTGCCGAGCCCGCGCCCGCTCCCACCACGCCGCCTCCAGTTGCCGTCGCGGCGCCCGTGCCCGAGGCACCGGACACGATTGCAGCGCCGGCACCGCCCACCCCGCGCGAGCGCGCCGAATGGGATGCGCGCTACGCACGCGCCCGCGAAGATTTGATCGCCGGCCGCGACGCTGAAGCGGACGTTGCGTTCGACACGCTCGCTCCTTCCGCGCCGACGCCAGAAGATGCGCGACGTGTCAAAGAGCTGGCCGATATTTGTCGGCTGCGTTTGAAGCGCCAGGCAGATGCCGCGGTGTTGCGCACGCCGCAAGAGCTGACGTTGCTGTACGCTACCGCGTTCATCTACGGCCTGGGCACGAGCTCCTGGGTCGCGCTCGAGACCGAGCCGAAGAACGTCGGTGGTGCCGTGCTCCCGTTCGCGGTGCTGACCACGGCCGCCGTCGGCAGCGTTGCGCTGGTGGACGGGTACAAGCCATTTCGGCGCGGCGTGCCGCAATCCATCTCCACCGGCGTGTTCCTTGGCTTCGGCGAGGGGATCTGGGCCGTTGGTTATCAGCACGCGGTGGCCACGCGCCGCGATGACATACGCACTTGGAACGACAAAGAGGTCGCCAGCGCGCTGTGGGGCGGCGCAACGCTCGGGGCCATTGGCGGCGGCATCGTGGGCTACCTGCGCGACACCACGCCGGGTCGCGTGTCCTTCACGCTCTCGACCAGCCTGTGGGGCGGGTTGATCAGCAGCTTTGGGGCCGCGGCGCTCAGTCCGAGTGAGGCGCAGCGCACCGAGCACGCGTTCCTTTCGGGGCTGATCGGTTACAACGTCGGCTTAGCGGGCGGCTTGATTCTGGCGCCCAGCGTCGCGCCCAGCATTGCGCGGGTTCGTTTCGTGGATCTGGGCGGCATCGGTGGCGGGCTGATTGGCGCAGGCACTTACAGCCTGTTTGCGGGCGAGCGGGAGAGTAGGCGCGGCGCGTTCGGAGCTTCAGCCTTGGGGGCGACGCTCGGGCTGGGGCTGACTTGGTGGGCGACGGCGGGGATGCAAACCGATCCGCTGCCCCAATCAGCGCGTGAGCTGAACTTGATGCCCAGCCTCGTGCGCACCCACGATGGCTGGTTGGCGATGGTGTCCGGAGAGCTGTGAGCCGCGGTTTTTTCCAGGCCCTGGCGAGTGCCTGCCTGCTCGCGATGACGCTCTGGTCCGCACGCTGCCGCGCGGCCGACGCGGACGAGCGAACGCTGAGCGTGCTGAGCTATCGCACGCCGCAGGAGGCGCACTACCTGCGGGTGGGGCTGGAGGAGCTTGCCATCTTTGGCGGTGGCCTACTGCAGTATCAGTACGACAAGCAAGCCAACAGCCGTGACTGGCAGTTCAACTACGACTGGCCATCGCTCCGTGATCGGATCGAGGGCAAGGCATACTCGTTCGACAGCAACGGCTTCGATACCAATTTCCTGTTCCACCCGTTCTCGGGCACTTTGTACTACTCAGCGGCGAGGGCCAATCATCTGAACCCCTTCGAGTCCTTCGCGGTGGCCTTCGGAACCTCGTTTTTGTGGGAGTTTTTCGGTGAATTCCACGAGAAGCCGAGCATCAATGACATCATCGTGACGCCGGTGACGGGCATGGCCTGGTCGGAAACCACGCTGCAGCTCGGCGCATATTTTTTTCGCGCCTGTCCGTCTACCAGCAACGAAATCCTGGGCTCCGCGTTTGCTCCGTTCGTAGCATTGCATGATGCGTTGGATGGTGCGGAGCGCGTGCATTCCGACTGCAAGGAGTCGGCCTCGGCACATCGCTTTCGAATTTCGCTGAGCGGTGGGGAAGCGTGGACAGAGGGCGTGTCGGCCTATCCGCAGCTGAATGGCTCGCTGCAAACGGAGGTCATTCATTTGCCCGGGTTCGCCCGGCCCGGTCTCGGTTGGAACAGCTTTTCGGATGGCAATGTGTCGCGCCTGGTGTTCGACGTGAGCGTAGCCGAGCCGCGTTCATCCAAGATCACGGACCTGCGTTTAGTGACCCAGACGGTCGTGGCCGGCTTGCACTACCGAAACAACTACCTTCACGGCAGTCACATCGATCGTCACGAGATCTTGTTCGGGCTCTTGGTAGGCGCCGAATACAGCCGCCACCGCTACGGCCCGAGCGCCGCGGCGGATCGCATTTTCTTGCTGGATTTACCGGCGATCACCGCGCGCTACTACGGCCACTCCAAAGACCTTGGCTGGGAGCTGACGCTGGACGCGGGCGGTAGCTTCGGCGCTGCTGATTCATTGGCGTTGCCGCGTGCGCAGCAGCTGGGCACGGCTCCAGAGCTCACCTCCGTGGCCCAGGCCGAAGGCTACGACCACGTGGCGGGCATCACGATGAGCCCGCGTGTGCGCGTGGATCTCGGGCCAACTGAAGTCGGTTTGGATCTGCGCAGCGACCGCTTGCTCGCTTTTCGCGCCTTCGATCGCACGGGCAACACCCCGAGCACGCCCATTGGAGAGTTTCGGCGCCGTGCTTCACTGTGGCTATCGTTCGGCGCGCCCTGGGTGGAACGCTTCCTACTCTCGGCAAACTGGACGAACCGCACGGGCACCGTGGGCGAGGTTCATGTGGCCAAGAACGAGCTGTCCCTGAACGTCGGGCTCGAATTGGCTCCATAAAAGCTGGTGTGGTCTTGGCCCAACTGAGAAAAGCACAAAATGTCAGAAGCGCGCCGCGCGGCTTTTGTAGCTTGTGCGCATGGCAAACGAAGCAAAGACGAGCGACGAGCGGCAGATTTGGGAGCGCTACGTGGCGTCCTGGAAAACGAGCGACGAGGGCCAGAAGAAAGCGCTCTTGGAGGGCTGCGTGTCCCCAAAGTGCCTGTATACGGACCCCCTGGCGCAGGCACGGGGTTGGGCTGAGCTCTTGGCGCACATGGCGGCGTTTCATGCGCAAGTCCCCGGCGCTTACTTCGTCACCGAGTACTTCTTGGCGCATCACGGCCGCAGCATTGCGCGCTGGAAAATGCTGAACGCCGCGCAGCTGGAAATCGGGGAGGGGATCAGCTACGGCGAGTATGACGAGCAGCAGCGGCTGGTGACCATGACCGGCTTCTTTCAAGCCCAAGCTGCCGGGAGCTGAGCATTGAGCGAGTACCTCGAACAAATTCAGCGCGGTGTGGATTTCATCGAGACTCGGCTCGATGAAGACATTCAATTGGCCGGCGTGGCCCGCGTGGCCGGCATCAGCCAGTGGCACTTCCAGCGCATCTTCAAGGCGCTCACGGGCGAAACGCTGAAAACGTACGTGCGCTCGCGGCGCCTGGCGAATTCACTGGAGCGCCTGCTCACGACCCAGCTGCGCGTGTTGGATATCGCGCTGCTGGCGGGGTTCGAATCCCAGGAGAGCTTTGCGCGGGCGTTCAAGAAGGCGTTCGGGCTCACGCCGCAGGAGTATCGCCGGCTGGGCGACAAGAGCTTGTTCTTGAAAAAGGCGCAGTTCGACGCTGACTACCTGCGGCACATCAATCAAAACGTATCACTCACGCCGGAGCTGTACCTGCAGCCGCGCATGACGCTGGTCGGCATGCGCACGCTGTTCTTCAGTGTGGATTCGGAGAAGAACAACATTGCTGAGCAACTGTTCCCGTTGTGGCAGCGCTTCGTGCCGCGGCTTGGGGAAATTGCGCATCAGGTGCCGGGCGTGTGTTACGGCGTGGTACGCCAAGAAGCAGCCGACACCGAGCGGCTGGAGTACCACGCTGCGATCGCGGTGACGGAGGCGAGCGCGCTGCCTACGGGCATGGTCGCGCTCGAGATCCCTGAAGCAACGTACGCCAAGTTCGCCCACCGCGGGCCGGCACGAGAAGTCGACCACACGGTGAACTACATTTATTCGACGTGGCTTGCGCAATCCGGGAAACGCCACAGCTACGGCCCGGATCTGGAGTTTTACGGCTCTGCCTACCACGCGACGGATGCACAATCGGTATTGCACTACGCGATACCGATTGTGTGAGGAACGTTCAGCCGCCGCAGCCGAGCACGGTGCCCTTTGCGCCTGGGACGAAGTCGGGCGTTTGGACCGTGCCGCAGTGGTCCATGACGAGCGCGTTGAAGTTCGAGCCCGAGCTGCTGTCTTGCAGGTTCACCGAGGTGCCCACGCACACGTTCTGTTCGCAACTCAGCTGCACGAAGGGCGGGATGCAGCCGAGGCATTGGCTCGTGTCCGCGCTGTCCAGCAAGTTGCGGACTTTGTCCTTGTCGGCCACGCCGACGATTAGCCCTTGGTCCAAACACTCATCCACTACGAGGCAGCAGTCTGCGTCGGTTTGGCAAGCGGTGGCTTTTTTGGCGTACGCACGCGCGGCGTCACGCGGCGTTTCGCTGCTTTGGCTGGGGCCGCCTGCAGTGCCCGCGGCGCCGGCGGCGCTTGCTCCACCCGCACTCATGCCTGCAGTGCTTGCGCCCGCCGAATTCGCGCCAGCGGAGCTCGCAGAACCGCTCATGCCACCGCTGCTGTCACCGTACGGACCGCCCACCACGGCGTCACTCGAGCAAGCCGCCAAGTAGAACACACTGGATACCCCCAACAATAACTTGAACATCGCGTTCCTCCTGCTTCGTACAATGGTCAGCGCGCGAGGTTTGATCACACGAAGCATCAGCGTTGCTCCAATTTCGAACGCACGCGCTGGGCGTAGGCGCTGTGCGGGTTTTTCTGGAGGAAGCTCGCGCCCAGGGCAGCGGCTTCGGCGCTGCGCCCCGCGTCCGTGAGTGCCTCCACGCGCAGCACGCTGGCTTCTTCTGCCAGCGGGGTGCTGCGGTAGCGGGCGTCGAAGTCACTGAGCAAAGCGAGCGCGCGGCTGGGCGCGTGGGCAATCAGCGCGGCGCGCACGGCTTGTAGTGCCGCCAGCTGAGCGCTCGTGCCCGCGTTGTTCGAGGCACTGACGGCCTTCGGGAACTGGGCGAGCTCGGGGAACGCGGCTTCGGCGGGCAGTGCGGAGCGCGGGGCAGCGTTCGCGCTGGCTACGGGCGGTTCGTGCGTGACCGGAGCGACGCTCTGGGCGGGCGCTTGCGGCGTTAGCGGTGCTGCGGGCGACTCAGCTGCCGCTACGACCGCGCTGGAGACGGATGCTGCACGCGCGCCATGCTCGTCCAGCAGCGCGGCCGGGCGTGCTGCGGGCAGAGCAATCGGCGTGGTCGAATGCGCACCTGAGCTGAGCACGTACGCAGCGGAACCGAACGTGGTCAGCCCGCCAAGCACACCGAGCACGATGTATTTGCCGACCACGCCGAGCGCCTTGCCGGTCGCGATTTCGGCGCCAACGCCGCTGCCCGGAGTGAGCGCGGCACTCGCGTTCGCGGCGCTCGCGTGAGCCGCGCCAGCGCCGGCCAGCGACGCAGCACTGGCGACGCCCAGCGCACCGAGGGCGCGGTTTGCGGCGCCCAATGCGGAATGGTCCGAACGCGCGGACTCCAGCAGCTGCCTCGCGAACGGACTCTGTGTGACGCGCTTCAGTGGCTCAGGGTCCGTCATGGTTGCCTCTTTCCGGTCGAGAGTCGTGTGGCGGCGCTTTCGAACAGCTCGCGTGCGCGGCGCAAACGCGAAGCCACGGTACCCGGCGCCAACTCCAGTGTTTCGGCAATCACGGCCATGGTCAGCTCCTCGAACTCGAACAAAACGAACACGCTGCGCAGCTCATCCGGCAGCTCCGCCAGCACCACGTCCAAAAGGTCTCGCGCTCTTCCCTGGTCGATCAGCTCTTCGACCGAAGGGGATACGCTGCGCTCGGCGGCGATGGCATCGGGGTCCAGGTCTTCACGCGCGCGACTGTGCTGCTTACGAAAATCCGCGGCCACGCGCGTGGCCGTGGAGATCATGAACGCGCGCTCCGAGCCCAGGCGCACGTCTGCCAAGCGCCGAGCAAACACGATCAGGACCTGCTGTGCCGCGTCCTCCACCAGGCGCTCAGCCACGCCCAGCCGGCGTAGCGTGCGCCAAACGCATTCGTAGTGCTGGCTGACGGCGGCGCGCAGCCGGTCCGTTTCGCCCGCGGCGGCCGGCTGAGCTCGGCTGGCCAACATTTGCACACCACTACTCACGCTGGGCAATGGCCCCGATTTCGGGTTTGATCACCGAAATTCGACACCCAGGGACAATTCTCCGAACGCGGCTAGCCG
>FSWQ01004269.1_pt1 | contig 10519 bp, 3 predicted proteins | sample 1637691 | NCBI WGS metagenome assembly FSWQ01 (sample SAMEA3914814, study PRJEB12502) | metagenome | biome: forest; material: soil | place: USA | collected 2011-09-16 | depth 0.1 m | reverse complement strand
GCGCTGCCCGGCGCGCTCAGCGCACGTCGAAGGCCACGAGCTCGCTCTGTGCGCCCCCGGGCGTCGCCACGCGCACGCGGTGCGCGCCCGGTTGAAGCCGCCATGGCACGCGAAAAGGCGCGCTCAACGTGGCCACCCGCCGTTCGTCCACGAAGAAGCTGAGCTGAGCGCTGGAGGTGCGCGCCTCGAGCACGATTTCCTGCTCATCCCGCGCGCCCGGGTCGATCACGAAGCGCGCCTGCGCGCTCGGAAATACCAGCTCCGGAGCGCCCGACTCGGGCGCGCTGAGCTGGCCCGGACAACGCGGAGAGAAGGCTTCGGGCGCGAGCGGACGCAGCGCTTGACGGGCAAAGTTCTGGTATTCGCGCGGATAGCGCTCGAACACGTGCAGCTCCGGGTGCGCACACGCGGGCCCCGCGCGCAACGCGTTGAGCGGGTCGAGCGCGACGAGCTCGTGCATGTCGCACGCGCTGTGCGGCTCATGACCCGGCACGAACCATTCACGGCGATGATGCGGGCAGGAGTCCGAGGCCAGCTCACCGCTCAGCACACACACATCCGCGCTGAGTAGCCCCGTGTGCTCGACCAGCGTGGCCGGCGTGCGCCCGCGCATCGCCGCCAGCATCACCTCATGAAACAACGGCCCGGCGCCGGTAACGCCCGTTGAGCCGATCATGGGCGTGCCATCGAAGTTGCCGGCCCACACCGCTACCGTCACTTCATGCGTGAAGCCGACCGTCCAATTGTCGCGAAAGCCCTTGGAAGTGCCGGTTTTTGCGGCCACCGGGAACGGGAACGCGAGCGGTCCGCCGAGCCCGAACTCCGCCGAGCGCGCCAAATCATCCGACAAGATATCGGTTAGCACGGCCGCAATGCGCGGCTCGATCACGGGCGTCGCGCTCGGAATCGCGCGCGACAAACGCGCGCCGCTGGCCAGAGTTGCCTCGCGATAGAAGCGCAGCGGCAAGAATGCACCGCCGCGCGCGAGCATTGCGTACGCTTGCGCAAGCTCACTGAGCTTCACCTCACCGTCACCCAGCGCCAACGCTGCGCCGTAGTGCTCGGCACTGTCTTGTAGCGAGCTGAAGCCCGCGCGGTGCAACAGCGCGAGCACCTGTTCTGGACCCACGCGCGAGGCGGTGTACACCGCCGGTACGTTCAGCGAATTGGCTAGCGCATCGCGCAACAGCACCGGGCCGTGAAACCTGCCGTCATAATTCTTGGGTGAGTACAGGCCCTCGGACGTAGGCAAGCCGAGCTCGAGATCCGGCAGGCGCGTGGCGGCGGTCATGCCCAGGCGGGCCATGGCCGCGGCGTACACGAATGGTTTCAGCGCAGATCCAGGCTGTCGCAGCGCACGCGCGCCGTCATTCTGCCCGAGCGCCTTGGCGGAGAAGTAATCCGGTGAGCCCACGTAGGCGAGCACTTCACCGCTTTCGTTGTCCACGACCACGACTGACACCGAGCTCGCGCCGTAATCCGCAACGTAGCGCGCGGCGCGCCGTGCCAGCTCCGACACTTCACGTTGCAGGCCGGAATCGATGGTCGTGCTCAGGCGCTGTACGCGTTCCCCGCGCAACTCCGGCGCCAGCGCGCCTGACACCAAGCCCTGCACCAGGTGCTCGGTGCCGCCCTGCACCAAGCCGCGCGTGAGCCGCAGCGGTTCCAGCTGGGCCGTGCGCGCGGCGTCCGCACTGGTCAAGCCTTGGGCCAGCATGCGCTCCAGCACGCGGTCTCGCCGGCGCAATACGGCGCGTGTGCCGCGAGCTGGGTCGTACAGCGTTGGGCCGCGCGGGATAGAAACCAACGCAGCTGCTTCGGCCAGATCCAGATCCCGCGCGGGCTTGTCCAAGTAGTAACGACTCGCCGCGTCGATGCCGCGCAAATTCGGCCCGAATTCAACGCGATTCAGGTACTCTTCCAAAATTTGCGATTTGCTCAAGCTGGCTTCGATGCGCAGCGCAATGGCCAGCTCCCGCCACTTGCCCAGGAACGTGCGCGGCCGCGGCACTACTGTACGCGCGAGCTGCTGCGTCAGCGTGCTCGCGCCCGACACCAATTTGCGCTGGCGCAGCGCTTGACCCGCCGCACGCAACACGGCCAGCGCATCCACGCCGGGGTGGCGATAGAAACGCGCGTCCTCTGCGGCAAGCAGCGCGGGCACCACGCTCGGGGAAAGCTCACTCAAGGCCACGTGCGACGACAGCTTGCCGTCCTTCGAGCGCACCTCACGGATCACTTGTCCGTCGCGGTCCAGCACTTGCGTGCTGATTCCAGCGCCCGGATCGCGCAAGGCGCCTGGCAACGGCTGCAGCGCCGCACACACGAGCAGGCCCAGCACAGGCACCAGCCCGAGCGCGAACAGCGCAATAATTAGCCGCTGCCAGCGTTTCATTCCACGTTCACCAGCGTCGCCCCGTTGCGACCAAAGGTTTCGGGCGTGTACATCTCTTCCACGCGCGTGGACGGCAGCACGAATTTACCCAGCGTGGTGGCGCGCGCCAAGTACCGGTAGTGATACATGCCCGCCGCCATGTGGTCGACGAAGAACAAGACGCGGTCGTCGCGCAGCTCACGCTGCGTGTAATCTTCGAAGAAGGTGCGCCCCGCGGCCTGGTCATCGCGCGCTTCCTCGCTATCGCAACCATCACAGGAAGACTCAGATGACCCGCCCACATCCAATGAGCTCGAGCTCGTGGACAAGTGACTGTCCACCGCTTCGAAGCCCGCCGGCAGCGGGTCGTCCACGACCACGAAGTCACGCGGGCTGGGCGTCACAATCACCAAATCCGCCAACACCAAGTCACCACCCGCAAAGCGCGCAGCAGACGTCTCCGCGATGCTGGCCAGCGCTTGGGGCAAGCTTTCCGGCGTCACCGGTCGCATGGCTTTCTGCACGAAAAAGCCTTGATCCAGCGTGTCCGTCGGCAACGTGCGGCGCGCGTAACGCAGCCGCGCTTGGTAAAACAGCGTGCCCGAGCCGCGCTTCTCGAACACCAAGGAAGCGCCGTTCAGGCCTGCCACCTTGGCGATGTCCACACGGCTTTGCTGACTGCTCAGGCTGCGCCCGTGCAGATCGGCGTCCAATACGGCGGTCTGGCCCAGCAGCGCCTTGACCTGAAAGTCGGGCACGACCTTCTCTTGAGCTTTGCGGTACGCATCCAGCGCCAAGAGCGCGTAGCTCGTTTCTTGTGTGGTGCGCCAAGTGCCGTTCTTGCGTTGAATCAGTAGACCGCGCGCCAGCTCGGCCGCCAACGGGTGATCGGGCTTCACGGTCAACAGGGCACGCAGTACGAGCGCCGCCGTGCGCGCCTGTGAGTCCATCAGCACCGCGTACTCATCGCCGGTGTTCTCGCCCACGAAGGCCGCGTCGTTCTCGATGCGCAGCGAGTTCTCGAGATCCGGCAGCAGGCCCTGAGCCAGCTTTTGCTGAGTTTTGCTGACGCCCAAAGCGTGCAGCAGCAGCGCCTTTGCAAACAAAGGCAGCTCTTTTCGGCGCTCGTACAGCTTCTGCTGATAGCCAATGTCTGGCGTGCCCATGTCCGCCAGCACGTCCAACACGAAGGCCACGGTGGGCAAGCGGTAGGTGTCCTCCGGCATGTCCGTCAGGTAGCGACGCAGGTAGTCGCGACCGCGGTCGAACACGGCCTTCGGCACCAGCGCGCCGTGTTGGCTGGCTTGACCCAGCACGAACAGCGCGTACGCGCCGACCCACGGGTAGCTCTCCGTGGAGGAAGGCCACAGCCCAAACCCGCCATCACTGCGTTGCCGCGAGATGATCTCGGCAATCGTGTGCGGCACCACTTTGTCCAAGTCCAACGGCAGCGGGATCTGAAAGTCTTTGGCTAGGTCGCGCAGCGGCACGAGCGGGATCAGCATGCTCGAGAGCTGCTCGGTGCAACCGTACGGGTACTGCACCAGTTGGTCCACGCCCGCGCCCAAGCCGACCAATGCAGTGGAGGAAACACTGATGTCCAACTGTCCAACGTCCGGGCGAATGGCGGACAGATCACCCAGCGCCTCGGCCACGGAATCTTGAGATTTGCCGTACAAAGCCACTGCTTCCAGGGTCGCGGGAGACACGATCTTGCGCTCGACCGCTACCGCGTCTTTCTCGCCTCCTGCGCTCACGTCGAAGCGCAAGTTGGCAGTGCCAGCGCTCTCGGCACGGAACGGAAAGCGTACTTCCAAGGATTGGTCGCGGGTCAGGCTCAGCGTGCGAGTGACATCACCCAATAGGGTGATGCCAGTGGCGTGCACCTGCACCGTGACTTGACCTGGGTCGAAATTCTTGGCCGACACCACGATGCCGGCTTGCATCGCGTCACCCGCGCGCAGGAAGCGCGGCAACTCTGGGCGCGCCATCAGGTGCTTGCTGGTGGTCACTGAGGTTGCGCCAAAGCCATAGTGATCGCCGTCGCTGACGGCCACGGCCATGATGCGATACGTGGTCAGGCTTTCCGGGAGCTTGAAGTGCACGTGCGCTTTGCCGTTCGTGTCCGTGAGCACGGCAGGGTTGAAATACGCGGTTTGCCGGAAATCACGGCGCGCCGGGCTCATGCCGCCGCCACCGCCGTCGCGGCCCTTTTCGTCGCCCAGAGCGCCGTCCAACGCTTCCAAACCAATGTGCGCCAAGCCCTCGCGGGATTCGAGCGTGGCCACGCCCAGCGGCCGTGGCGCAGTGAACACCGGGATCGGATCGGGCACCTTGTAACCGATCAGCGACAGCACGCCTTCGTCGACCGCGTACAACGTCACTTCGGTGGCCTGCGGCTTGCCGGCGCGGTCCTTCACGTCCACGTCCACGTTGATCTCGCCGCCGGGCGCAAAGTCCGTTTTGTCCGAGCGCACCGCGACGGCCAGCCGGCGCGCTTCGGGGTCGATGCGTAGCTCCGTGTAGCCAACGCGATACGGCGCGCCCAGCGCGGCCTTTTCCTTCACCGAGCTGGCGCGCACCAAGTGCACACCCACGAAGGCATTCGGCCGTAAATCCTCGCTGATCGGCACGTCAATCGTGGGCGTGGGGCCGTGCACGTGCATGCGTTGCGAGTGATAGATGCCCGCGCGCTCGATGGTCACCAGCGCCTCCGCATCCGGAAACGGAGATTTGATCAGCACGCGCGCCGTGTCACCGATTTGATACGACTGCTTGTTGCTCTTCAGCTCCACGCTCAGCTTGTCGCTATCGCTGAAGCCGGTACCCGCCTCACCAATGGCGTACATGCCAAGCGCAGACTCTGCCAGGTTGCCACGCGCGTCTTTGGCGACCGCGTGCAGCACATGATAGCCGGCCTCGGGCACGTCCAGCGAGCAGGGCGCGGGCGCGGCGCCGGTGGTGACGGTGCACGTGGACACCACGCGGTCCACCACCTTACTCACCAAGCGTGAGTCATTTCCCGCTTGCGCCTCGCGAGCGTACGTCCAGCGCCGCGAGATCAGCTCCACCTTGACCGATTTACCAGCCAGCTTCTCACCCTTGGGGGAGAAGGCGAGCACGCTGCTCACCAGCTTTCCGGGCGCCGTTGCAAAGTAATCTTCTGGCTCTTTCAAGCCCAAATAGAACTCCGCCGGGTGCACGATGGCGGACGTGCTGCCGGCGATGCTTTGGCGCGAGATGTCCGTCACGTCCGCCTCGGCCGTGAGCAGCTCCGGCCCGCGCTGACCGGGCAAGTCCAGCTTGTGCGAGAAGGCGACGCTACCGTGCGCATCCAGCTTGGCGTTTTGCGAAACCAATTCGCCTGAGTTGAGCGACGCTTCCTCGAGGTCGGCGTGAAACGCCGAAGCGCTCGTGGAAAAGCCGGCCGAGCCAGGCACCTCGAACCCGCTCGGGGCACGAGACACGGTGTAACGCACGCCGGCTGCCGCCATGGGCGCGCCGAACAAGTAGTCAGCGTGGCCGCTCCACTGCGCCGTATCGCCGCGCACGTAGCTCGGCTTACCGCTCTCTACGCCGACCTTGAACTCTGCAGGCCGATACTCCGAGACGTCGAATGACTCGTACACGACGTCATCCGAGCCATTGGCGCGCAGCTGCCAGGCGCCCAAGTGACCGCTTTCCGGGACCTTGAAGTGCGTGGCAAAGGTGCCGAATTTGCTTAATTTCAGCGTCTGCGTGGACACTTGCTCGGCGTCCGGCGAGTACAAATCCACCGTGATCTCGCGGCCCGCAGGCGTCGCGTTGCCGCTCGCCAGCTCAGTGCGCAAGATGCCCTTCACTTGCACGTCATCACCGGGCCGATAGATGCCACGCTCGGTGAACATCAAACCATACGTGTGCCGCTTGCCTGAACCGTCGAAGGGCACGGACAAGCGCCAGGGCGACAGGTAATCGCGCGTCTTTTCGAACGTCCAGTCTGCGCCGCTGCGCGCGACCAACAGCGCGTCAGCGTCGCCCTCCGGCAGGTCCAGGTTGGGTTTGTAGTCGGGCATCAAGGCAATGCCTTGCGCGTCCGTTTGGTAGTCTTGAGTTTGAGCAGCGAGGCCCAAGATGCTGACCTTGGCACCCGCTACCGGTTGCCCCGTGGAGATGCGCGTCACCCAAGCCAACGAGCCGTCCGGAGAGAGCTTGGCGGTGATCGCCAAGTCCGTCACCTTCAGGATTTTGAACGTGTCCAGCGAGCGATAATCCTTCGGGTGATGCTCGTACTCCACGCCAATGGCCAGTGCGCCGCGCGCGGCATTGCCCAGAATTCCCGCCAAACTGAGGTTTTCTTTGGTGATGTGATTGAGCCCGGCCTTGGGCAGCACGCTCTGTTCGCGCGCCTGCGGAAAGGCGTGAAACAACTTCCAGCGCTCGTCCGGGTTGTTCTCACGACTCAGCGCCAGCGCGTTCTCCGGCGTCAGCGCCGCGCTGCTGAGCGCGAAGTGTTTCACGTTCACTGAGCCAATCGGGATCGCCGAGCCCACGCGCGCGTCCAGCGTTTGGCCCTGCACGCCGATCTCGACGGCCGGGAAGTAATCATCGACGGCAAGCACCTGACCGTAAGCGCGGCCCAGTGTTTGGCCGTGCACGTCTCGCAGATCCGCGTTCACGTGCAGCGTGTACTTTTGCCCGGCTTGAAACGGCGCTGAGATGCTCAGGTACGTGACCGGCGTCGACTCGTCCGTCCAATTCTCGTAGCGAATGGCCACGGGCGGCGTGATCGACAGCGCGCGCTTCAAATCCTTGAGCAACACCGGGTTACTCATTTCGAGCGACCAAGAACCGCCCGGCATGCATTGTTCGTGCGGTGTTTCGCGATCGCAATTCACGCTGTCCACCGCGAGCGGCCCGTACGTCTCGACCGGGATCTCGATCGCCGACGCCAGCGGCAGCGGCCCTTCCAAGCCCGTCAGCGCTTCCGACACAGCGAGCTTGATCTGCGCGTGAATGGGCAGCGGGTGGCTGGGCCTCACCTCGAGCCGTTTCGGTTCAGCTGGGTCGGGGCGAACGCTGGCAAAGCCCAGCACCTCTGTTTTGCCCGCAACCACCGCGGTGAGCTTGCTCAGCGCGCGCAACTTCTCGGGATCAACACCCTGATTGAAGTGCAAAGTGAACGTCGCGTTCGGCTCCAAGCTGCGCGCGCCCGCACCCGGCGCGCTGTCGACCAAGCGCAAGCGCGGCGTCGAGAACTTGAACTGATACGGGCTACCCAAGGTGGCGCCATCCAGCGCGCGTAGCTCCGCCGGCGCCGTCACCGAAAACTCGGTAGCGCCCGGCAAATGCGGCGTTTCCGGCACGAAGTGCAGGGCGTGCGTGCCCACCCACAACCAACGCCCCGCGAGCGGCGGCGAGATGCTGAGCGTAGGCGTCGGCGCGCCCGCCAGCTCTAGCTTGCGAAGCGGCCGGCTAAACACCAAACTGAGCTCGCTCACCTCACTCGCTTCGCCCTGAGGCCCCGCGAACACGACGCGGAAAGCGCCTCCGCCGCCCTTGCCTCCGCCGCCTGACGCGCCGGGTGCCAGCGCACCGTTCGCCGACTTCACGGGAGTCTTCGCGCCCTCCATGCACGCCGCTCCGAAGAGAAACAGCCCCCCTACAATCAGGGACGAGAGCAGCAGTCGAGAACGCTTGGGCACTGAGGGAGCGGTCATGAGTTTCAGGGCCGAGTCAGCAACAGGCGTGCCGCGGCCGCAACGGCCGAATTTGGCTCGAAAGCGCGAACGCGCGTGGTCCGGTGGACGCGCGCGTCGCGGCTTTTCAACCACAGCGCTGTGTCTGCTGTTGGTGTGCGCTGGCGCCGCTCGCGCTCCCGCGCAACCCGCGGCGCGCTTCGCGGACGCTCCCGCGGGTTCCGCTTCGGCGGCATCCGTCAGTGCTCCGCCTGCGCTCGTACCACCTGCTTCGGCGCCGCCTGTGGCTACCTCTGAGCGCCCGCTGCCGGCCGCCCAGCCCGCGCCGACCGAAAGCTGGTCTCGGCGCTTGGCGCTAACGCACTTCACGCGCGCGGCGGAGCTAGAGCAACGCGGTGAGATCGCGCAAGCGCTGAGCGAATACACGGAAAGCGTCGCCATCGACTCCACCCTGGGCGAAGCGTACCTACGCTTGGGCTCGCTGCGAGAACGCATGGGCGACGCGCGCGAGGCGGAGCTGATTTATAGCGAAGCAGTGCGACTCGGTGACACGAGAGCACGCGCGCTGCTCCAGCGCTCGCATTTGTATCGCGCGGCCGGGCGCAGCGAGCTCGCCTTACGTGATCTGGAGGCCGCCGTTTCCCTCGAGGCAAACCGCCAAGCGCTGCAAGAGCTTGCCCAGCACTACGTGGAAGCGCACGCTTTTGGCGCAGCGCTGTTCACGTTTCGCCGCATCGTCGCCAGCGCGCAGGAAAGCGGTGACAGCGCGGCGCTCGAAACGGCGCGCCTGGAAGTGCGCGCGCTGCGCGTGCTGGCCGCCGAAACCGACCCGACCAGTGAACGCAGTCAACGACACGACTGGGTCGGCCGCGCCCTATTCGCCATCGCGCGCCGCTGATACGCGCAGTCGCGCTCCGCCTCGACCACGAATGTAAGGAACTTTAAAAAACTGGCACCGGTTCCATATTCACGGAACTGATCGCGTGGCGCGCGATTTACCCGCTAAAAATCGCTCGGTTCGCGCAGCAACCGGACACGGTAGCGAGTGCATTCGAATGGATTCTGAGTACGTTCTCGAACATGAACAGATTGACGGAGCGCGCGCTCCTGGCTGGCACGAAGGCGAGTTTGCTGCTGCTGATCGCGGCGGGCTGCTCCTCCAACTCCGATCCGGCAACGGGCTCGGCAGGCGCGGCGGCGCTGCCCGGCGCCGGCAGTAGCGCACTGGGCAATGCGGGCGCCTCTGGTGCTGGCGTGATCAGTGGCGGGGGCGCTTCCGGCGCTGGCGTAGTCAGCAGTGCTGGCGCCTCAGGCCTCGGCAGCAGCAGCGCTGGCGGCGGAGGCGTGCACAGCACTGCGGGCGCCTCAGGCATGTCGAGCGGCGGCGCGTCGACTGGCGGCGCTAGTGGCGCGGGGGATGCAACGGATTGCTCCGTCGACCCCAACCTGGTCAAAGCCACTGATTGCTGGGTCGGTTGCGATCCCGCGCTCAGCACCGATAACCCGATGGGGTTACAGGGCGCCTTCTATACCTTCGGCGACGACTTTTCCTGCACGCCCTCGAACCCGCCCTGCACGGCGCAAGGCGTGTGCCTGAGCGGCACCACCGCGGTCGACAAAACCTACACCAAGTGGGGCTGCGGCATGGGTTTGGAGCTAAATTCGAGCGGTGGAGAGGCGACCGTGAAGCAGCCCTACGCCGGCGCGGCGAGCTGCTTCAACTACACGCTCTCGGGCAGCAGCGGCGGCAACGAGGTGCGTATTGCGTTCACGCAAAGCGCAGACACCACCGGCAAGGTTTCTCCGTACGTGAGCGTGCCCGCGTTCACCAATGGTAAGAGCGGCACCGTGTGCCTCAAGGACGTGAGCTGCCAGGGTCAGATGAACTGCACCGTGGGCACGACCGCCTACGATTTGCAGGTCGAGGTCGTGGGCGGCAACAACGCGGGCGCGTACAACGTGTGCCTGACCAGCTTGGTACCGGTCAGCACGGGTACGTCCACGCTGTCGCAACTGTGCGGCGCGCAGGGGGCCACCAATGCGACCGCGGACGTCGGCAAGTACTTCGCGCAGAACAACGTGTTCCCAGGCGGCAACAACAGCGCTTGCATCACTCCTGCGCTCAAGAGCGGCGCCGCGGCGTTCACGGTGGATTCCGCGGTATTCGCGACCGGCGCCACGCTGAACGCCTACCCCTCCATCGTGGACGGCTGGCACTACGGCCGCATGTCCACGGACAGCGCGCTGCCCAAGCAAATCAGCGCGCTCGTGAGCGCCAATTCCAGCGTCAGCTACACCGGCACTGACGGCAAGTACGACGCCGCTTACGACATGTGGGTACTGCCGAACAAGCCAACCACCGCCACCAAAACGCCCTCGGGCGGCCTAGAAATCATGATGTGGTTGAACTCCGCAGGCGTCAGCCCAGCCGGCAACGACACCCACACCACGTTCATGGGCTGGGAAG
>FSWQ01003635.1_pt1 | contig 10520 bp, 6 predicted proteins | sample 1637691 | NCBI WGS metagenome assembly FSWQ01 (sample SAMEA3914814, study PRJEB12502) | metagenome | biome: forest; material: soil | place: USA | collected 2011-09-16 | depth 0.1 m | reverse complement strand
GAGGAACGCCTGCACACCCGCCTTCTTCAAGACGTCGGCTGCTCGATCGACGATGTAGCCCTTGGCGATTCCGCCGAGGCCAATCTTGTGATCCTTGGGAATGCGCACCGCTCGCGCTTTGGGATCGAGCTCGACGGTGCGGTAGTCGACCAACTTTCGGCGCTGCTCGATCTCGGCCTTGGAAGGCAGTTTGGGCTCGGCGTCCGCCGCGCTGCCGAACTTCCACAAATTGCTCATCGCCTGGAAAGTGATGTCGAAGGCGCCCTGGGATGCCTTGCCCTCATCCAAGGCACGCGCGATGACCGCGTACGTTTCGGGGCCGACCGGTACCCATTGCTCGGGATTGAGGTTGATTTTGCCGACCTCACTGTCGTCGCGCCACTCGCTGAGCACGGTCTCGAGGCGCTTCATCTCGGTGAGCGCTTCTTTCATGGCGGCCTTGATCTGCGCGCTATCGACGTGCTCGTTGCTGTAAGCGATGAAATGCACGTTGGTGCCCATTGCTACGTCTTGAAAGTCCACCTTCTGCGGTCCGTCCGGCATCGCACGCGCGCCGACGCTGATTGTGCTGCTGCCCGGTGGCTCTGACGTCCCAGCAAACGTCGCTGAAGTCGCAGACGTGGCTGAAGTCGCTGAGTGTGCGGCAGGCGTGAGCGAGCCCGCTGCGGCTGAGTGTTCGGCGCCTCCCGCGTGCGCTGCATCGCTCTGCTCGATGGCCTTTTCGGGGGCCGCGCGCGCGCAGCTCACGAGCAACGCGAGCAGACACGGGAGCGCCACGAATTCGACTTTTTGCGTGTTTATTGGGTATTTGCGCAAGGCGCGCGCAGGCCGGCTCATGTCTAGGCTATGCTCTCTAGCATGGCACTCGATCGTAAGGCATTGGACCTGTGCGTGGACGAGTTCAGCCAAGAGCTGTCTGCGCTGGCCAGGCGTATTCATGCTCACCCCGAGCTGTGTTTCGAAGAGCACCGGGCGGCAGGCTGGCTCGCTGAGTGCTTGGAGCGTGAGCTCGGAGCAACCATCGAACGCGGTGTCGGCGGCCTGCCCACTGCGTTCCGTGCGCGCGTAGGCACGGCCGGTCCGAAGATCGCCATCCTCGCCGAGTACGATGCCTTACCCGAGATTGGGCACGCCTGCGGTCACAATCTGATCGCGGGCAGCGCGGTCGGCGCCTTCTTGGCGCTCGCGCGGCAAGCGCCACACCTTGCGGGCTCGGTCGAGATCATCGGTACACCTGCGGAGGAGGGCGGCGGGGGCAAGATCAAGCTGATGCAGGCCGGCATCTTCGAGGGCGTGGATGCCGCGATGATGTTTCACCCCTTCGATCGCGATATTTTGGCGCACAGCGCGCTGTGCAGCATGCGCATCGCGATGACCTACGAGGGCGTGCCCGCGCACGCTGCGGCCGCGCCCTTCGCCGGCAAAAGCGCGCTCACGGCCTGCCTCGAGACGTTCCGGCTGATCGACTCGCAGCGCGTGCACTTCCGCGACGGCGTGCGCGTGCACGGCATCGTGACCAATGGCGGGCAAGCGGTGAACGTGATCGTCGAGCATGCGGCGTCCGAGTTCACTTTGCGCGCGCAGAATTCGGAGGAGCTCGAGCGCATCAAGCAGATCGTGATGCGTTGCGCGCGCGGCGCGGCCTTGGCTTGCGACGTCGCGGTCTCGTTCCAAGAGAAGATCGGCTACCGCGAGATGAAGAACAACCTGACCATGGCGCGCCGCTTCGGCGCTGCGCTCGAAGCGCTCGGCCGGAACGCGCGCGAAACCGACACGCGCGTCGGCGCCGGCTCGACCGACATGGGCGATCTGAGCCTCCATTTGCCGTCGATCCACCCGTACTTGGCGATTTGCGACGAAGGCGAATCTTTGTGCCACGAGCACCGCTTCGCGGAGTGTGCAGCGAGCGAGCGCGGCATGGCGACGATGCTCGTCGCTGCGAAGGCCATGGCGCGCACCACGCTCGACCTGCTCGAGGATCCGAAGCTTTTGGCCGAAGCGCGGCGTGAATTCGAAGCCGCGCGCTGAATTGCGGCGCGCGCGGCAAGCGGTGTAGGCTCGGGCCATGCGCTCCACTCGCTTCGCCCTGCTCTCGTGCTGCTCGTGTTGGCTCGCCGTCGCTTGTGGCGGAGCCACACCGCCGGCAGAGCCGCCCGCGGTCGAAACGGCGGCCGCTCCCGCGCCGCCCGTGGCGAAGGCCGAGCCCGTCGCGAAAGCCGAGCCAAAGCCCGAAGAGCCGGCGGATGAAGCAGACGCGCCCACAGCCGACGCCAAGGCCGAGGACCCCAACGCGACCCGCACCGTGACCTACGTGGTCGTGCCCGAAGGCCTAAAAATCAGCGTCGCGGGCGTCAAATTCACGGTCACCGCGGCTGCCGCGCAGGTCGCCTCCGGCTGGGGCGTGAAGGTGAACGTCGTGGCCAGCGCGGTCGACGGCAAGCCGCACTCGCTCTCCAGCCCCAAGGCGGGGCCGCTCGCGTTCGCGGGCTCGGTGTTGCGCAAGGGGCAATCGGAGCCCGAGCATTTCGGTGACGAGCGCGGCGGCGACGGCGAGCAGAGCATCTTCGGCGACGACGCGACGAAGTTCAATCGCACCTGGCCCGTGAAGGGCACGCGCGTGCTCGGCGCAGGTGACGCGCTCGACCTGCAGGTCGCGCTCTGGGGCCTGGGTACGGAAAAAGAAGCGCGGCGCCCGGTGAAGCAGTTCTGTCACGTGCGCATGCAGGTCGACAAGGGCAAGCCGCGCGCGATCGTCGAGCCACCCGCCACCGCCAGCGGCAGGTAGCGCTTACTTGCCGCCGAAGCGCGGCTTCCGCTTCTCGGCGAGCGCGAGCAGCGCTTCGTCGCGGTCCGCGCTCACCAGGCAGCGCTCGTACAGCTCGCGCTCGTAGTCGAGGCCCTGCTCGAGCGGCATCGAGCGCGCGGCACGCACGGCGAGCAGTGCGGCGCGCTGCGCGATCGGTGCGCCGTTCGTTATTGGCTCGAGCCAAGCCAGCGTGTTTTCCAGTAGATCTTCGGCCGCGGGCACGATGCGATTGAGCAGGCCCCAGCTCAGAGCTTCTTGCGCGCCGATGCGCCGACCCGTGAGCACCAGATCCAGCGCGCGCGCTTCGCCGAGCAGGCGCGCGATGCGTTGTGTACCGCCAGCGCCGGGGATGATGCCCAGGCTCGTCTCGGGCAAGCCGAGGCTCGCGCTCTCGACTGCAGAGCGCAGATCACAGGTCAGCGCGAGCTCGAGCCCGCCCCCCAGCGCGACGCCGTTGAGCGCCGCGACCGTGAGCAGCTCCGAGCTGGCGAGCCAGCCGAGCTCGCTGCGGTAAGCGCCGAGCATGTCGCGTACTTGCTCGCGGCTCATGCCCTGCCGCTCTTTCAGGTCCGCGCCGGCGCAGAAGGCCTTGTCGCCCGCGCCGGTGAGCACGCACAGGCGCACGCTGCCATCGGCGCTCAGCTCGCGCCCGACTTCGCCCAGGCGCTGCACGGTGGCAGAGGACAACGCATTCATTCGCTCCGGCCGATCGAGCGTGACGATCGCCGCGCTGCCACGACGCTCCACCCGGACCAGCTCGCTCATGCACGGCCCTTGCGCGGGCGCTTGGCGGGCCGCTTCGGCGCGGCCTTGGCAGGGCTCGGCTTGTGCGCTTTTGAAGCCGAAACAGGCTTTGCTTTGCCGACCTCCAGCTTCGACAAGCGCGCTTTGAGCTCCGAAACCTCGGTGCGCACGGTCTCCAGCTCGTCGTTCAAGCGTTTGCGTTCGGCGACCAGCTTGTGCTCGCCCATGTCGCGGAGGGCCTCGCGCAGGCGGCGTACCACGCGCCCGTCCAGCTCGCGCTCCTTGGCGCGATGCATCGCGCCGCGGCTCTTCACGTCACCGAGGGCCTGCAGCGCTGCCACGACGTCGATCTTGAGGTGCGGATCTTTGTCGTCCAGCAAGTCTTCCAGATGCTCGCGCACTTTGCGACCCTCCGAGATTTGCGCGAGCGCGGCGATGGCTGCGCGGCGGCCGCGGGTGGGCACGCCGTACTGGGTGCGCTTGAGCACTTCGGGCAGCGCGCGTTCGTCGCGCAGCGCACCCAGGCCGTCCATCGCGCCGGCGCGTGCCACCTCGGCCCACGACGGGCGATCCAGCAATTTCACGATCACGTCCAAGGCCTCTGGTTGGCGTGTGCGGCCGAGTGCGCGCGTCGACTCGGCCTCGACCAGGTAGCTCGGATCGCTCTTGGCGCGCTTCTCGAGCAGCTGCGCGGCCTCCGGCGTCTTGAAGTTACCCAGGGCCGAGGCGACCGCGCGGCGCACCTTCGGGTGCTCGGCGCCGACCTGCCCAGAGAGCCCAGAAAAGGCCTCGTCGGAGCGGATTTTGCCCAAAGCGCGGGCAGCTTCGGCGCGCACCATCCAGGCCTCGGTCTTCTTCGCGAGGCACGCGGAAAGAGCAGCGATCGTCGGCGGGTCGTCGCGGCGCGAGAGCGCATCGGCGGCGCGCGAACGCGAGATGGCGTGCGTCGCCTGCTCGAGCTGATTGCGCAGCATGTCGCTCGGAGCCTCGAAGCTCAGATCACCGAGCACGCGCAAGTCCGGGTCGAACGCGACGAAGCTCGGGCGCTCGGCCAACGCGATCACGAACGTGTCGTTCGCGGAGCTGACCGTCTTGGTGTGGCGCGCGATGGCGCCGCCGCGCGTGCCGACCTCGAGCTCCAGCTCGAAATGAAACTCGGCCGTGTCGCCGAGCTTCTGCGTTTGTTTGGTGTTCACCGAGAGCAAGCCGTCGTCCCAGCTGACCTTGACTTTGAGCTCGGGGTGACCGGGCCGATACACCCAAGAGTCGAAGAAGCGCTCCAGCGAGCGCCCCGAGACCTTCTCCAGAGCGCGTTGCAAGTCGTTGGTCTCCACCACACCGTAAGCGTGGCTGGACAAGTAGTCGCGCACGCCGGACCAGAAGGTTTCGTCGCCCAGCTCGCGGCGCAGCATGTGCAGCACGAGGCCGCCTTTTTCGTACAAATGTCGATCGAACAGGTCGATCGGCTCCACGTAGTCGCGGCACACGATGGGCCGCGAATAGCGCACGCTGGCCTCGTGCAGGTACGTATCGTTGTCGGAAGCGACGCCGTAGTCGTACTCGTCGCGGCCGATGCGGTCCTCGCGCTCGACGTGCTCCAGGAACGTCGCAAAGCCTTCGTTGAGCCAAGCGTGCGACCAATCCCGGCAGGTGACGAAGTCACCGAACCATTGATGGGCCAGCTCGTGCGCCACCAAATCGTTCGAGGTGACGTCGAGCGCCGCGCGCTCGTCCAAGAGCACGTGCTCGTACATCGTGGTGGCGGTGGTGTTCTCCATGCCGCCGAAGATGAAGTCGCTGACCACGATCTGCGAATAGCGCTGCCAGGGAAAGGGCACGCCGGTGAGCCGCGAGAACAGCTCGATCATGCGCGGCGTCTCGCCGAAGCTGCGCGCGGTGTCCTTCTTGCGGGCGGGCGGCACGTAGTAGCGCACGGGCACGCTTTGGCCCTTGCCGAGCACGGCGTCGCGGTCTTCGATGATCGTGAAATTGCCGGCCACGAGCGTGAGCAGGTAGCTCGGGTGCGGCTTGTCCAGCCGGAAATGGTACTCCCAGGGCTTCTTGCCAGCTGGCGTCTGCGAGGCGACGAGCTCGCCGTTGGAGAGCGCGACGAAGCCATTCGGCACGCGCACTTTGATCTCGCTCGTCATCTTGACGTGCGGCTTGTCGTGACACGGGATCCAATGGCGCGCGTCCTCGTCTTGGCATTGCGTCCAGACTTGGCGCGGGCGATCTTTGACCTTGGCGTCGGGCTCCAGGAAATACATGCCGCGGCGCGGGGTGACCGTGTAGCTGACTCGAACTTGGCCGGCCTCGACTTGCTCCAAGCCCTGCACCACCAGCGTGTCACCGTCGTAGCTGAAGGGCGCGGCGACGAAGCCAGCACCGCTGTCGACGCGCACGCTCTCCAGCGTGAAGCCGACCGCATCGAGCGAGAGCTCTCCGACGCCGGGCGCCACGCGCTCGAAGCTCAGTGTCGCCGTACCGGAAACCGACTTCTTCCCGAAATCGAGGTCCAGATCCAACGCCAAGTGCGGGATCGCGAAGGGCCGCGAGCGCTCGTACTTTCGTTCGGTGCCTGCCAAAGCGAAGGGAGAGCCGGCGCTCGAGCACGCGCAGCGAGAATGGAGCCGATGACCGAGTTTCGACATGCGATTGTCAACTCTGTAGGCTGCCCCCGGGCCTATCGCAAGGGGCTCACCCTGGGGCCGAAAGGCGAGCTAAGCTCGGAGCGTGCCGACCACGCTCACCGGAGAAGTGGAGCGCGTTACCTTCGAAAATGAGGCAACGAGCTTTCGGGTGATCCGACTCGGTTCGGTGGAAGGTGGGGGCGCGCGGCGCGGCGCATTGCCGGTAGTGGGCACCTTCCCCGCCGTCGGCCCGGGCACCCGCGTGCGCGTCACCGGCGAGTTCGTCCAAGACGCCAAGCACGGCGAGCAGTTCCGCGTCGAGACGCTGATGCCGATCGCGCCCAGCACCCTGGCCGGGCTGGAGAAGTATTTGGGCTCGGGCTTGATCCACGGCATCGGGCCGGGCTTCGCCAAGCGCATCGTGGCAACGTTCGGGCTGGAAAGCTTGTCGGTGCTCGACGAGCACCCCGAGCGCTTGTCGGAGGTGAGCGGGATCGGCGAGCGCCGGATCGACGAAATCAAGAAGACGTGGGCCTCGCAACGCGCCGTCAGCAACATCATGCTGCTGCTGCAGACCCACGGCGCCTCCCCGGCCCTCGCCGCGCGCATCTTCAAGCACTACGGTGACCAAGCCGCAGCCACGCTGCAACGCTCGCCGTACCGCCTGGCGCTCGACGTGCGCGGCGTCGGCTTCAAGACGGCAGACAACATCGCACGCTCGCTGGGCATCTCGGGTGACCACCCCGAGCGCGCGCAAGCCGGCGTGATGCACGAGCTGGGCGAGCTTGCCAGCCAAGGCCACGTCGTGATCCCGCGCGAGCTGATCGTGCAGCGCGCCGCGGCCATGCTCGCGATCGACGAAGGGCACGTGAGCGCCGCGGTCGACGTGCTGTGGGCTTCGAACCGCGTCGTGGTCGAGGCGGGCGGCGTGTATTTGGCTTGGTTGCACGCGGCCGAGGTCGCAGTCGCGGACGGCCTTTTGCGGCTCTTGGACAGCCCCGGCCACGAATTGGGCGGGCTCGACGCGGCCCTGGCCGCGTTCGAGCAAGCAGCGAAGATAGCGCTGGCGCCCGGCCAACGCGCGGCAGTCGAAGCGAGCGCGCGGCACAAGGTCGTGGTCATCACCGGTGGCCCGGGCGTCGGTAAGACCACGATCGTGCGCGCGATCTTGAACGTGCTGAGCCGCTCGCGGCTACGCGTCAAGCTCGCGGCGCCCACGGGCCGCGCAGCCAAGCGCCTGAGCGAGTCGACTGGCCTCGAGGCCACGACGCTGCACCGCCTGCTCGCGTTCGACCCGCGGCAGAACGGCTTTCAGATGGACGCGGACAATCCCCTCGAAGCCGACGTGCTGATCGTCGACGAAGCCTCGATGATCGACATCCAGCTCGGAGCTGCGCTGGTCGCGTCGTTGCCCACCGCCGCACGCTTGATCATCGTCGGTGACTCCGACCAATTGCCCTCGGTCGGCCCGGGCGCGCTGCTGCGCGATTTGATCGACAGCGGCGCGGTGCCCACGGTGCGCCTGAACGAGATATTTCGGCAAGCCGGCGAGAGCAGAATCGTGCTCAACGCGCACCGCATCTTGCACGGTGAGATGCCGGAGAGCGTGGACGCGGAGCTGCCGAACGCAGACTTTTTCGTGGTACCGCGGAAGACGCCCGAAGAGGCCGCAGAGCTGGTCCGGGAGCTCGTGGTCACGCGTATTCCTCGGCGTTTCGGCTTCGATCCGCGGCGCGACATCCAGGTGCTGACGCCCATGCACCGTGGCCCCGCTGGCACCGTGGCGTTGAACGAGCTGCTGCAAGCCGCGTTGAATCCGAGCGGTCCGGCGCTCGAATCGCGTGGCCAAAAGCTGCGCCTGGGCGACAAGATCATGCAGACCAAGAACGACTACGAGCGCGAAGCGTTCAACGGCGACATTGGCGTGGTCTCGAGCGTCGATTTGGAGAACCGCAAGCTGACCGTGCGCTTCGAGCAGCGCGAAGTGGAGTACGACGACCCGAGCCTTTCGCAGCTCACCCTCGCGTACGCGACCAGCATTCACAAGAGCCAGGGCAGCGAGTATCCGGCGGTCGTGATCCCGCTATTGACGGCGCACTTCGTGATGCTCTCGCGAAATTTACTGTACACCGCGGTGACGCGGGCCAAGAAATTGTGCGTGCTCGCCGCTGACCCACGCGCCATTCGCGCCGCCTTGGGCGAGACGCGGCGCGAGCAGCGCATGACTCGGCTGGCCGATCGGCTGAAGCGCCACTCGGTCCTCGACCATTTGTGAGATCTCACAAGACACCGTCTCGTTTTGCGTCGTTTCGGGAGCCCGGCGTGAACGGCAGGTTTCGGGGCTGTAACCTCAGGTTTCGATTGTCTGTTCGATCGTGTCGATGGGCCGCTTTCGCTCGCATTTGGCCGATTTGGCGCTAGAAAGGGAGGCGCTGCGGGTCGGTGGCACGGGCAGCATCCACAAGGGTTACAAGGCGATGGTCCACGGCGAGACGATTGGAGACGATCCGTTCGACGGCAAGCTGACATTGGTCAGCGGCGTCAACGTACGCGATCTGCCGATCGGTCCGATGGAAGCGTTCGTGCTCTCACGGATCGACGGCACCACCAATCGTGCCGACTTGGCGGTCGCCACTGGCCTCGGCGCGGAAGAGATCGAAGGCATCGTCAATCGCCTGATGTTGCTGGGCGCCATCGAGCCGGTGGAGCCTCGCTCGATGGTAGCGCCATCGCCGGCCAACGCGCGCTCGGGGTCGCACTCCATTCCCCTCGCCTCGCAGCATCAGGCAACGGCAGAGCTGACGCCCGAGCAGCGCGAGCAGCTCTTGGATTGGGACGCGCGGCGCGGCTCCATCGATCACTATGAGCTGCTCGGCGTGCCGCGCAACGCCGACGTGAAGTCGATTCGCGCCGCGTACTACGAGCTCGTGCGGGTGTTTCACCCGGATCGCTTCTACGGCAAGCAGCTCGGCAGCTTCGAAGCGCCGCTCGCGCACGTCTTCCCGAAGTTCACCGAAGCGTACGAGGTCCTACGCCGCCCGGAATCCCGCGCCGAATACGACCGCTACGTCGCCGCGCGGGATCGCACCTTGGAGTTCGATCGCTACATTCACGACTCGGCGCGCGAGCCCGTGCCGAGCTCCTTGCCCCCGGCTTCTGGCGAGCGCGCGACACGCTCGCCTTCCAGCTCGCAATCGCTGCGCGCTTCGTCGATGCCGCCCAGCGATCCGGAGGCGCGGCGCCGAGCTTTGGCGCGCAAGCTGGGGCATTCCTCGCAGCCGCCGCGCCCTTCGGCGCCGGCCATGCCAGCGATCAACCCCGCGCAGCACGCGGCGGACGAGCTGAAGCGCCGCTACGAGCAACGGGTGAGCCAAGCGCGCGACAGCCAGCGCGATCATTACGTGCAGCTCGCGCACGAAGCCGAGCAACGGAACGATCTGGTGGCCGCTGCCAATGCGCTGCGCGTCGCGTGCTCGCTTTCGCCGGACAACCTCGAGCTGAAGGGTGATCTGCAGGAGCTCGAGCGGCGCGCCGCTGCCGGGCTGTGGGAAGCGTACCTCGAGCGCGCCAAGTACGCCGCCGTGGAAGGCCGCCTGGCGGAGGCGGCCGAAGCCTACGAACGCGCGGCGATCGGCCACCCCAACGCGAGCCTGTACGAGCGCGCGGCCTACTACGTGCTCGAAGCCAACGGCGACCTGCGCCATGCCGCCAAGCTCGGCAAGCAAGCCGTAACGATGGCGCCGAACAGCGCCCGCAATCGCCTCACGCTCGCGCAGGTCTATGCCGCGGCCAATCTCCGCGAGAGCGCGCTCGCCGAGCTAGAACGCGCTCGGGCCCTCGAGCCCGACCAACCGATCATCAAAGAATGGATCGCCCGCGTAAAACGCGGAGCATCTTAGCGAGCGGGCGCTCGCCATCCACATAGCGCAGCGCTCGGCGCCCTTGGAGAGGCGCCGAGCGGATGGCTAACGAACGATCAGCCGCTCAGCGAGGGCGGCGGATGTACAGCTCGGGCTGGGGCGCGCTGGTGCGCGCGGGCGGGCGGTTGTCGCGCGGGGGTTGCGCGTTGCTGGAGCCGCTACCCGAGCCTTGGGGCCGCGTTTGGAACGGCCGCGCGGGGGCGCGGTCGTCGAAGCGGCGATTGGACGGACCGCGATCGCCGTCGAAGCGCGAGCCTGGCGCGGCGGGGCGCGGGCCGTTGTTCATGCGCAGGGGCGCGGCGGCAGCCGCTCCGCCGTTGTCTGGGCGCGGGCCGCGATTGTCGAAGCCGCCGCCTGCTTGCGGGCGCGGGCCGCGATTGTCGAAGCCGCCGCCGCCTGCCTGCGGGCGCGGGCCACGGT
>FSWQ01000690.1_pt1 | contig 10543 bp, 6 predicted proteins | sample 1637691 | NCBI WGS metagenome assembly FSWQ01 (sample SAMEA3914814, study PRJEB12502) | metagenome | biome: forest; material: soil | place: USA | collected 2011-09-16 | depth 0.1 m | reverse complement strand
TGCGCTCGTCGATGCTAAGACTCGGCCGGTGTTAGCACAGGCGGATAGCCCTCGCTGGCTGCGAATTGCGCGTTCGCCGTGGAGCTTTCTTCTCGCCGCCGCCGTGCCGGCAGCGCTTGCCATCCACGGGGTGTTGAGCGCGACCGGTGGCACGCCAGCAGTGCCCCTGGACGACAGTTACATCCACTTTCAGTTCGCGCGCTCCTTCGCCAACGGCCATCCGTTCGTGTATTCGCCCGGCTCCGCCCCGGTGGCGGGCGCGACCAGCCTGCTCTGGCCGCTGCTGCTCGCTCTACCCCAGTTGTTCGGCGTCAAAGGCAGCGCGCTGATCCCATGGGCTTGGGGGTTCGGGTTCGTTGCACTCGGGTTGCTCGGCTACGAGACAGCGCGAGCTGCTGAACGTGTGGCAAGCGAGCGCATCGCCTGGTTGGCGGGCGCGTTGGTGCTGGCGTTCAGCGCCAACACTTGGTTCGCCGCCAGCGGGATGGAGGTCGTGCCGCTCGGCTGGCTGCTGATGCGCTGCGCGCGACGGGCCGCAGAATGGCTTGAAGGGGATCGGCGCCGACCCTGGGAGCTACTTTTGTTGGCCGCGCTCACGCCCGCAATGCGCCCGGAAGGAGCACTCGGCGCGGCGTTGGTAGCGCTCGCACTCGGTTTCGGGGAACGCGGGCAAAAGCGGCTGCTCGCGCCGCTCGCGCTGAGCTTCATTGGGCTGCCGCCAGCCGTGTATCTGTTGTTCACCGGTCACGCCACGCAGACCACGACGCTCGTGAAGTGGCTGCCATTCAGCCCGTACCTGACGAGCGCAGCGTTGCTCGAACAGGTGCTGGCCAATGTGCGTCTGTTTTGGCTCACGCTGCTGGACGGGCAGCTGTGGAGCGCGGCCTACTTGCCGGAGCATTCGCGTTTCATCGCTTGGCTTTCGCTGCCCGCGTTGATCTTTGCTGGCCAAGCGCGGCACGCGAACCTGCGCGCCTGGTTGCTCGTGCTGCTCGGGCTCGGCATCTTGCTGCCCACCACGTACGACAGCTTCTTGTGGAATCGACTGCGCTACTTGTGGCCATTTGCGGCGCCCTGGTTGATCGGTGTGATCGCGCTTTGCGATCAACTCGGCGAGATAGCCGCATTGTGGCGACCGAAACTGGGCGCCGTGCGCTACGTGCTCGCGGCCGCCTTGGGTCTGGCTTTGTGCAGCAAATTCCCGTTCGCGATGGAAGATTTGGCGGACAGCTCGCACGCCATCTCCAGCCAACACGTCGAGCTCGGGGAATGGGCCAAGCAGTCGCTAGACCCGGAATTGCCCATCGGCGTGAACGACACCGGAGCGATCGCGTACTTCTCGGGGCACCGTGTGTTCGACATCGTGGGCCTGACGACAGCTGGCGAAGCGCGCTACTGGAGTGCGGGGCCCGGCTCACGCTTCGAGCACTATGAGCAGCTGCCGCGCGCGGCGTTGCCGGCATACTTCATCGTCTACCCGCAGTGGTTCGCAATCCCGCAGCTCTTGGGCGCGTGCTTGCAGGAGCGCACCGTGCACGCCACGATCTTGGGCGGCGAAACCATGCTGGCCTGCGCAGCCGACTACGCGCAGCTCGGTTCCGGAGAGCAACCCAGCTCCCCCGAATTTTGGAAACGCAGCCCGTTGGATGCGCTCGACGTCGCTGATCTGGAGAGCGAAGCCGCCCACGACTATGCGTTGCTGCCGGCAGCACAGGTGGACGACGTGGTGCTCAGCGACGGCATCATCGTCGATGGCGCGCGGCGCAATCGACAACGTGACTCATTCCGGCTGGAGCTCGCGCCCGGCGGGCGCTTCGTGGCGCGTTTGGGCGCAGACGCACCGGTCAGCGTCAGCCTGAGCGTCGGCGGGCGGCTGATCGAGCGTTGGACGGTCAGCAGACCGACCTTCGAGGAACACGCGCTCACCCTGCCCGGTGACCTGGTGCACGGCCCAGCCCGAGTCGAAATCAGCGCCGAGAGCGGAGCATTCAGCGCCGCGCATTACTGGGTGTACGACGCCGAGCCGGTCAAAACCCGGTAACTTTGCCGGCCGCGCCAGCACAGCTTTGCTATACCGCGGGCATGCGCAAACGCCTCCTCGGCAAAACGGGCCTTTCGGTGTCCGAGCTCTCGCTCGGCACATGGGGTCTGTCCGGTGATGGCTACGCCGCCGTGCCCGAAGCCGAACAAGATGCCGTGATCGAGCGCGCGCTCGCGCTCGGCGTCACGCTGTTCGAAACTGCAGACACGTACGCGAAGGGCGGCATGGAAGCGCGCCTCGGTGAGCGGCTGGCCAAGCACCCTGATGTGGTCATCGTGACCAAGCTGGGCACGGACCGCGAAGCGTCACCCGCGCGCAAGAATTTCGCGCCCGCCTTCATCCGTGAAAGCTTCGAGCGTTCGCGCGAACGTCTAAAGCGCGAGGTGGTGGATGTCGTGCTGCTGCACAATCCGTCCGAGCGCACTCTGGATCGCGGTGAAGCCACCGCGGTGCTTGAGGAGCTGAAGGCTGCAGGCTCCATTCGCGCCTGGGGCGTGAGCGTGGAAGGCACGGATCCGGCGCGCTCTGCGATGAACAAGGGCGCGCAAGTGCTGGAGCTGGCGTACAGCGCGTTTCACAGTCGCGCGCTGCGCCTGTTGGGCCCGGAAATTCGCGGACAAGAGGTGGGCGTGCTGGCCCGCTCCGTGCTCGCACATGGGCTTTTGTGCGGCCAATGGCCTACGGACAAAGAGTTCGCGAGCCAGGACCATCGCTCGGAGCGTTGGACCACGGACGACCTGAAGCGCCGCATTTCGCAGCTCAACGCCATCCGTCCGTGCGTGAACGGCAGCACGGTGACCAGCCTGCGCTCTGCCGCGCTGCGCTTCGTGCTGAGCAGTGATGTCGTGACCAGTGCCGTGCTCGGGCCGCGCAATGCATTGCAACTGGATCAACTCCTGCGCGATGCCGGCAAAGAGCCGCCGTACCTCACGGACGAAGCCATGGAAGCGCTCATGCACCGCCTCAGCAACGTGGGGATCTCCGCGTGAGCCAAAGCCTCGTTGAGACGCTGGACGGCGTTGCTCGCGAGGCGGCTGCGTTGATTCGCACCGTTTACGCCACGAACTTCGAGGTCGATTTCAAAGCCCCTCGTGATCCCGTCACGGAAGCGGATCGCCAGGCGAACGCGCTGATCTGCGAGCGCTTGGCCGCGCTGTTCCCCGGCGTGCCCATCGTCGCCGAAGAAAGCGAGCCGGAAGCGTTTGCCGGCTATCGCGACGCGGAACGCATTTTCTTCGTCGACCCGCTGGACGGCACCCGTGAATTCGTGGCTCGCAACGGCGAGTTCGTGGTCATGATCGGCCTAGTTGAAGGGGATCGCGCGATCGCCGGTGTGATCCATGCGCCGGAGCTCGGCGTATCGTGGCTGGGTGAGGTCGGCCAAGGCGCGGCGCGCGTGGACGCGCAAGGCGCGAAGAGCCCGATCCAAGTGACGTCGGTGCACGCGCTGTCCGAGGCGCGCATCGTCGGTTCTCGTTCGCATCGCAACCCGGCGCTCGAACGCGCGCTGGCCGGCTTGGGCGCGCGCGAGCTCGTGGCGTTGGGCAGCGCGGGCTTGAAAGCAGCGGAGGTCGCGCGCGGCGCCGCCGATGCTTACGTGGCCCCGCACTACGCCGGCAAGCGCTGGGACGCCTGTGCATCGGATGCTTTGATCACCGCGGCTGGTGGCAAGCTCACCAATTCGAACGGTGAGTTGTTCGACTATCGCGCGGCGCGACTCGACAATGACAGGGGGATCGTAGCGAGCAATGGGCGACTTCATGACGCGATTTTGGAACGCTTGGCGACCGCTCGTGCATCGGGCGCTCCACCCGCAAGCGCGCCCTGACTTAGCTGGCAAGCGCCCCACGGGTTGGCAGGCGGCAGCGCTGCTGTACCTGGTACTGCCGGTTGCGCTGTTCCTGAGTTTCTTCTCCAGTTACGTGCTGGCCGTGCTCGGCCTTGGGTTCATCGGATGGGCCGCTTGGCGCATCCTGCGCAACGGGCTCGAGCCGTCTTCGATCTCCCGGCCCGTCGCTGGCGCACTCTTGGCGCTCGCCTGCGTGCTGGCCGGAACATGCGGTATCTTGCCGCCGCTCTGGCAGAACGCGGACTACTCGAAGCACTACGGCGTTCTGAAGCTGCTGATTGAGAGTCATCGCTGGCCGGTAGTGTTCGACGCGGGGCAGGGACCGGAAACCCTTCGCTATTACCTCGGTTGGTACCTGGTGCCCGCCGGCTTGTGCAGGGCACTCGGCGAAGGTGCCCTGGACTACGTGCTCGCCGCTTGGACCGCGCTGGGGCTGTGGCTGACCTTCTTGCTGCTCGCCGAACACCTCAAGGTGAAGAACCGCTGGCTGGTCGTGCCCGCGGCCTTGCTATTCATGTTGTTCAGCGGCGCCGATCAGCTCGGCACCGCACTTACCGGGCACCTCACCGCGTATCCCGACCACTACGAGTGGTGGGCCAGCTTCTATCAATTCTCGTCCATGATGACGAGCCTGGTTTGGGCGCCGCAGCATGGGCTTGCCGCTTGGCTGGCCGTCGGGCTGTTGCTTGGCGCGGGCGCGGAATCCTGGGTCATCACTCACGCCGGCTTACTGTTCTTTGCGACCTTTTTTTGGTCGCCTTTGTGCGCGGTGGGCATCATCCCGTTCGTGCTTGCTGCCGGGCGAGCGAACCGGTTTCGGCAGTTACTCAGCATCAGCAATGTCGCGTCGGTGTTGACGTTGGCCGCTCCACTGTTCGGGTACCTGATGTCGAGCACCGCGGCCATTCCACACGAGTGGATCTTTCAGGTGCCCGGTTGGACTATCCCGAACCTGGTCGCCTTTTGGCTGCTTGAATTTGGCATCTTCGCATTGATCGTCACGACGATCGGCACCGAGCGCAAGCTGCAGTTCGCCGTCAGCATCGCAGTGCTGCTGCTCGTGCCGTTGTTCACACTCGGCTTCTCCAACGATTTCTCGATGCATGTGCCGGCGCCGGCGATCGCGGTGTTGGCGTTCATCGTGATCGAGCTCGTCGTGACCAGACCGTGGCGCCAGACGTTGCCGCTGGCTTTACCGTTCCTGCTCGGCTTGGGCACGCCCTACGCCGAGTGGTCACGCAGCTTCCGCTGGGCCAACCGCGATCGCATGGATTCTCCCGTGTATACCTTGAGGATGGATTTGAAGAATCCGTTCCGAGACCAGTACGTAGCCCCCTATCCAAACCTGTTCCTGCGTACCGTGAAGCGCGTCCGCGCCTTGCCGCCGTCCCCCATCCAGGCAGCTCCGCCAGCGCCAGAAGTCGCACCGCCCGCGAAAAGAACTCGGCGTCACAAGAAGAAGTAGCTCGTGAGGCGCGCTCGGCGAGCTTCGCGCTAAGCTTGCCTCAGTGAGTGCTTCGCTGCCAAAGCTCGCGCGCCCCGCCTCGCAGCTCGACACCGATGCTGACGTCGTCGTGATCGGTGCCGGCATCATGGGGCTGTCGATCGCGTATCACTTGGCGGCGGAGCACGGGGTGAAGCGCGTGGTCGTGTTGGACGCGGGCTACTTGTGTGGCGGCGCTAGCGGGCGGAACGGCGGTGGCGTGCGCGCGCAGTGGTCGAGCGAGACCAACATTCGGCTGATGCGCGAGAGCTTGGACTTGTTTCGGCACTTCGCCGAGAAGCACAAGATCAACACCTGGTTCCGCGCGGGCGGCTATTTGTTCCTGGCGCGGAGCGATGCGGCCGCGGCCGAGCTCGAGGCCAATGTGCAGCTGCAGAATCGCTGCGGCGTGCACAGTGAGCTGCTCGCCCCGCAGCAGATCCAGAGCATCGTGCCGCAGTTGTCTACGGAGGGCGTGCGGGCCGCGAGTTACAACGCGCGTGACGCGGTCGTCTTTCCGTGGCCGTTCGTGTGGGGTTACGCGGAGAGCGCGCGCGCACTCGGTGTGTCCGTGCAGCCGTTCACGCGCGTGACCGGTATCGAAACGCGCGGTCGCAGCATCACCGCGGTGGTCACGGAGCGCGGTCGCGTGCGGACCAATGTCGTCGTCAACGCGTGCGGCGCGCACAGCCCGGCGGTAGCCGCCATGCTCGGTATCTCGTTGCCGACGCACCCCCATCGCCACGAGATCTGCTCGACCGAACCGCTCAAACCCTGGCTCCAGCCGCTCGTCGCGGATCTGAGCGACGGCCTGTATTTCTCGCAATCGATCCGTGGCGAGATTGTGGGCGGCATTGGCAACGAGCGGGTGCCGAGCGGTCCGGACCAGCGCTCGTCCGCGCGCTTTCTGGCGCTCTACGCGCAGGCGCTCACGCGCGCCTGTCCGACGCTCGGCGCGGTGCGCGTGCTGCGACAATGGGCGGGCCTGTACGACATCTCGCCGGATTCGAATCCGATCCTCGGCCCTGTCGACACAATCGACGGATTTTTCCTACTCAGTGGTTTCATGGGCCACGGTTTCATGATGGCACCAATCGTCGGCCAGCGAGTCGCGGCATGCATCGCACGCGGCACGAGCAGCGAGCTCTTCGAGCGTTGGTCGCTGAAGCGTTTCGCGACCGGTCGGCTGCTCAAGGAAGGCATGATCATTGGTTAGCCGGAGCCGCGCTCCTCGCGATGCCGCTGACGCGACGCAGCATGCGGGGCCTTCGTTGACAGGCCCGATGCGGTCCGAGTAGCGTCCGCACACGTCGGGAACCAGGTAATTTTGGCTGTTTGAGCCTCCTGGCTCGCTCTGATCCGGACCCCACTTCTGCCTCGGGAGGCATCTCCATGCTGCGCTCTTCGCGTACGATCGCGTCGCTCATCCGCTCGCTAGTTCTCGGAACGGCCACCACGACCACGCTCGTCCTGGTCGCGGCCTCGGTCGTCGGCTGCAAAGACGAGAGTCAGCCCGACTACTGGGTGGAGAAGCTGGACGATCCGGCTTGGCGCGCGCGCGCGGTCAAACAGCTGGAGCAGTTCTTCGAGGACTCCGTGACCAAGAACGGCGATCTGAAGTCCGAGGGCGTACAAACGCTGATCGGCAAGACCGTCGATCCACTGACGAAGACGTACGTGGACGGCTACGACTCGCTCGACGACAAGACGCGCGTCGCGCTGATTCAGTTGCTCGAATCCTACAAGGACAAGCGCATCGAACCAGCCGTCAAGAAAGCCTTCGATGAGTTCGCCAAGCACCCGGCGACCGCAAAAGACGCGCAAGACATCAAGTGGGCAGCGCTCGCGGTCTCTGATCTGAAGCTGACCGGCGTTTCGGACTCGCTCTTGGCGGCCTTCGTGAAGCTGCGCGCCAGCTCACAATTGGGCGGCGTCGCCTACCGTGACGTGAACGACGCCATGCGCGCCGCTCCCTCGAAAGCCTGGGTTGGCCCGCTCGTGAAGATGCTCGACGCCGAAATGGTGGCGCCGAAAACCTCCAAGGACAAAGACCTGATCGACCCGTTCCGCGATCAGCAGTTCTGGCAAACGGCTTCCGCGGAAGTGCTCGGGCGCATTGGCGACCCGGCCGCCGTGCAACCGCTGCTCAAGATCTTGCTCGACCCGGCCAAGGGCGACGTGCAATCCACGGCGCTGCTCGCCTTGGTGAAGATCGGCAAGCCCGCCGCGGATGCCACCATCAAGCTCTTGAAGGGCCAGGACAACGACCTCATCACCTTCGGCGCGCGCCGCATCAAGGAAGTGACGGGCTCGGACGCCAAGGGCAAGCCGTACGTCGCGACTGCCGCGTTGGTGCTGGGCACCATCGGCCGTCCCGACACCATTCAGCCGATGATCGAGGCGCTCAACGCAGAGACCGACGACGGCAACAAAGCCGTCATCGCGCGCGAGCTGGCGAAGATCCCCGCCACGGATGAGTCCAAGCAAGCCTTCAAGAAGGCCTACGAATCACTGCCGATCGACGCGGAGATCCCGCCCGCCGGAAGCGCGCTCGAAACGCTGACCGAATCAGCGGGCCAATTCTTCGACTCGTCCATGGTCGAGTGGCTGCTGCAACGCGCCGCCAAAGCCAAAGGCAGCGACGAAGACAAGAAGTCACTGCAACTCGCGATCACCGTCACCGCGCTCAAGCTGGCCAAACCGGACCAGATGGCGCAGGTGAAAGTGGCCGTCGACAAGTACGGCACGCAGCTCGAGAAAACGAGCTTCACGCTGGTCGACAACCTGGTCAAAGCCTGCGGCGACCGCGTGCCCTGCTACGTGACCGCGCTGGAGAAGCCGGAGAACCAAGAACAAGCCAGTCAGTTCGCGGGCATCAAAGCCGGCTACATGATCGGCATCCTGGGCAACGAGCAAAACCGCGACGAGATCGTGAGCGGCATCGGCTCGATCACCAACGCCGCGCTGCGCTTCGTCTCGGCGGAGGTCATCGACCACTTGTCGCCCAAGGGCTCCAAGGACGCGGCCGCCAAGCTGACCGCGGTGATCGAGAAGAACGCAAAATCCCCCGACCGCGAGAAGTCGGCGGGGGATTCGCCGCTCAAGCAGGTCGTGTACCGCTTGGAAGCGCGCGCGAACTGAGCGCGGCCGCTAGCGTTCACTGAGTAAAACCATGTCGAGCCTCCGCCTCGAGGTCGCTTCCGGTGCCAACACCGGCCGCGTTTTCGAGACGGAGCTCGATATCGTCCGCATCGGTCGCGGCCCGAACAATGACGTAGTGCTGGACGACAGCTTGGTGTCCAGCGAGCACGCACGGGTCGTCAGCAGCGCCTTTGGCTTCCTGCTCGAAGACTTGGGCAGCACGAACGGCACCTGGCTGTACCGCGGTAGCGAGCAACACGCCCTCGGCGAAGGGCAACGTGCAATCGCGCTCTTGCCCGGCGACCGCGTGCTGCTCGGCGGCGTCGACCACGAGGGCACGGAGCTGCGCGTCGATTTCGCACCCGAGACCGACACGCTGCAAGTCGCGCTGGTGCGACCGCTCAGTGAGCTCGCTTCGGCGCGGAGTGCGCTGTCGGCCTCGGATGACCGACTGAGCTTGCTCGTGCAAGCGCTGCGTGACTTGGTGAGTCACGAGGGCGTGAGTGACGTGGTGACGGGCATTGCGGACGCCGCGCTGCGCCTCGTACCGCGAGCCACACACGCCACGGTAGTGCTGCGCCAAGCCGAAGACAGCGGGCGTGACGGCAAAGCAGTGGGCTTCGTACCCGTGGTCACGCGTGAACGCGGGCCGGCTGGGCCGCGCACTCCAACGGGCGCGGTGCGAGTCACGCGCAGCGTCGTGCGCAAAGTGATTTCCGAGCGCGCGGCGGTGTTGGCGGCAGACGCGCCGAGCGAAACGTTCAGCTCCGAATCCCTGCTCGGCGCCAGCATCCGCAGCACGATTGGCGTGCCGTTGTGGAAAGAGGAAGAGATTTTGGGGGTGCTCCAGCTCGACAATCGCGACGCACCGGCGATGTTCGAGACGCGTGACGTGGACGCGCTGGGCGCCCTAGCGGTCAGCGCGTCGTTGGCCATCGCCAATGCTGAGTTGATTCAACACTTGAGCTTGGCCCGCGCCGAGCTCAAGAAAGAGAATCAGTACCTGCGCGGACGCGAACGCGCGCGCACGGGCGAAGTGCAAATCATCGGCGAAAGCAAAGCGATGAGCGAGCTCTTGCGCCAGCTCGACAAAGTCGTCGATACGCGCGTCAGCGTGCTGATCGAGGGCGAAACAGGCACGGGCAAGGAGCTGATCGCCTCCAGCGTGCACTACCGCTCCAAGCGCCGGGACAAGCTGTTCGTGGCCCAGAACTGCGCGGCTTTCCCGGAGAATTTACTGGAGAGCGAGCTGTTCGGGCACAAGCGCGGCGCGTTCACCGGCGCGACGGACGAGAAGAAGGGCCTGTTCGAGATCGCTGACGGCGGCACGCTGTTCTTGGATGAGCTGGGTGAGATGCCGCTCGCGTTGCAGGGCAAGCTGCTACGCGCCTTACAAGAGGGCGAGATCCGCCCGGTCGGCGCGACGCAAAGCAAGCAGGTCAACGTGCGCATCGTGGCCGCGACGAACCGCAACCTGGAAGCCGAAGTCAAAGCGGGGCGCTTCCGTGAAGACCTGTATTATCGGCTGAAGGTATTCCCGATCCGTGTGCCCCCGCTGCGCGAGCGCCGCGGCGACATCGCCCCGCTGGCGGCCTTCTTCCTGACCCGCTACACGCGCGAGATGGGCAAGCCCGTGCGCGGTTTTGCCCAAGAAACCCTGGAAATCCTGAGCGCTTATGATTTCCCGGGCAACGTGCGGGAGCTCGAAAACGAGGTGCAACGCCTCGTCATTCAAGCAGACGACGACAGCTACCTGACGCCCGAGCTACTCAGCCCCCGCGTGCGACAGATCGAAAGCGTGTTGGTCAACGCCGGCGCCGCCAAGGGCTCGCTCAAGGAAATGGTCGACCAAGTCGAGCGTCACATCCTGATCGAAGCCCTGCGCGATCACGGAAACAACAAGACCGCTGCCGCGAAGACCCTGGGCATTACCCGCGAAGGTCTGCACAAGAAGTTGAAACAGCTCGGCGTGGGCTAACACCCGAACCGGGCACGGGCCAAAACGCCAAGCGCGCGAAATCGCGCAACT
>FSWQ01003839.1_pt1 | contig 10561 bp, 2 predicted proteins | sample 1637691 | NCBI WGS metagenome assembly FSWQ01 (sample SAMEA3914814, study PRJEB12502) | metagenome | biome: forest; material: soil | place: USA | collected 2011-09-16 | depth 0.1 m | reverse complement strand
CCGACAGCCTCGTCGACTAACACTTGCTTGACCGTTCCCACGCTCTTCCCGCCGCTCGCGATCAAACGCTCAGTCATGCCTTGCGCGGCGCCAGCCGTTGCACCGTATGCCATGACCGCAGCGACCCCGGCCGCCGGGTTGGCGGCGATGATCGCACCTGACACCGCCCCTCCGGCGGCCGCAGCTCCAACCCGCCCCCAGTCTTCGACCTTGCCGGTCGCCATATACTGGCGAGCCGCCTCCATCCCTCCACCGATCACAGCCCCAATCGCCGCCCCTACAATGATGTGCCAAAAGTTTCCGTCGTTATCGACTGAAATCACCGGATTGAGGTTCGAATACGCATACGGATTCCCCGTCGCGAACTGCTCACTGACGGTCTTCTCCGGCCCATTGATTAGAACCGGATCGCCAATCGTCCACACTCCAAGGTCCGGCGCGTAAAACCGCGCGCCCATGAGATCGAGCCCCACGCCGCGGTCGCGCGGCGCGTTCGCGTACTGCCGCGTCTCTTTCGCGCCCTCGTAGCGCGCAACCCCGTATGGATACGCCGCAACTCGCGCGGCCGCCGCGCCCACGCCGTCGGTTTCGGCGAGCAACGATCCGAGTTGGTCGTTGATGAGCAGCGCGTCGGCGCTTGTCAACGTCTTGACCGTGCCCTCTTCGACCGGCGAGTTTCTAGACGCGCCCACGTCGCTTCCGCATCCGACGAGCATCGCTAAGAACAAGGGCGGAGCTGCGAGAGCAAGCGCTCGTCCAAGGCGCTGTCTCTGCGTCCACGCGAGCGACGCGACCAACGCCAACGTCAGCGCGAGTTGCCCCAATTGGGCGAGCAACCGCAGCCAAAGTGGAGGTTCTCCATCACCACCGCCCGGAGCGGCCGACGCCTGAGCACTGCCGTTGCTGTCCGACAAGCGTGCGATGCGCCGCTCGGTGTGCACGATGTAGCGCACGAGTTTGCCATTGCGCACTTCACTCCACGGGCTGATGAAATGGACAGTATTTGTAGTCCCGTCAGCGTCCTTCTCGACGCGGACTCGCCGAATCCCATCGGCGTCGAAGCGGCTTTGTACCGAAGCACCGTTCGCAGCGGTCACGTCCGTGAGCTGATCGGCGCTGTTCCACGTGTACGTGCGGTCGCCATCGGAGAGCATGCGCCCGAGCGCGTCGTATTTGATGGCGCGCCCCTCGAGCGCCGTCATGGCGTGCGGACCGGCGTGCGTTCCGTACTCGATCGTTTTGGCGTTTTGCGACTCGACCGTGCTAGTGCGGCTGGTTAGGTTGCCGCTCACTGAGTACGCCCACGAGGTTTTGCCCCACGTGCCGCGGGCGGAGCGCACACGATACAGGTTGTCGTAAGTGTACGACTCTGAGCGGTCTTCAGCGGGCGAGACTCCGGCGCGGAGGTCCGCAAGCGAACCGATGTTCCCCGCGGAGTCGAAGGCCCACTTGAGGTGTTCGATGGTCGTACTGTCGGCTGCGTTTGCCCTGAGTTCGGTGAGGCGGCGGTCGTCGTCGTAGCCGTATTCTTGAGTGACTCCGGTGCTGAACTTCATCCGGCTTTGGAGGCCGTCGCCGTCGAAGTCGAGCCGCACGGCGTTGTCGCCGTAGGCGGAGAGTTGGCCGCGAGGGTTGCGATGAATCACGATCGAGGAACCGTCGGGATAGATATGCAGTGACTCGCGGTCGAGGTTGTCGAAGCGGCTGCCGCTCGTGTAGTTCTCGTCGTCGATGGTGACGGTGGTGGCGGTGATGCGCCCGCGCGCGTCGTACACGTGCGTGGTCGAGCCGGTGGGTTCGTCGGTGGTAGCGAGTTTGCCACGGTAGAGTGCGTTGCTCGGATCGGAGGGCAGCGCGTCCCAGTGGCGCACGACTTCGGGCTTGCCGTCGCCGTCCCAATCTTCGGTCAGCGAGCGGCCGGCGAGGTCGAAGGTGTATTTGAGCGTGTTGCCGGCGGGGTTGTCGCGCTCGATCAGGTTGCCGGTGTCATCGTAAACGAGGGCGCGTTTGCCGAGGTCGGGGTCGTCAATCAGGGTGCGCTGGCCCGCGCCGTCGTATTGGTACCGCGCGACGTTGCCTTCAGGATCGGTGCGCGAGAGCAGGTGTCCCGCGGCGTCGTACGTCGAGCTCGAAGACACGGGTTTGCCGTCGAGGTATTGCGTGGCTCTCACCATGCGCCCGAGGCCGTCGGTTTCGCGCTCCGTGGGCAGGTGTTCGTAGGGGCTTGCGGCGTCGGTTTGTCCGCCGTCCCAGCTCAACGTGAGCAGCGGTTGATATTGCGTTCGGCTCTCGATGCCAGCTTGAGTCAGCGTCTTGACAAGGCGGCCACTCGCGTCACGCCACGAAGACGTCCCGGGTGCATCCGTTGCGATGGGTGGTGATGCGACGTCGTCGATGGTGACGAAGCGCGGTCGGAGCGCACGGCGCGTCTGGCCGCGGGCGTCGAGCAAGCCCACGCCGGCCAGAACCCAGCGTTCGTTCTCGTCTCGGGTGAGTGACGCGCGCTTGCGACCAAGCCCATCGAAGACGGCCTCGGTTCGTTCCACTTGCTCAGGGCCGCTTGAGACACGAGATTCGGTGATCACGCGCGATAGCGGCGCGTCGGGTTGATAGCTATAAGTGATGCTCGGTTGGTCGTCGGTATCGCCGGGTTTGACGATGCCCGTGAGGCGACCGAGCGCGTCGTATCGAAAGCGGATGGCTTGGCCGTTGTATTCGACCACCGAAGTGAGGTTGCCGAAGCGCGGGTCGACTTCGGCCGTTTCGATCAGCGAGATATCCGTCTCGAGTTTGACACGCTCGCTCTTGAGCGTGGTGTGGTCGTCCGGGTTCCACTCGAAGAAGCGGCCGCCGCCACGCGCGTCGCGGGTTTCGAGCGGTTGGCCATCGGCGTTGAACTGGGTTGCGGTGTCGGGTCGAAATTTATCCGCGGCCGGCCCGATCCACTCCTCCTGACGCGTGAGATCGCCGCGCACAATTTTGCCCAACCCCAAACCCTCGAACGCCGGCCCGTCGTAGTAGTTGCGACGCATGCTGACGCGGTTACCGGCCGCGTCTTGCAGCTCTTCGCTCGCGGGGTAGCCCAAGATCCAATCCGACTCGTCGTTGGCGAAGGTCCGCAGGGTGATCGCTTCGTCATTGCCGACCAAGTAGTCGTCGCCTGAGATTTCCCCCCAATGTCGCTCTTCGAGCACGTTGCCGAACGTGTCTTGGACCGACTCGGAGAAGGTGGTTCGCGCTTGGCTTGGGTCGTTGCCTTCGATGTGTTCGACGAGCTCAGCCGATTTGTACGCGTATTCGATGGCTCGGCCGTCTTTTGCGGTGGCGACGGTCAGCGGGGCGTAGGTGTTCGTCGAGCGAGTGAAGATGTTGCCCTGCTCGTCCCTTTGCTCACCGGTCAGCACCGAGCCTCGCAAAGAGCGCGCGATGAGACCCGTGTCGAAGGTGTCTTCGCTCACCAAGGTTTGCGTGAAGGCATCGCCGTGCTCGGTCTGGATGCCGCCGCCGAAGCCGGCAAACGTCCGGTCCCGTGGATCCCAGGTGCCGTCTAGATAGGCGTATTCAGTCACCAGCAGCGGGTCGCCGAGCGACGAATCCACGCTGACCTTCTGCACGACTGGCATCGCTACGTTCATCCGCGTGAGCCACGGCTTGCCGGCGTCGCGCGCGGCAGCGGCGCTTTGAGCTGCGGGCGCGTACGTGATGGTCGTCACCTTGCCGAGGCCGTTGTCGATCGATTGCAGCAGACCGCCGCGGCCGTCGGGAAAGAGCTCCAGATAACGCCAGGATTTGTCCGCGTCACCGGAGACGTCGACCCACACCACATCGACGGTGCCGGACGCATTCATGTCGGCGAATTGGACGGTCGTCGTCGCGAGCTTCTCGGGCGTATTCTTGATGACGGCGGGCTTGTCGAATTCACCCGCGCTAGTGGCTAGCGCGTAGTCCACCTCATGCACGCCCACGTGCACGAGGTCGACCCAACCGTCCCCGTTGAGATCGACGAGCTGCCATGGGTCGCTCATGTCGAAGGTGGGCACACCATCCGCCTGCATTGGCGGCTCGAACACGCCCCTGCCGCGACCGAGCCAATACGTCAGCGATTCCGAACGCAGGTAGCAAAAGTCGAACACGCGGTCGCCATTCACGTCGCACAGCTGCGTTTTACCGTCGGAGAACAGGAGCGGTTGCTTCGCGTCGACCTTACCCACGTGTGTTGGCACGGCCCAATCTTGACCGCCCAAATTGAAGGCAATGGCGAGTCCCGTCGAGCTCGTGATGGCGACGTCCGTGCGCCGATCGCCGTCGAGATCGGCGAGACGCACCTCCGGATCTTCGAACGTGAAGTTCGGCACCGTGGCGATGGCCATGGCAGAGCCAAAGTGCGTCGCGTCTTTGCCGGGGAGAAAGCGAAAATCATTTGCGCCGCTCTTGGTGAGCAGATCGAGCGCACCGTCACCGTCGACGTCCGCCAATTGTACGCCGATATCGGACAGCGCGAGCGTTGGGCTATCCGCGGCCGCCCAATCTTGCGCCGCTTGCCAACTCGCGCCGTCTTGATTGAGGTAACTGCGATACTGCCCCGCGCGCGTGATGAGCAGATCGGGCAGGCCGTCCCCGTCCAGGTCAGCGAGGCTTACGTTTTTGTCGCTAGGTGTGCGGCCCGGCGGCGCCTTCATGGTCACGATTTGACCGTCGGTCGCGAAGCTGGATTTGGTGTAGCCAAGGGTCAGAGTCGGCATGGCGGTCACGCCGTCCGTACCCACGGCGTCGACCGAGCCGAGCACCGAGTGCGTGCCCTTTGGGTAGCAGAGCGTGTAGCGCCGCACGAGCGCTCCACCGAGCGTGACATCCACGCTCTTCAAGCGACGCGTGATCGCCTGGCGAATGCCGGACGAAAAGAGAACGTGTTGATCTGGCCGCGCCTCGTACTTGAAGACAATCTGCTGTCGGGTGGCGTCGCCGAAGTCGTTCCAGGTGACGGATGTGAGTAGCGCGTGTCCTTCGCTGGTGTCCCATTCGTAGCTGATCGCATGACCGTGCAGGTCCATCTGTTCGCGCAGCAAATACGTAGCGACGTGTCCAGCCTCATCCTCCGTGAAGCCTTTGCCGCCGAAGCGGTAGGTCACGCCTGACTTGGCGCGCGCCTCCCATTCGCTCCCGTCGGCGCTGCGTTCGGCGCGGAAGAAGCCGCCGCTCTCGTATTGAGCTCGATAGAAGCCATCGGGCATTGCGAGCAAATCACTTGGGATCCCAGCGCCGTTGAGCTCGAACGTGTCCGTGTCATCGAAACGCGGCAGGCCTTCTTCGACCCGGCGCCGGACGCTGAGTAGACCGCCGAGCCGCCAACCGAGACCGAGCTCGCTCACTCCCCCGCCACCGTCGTACTCCAAGCTGAGGTGTGGCGCGAAACCGCCGGCCGCGGGCGGCACGGCGATGTCCACTCCGTACGACGCGGTGCCGGAAGCGAGCGATGCGGCGAAGTTCTTGCCGAGGCCTTCGATCGAGGCGGGTCCCAAAGGCAAGCTCAGCTTCGTTGAGTCAGTGCCACTGGCGTCAGCGGCGGCCGTCGCGATGAGCACACTGAGAGCGCAAACGCTGGCGGCAAGGAACCGCGCAATATCGGATCGGGACATCGTTTTCTCACTCGCGAAAAAGGTTAGAGGCGCGGCTCAGTCGGCCAGTGCATCCGGCACGGTTCGGCCATAACGTTCGGCGGTGCTGCGGAACTCTCTATAAAAGTCCGCGAGCACAGCGCGGTTCTCGATCAAGATGTCCGAGCTGACGCCGCATTGCTCGAGCTGCGCAGATTGCTTGGCCTCGCCAATGGCGTGCAGCACTGCGGGCGACATCAGCCACTGCACCGCCGTGCTACCCGCGATGCGCCGCGGCCCAGGAACGATTGCGTGTGCTCGCCCGTCGACGACGAGATTGACTTCCGTGCAGGGTCGCGCCTGAGCCGACGTATTCCCGTTCAGCAACGTGACCAATACCGAGTTCGACTCTTGGATGGGCCGACCGATGATGCGCAGCTGCCGGCCATCGCTGAGCCAGATCTCGCTGCGAATGCTGCCGTCAGGCTCGGCCGATTCGTTTGGCGGCGGAGTCGTCTCGGGCGTCTTCTCGGCTTTCGGAGCCGCATTCGGCGTCGCTAGAGTCGGCGCGACCGGTGTCGCCGGCTCTGTCGCGATCCAACCAGAGAACGAGAGGCCCAATGCGAACGCGAACCCGCTGCGATCGACCTTCGAACCGTTGCTGTCGCCGCTACCGGAGAGCGCCAACAACGCGATATCGGGATCAATCGAAAAGCCCGGCGCCGCGAAGATACGTAGGCCGGCGAGCCCGCCAATCGCGAAGTCGGTCGTCGAACTCTTCGCGTCGGGCCCGGCTGACGCGGAAGTCCCGCGTAGACCGAGCGTCGCACCTGCGTACGGCGAAACGCTTTCTCCCGGTGCGAACCAATACTCGAGTCGGGGCATCACTGCGTACGCGCCGCGCGTCACGGGCGGAGTTTCGTCGCGACCATCGGTGGAGCGCGCGTAGCTGCCGTTCACACTCAAGCCCACCAGCCACGATTCGGAGGGACGGAAGCCCACTCCTAGCGTGAACCCGGCATCCACTGGTCCAAGCTCGGTGTTCGTCGCCGTGGCGCTATTCCCGTCGATCGAGGTCTTGCTTCGCTCGTAAGAGACCGCATTGGCCCCAAAGCTCAATTGCAGCGGGTGGGCGACTTCTTGAGCGTGAGCGCTCTGACCGATTAGAGCGATAGAGAGAACAAACCCAACCTGTACGGCGCGCTGACACCGTTTCGAAATTGCTTTCATGGCTATCCTCCGTCGCTAGCGGATACTGGCTAGGCACGACAGATCCACCGAGAGCGGCGAATCCTTCTGCGGCACCGCGTCGTGTTTGATCTGCAAGGTGATGTCGTCGAGATGATTGAGATCGAGATCCGCGTTGGAAGGCGCGCTGCTCGAGCCCGGAACGACGATGTGCCAGGTCGCGCGTGCCACGGATTGTCCGTATAGCGAGGCATTTTCCGGCGCAGTTCCGAACGTGTTCACACCCGCCTGAATGACGGCAATCGAATCCGAGTCGCCAGACTGGTTGCCATACGACCAAGTTCGCAGGTCATCGCTCGCGCAATCGCGGAGCACAGCCGCGCCAGCCAGCGACAGATTGACCTGGGCTTCGTTGTCACCGAGATAATCGCCCACGAGCTGCGCTTGCACGGCCGTGATGCGATCCGCGCACACGTCGGTCGACCACAGCTGATTGCCGGGTTGCAGGTTGGTTGCGAAGGTCAGACCAACGCCGCCCTTGCCGTCCAAATTCTGGTTTTGGAGCAGCACCTGCCGGAATTGCTCACCCTCGCTCAGGATTTGGGCGGTGACCTCATCCTTCCTCGGACCCGTGATGCCGAGCATCGCCCGCACTGACACCGTGGTGCTGTAGCTCTGCGGCACACCGTAGGCGGTCTGATAGCCGTCGGCGATCTGCTTCATGCAGCTCGTGAGCTGCCCCATGCCGAGGCTATTGCGTGCGCTCAAGACGGCCCCGGGCAGCGAGCTCACGGGCGTATTGATCTCGTACTCGAGCGCTTGCCCGGTCAAGTACAGCAATTGCTGAGCGCGGGCACGTGAGCTCAACAGATTCAGGGCCTCCTGGTCACGCAGCAAGCGATAGGAAGGATCGTGAGCAGGGCTCAGATCGTCGACCACGACCGTCTTTTGCTCGTCGTTGTACGAGCGCTGGGCTTGTTCCACGGCGTTGAAGGCGCGAGCCTGCGCTTCGTCGAGGGCAATGACGGCTTGCTGCATCTCGACGCCGAGCTGCGCCAGATCGATGCATTCCTTCTGGATATTGCCCATGCCGTTGATGAGTTCGATGTCCGCGCCGGCTTGCTCGGTGTGCATGGATTGCGCGGTTTGCAGATCTTGGCGGCGGACGTCCAAGCCGGTCTTCTCGAGCTCGAGCGCCGCGTTGACCACACCGAGCCCCGCGGGCGCGCCGAAGTTGAATACTTGAGACTGAGCCGCGGTTTGGATGAATGCCTGCTCCGCCCGAATGATGCCTTCGGTCCAAGCCAGCGCGTCCAGCTCAGCGCCCGTGTTGTCGATGAAGTTGAGCGTGTCCTCGTGCACTTGCTGCGTTTGAGCCAAGACGCGGCGATCGATGCCGATTTTGTCTTGCATGCCTTGGATGCGGCTGAGCGACGATTGGAGGCCTGCTTGAGCTTCCTCGATCTGGAGCTGCAAGATGCCGACATCGCCCGCGTGGCCTTTGCCACAAGCCGCCCAATCTGCCGGCCCCTTCGCGCTCGACGGATCAAAGGCCGCGCCGCAGGTGTTCGCGATCTGAGTGTCGTAGGTGGTCTGGACTTGCAGCGCCTGCGCACGCAGCGAGGCTTCATTCTGCTCGAACGTGCGCGTATCGAGGTCGTATTCGTCCTCCAGCGCCTTGTAAGAGCTCACCGCCTCGCTGGCGATTGACACCATCTGCGCAAAGTTGCTCGCGCCCTTCGCCACATCCTTCGCGTTGAACACGAAGGGCACGAAGCTATCGGGCACCCCGAACGCGCCGGCCCCGCGCAGCAAGTCGCCAAAGCCGTTGTCCAATGGCGTCAACACACCGCTAAAGTCAGCTGCGATGCTGGGGGGCGCGATCTGCCAGTCGTTCAACACGGCCACGAGGGCCGCGGTCTCGAAGTAGCCGAGCACGGCGCGCGCCTGCGCTTGCTTGACCAGATCGGCTTGCATCGAGGGTGTTGCGATGCCCGACACCCGAGCGCGCTCGCCGTCGACGTTACTCATCACGTTCAGCAACTTCGAGAGCGCGCGAGCAGCGGGGTAGCTGTCGGTGACGGCGACCGAACCGTTATCGTCGCTGTCACTGTTCTTGCCGCTCTCCGCGCTCTCGGGGCTCATCGTGCGCAAATATTCGAGGATGTTCGGCATGAAGACCCATTGCGCCGCCGGGGCCAGCGCGGCCATGGCTGCGTCGTAGCGCTGTTGTTCGGCGAGGGCGCCGCCCGCATTGAACGACTCCTTCAGTGCCTGAACGACGTTGTTCTGCGCGACGAGCAATGACGGCGCGAGCGTCTCTTGCATCAGGCGACTGAACACGGGGCTAAAGTCCTCGTCGTGGGCCGAGTCCGCCGCGCCGCTGAGCGCGCAGGCAAGGGGCGCGACTAAACCGCAATCATTACGTTCGCCATAGCTCTCGGCCGTGCCCGCTGCAGTGCATTGCTCAGCGAGCGCGTCGAAGTCCGGCGCGTTGCCGGCCATCGCGTCGTAGAGCGGCCGAGAGTAGGCATCTTCGATTGCCGCGTAGCAGGCCGCGTCGTGGCTTTTGCCGCACATGTAGTTCAGCGAATTCGCGCAAGTGCCCCCTTTCCAACCGAGTGAGCTCGGATCGCCGTTCGCTAGGGGCGCGTCGGGCATGTGCGCGTCGGCGCTCAATTGGAAATCTGGCGCGTCCGCGTGGGGCTGATACTGCAGAGTGACCGTGCCCGTGAGCGTGACCGGCTGCCCGAAAAGGCCGTAAATGTCGTCTTCGAACGTGCCGCTCAGATCCCCACCCCCACTCGGCTCGAGCTTCATGCGCGTGCGACGGCCAATATCGCGGGCGAAGTGATTGCGTGAATCACCGAAGGACTTTTCGAACAACTGACTGCCGTTGAGCTCGATCGGCTGACCTGGCGCGTAGCTGCCGTAGCCCGTCGCAGGGCCAGTACTAGTCTCAGGGAAGAGCAGCGAAGTCTGTGGGTCGAAACGCACCGTGACTTCGCCATTCTTCTCGATCACGTCGAGGCCGATGCGGGCGTCACCGAGATTCACGAGGCCGCCGTCGTAGCGCAGCGAGCCGCGGTATTTGCCAGTGATACCGGTGTGGATGGGGGCACTGACCGTGACACTACCCAAATTGGTGAAGAACTTGACGCTGCCAGGTACGTCTTGCTCACCCTTCAATCTCGAGGTGTCGACCCCAAATTCGATCACCTTGCTGCGAGTGAATTCACCGCGCACCTCTTTGATGCTCAGATACGGCGCATCGAGCTGAATTCGGTAACTGACGGACGTTTTGCTCGTGCTATTGAGCGTGATCTTCAAGGTTTGGTCGCCGTCAGCGAGCAGCGTAGTTAGAGGGCCTGCGGTGACGGTGCCCTGATAGTCGGTGCTCGGCTCCGGATCGCTGTCAGCGGCCCCCATCGTCAGACAACGCGCGCGTGCCGAGCAAACTTTGCTGCCTGAGCAAGCATTGTCGTCGTTGCAATCCTGAATGCATTGCCCGAGATCGCAGTGCGCGCCACTCGGGCAATCCGCGCTGATCACGCACAAGGGCGAAGAATCCGAAACAGGCGTGCCGTTGTCGGCGCCGCCGTCTGCGTCAGCGACGCCTGTTGCGCCGGCATCGCTTTCTGTCGAGGATTCTGGCTCCGAAGGGGCTTCAGAAGGTGCCTTGCTCGAGCTGCAGTTGATGAATGCCGATGAGGCGAGGGCAATCGCGACAATACCAAAACGAAAAGAGTGCATTGGATGCTCCGTTGAAACGTGAAGTG
>FSWQ01002890.1_pt1 | contig 10564 bp, 6 predicted proteins | sample 1637691 | NCBI WGS metagenome assembly FSWQ01 (sample SAMEA3914814, study PRJEB12502) | metagenome | biome: forest; material: soil | place: USA | collected 2011-09-16 | depth 0.1 m | reverse complement strand
TGCCCCCGCCGACGCTCGACGCATTGTTGTCTTGGGTGCTGGCCGGCGGCGCGCTCGCGCTGGTCGTCGACCGCCCGGAAGATTTGCATAGCCCGTGGCTGGAAGCGCTCGCGGGCGGGCACGTGCAAAACAGCGCCGCGCCGCGCAGCCTGTCGAACACCAGCCAATTCGCGGTGCCGATCGAGCCTGCCGGCAAATTTGGCCGCGGCACACCGCGCATCGTGCTCGAGTCAGCCAAGCCCTCGAACGAGCTATCGGCCACGTTCTTCGGCCTGAGCGGCGGGAACCTGCGCGTTACGCCCTGGGGCGAAGCGGCCAGCTATGGCCTCGGCGAAGTGCACTTTTTGGCCTTCAATCCCAACACCGAGCTTGCCGCGAGCGAGCCCTGGTCGCGGCTCAAGCTGGTCGATTTGGTGCGCCACGCCTGGGAGCGCGCCACCACCGTCGCGTTGCCGCACGGCCAGTCGGCGCTCGACGACATGCGCGTGGGCAACGTACGGCGCGTGCTCGACCCGAACGAGGGCACGCGCTGGACAGTGGTCGTTTCGACCTTGTTGCTCTTGATTTATGCCGCCCTCGCCGGGCCGCTCAACTTTTTCCTGGCCCAGCGCGCGGGGCGACCATTGCGTGCGCTCGTCTACTTGCCGGTGTGGGCGGCGCTGGCCATGGGCTGCATCGTGCTGCTCGGCATCCTCGGCAAAGGCGTGACCGGGCGCGCACGCCACCTGACGCTGATCGAGGCCGGGGCCGGCATGGCGCGCGCGTCGATCACGCGTTTTCGCGGGCTGTACGGCTCGCGCGCGGACGACGTGATGGTGCGTGCCGCGCGCGGCAGCGTGCTCGACGTGCTCGGCGCTCCCGACGAAATCACGCGCGACCTGGTGATCGATCGCGACGGCCTACGCCTGGAAAAGCTGCGCGAAAAGCCGTGGGAGGTGCAAGTGGTGCGCGAGGACGGCTTCAGCAATCTGGGCGCGGGCGTGAGCCTCGTGCCCGGCGTTGCCGGCAACTTCACGATCAAGAACCGCTGCGCGCGCGACCTACTGAGCGTCGTGGTGAACGCCCCCGGCAAAGGCCTGTATTACTTCCCGCGGCTCGCCGACGGCGAGACAGTCAAGCTCGAGCAAGGCCGCAGCCTGGGCTCGGCCGGCTCGAGCACACCGCTCGGCACGCACGTGTTGTCCGTGGCCACCTTCCACGATGCGGTCGAAGGGCGCGCCAAGGGCGTGGGCGCGGCCTGGGAAGCGCTCGAGTCGCTCACGGGCTCGGACGCCGATTGGTGGCCCGACGACGTGCCAGTGCTGATCGCCGAGGTCGAGGGCGGCGAGGGCCGGACGCAAGACTCCGGACTGCGCCTGGACGTCGATCGCGTGCTGCTGCGCGTGGTGGGCTACGGAGGGGTGCCATGAGCGCCCCCGTGCCGGCCATTCGCGTGCGCCACTTGTGGCACCGCTTCGGCAACATCGACGTGCTGCGCGACGTCAGCTTCGAGGTCGGGCAAGGCGAGATTTTCGGCTTCATCGGCCCGAACGGCGCGGGGAAGACCACGACCATTCGCGTGATGGCAACGCTGCTCGAGCCGCTCTCGGGCCGCGTCGAAATCGACGGCATCGACGTCTCGCTCGAGCCGGAGCGCGTGCGGCGCTTGATCGGTTACATGCCGGATCACGCGGGCGTCTACGATCGCATCACGATCCGCGAGTTCCTCGAATTCTTCGCCGAGGCGTATTCGGTGCCGGACCGCTCCGTGGTGCAAGCGGTGATCGAGCTGACCGAGCTCGGTAAGCTGCAGGATCGCTTGGTCGCGGAGCTGAGCAAAGGCATGAAGCAGCGCCTGCAGATCGCGCGCATCTTGCTGCACGATCCGAAGGTGCTGGTGTTGGACGAGCCAGCGAGCGATCTCGACCCGCGCGCCCGCATCGAGGTGCGCGACCTGCTCTTGGAGCTGAAAGACCTGGGGAAAACCATCTTCCTCTCCAGTCACATCCTCACCGAGCTGAGCGACATCTGCACCTCGGTCGGCATTCTGGAGCGCGGCTCGTTGGTCGTCGCCGGCCCGATCGCCGAGATCGCCGAGCGGCTCGCGGCACGCAATGCCCCCATCGGCGCCGACGGCTTGCGCCTCGCGCCGCCGCCACAAGTTCCGTTTCAGCCGGCCGATCCGGGCGCGATCACGGCTGCCCCGGTGCTGCACACCGCGGGCGGCGTGAGCGTGCCGGAAGCGGCGCGCCGTCGCCTGCGCCTGCGCGTAATCGGCGATTCGCGCGTGGTGGTGCCGCTGATCGAAGGTGGCGGCGGGGTGCTGGGCGTGGAAGCGGCCGCCGGTGGCCAGCTCACCGTGCACTATACGGGCGACGAACGCTTCGTGGCCGAGGTCGTGCGACACCTGGTTTCGCGCGGCGTGGGCATCGTCGGGGTCGAGCCCGAGCGCAATGAGCTCGAGCGCATCTTCCTCGAAGTGACGCGGGGGGATTTACAATGACCACGGGTCACGTCGAGCGTCCGGTTTCCGTGCCTCCCCCGCCTTCTTCAATGCGCGGGGCCCCGGGCAACGCGCCATTCAGCCGTTGGCTGAGCGACCTGAACCCGGTCTGGATGCGCGAGCTGAAGCAGGCCGCGCGGCTCCAGCGCACCCCGATCATCTTGGCCGTGGTCACGGGCATGATGACGCTCTTGATCTGCTCGGTGGGCGGCGTCGCGAGTACCACGGCCGAGCCGGCCAAGGTCGGTGTGGGCATTTTCCACACCTTCTTCTCGCTTGCCTTCGCGGTCGTTACTTGGGTCGGCCCCGCCGTCGCCGCGAACACCATCGCCGGCGAACGCAGTGGCCGCACTTGGGAGGCGTTGCAGCTCACCGCGCTCAGCCCGCGCAGCATTGCGCGCGGCAAGTTCCTCGCCGCTTTTACCTATATTTCGCTGTATATCGTGATGCTGGCGCCGGTCGGGGCGTTGCCGTTCTTGTTCGGCGGTGTGACGGCAACCGAGGTGCTGATCGCATTCGCGATGCTGTTCCTGTTGGCCGCGTTGGCGGTCGCGTTCGGGCTGTCCGTGAGCGCCAAGTTCTCCAGCCCTGCCGCCGCGATCATCGTCACGCTGCTCGTCGCGCTTCCGCTCTCGCTCACGGTTTACGGCTTGGCGGGCGTGGCTTTGTCGTTCGCCGCGCACGATCAATGGCCCGGCGTGCCAGCTGGGCCGCCCGTTTGGCTGCCCACGGCCTACATGCGGGCGGACTTCGGCCTGCCCTACTTGGTGTTCTTGGTGCTGGTGCCCGCGCTGGCGACCGCCGTACCCGCCTGGCTATTCTACGAAGCAACGGTGGCCAACATGGGCTCGCCGAGCGACGACCGCTCGACCCGGCTCCGGGTTTGGTTCCTGTGCTCGATGCCCGCGCTCACGCTGTGTGCGGGGCTCGTGGTGCAGGTGGCTCGCGACATCGAGTGGGTGTACTCCGCGGGCGCCCTGCTCTGGGCCTTCGGTTGCTTCGGTGCCTTTCTGTTCGCAGGCGAACCGCTCGGCCCGTCCGTGCGCGTCGAGGCGCTCTGGCGGCGCGAGTCGACCTCGGGCTTTCGCCAGAGCCTCGGCCCGGGCATTCTGCGCGCGTCGCTGCTGCTGCTCGTGCTCACCGTGCTGAGCGTGGCGACGCTGGCAGCGATCGGCCTGTGGAAGGCAAAATCAGCCGCGGATCGCGACGCGGTGCTGGCGTTTCACGGCTATGCCATGGCCTTTTTCGTGTTCGTGGTGGGCTTTGCGGCGTGGGCTCGGGCGCGCGCTCAGAGCGCGGGCACGCCGCGCTTGCTCTTGGCAGTGGCGCTGTTCTTCGCCTTCGTTGGCCCCTGGATTGCGATGGCCGTTGCCGGGTTGCTCACGAGCCAGCACGACCGCGCGCTGCTCATGGCGGGCCCTTCGCCCACGTTCGCCGTAGCGATGGTGCAAGCCGCGTCGACCTCTGCGCCCGACGCCGGGGTGACCTTGGCCACAGGCTGTGCCTGTGCGGCGGCTTGGGCTTTGATTGGCGTCGGCCTGTTTACCTCGGCCAGCCTGCGGGTGCGTAAGCGGTTGCACGCCGAAGGGCAGGCGCGCGCCGCCCTGCAACGTGCCTTCGACGAAGAAGAGGCGGCCTTGCACGTTGCCAGCGCGGCTGACGCGGGCTGAGCGCGATGGCCGATCCGCGGAGCTTGCTCGACCCCGCCTTCGTGCGCGAGCTCGAGGCGTTGCGTCGCCGTTTGGACATCACCGTGCGCAGCGGCAGCGCCGGCGAACGAGCGTCGCGGCGGCGCGGTGGGTCGGCAGAGTTTCAAGATCACCGCCCCTATGCTCCTGGCGACGACCTGAGGCGCGTCGATTGGGCGGCCTTCGCGCGCACGGGAGAGCCTGTTTTGAAGCTGTTTCGTGCCGAGGAAGACAGCGTGTTGCGGCTCTTGATCGACGCCTCGGCGTCGCTCGCGTTCGGCACCCCACAGAAGCTCGAGGTGGCGCGGCGCGTGGCTGCCGCCATCGGCTACTTGGCGCTCGCAGGCGGCCAGCGCGCGCAAGTTTCGGTTGCGCGCCAAGCGAACGGTCCGAACGGCAGCCGCGGCCTCGAACGCTCGAATGCACCGCGCCGGGGTCGCGACGCGCTACCGGCGCTGTTGCGCGACCTATCGGAGCCCCAAGCGGGGGGTTCGGTGGACCTGGTACGCGCGCTCGATCAGCTGCTGCAACAGTCGACCCGCCCTGGCCTATTGGTGGTGATCAGTGACTTTTTGGACCCGGGCGCGGTGACCCGCGCGCTCACTCGCGCCTGCGCTGCCGGCCACCAGGTGGCGCTGATTCAGGTGCTGGCGCGCGAGGAAATCGAGCCCAGCTACGACGGGGACTTCGCGTTCGTCGATTCCGAGAGCAACGCCGAGGTCGAGCTGAGCATGGATGCCGCCGCGCTCGACGCTTACGTGGCACGTTTCACCGGCCTGATCGAGGAACTGCGCGCCTGGGCGCGCAAGCACCGCGCGAGCTACGTTCGGCTCAGCACCGAAGAGGCATTGGAGGGCGCCGTGCGCCGCTTCGTGGCTCGAGAAGTCGATTAGGATTCAGGTAATTTCAGCCTGAACGGCGCTATTTCGACAGTTGTGCGGCGGCTGACGGGTGCGGACGCGAGCTCTGGGGTGACAGAGCGGCAAGCAAGACCGAGCAGCAAGATTGGACAAGCGAGCCACGGGCGCCACCGCCACCGCTGATGCGAGGGCGGTGGCGCCCGTGTTCGCTAGGAAGATCAAGCCTTCTTCTTGGCTTTCTTCTTTGCCTTCTTCTTGGCTTTCTTGGCGGGCGCAGGAGCAGGGGCTTCGGGAGCCGCTACTTTGGCCTTCTTCTTCGCCTTCTTCTTAGCCTTCTTCTTCGCAGGCGCGGCTACAGCCGGTGCGGGTGCAGCTTTCTTCGCGCTCTTCTTCTTCTTTTTGGCGGCCATTGATCCGTCCTCTGTTTTCAAGATTGCGCAACACTTGCGAGCGCAATGACGAACACTTTGCAATCCATGTGCACGTGCCGTCAAGAAGCTCGTTGCTGATCGTGATTGATTGTCAGTCGTGATCGCACTCGATCGCGTCGCCGCGTGCCGCGCATTCGCTGCGCCGTTCGACGTGGTCGGCGTACCCCGCTACACTGCCGATCGATGTCCGAAGTGGATGGCGACAGTCACGACGACGCGCTCCGCGGCGAGGCGCTGCGAGTCTATCGCCGCTACGCGCTGGAGGTCGTCGAGGGCTTCACCTTGTGCCCTTGGGCCGCCGCCGCGCGCCGCGACGGGCACGTCGTCGAGCACGTGTTTCTTGCCGAAAATCAGGCAGATCCGCAGCAATCGTTGAAGCTCCTGAGCAGCCTCGAAGCGCACACCGCGACCGAGATCGCACTCTTCATCTACCCCGACCTCGAGCTCGATCGGCTGGCCTTCGAAGGCTTCGTGCGGACGCTCCGTGAGCAGGACGCAGCACGCTACGAGGTGGGGGGGATCCCGTTCGCGATGGCCGCCTTCCATCCCGATGCCCATGCCGACGTGAAGGAGCCGGAGCGCCTCATTCCGTTCCTGCGCCGGACCCCCGACCCGACCATCCAAGTGGTGCGTCGGACGGCGCTCGACCGGGTCCGCGGTAGCAGCCCCGAGGGCACTCAGTTCTTCGACCTGGCAAACCTCGGTACACTGCCATTGCCACAAAAGGAGCCTCTTTCCCTACGTCAGCGCATCGCCCAGGCCAATCTCGACACCGCGCTCGAAGTCGGCATCGAGACGCTCGAAACGGTGTTTCGAGACATCCGGCGGGACCGCGACGAGAGCTACGCGCGCCTGCGTGCGAGCCGCTCCGGCTGACGCCAACACGGGCAGCACGCGGGCACCGCTAGCTACGGGCAAGCACTGCCCCTATGCTCTCCGAAGTGCCCTTCGAGCTCAAAGCCCCGAGCGGTCTATGGCTGCTCGGCCTGCTTGCGCCGCTCGTACTCTTGTACGTTCTGAAGATCCGTCGCCAACGGCTGACCGTGCCTTCGACCTGGCTTTGGGCAGCCGCAGCTCGCGATATCGCCGCGAAAAGTCCGTTCAAGCGGCTGCTCGCCCAAGTGCCGTTGTTGCTCGAGCTCGGCGCGCTCGCCTGCTTGGCGGTGGCGCTGGCACGTCCCGCGTCACGCGGTGGGCACGTCGCTGGGGACCACATTGCCATCGTGGTCGATACCAGCGCCTCTATGGCGGCTCTGTCTTCGGATGGGCGTTCACGCCTAGCCCACGCGCGCGACGCGGCCTCGGCCGTTTTACGCGCCTTGGCGCCCGGTGCACAGGCCGTGATCATCGAAGCGGGCCGCGACGCCCACGTCGTGTCGGCAATGGACAGCGACCTGCGTCGGTTGCAGGCGTCGCTCGACAAGCTCGAAGCTTCCGATGCCGAGGGCCGTATGACGCAGGCCATCGCCACGGCCAGCACGCAACTTCGCCCCTACGAGCGCAACGCGCGGCTGGTCGTGATCAGTGACGGGGCACTCGCCGATCGCGACGCTTTTGCGTCCGCCAACCTGCCGCTCGAGCTGGTGCGGGTCGGCACGCCGGTCGACAACGCCGCGCTCGTCCGGCTGGACATCGCCAGCGCCGAGGACCCGACGAGCCACCACGAGCAGGTGCAAGCCTTCGCCATGGTCGAGAACTTCGGCCAGAAGCCACGCAGCTTGTACGTGACGCTCAGCGAACGAAACGTGAGCGAGCCTCTGGCCTCGCGGCGCATCGACCTGGGCCCGGGCGAGCGTGCGCCAGTGGTGCTCGGCTTCGAGCCGGCGCGCGGCGACGCTGGCGCGGGCCTGATCGTCGAGCTTTCGCCGCACGATGCGCTGCCCAGCGACGACCGCGCGTACGGCCGCGTGCCGAGTGGGGCCAAGCTGCAGGTCGTGATGGCGCCCAGCCCCGGCAACGCGTGGGTAGCACGCGCGCTCGGCTCCGATCCCAACGTCGAGCTGCTCGGCACCTCGCTTTCAGGCCTGGCGAGCGCGGGCGTCGCGCCCGATGCCTTGGTGGTCGTGTCCGGCGCCTGCCCCCCGAGCACCCCAGGGGCCGACCTATTGGTCCTCGACCCGCCACCCGGGCCGTGTGGCAGCGCCTTGGTCGGCCCCAGCATCGACCAGCCCGCGGTCACGTCCTGGGCCGAGGTCGATCCGCGGCTCCGCTTCCTCTCGCTCGACGGCGTCGAGCTGCAGAAGGCGCATCGTTTGGAGGCAGACAGCCCGCAAGCGGCCTTGGTCCAGAGCCGCGAGGGCACGCTGATCGCCGATGCCTCGAGCCCCGGGCGCAGCATGACCGTGGTCGGCTTCGACGTCGGGGACAGCAATTGGCCATTGAAGGCGTCGTTCGTGCTCTTCATGCGCAACGTGGTCGAGCTGTCGCGCAGCCACCGCGTGCGCGGCGCGGAGGCGCCCGCGCGCGTCGGCGAGCCTTATAGCTTGCGCGTGCCGGTCGACGTGGCCGAGGTCGAGATCGAGGAGCCCACGGGCAACCGGCGAACCTACGTGGCGCGGGATGGCCTGTGCGTGGTTCCGGATCTGCCGCACGCGGGTTTCTATTTCGCGAGCTACAAGGGCAAAAAGCCGGGTAGCGCGTTGTTCGCCGCCAACCTGACCAGTGAGCGCGAGAGCGATTTGCGCGCGCGTGAGCTGCCGCTCGCCCAGGGTAAGCCGATCAGTGCGCGCGCAGCGAGCGAGCTGAACGCCGGCGTGAGCGACTGGTCTTGGTTGCTCGCGGCGCTGGCGCTCGGCCTGATCGCGCTCGACGTCTGGTGGGTGACGCGCCGGCCGCGCCCGGCGAGCCTGGGGCTGCCGCGGCGGCCAGAGCGCCGGGCAGAGGCGAGCCGATGAAGGCGCTCCGTCACGCGCTGCGCGTGCTGGCACTGCTGCCCTGTTTGCTACTCCTCACGGGGCGCTGGCCCGCACTGTACGTGCCCTACGTGCGCTTCGAACGGCCGCTGCTCGCGCTGCCCGCGGCGCTCGTGGTTTGGTTCGTGATCGACCGCCTGGGGCGGCTCTCGCCGCGCCAGCACCGGCTGCGGCGCTTGCTGCAAACGGTCACACTCGGCAGCGCCGCCCTGACGGCCGCCTACGCGTTGATCGGCGTGGAGCTCGGCCGCCCGCTCGACCGCCTGGCGGTGATCGTGGCGCTCGATCGCAGCCGGAGCATCGATCTGGTGCCCGGGGCCGACGCGCGCATCGCGAGCGAGCTGCGCGTGGCCGAAATCGGCATGCGCGAGCACGATCGAATCGGCACGATCGCGTTCGGGGCCAGCGCGGCGGTGGAAGATCCGCTGCGCGAGCGCTCGCTGCTGCCGGCCCCGCAAAAGGCCGAAATCGGCCGAGATGGCAGCGATTTGGGCGCCGCGCTACGGCGTGCTTTGGGCGAGGTTCCGGCCGACGCGGCCGCGCGCATCGTGCTCTTGAGCGACGGCGTGGCCACGCGCGGCGACACGCTCAGCGCAGCAGCGGCGGCCGTCGCGGCCGGGGTGCCGGTCGACGTAGTGCCGCTCGACCAAGCCAAAGTGCCGGACGTGCGTGTGGCATCGGTGCGTACGGCTTCACGCGCCAACGCGGGTGAAGCGCTGGACCTGCGCGTGGTCACCGACGCCACCTCGGCGGCAGATGTCGAGCTGAGAGTTTTCCGCGACGGCCAATTGATTCGCAAGGGCAACGCCAAAATCGCCGCCGGGGAGGACGTGCTGCACCTGCGCGAGGTCGCCGGCGAGCCCGGCTTCCACCGCTACGACGTGGAGCTGAGCGCGCTCGACCCCAAGCTCGATCAAGCCCACGAGGACAACGCCGGCTCGGCCTTCGTGCGCGTGCGCGGCGAGGCCGTGGCGCTGATCCTGGAGCGCGATCCGCCGCTCGCGAAGGGCATGCAACGCGCCCTGGAAGCAGCGGCGTTCAAAGTTCAAGTCGCTGGGCTCGGCGGGGTGCCGACCGATCTGGCGGCCTTCGCCGCCTATGACTTGATCGTGCTCAGTGACATTTCGGCAACGGAGCTATCTGCCTCGCAGCTCGACGCCCTCGCCTCCTACGTGCGTGATTTGGGGGGCGGGCTGCTGCTGATGGGCGGCGAGCACTCGCTCGGCCCCGGCGGCTTCGGCAAGACGCCGATTGAAGACGTGAGCCCGGTGTCCTTCGACTTGAAGCAAGAGCGGCGCCGGGCCAGCCTGGCCGAGGTGATCGCGGTCGATTACTCGGGGTCGATGGCCATGAGCGCCGGCTCGAACACCAAGCTCGAGCTAGCGAACGAGGCCGCGGTGCGCAGCGCGGAGCTGCTCGGCGCAGGTGACCGTTTGGGCGTAATGCACGTGGACATCGCCGTGCAATGGACGGTGCCGCTCGGGCCGGTCACGGACAAGGCCAAAATAGCGCACGACATCCGGGCGGTCGGGCCGGGCGGCGGCGGCATCTACGTCGATGTCGCGCTCGAGAACGGCTACCGCGCGCTCGGCAAAGAGCACGTGCAGTTGAAGCACCTGCTGCTGTTCTCGGACGGCAACGACGCCGAAGAGCGCACGAATGCCTTCGCGCTGGTGTCGGGCGCGAAGGCCAAGGGCATCACGACCAGCGTGGTGGCGCTCGGGCGCGGCTCCGACGTGGCGGCGCTCGAGCACATGAGCAAGCTGGGGGACGGCCGCTTCTACCTGATCGAGGACGCCAGCCGCTTGCCCGCGGTGTTCGCGCAGGAAACGATCTTGGCCGCGCGCAGCTCAATCAACGAGCTCACGTTCCAACCCGCGCTGTCCAGCGCGGGCCCAGCCACGCGCGGCATCGATTTCGGCAAAGCGCCGCCGCTCAAAGGCTACGTCGTCACGCTGCCGAAAGGCCGCGCGCAGGTGCACCTGAGCGGCCCCGAGGGCGACCCGATCTTGGCCAGTTGGTCTGCCGGCATCGGGCGGGTGGCCACGTTCACCAGTGATTACCTCGACCGCTGGGGCCTCGGCTGGACGAGCTGGGACGGCGCCGAGCGCCTATTCGGCCAGCTGGGGCGAGATCTCGCGCGCCGCGCGGACAACCCGCGCGTGCGCGTCGAAGCCGACACCCTTGGCGG
>FSWQ01004122.1_pt1 | contig 10569 bp, 8 predicted proteins | sample 1637691 | NCBI WGS metagenome assembly FSWQ01 (sample SAMEA3914814, study PRJEB12502) | metagenome | biome: forest; material: soil | place: USA | collected 2011-09-16 | depth 0.1 m | reverse complement strand
TTGCGCGCCGTCGACCAGCGCGAGCGCGCCGTGGCGATGCGCGATCTCCACCATTTCACGCGCGGGCGTGATCGTGCCGAGCGCGTTCGAGACCTGCGTGAAAGCGGCGATGCGCGTGCGCGGATTGAATAGCTTCTCGTACTCTTCGAGGATGATTTGGCCGTTCGAGTCGACGGGCGCGACGCGAATTTTGGCGCCTTTTTCGGCGGCCAATTGCTGCCAAGGCACGATGTTGGCGTGGTGCTCGAGCACCGTCAGCACGATCTCGTCGCCGGCCTTGACGTTGCGATGGCCCCAGCTCTTTGCCACCAGATTGATGGCTTCGGTGGCGCCACGCGCGAACACGATTTCTTTCACGGAGGAGGCATTCAGGAAGCGGCGCACGCGTTCGCGAGCGCCCTCGTACGCGTCGGTGGCGCGCGCCGCGAGCGTGTGCGCGGCGCGATGAATGTTGGAGTTTTCGTGCTCGTAGAAGTAGCTGAGCCGCTCGATGACCGCGCGCGGCTTTTGCGTGGTGGCCGCGTTGTCGAGCCAGATCAGCCGCTTGTTGCCGTGCACTCGCTCTTCTAAGATCGGAAAATCTTGCTTGATGGTGTGCGCGTCGAACAGACCTGGCGCAGTGCTGCCGCCCAAATCCGGAACCAGCTCGGGACTGTAACCATCGAGCGGCATCGCTTGCGTCGAAAGCGCGGGACGAGCCGGTGCTTCAGGCATGGCGCGCTCGGGGATCGCAACCGGCGGCTGGGACGCGGCGCCGTCGGCAAACGACGGCACGACGCCGCTCGGGCCGTTGATCACGCGCGCGAAATCGGGCGCGGGCAGCTCTGCGCCACCTGGAAACGCAGGGGTTCCCGGAAATGACGAAGGCGCGCCCGCTGGCAGCGCAGCGAGCCCCGGTGGCGAACCGACGCCCGGCGCTTGCGGCAAGCCGGGCGGCTGCGGCAACCCGCTCGCGACGTTCGACACCGGCAAGCTTGCGTTCGTCGCCTGTGGAAGGCTGGCTGTGCCGGGGAGGCCGCCCACCGCGGCCGGCGCTTGGGGCGCCGCAGCTTGGTGCGCGGGCGTGCCCAGGCTTGCCGCGCTCGTACCAATGGCGGGCGCGGTCGGCGCGCCGCCCGGCGCATTCGGCAAGCCCGCATGATCGAGAAAATAAGGGGTCGCGCTGGGCGTCCGCGTGTCCGCGCTCAACATCAGCTCGAGCGGAGTGGGGGTGCCGAGCAGCTCGGCCGCCAGCGTCGGCGCGGGGCGCACGTCCGCCTCTTTGGGAAACGGACTCGCGGGCAGCGGCGGGGCATGCATGAAGCCGGGCAGCGGCGGCTGCGTCGCCCCGCCCGATAGGCCGCCGCCACCGACGGACGCCGCACTCGGCCCGACCCGCGGTGGAGGCAATGGCCCGGGTACCGGCAGCGGACCCGAGACCGGAGGCGCGATCGCCTCCGGCGTGAGAGCACCGACGCCCGGCGTCGCAACCGACGCCGGCGGTACCTGACCCGACGAATGAGCGCCGGGAAAGTTTGAAAAGAACTCGTTGGCGAGGCGAGACACTTCTCCCGCTAGCGCCGCAAAGTCGATGGCGGAGTGCCCCGCCGAGCTCGGCTCGGTGGGAACGCCTCCGCCCAATGGCTCACTTGTACTCATGGTAGTTGCCGACATCCACGTTTTGCAGCACTGCGATGGCGTCGTCCGCGAGCACGGCGGCCGAACAATACAGAGAGAGCAAGTATGAAGCCGCGCCGCGGTCGTTGATGCCCATCCAACGCACGGACAGGCTCGGGCTCACTTCACCGGGGATCCCGGGCTGGAATAGCCCAACCACGCCGCGCTTTTTCTCACCCGTGCGCAGCAGCAAGATTTGGCTCACGTTCCTGCCCTGATCGTTCTGATAGACGTCGAGCTTGTCGCACGGGATGAGCGGCAGGCCGCGCCAGGTCAAGAACGGCGAACCGAACAGGGTGGTCGTTGGTGGTGGCACGCCGCGACGCGTGCATTCACGGCCGAACGCGGCGATCGCCTTGGGATGCGCCAGGAAGAACGCCGGCTCTTTCCAGACCTTGGTGATCAGCTCATCGAGATCGTCCGGCGTGGGCGCGCCGGTGCGCGTGCTGATGCGCTGCGAGGGAATGACGTGGCTGATGAGCCCGTAATTCGGGTTGTTGATCAGCTCGCGTTCTTGGCGCTCTTTCACCATGTCGACCAGCACTGCGAGCTGCTCACGCACCTGATCCATCGGGCTGCGGTACAAGTCCGAGATGCGCGTTTGCACCTCGATCGTGGTGGTGACGGTGCTCAGCGTGTACTCGCGCGGATGCTCCTCGTAATCGATGAAGGCTTTGGGCAGCTCGTCGCCGTCGCTCGGGCTGCACTCGATGCCGATGTTGCCCTCGCCGCCTTCTTTGACCTTGTTGACCCGGTAGGTGCCTGCCTCGACCGGGGTCCAGGGCAGCAGACTGACGAGCCAGCGCGGCGTCGTGCCGATCCATTGCGGCGGAGTTTTGGTGGTGTTCGCAAGCTGCCTCGCGGCTTGTGCGCCGAGAGTGGGGTTCGGTCCGGACATTCGATGTTCTCCAATGGCGAGGCGATTCAGCGCCCCTGCGCGCCGGAACATGGCCCCTGACCGGCGTGAGGCGCAATGGCTTTGTCGCCCTCGCTGTGGCTCGGCCGGCGCTTCCGTCCGCTAACTGAGACGAAGCATTGGAGCTAGCGGATGTCGCCGATGAACCGAGCGCAATCCGCCAGGCCGGCCGCGCGAAACGCGCGCGTGAATGTGAACTCAGCGCAACGCGACGGTGGGGTCTTTGAGGCGCGGTAAGTCGAACCAAATCTGATTGCAGAACTCGAGCTCTTCGGCGCTGAGCTCGAGCGATGCCCCGGGCAGGCTTTGCTCGAGCTGCTCGGCGCGGCTCGCCCCCAAGATGGCAGACGTGACGCCGGGCTGCGCGAGCACCCAGGCCAGCGCGACCTCGGTCAACGACCGGCCGCGCTCGCTGAAGAAGCGTTTCAGACTCTCGACGGCTTCGAACTGAGCGCTCTGCCAGTAGCGTTGCTGATAGAACTTGCCCGCTTGGTTGAGCGAGAAGCGCGTGCCCGCGGTGACGTCTTGACCCGGCTGGTAGCGACCGGTGAGGAAGCCGCCCGCGAGCGGGTTGTACACGATCAGGGCCAAGCCCTCCGCGCGACACAGCGGCACGATCTCGTTCTCGATCTCACGATACAAGATGTTGTAGCGGGGCTGATTACTCTCGTAACGCGCGTAGCCGTGCTTGTCGCTCGTCCACAGCGCCTTGCCCAGAAGATGCGCGGGATAGTTGCTACACCCGAGGTAGCGGACCTTGCCCTGACGCACTAGATCGTCGAGCGCGCTCATCGTTTCTTCGATCGGCGTCTCGAGATCGGGTTGGTGAGTCTGGTACAGATCCAGATAGTCCGTCTGGAGGCGACGCAGGCTGGCGTCGACGGCGGCGATGATGTGCTTACGAGACAGTCCGACTTCATTCGGACCTTCGCCCATTTGGCCGCGGCATTTACTGGCTAACACGACCTTGTCGCGCAGCTTGCGCGCGGCCAGCCATTTACCCACGATGCGTTCGGTGCTGCCCCGCATCTCCGGCGTGGCACCGAGCGGATAAACGTCCGCGGTGTCGAAGAAGAACACGCCGGCCTCGAAGGCCTTGTCCATGATCGCAAACGAGGCCGCTTCATCGCACTGATTGCCGAAGGTCATGGTGCCCAGGCAAATCTCGCTCACTTTCAGGCCGGTGCGGCCGAGGCGTTTGATTTTCATTGGGCGTGATGCGCTTTCAAAAAGTCGAGCGCGCGCTTCCAGCCATCTTCCGCCGACGCTTGGTGGTAGCTCGGACGATAGTCGGCGAAGAAGGCGTGACCCGCGTCCGGGTAAATGTGCACGCTGGAGGCTTGGGCGTTCGGGTTCGAAGAAGCGGCCAAGGCCTGGGCCTGCTGCTCCACGGTGTCGACCGGGATGCCCTGATCCTTACCCCCGTACAAGCCGAGCACGGGCGCTTTGAGCTCACTCACCACTTCCGACGCGAGCTTCGGGTGCAAGGGGTCTTTCTCGCCGACGAGCTTGCCGTACCAGGCGACCCCGGCTTTCAACGCCGATTGCTGGGCCGCGTACAGCCAGACAATGCGCCCACCCCAACAAAAACCGGTGATGGACAGCTTCGACGGGTCCGCGTGCGGGTCCTTTTTGGCGAAGGCCACCGAAGCATCGAGATCGGACATGACTTGCGCGTCCGGAACTTTGGACACGACCTTGGACATGATCTCTTTGAAGTCGGCGATCTTGGAGACGTCACCTTGGCGCGCGAACAGCTCGGGCGCGATGGCGTAAAAACCCGCCTTGGCGAAGCGCCGGCAGACGTCCTTGATGTGCTCGTGCACACCGAAGATCTCGTGCACCACCAAGATCACAGGTAGCTTGGCTTTGGGCTTGAGCGGCAACGCGCGATAGCCGGGGATTTCCCCGCTGCTGGTCGTGATCTTGATCTCGCCGGCTTCCAAACCGTCACTGCCCGTGGTGAGGGCGGTGGCGGCGATTGGCGTGACGGCCAGCGCAAAGCCCGCGCTGAGCGAGGTCACCAGCACTTGCCTGCGAGAAGTGCGGAGCGTCGACGGATTCGAAACGTCGGTCATGGTGCGGGCTGTCCCTTTCGGTTCAATTCAGATCGATACGCCGACCCGGACTCGGTGGCGCCACGCTATCGTGCACCTGCTGCAGCTTTTCTGTCAGTAGGCGCAAGCGTTCAGCGGGGTCGACTTCAGCGAGCAAGCGTTGGCTGCCATCCGGATCACCGACCAATGCGGCGGCCAGACGATCGGCGTACGCGCCTGGGCCTTCGGCGCCGCGGGTGAGCGCGCGCAGATCACGAACCGACTCGGGAAGGTGTGGCGCGAGTGTCGCCCAGAGCGCGGTCAGCTTGCGTTGCCAGGCGCTGGTCACGCCCGCGTCGGACGAGCCATCGCTCAGCTCCACCACCCGCATCTGACGGAAAGCGCGCGACGGCGGCAACTCTTCGACGATGCGAGCGCGTGACAGACCACGCAGGGTGATGTCGTAGCGGCCGTCCGGGCGCTCTACCGAATCGACCACCGCGCCGATGCCACACACCTCGAAAACAGGGGGGCGCCCGTCGTAGTCGTCCTCGAAACCGGGCTTCAAACGCACGACGCCCATCAACTTGCGGCCGCTCAACACTTCCCGCACGAGCTCACGATAGCGCGGCTCGAACACGTGCAACGGCAGCAACGCATCTGGAAACAAAACGACATTGGGCAACGGAAAGACCGGCAACGCCGAGAGATCTTGCTCGGTCAACCCGAAGAGTGACATTTGCCGGCATCTTGGCACGAGCCGCCCGAAGCCGTCACTTCGAAACTTGATCGAGCCGGCCCAGGCGACGCAGCTCCGGACCGCGCCAGCCGGTGAGCGCGGTCACGAGGAGCGTCATCCCGCCGCCGAATACGACGGAGGGAATGACGCCCAAGAGGCGTGCTGCAACACCCGATTCGAACGCGCCAATCTCGTTCGACGAACCGATGAAGATTTGATTGATGGATGCCACACGCCCGAGCAACCTGCCGGGCACTCGCAGCTGCAGCAGCGTGCTGCGAACGACGACGCTCACCATGTCGAGCGCGCCGCTGAGCGCGAGTAACGCCAGCGAAAGCAAGAAGCTCTTGGACAGCGCGAACGCGATCATCGCGAGGCCGAAACCGGCCGTGGACACGAGCAGCGTGCGCCCCGCTTTTTGTAGGGGCGCTCGCGAGGCCAAAAAGATCGAGGCGGCGAGCGCGCCAACGGCCGGGGCCGCGCGCAAGATGCCGAAGCCGCGCGAGCCGACCGCCAAAATCTCGTTCGCGAACACCGGGAGCAACGCCGTTGCGCCGCCGAAGAGCACGCCGAACAAATCGAGCAGCAACGCCGACAACAGCAGGCGATCCCCCGCGAGGTAGCGAAAACCTTCGCGGATCGAATGCGCGACGGAGACACCGGCTTTGGCGGATTGGGTCAGGCGCTGCTTGGGCACGCGGGACATCGCGACCCAAGCCACGACGAGCAGCACACCGGCAGCTGCGTAGGCCCCCTGTGGGCCAATCGCCGCGTACAATAGACCGCCGCCGGCAGGGCCACCGACCATCGCCAACTGGAACAAACTGGTGCGAATCGCAATGGCCTTTGCGTACAGCGTGGGTGGCAAGAGTTCCGCGTTGAGCGCAGCGCGCGCCGGCTGCAAGAAGCTCCGGCACATCCCGAGCACCACGATCACCGAATAGATCGCAAACTTGTGCGCGGCGACGCCCAGCGCGCCGCGCGCCACCGTGAACAGGAGCAAGCTCACGGACATGGCGATCATCACGACCAGCACCGCGAGCGACACGCGCCGGCGATCGCGCGCGTCGGCGACGTGACCACCGACCAAGGCCAATGCAATGAACGGCAAGGCCTCGGCCAAGCCGACGGCGCCCAGCGACAACGGATCACGCGTCAGCTCGTAGATCTGATACGCGACGACGGTGCCCTGGATTTGATTGGCCAGGGTCACCGCGATCATACTGACCATGAATTCCCGGAAGCCGGGGATGGCCCAGATTTCCGGGGTCGGCGCGCGGAGCGGACTGTCACCCACCGCTGCGGCGGACGGACTTGCGGCAATGCTGTCGGACAAAACTATCCCCGAATCATGAAGCGAGAACCGCGCTCGTCAATCAGTGAGCAAGGCTCAGCAGGTGGGGCACTGCGGCGGTAACATGCCGAGCGTGTGGCCGAGCTTGAGCTGTTTGGTGTTCAAGTAAGCGAGGTTATCGGCCGTCGGCCGCGTGTGCAGCGGCACGCGCTCGACGATACGCAAATTGTAACCGTCGAGCTCGCGGAATTTGGCCGGGTTATTACTCATCAGGCGCAACGTCGTGACCCCGAGATCGGTCAAAATTTGCGCGCCCGTGTCATAGGTGCGGGAATCGACGGGCAGACCGAGGTCGACGTTGGCCTGCACGGTGTCGCGGCCTTGGTCTTGCAACTTGTAGGCGTGCATCTTACGGGTCAGGCCGATACCGCGGCCCTCGTGACCGCGCAGGTACACGACCACGCCCTGCCCTGCCGCTGCGATTTTCTCGAGCGCCGAATCCAACTGCGCGCCGCAGTCGCAACGAGTGGAGCCGAAGATGTCGCCCGTCAGGCACTCGGAGTGAACGCGCACGAGGACGTTCTGAGCGCCACGCACGTCACCGCGCACCAGCGCCACATGCTCGATGCCATCCAACACACCACGGTAGATGCGCGCGCTGAACACCCCGTGCCGCGTCGGCAAACGCGCATCGGCGACCGGCTCCACCAGGATTTCGGTGCGGCGCCGATAGGCGATCAAATCGGCAATGCTGATGCGCACTAGGCCGTGCGTCTCGGCGAAGTGCGCCACCTGCTCTGGATTTGCCATGCTGCCGTCGTCGTTGACGACTTCGGCGAGCACCCCCACTGGCGCGAGCCCGGCTAGGCGTGCCAAATCCGTCGCGGCCTCGGTGTGTCCCTCACGGCGGAGCACGCCCCCAGCGCGCGCGCGCAACGGAAAGATGTGACCCGGTCGCGCAAAGTCGACGGCGACGCTCGCGGGGTTCGCCAGCGCGCGCAATGTCGTCGCGCGATCGGTCGCCGAGATCCCGGTCGTGGTTCCGCTCAGGTAGTCGACCGAAACGGTGAAGGCGGTGCGCATGGACTCTGTATTGTCGGCCACCATCAGCGGCAGGTTCAGCGCGCGGGCGCGTTCATCGGACACTGTTGCGCACAGCACGCCGCTCGTGTGACGAATCATGAACGCTATTTTCTCGGGCGTGGCGTGCGCGGCCGCCAAGATCAGATCGCCTTCGTTCTCGCGCGTCGCGTCGTCCACCACGACCACGATTTCACCGCGCGCTACCGCCGCGATTGCCGCTTCCACTTCGTCGAATGCCATTTATCCTGTGATTTCTCGAGCCGCGGGCGCTCGTGCTTTGTCTTCTCGTAACGGGCCGCGAACGGAACCTGCGATCTCTCCAAAACGAATCAGGCGCGCGCGCACCACGTTGCGGCTGATCCCGAGCAGCCGCGCCGTTTGCAGCTGGTTGTGATCGCAGTGCCGGAAGGCTGCGCGCAACACTTGTTCTTCGATGTGCTCGAACAAATTCGGCAGATTGTGCTCGAACAGCTCCAAGAGCGCTCGCTGCAGCGGCGTGCTTTCGGCGCGATCAGGTAGCCGCAACGCGGGCGCCACGCTATCGAACGAACTGAGCCTGAGATCGGCGGGGGTGATCAAAGATCCGTGGCACAAGAGCAATGCGTGATGCATCGCGTTCTCGAGCTCTCGGATGTTGCCGGGCCAAGAATGCGCGAGCAATCGTTGGCCCGCTTCTGCACCGAGCTCGGTCGGGCCAAGATCCAAACTCTTGGCGTAAAAATTCAAGAAGTGCCGAGCCAATGGCAAGATGTCGCCCGGCCGCTCACGCAGCGGCGCGAGCTCGAGCCGCTCCGTCGCCAAATGCTCGAGCAGCTCCGCGCGAAAATGACCCGCCCGCACCGCCTGCGCGAGATCGACATTGCTGGCCGCGAACAAGCGCACGTCCACCCGTGTCGGTTGATCGGCGCCGAGCCGCACGAGCTCGCCGGCCTCCAGCACACGCAGCAACTTGTCCTGCAGCTTCGGCGATAAATCGCCAATCTCGTCTAAAAACAAACTGCCGCCGTGCGCGGTCTCGAGCCAGCCGGCTTTGGCGCTCGTCGCGCCTTCGAACGCGCCTCGGGTGTGCCCGAACAACTCACTGTCCGCGGCGGCCACCGAAAAGCCGCTACAGTTCACGGCCAAGAACGGCCGCGACGCGCGGGGGCTCAACTCGTGCAGGTGCCGGGCGACCAACTCACGGCCCGTCCCCGTCTCGCCCGTGATCAGCACGCTCGACGAGCCCGGCGCGATCTCGCGCACGCGCCCGAGCAGGGCGACCGACTTCGGATCGTCAAAAACGAGCGCTTTTGCGCGCACCGACAGCGCAAGCGAGCTCGCGCTGGGCAATGTGAGGAGGGTCATGCCGAGGTCGTTCCTAGCCGGACCCTGACACGATAAGAGCCGCACGTCTACTATACAAGACGGTGCCCTTCGGGTCACCGCCGAGGTTCAGCGCCGAAAACCGCCATTGGGAGCGCGAAGTCGCCCGTCGCCGCTAAATCGAATAGCGCGCAACGGGTTTGGTGCCGGCGGCGGCTTCACGCACCTTGGCCGCCACGTCCGCCAGCGTCGTGCCCTCGAGCACGCGCAGTGTCGATTGGTGCATCTCCTTCAGCACCAAGCGAATGCCGCACGTTCGCTCGTCTTCACAGCCCTCGCAGCGGCGATACGCCGTTTGACTCAAACAAGGCACCGGCGCGAGCGGACCGTCCAAAATGCGGATGATACTGGCTAAGTTGATGTCCTCGGGTCGCCGGCGCAGCAGGTAGCCACCGCCTCTCCCTTTGCGACTATCCAAGATCCCGTGCTGCTTCAGCTCGCGCAGGATCAGCTCCAAGAACTTCTTGGGGATCCCTTCGCGCTCGGCGATGTCCGAAATTAGCATCGGCTCGGCCTGGTCGACCGTCGCGAGCAAGGCCAACGCCTTGAGCGCGTATTTCGTCTTCATCGTCAGCATGCCGGACCAACGGCCTACTTACCCGATAGGCGGGGGCCGAGCACGTTTTTTCGAGAAAACCGCAACAATGCGGCCGCCGCACCGCCCGAGCCGGGGGCTTCCGGCGGCACGTACACCTTCCACTTCATGGTTATTCGGAGGAGAACTGAAGGAGAGCGGTGACGCGCCGCCGGAGCGGCTCAGGCGATACGGCGAGCGCGGCAAACACTGCACGCCCGCGCGCGGTGACTAGTCTCGCGCGGACATGTAGTGCTCTCGCAGGGTGAGACCGCGACCCGGAATGTTGGTCGCGCTCACGTCTGCGATGTAATCCTTGAAACGATACTGAACGATGGCCGTCTGCATGGGTGCTGAAGCCAAATAGGACGCCGTGCGCGCCCCCGCTTCACGGGTCGGCGCGCCGAGTTGTTCACGCATACTGGCGACGACCGCGTCCATTTGCGTAGCCGCGACCTCGCTCGTGAGCCGATCACGCCAAGCCGTGATGTTCACGAGCCGCTGAGTAGAAAGCGAAAAGCCGAAATCCAGCTTGGCGATGTTCGGCCCCGAGCTACCGAGCGCGCTCAGCGGCACGTCCTTGCATTGCACGAACCCGGCCCGCTTGTCCTCACAAGACACCTGCTTCTGCTCGGCCCAGGCCTTCACATCCGTCAGCGTCATGGTGTCGAGCGCAAAGCCCAACGCGGGCCGAGACGCTGCCGCCTCGGTCCCGCGCAGAACGCGCGCGCTATTGTGCCGTGCGGCTTCGATCGCTTCAGGGGTTGCCCTCATTGGACAGCCAACCCCCAAACGAGCGAGCAGCGGGCGACCGGCCTTCGAATGCAGGAACCCAGCGGCTAGAGTCAGCCCAGCCAGCACCGAGACCGTGTAGATCGAGACACGTTTCAAGCGCGCGCGCTTCATGGT
>FSWQ01002584.1_pt1 | contig 10596 bp, 7 predicted proteins | sample 1637691 | NCBI WGS metagenome assembly FSWQ01 (sample SAMEA3914814, study PRJEB12502) | metagenome | biome: forest; material: soil | place: USA | collected 2011-09-16 | depth 0.1 m | reverse complement strand
TTGTCGGGCAGCCGTTCAACCGGGGTCACAGGTCCTCCCGGGTTCACGGCGATTGAATCGGCGACTTCGATCACGGTTTGCGTGTGAATCTCGAAGCCCCCAGTCGGCGCGACGAGCCGTTGGCACAGATTGCCAAATCCGTCGACGTACTCGACCGCGGTGGTGAACGGCGTGAACTCGTACGATTCACTGACGATCCATTGGGCTTCACCGCTGCGTGGGCGAAGCATCGCCACGAGTGGCGCCGGCGTTGGCGCCTTGATGGTCAATTGACAACTGGCTTTGAGTCGCATGTCCGTCCAATCAAAAAATCCGGTGAAGGTCGGGGGTCAGCCGCCCGCCGTGGCCCCGTCATAGAAACAGCTCACTTGATTGAGCTCGGTCTGGTCCGTCGTCGAACAATACATTGCTCCGCCGCGAGCCGCGCAATTCCAGAACGGGCAACGACACACGCCGTCGACCAACGGCCGCCCGTCGCTGCAAATTTCGCACTGAAAGCCCGCATTGCCCTCGTCGCACTTCGGAAGGCCGGGGATGAGCTCCGCGCACGGAGAATGCCCTCCGCTGCACGCGCCATTGCCGTCGCAGGCTTCGCCCACGGTGCACAACAGCCCGTCGTCACAGGAGACCCCGGCCGCGACCGGCTGCCGCACGCACTGCCCAGCGCTGCATGCGCTGCGCTCGCAGACGGACGTTGACGTGGCGCAGTCCGAGTCGACCGTGCACTCTGCTTCGGGACTACCGGGCGGCGAATTTTCTGGACCGCACGCGGTCGCGGTCGCCAGTAACCCCATCAGCGCTGCCCACTTGCTCCCGCGCATCACTGAAGTCGTCATGCCCAGCACGGTGAGAGGATCGGGACTGAAGATCAAGCGCTCAGATGGTGCCCGTACGCGTCACCCGGCAATGGTTTCTACACTCCAATTTCGCCACAGCGCATTTGCCGCGCAGAAGCGAAGCGCACGAGCAGCGACCCATCTCGTGCTCACACCGCGCTCTCTCCTGCCCTCAGCGGCCCACTAGGCGCTGCAACGCCTCCGGATAGCGATTGCCATGCACCGTGATTTGCGCGGCTCCCTGTTCGATTTCGCGGACATCCTCCGCCGTCAGTTCGAGGCGGGCGGCGCCCAAGTTTTCCTCGAGGCGCTCGAGCTTGGTCGTGCCGGGGATGGGCACGATCCAGGGCTTTTGCGCGAGTAGCCAGGCGAGCGCCACTTGCGCGGGCGTTGCCTGCTTGCGCTCGGCGACGCGCCGTAGCAGCTCGACGAACGCTTGATTGGCCTTCAATGCCGCGGGCGTGAAGCGCGGCACGATGTTGCGAAAGTCGGTGCTGTCGAACTGGGTGTGCTCGTTCATTTTGCCGGTGAGAAAGCCCTTGCCCAGTGGGCTGAATGGGACGAAGCCAATGCCTAGCTCCTGCAGCGTCGGCATCACGTCCGTTTCCGGCTCTCGGGTCCACAGTGAGTATTCGCTCTGTAGCGCCGTCACCGGCTGCACCGCGTGCGCACGGCGAATGGTCTTCGCCGAAGCCTCCGACATACCGAAGTACTTTACTTTGCCGGCTTGAATCAGCTCTTTCACCGCGCCCGCCACGTCCTCGATCGGTACTTCCAGATCGACTCGGTGCTGATAGAACAAATCGATGACGTCGGTCTTCAGCCGCTTGAGCGACGCTTCGGCGACTTGCTTGATGTGCTCGGGACGGCTATCGAGGCGGTTCCAGCGCCGTTCATCGTCGCCCGGCGCAAAGCCGAACTTGCTGGCGATCGCGACTCGATCGCGAAATGGCGCGAGTGCCTCACCCACGAGCTCTTCGTTCGTGAACGGACCGTACACCTCGGCCGTATCGAAGAACGTGACCCCGCGCTCCACGGCGGAGCGGATCAGCGCGATCATCTGCGGCTTGTCAGCGGGCGGCCCCAAGCCGAAACTCATGCCCATGCAGCCGAGGCCAATGGCCGAAACTTCGAGCCCGCTGCTGCCTAACTTTCGCTTTTGCATTTGCTGGCTTCCTTGCGCTGGGTGAGCTCGCTTGCTCACTCCCTCACCATGGTCCCCGTGCCCCGGCGCGGCTAGAGGCGATGTCCGCTGCAGGCTGTTAAGCCAGACTTGACAATCCGTCACCGGCGGGGCTGTGCTGAATGGCATGAATCCCGGCTCATTCGCGCAACTGCAGGCGTTCTTGACCGTGGCGCGATTGCAGAGCTTCAGCAGCGCGGGGCGCGAGCTGGGGGTGTCGCGGTCGGCCGTCAGCCAGAGCGTTCGCCAGCTAGAAGAGCAACTGCGCGTGGTGCTCTTGGCGCGCACCACGCGCAGCGTGTCGCTCACCGATGCGGGCCGGCGCTTGGTGGAGAGCGTAGGCCCCGCGCTCGGTCAAGTCGCCGCAGCGCTCACGCAGGTCTCGGCTCAACCGGGTGAGGTCGTGGGTCGCGTGCGCTTGTCGGTACCCAGCGCCGCCGTGCCCTTCGTGATCGAACCCGTGCTCCCCGCCTTTCGCGCCCGCTACCCGCGCATCGAGGTCGAAGTCTCCGTCGATGAGCGCCTGGTCGACATCGTGGCCGAGGGCTACGACGCGGGCGTCCGCCTCAGTGAGGCCATCGAGCGCGACATGATCCAAGTCCGGCTCACCGATCCGTTCCGGTTCATCGTGGTCGGCGCCCCCGCTTACCTCGAGCGTCACGGCAGCCCCGAGCGACCGCAAGATTTGTTGCGCCACGAATGCATCACCTTTCGCTCGAAGACCACCGGCGCGTTGTACGCCTGGGAGCTCGAGCGCGGCCGCCGGAACTGGCGCGTTCCGGTGCGCGGCGGTGTGGTGTGCAACGACGGCTCGCTGAGTGTCTCGTTGGCAGAACGTGGGCTTGGTCTCGCCTACGCGTTCGAACCCCGCGTGCTGGAGCAGCTGCAGAGTGGGCGCCTGGTGCGTGTGCTCGAGCGCTACGCCCCAACCGTGCCCGGCTTTTTCCTGTATTTCCCGAGTCTGACGCAGCGCTCGCCCCCATTGCGTTTGTTCGTGGAGACGGCGCGCGAGTTCGCCACGCGCGCCGTGAAGGCCGCGCCCTCCCCAAAAAGAGCCCAATAGCGCGCTGAGCGCGGGCGGGTTTACGCCGGAGTCGACTTGGCTGCTAAGGTCGCCTTCGCGGTTGTTGAGGGATCCGGGCATGAAGGACAAGAATTCGACGGCCCCCGAGACGAGCCCCGGCGCGGCCGCTGCACGAGTTGCGTTGGATGAGTACGCGCGCGTGCGGGAGCGCATGGAGTTGCTGTCGTCGGCTTCCTTCGAGGGGCTGGTGTTCCACGTTGACGGCCTAGTCTTCGACGTGAATCAGCGCCTGCTCGAGATCACGGGCTTCGAGCGAGACGAGCTACTCGGCGAGCAACTACTCCAGCGCTGTGTTGCCCCCGAGGACTTACCGGAGGTGCTGCGACGAGCCAAGGGCCGCATCGAGGGCGAGTACGTGATCACGGGCATCCGCAAGGACGGCTCGCGTTACCCCGCGGAGTTACAGAGCAAACAGGGCAAGCTCGGCGATCGCCCGGTGCGCGTGGTCGCGGTGCGAGACGTGTCCGAGCGCGAGCGCACGCACGCCCTGTTACGGGAGAGTGAGGCGCGGCTCGGCGAGCTGGCCGCCATCGCCTTCGATATCACCGTATTCAGTCGCGACGGCGTGATCATCGACGTCACGGGAGCATTCGAGAGCATCACCGGTTACTCGCGCGAGCGATTGATCGGGCATCGGATCTTGGAGTTCATCGCCAGCGTCGATGCGAACGCGGTCGGTCGTCAGATCGCCGCGGGCGCGGTCGGCGTGTCTCAGTCGATCGTGATGAGCGCCAGTGGCGAAGCCATCCCGATGGAAGTCGTCGCGGTTCAGTCCAGCCTACGTGGGGAGCCCATTCGCATGAGCGCCCTCCGCGATCAGCGCGCGCAAAAGCGGCTCGAGCACGAGCGTCGTGAGCTCGAGCGCGCCTTCGCCCAGAGTCAGCGGCTGGACGGCTTGGGCGTGCTCGCCGGTGGCATCGCGCACGACTTCAACAACTTGCTCACGGTGGTGCTCGGCAACGCCGAGCTCTTGCGCACTGAACTCGGCGATCCCGAGCAGCGCTTGCTGGCTGAAACCATCGTCCAAGCTGGTCAGCGCGCAGCTGGGCTCACCGCCCAAATGCTCGCTTACGCCGGCAAGAGCGAACTCGGGCCGCGCGCGGCGGTCGATCTGGGTGCGCTCATCAAGCAGCTGCGAGTCTTGCTCGACGCGACGCTGTCCAAGAAAGCACACGTCGCGCTCGAGATTGTGGGCACTCAGCTCGTACTCGGTAACCGCGCCACGCTCACGCAGCTGCTGATGAATTTACTGACCAACGCCTCGGACGCGCTACTGGACGAACCGGGCACGATTGGCGTGCGCCTAGCCAGCGTCGAGCGCCCCGATGCGCGTTTTGCGCGAGCGCTCGGCGCGCGCGTGGGCCCTGGCCACTGGGTGCTGCTCGAGGTGAGCGACACGGGCGTGGGCATGGCCGAAGCGACGCGGCTACGCATCTTCGAGCCGTTCTTCACGACCAAAGCACAAGGACATGGCCTCGGGCTCGCGGCCTGCATCGGCATCGTCTCGTCGCACGGCGGCGCGATCTTGGTGGAGAGCGAACCCGGTCGTGGCAGCCAATTTTCCGTGCTGCTGCCCGCTTATCGAGGTGAAGTGCCCGCGGCTCCCCTGCCCCTCGCGCGCGAACGCGCGCCGCAGCGCCGCTTGCTGGTGGTGGACGATGAGCCGCTGGTCCGCGGACACCTGAGGCACGCCCTGGAGAGCCAAGGCTACGAAGTGACCGAGGCGGCCAGCGGAGCCGAAGCACTCGCGGCCTTTCGAAACCATCCGCCCAGCGCGATCGTACTCGACGTCACGCTCCCCGACGTGTCCGGCATCGAGGTCCTGCGCCGCATTCGGCACGAAGCTTCGACCGTGCCCGTGATCCTCTCCTCCGGCTATCACGCCGCCGCGCTCGACGTGGAACGCGACAGCTTCCAAGCGTTCCTCGCCAAGCCCTACACGCTGAGTGAGTTGTTCGAAGCGATCGCGCGCGTGCTGACAGAGTGAGTTTCTGCGCACCTAGCTAGCAGCGGCAACGCCCGCTACGCCGCGCGCTTACGGCCCAGACCTTGCACAGGCTGGGGTATGAATCGCCTCACGACCGCTGCCGCCATTAACTTTGCCCTACTTTTAGGCGCAAACCACGTATTCGCCCAAGACGCGGCAAGCAACGACGACCCGGTGCGCAATGACACGCTGAGCGACTCCGCGACGGCCGCGACCACGACGCCCGCCGCACTCAACGAGGTTCGACCCGGCCCGACCGTTGCGCCGTGCACGTTGAGTCATCACCCGTGCGCCTATCCGCACCTTGCCGTGGCCATCGACGGCGGCGTCTCGCACTTTACCGAGAGCAATCCATTCGGATTCGATACGGGAGTGGGCTCCATCACCTCCACCGGGCCCGCCTGGGGAGCGCGCGTCGGTGTGGAGCTGCGGCCCTGGTTTGCGATCGACGCGCACTACATCGGCATGTCGAACCGTGCCGACGCTTCGCAGAGCGTGGGCGGGCGCCGCAGCCTGCTCACGAACGCCGCCGTGGCCGAGTTTCGCTTCACGATCCCCACGCACTCCGTCGAGCCGTACGCGTTCATCGGCGCGGGCGTGTATTCCACGAAGATTACCGGCTCTTCGACGGCGACGCCGCTCTATGGCAGCACGGAGTTCGGGATGCCGATCGGCCTCGGCTTCGGAGTTCCGCTGTGCCCCGGTCTGAGCTTGGGCGCAGAGGTCGCCTACCATCGCTTGTTCAGCGAGGCGTTCGAAGACAACGATGACATCGGCGGCGGGGATCCCACGAGCGCGACCGTCGTACTTCGTGCACGCCTGTGAGCGCGTCAACTCTTTGCCGCGCTGAACGGCGGGGCCTCATGTCGAGTCGTATCGTGATTGGAACAGCGCGCGGCTGCGAGGTGCGCGGCTGGGCTGCGGGCGCCCCCCTCTTGGGGTCCGGGACCTGACGGGCTTGGAGCACAACGCCGCGCCGTTGTCGGAGCCGTTATTGCCAAGTCGAGTCAATGAAGCTCACGATACGGCTGCTTGGATGAAGCCCGTGTATCCGAGTGACGACGTAATCACCGACAGCGAACTGCCGTCGTTCAAGTGAACGCGGGCTCACGCCGTTGTCGCTAGCGAAGGCGAGCTGAGCTCGTCGAGCGCGCAGCCACGAGCCGAATCAGCGGCGCCGCGTCGGTGATTTCACCGACGCTGCGTTAGACGGAACACAAGCTGTAACCAGGCTGAGCTTGTGACGACGCATGGCGCGTGGTTGGGTCGCACGGTGGTTCTCGAAGTTCAAGACGGCGAGGGGAGCTGGCATGTCGTCGAGGGTGCGGATGCCCTCCACGTCTTTCCGAGCTCCTACGAGGTGACGTTCACGGTCAAACCAATGTGGGCCCGTCACGCGGCGATTTTGGAGGGGATGCGCTTTCGCGTGGATGGTCAGGTGGCGTTGAAAGCGCTCCTGGAGGGTGCCGACGTCAGCGGCGTCTTGCGCATGATGCTGCTGATTTGAGCTCGCGGCGGCCGACTTGCTACGGCGAGTCCAATCATCGATAGGAGCGGTGGCCGTTGAATCACCTCGAGCTCTCGCGCCCGAAGGTAAAGACCATTTGATGTCAGACGGCGCTGCTCGCATAGAGCCCTTGAAGGCGCTGCTCACTCGAACCACTTGGCCAATTTGCGGTGGATCCGCGCTGGCGATCGTTGGACACAAAAGTGCGCGTCGGTCAAAAGTGCGGCGAGCAAAGCTCGCTCTCGGCACGCGCGGTCGATTCTCGAGCGGACCGGTCATTCGATCGCTAGAGTGCGCGGGTGCATCGCGCTCCAGCTCAACGGCGAGGTCCGCGTCTCCGCGCTGACCCATTTGGAGACAGCGTGGTACCCGTTTGGTCACGACCGTGATTAGGCGAGGCATGAGCGGTGCATGGAGGGCTTCGTGCATCCTGCGCCCGTCCAATCGCTGACCTTCGGTACGTTTCGCTTGCTGCCCGAGCAATACGCCTTGTTCGACGGGCAAAAAGCCGTCCGATTGGGCAGCCGAGCGCTCGAGATCCTCATGGCATTGGTCGCGCGCAAAGGCGAGCTCGTGACCAAAGAGGAGTTGTTCCGCCTCGTGTGGCCGGACACGGCGGTCGAAGAGAACAACTTGCGCGTGCACATCGCGGCGCTGCGCAAAGTCTTGGGTGACGGCCAGGCGGGAGCCCGTTACATCGAAAACGTGCCCGGGCGTGGTTATCGTTTCGTGGCGACGCTCGGTTCAATCGACACCGTGGCGGTGACGGCGCCGCCCGAGCGACCGCACTCTGGCGCCGGTGACTTGCCGGCTCCCATCGTGCGCTTGATCGGTCGCGCCGAGGTCGTGCAGGGGCTTTCGACGCAGCTCTTGCAGCGTCGTCTGGTGACTTTGGTTGCGCCGGGAGGAACCGGCAAGACGACCGTCGCGTTGGCCATCGCGGACGCCGTTAGTTCCTCGTACCGAGACGGCGTAAGGTTCGTTGATTTTGCCTCACTCGTCGATTGGGGATTGGTGCCGAGCGTGCTCGCGTCCGCGCTTGCCCTCCCCGTAACGCCCGAGAATCAGCCCGAGCAAATCAACGCCTTCTTGGCGCGCAAGCAGATGCTGCTCGTACTCGACAACTGCGAGCGCGTGGCAGAAGACTTGGCAAGCTTGGTGGAGGGCGTGCTACGGGCCGCGCCCGGAGTGCACGTGCTCGTCACGAGTCGTGAGCGACTGCAGGCGCAAGGCGAGTGGGTCATTCATTTGCCGGCGCTCGAGTATCCTCGGGCCTCGCCCACGCTCACGGCCGCCATCGCGCTCGACTTTCCCGCGGTGCAACTGTTCGTCGAGCGGGCCAGCGAGGGGGCATTCGAGCTGTCGGATTCGGATGCGCCCCTCGTGGCCGATATTTGTCGGCGCTTGGAAGGCAACCCGCTGGCCATCGAGCTGGCGGCAGCTCGGGTTGGCTTCTTCGGCATCACGGGGCTCGCCAAGCGCTTGGACGCGCAGTTCTCGCTACTGATGAAGGGGCGGCGTACGGCCCTGCCGCGTCACCGCACGCTGCTCGCCATGCTCGACTGGAGCTACGAGACACTATCGAGCAGTGAGCGACTCGTGCTTCGCCGTCTGTCGGTGTTCAAGGGCAGCTTCTTGCTCGAGTCCGCCGTACTCGTGGCCAGCGGCGAGGGCGCGCCTGAGCCCGAAGTACTCGAGGGCGTGATCGGCTTGGTCTCCAAGTCCTTGCTCGTCGCGGACGCGAGCGGCAGCAGCGTGCGCTACCGATTGCTCGAGATCACCCGCGAGTACGCGCGCGGTAAGCTCGCCGCGAGCTTCGAGCACGCCGACTTGCTCAGGCGACACGCAGAGCATTTCAGAGACCTGGTCGCCCGTGCGGAGCAACAGCTGCCCACGCAATCGCCCGACGATTGGCTGGCCGTCCACCGCTGGCAGCTGGACGACGTGCGCGCCGCGCTCGACTGGGCGTTCGCGCCGGGAGGCGACACGGCGGTCGGAGTCGCGTTGACCGTTTCTTCGGTGCCACTTTGGTTTCGGGCCGCGCTGATGCACGAGTATCGCGCGCACGTGGAAAAGGCCTTGGAACGAGTCAAAGCAGAGGCCAGCGATCCGACGTTGGAGATGCGGCTCAGCGTCGCGCTCGGGCCCCTCTTGATGCACACGACCGGCCCAATTCTGCAGATGACGAGCATCGTCGAACGGGCGCTCGAGCTTTCGCAGGGGCTCAGCGCGCCGCTTCGCATGCAAGCCATCGGTGCCAATTGGGTGGCCGCGATCGGTCGAGCCGACTACCCCACCGCGCTACGCTTGGCGAGGCTCTTCGGTGAAGCCTGCGCGGAAGCACCGAGCGTCGCGTCGGGCCTCGTGTTCGATCGCATGATGGCATTGCCTTTACATTTCTCGGGCGAGCATCGCGCGGCGCACGCGCACGCCGCGCGCGTGCTCGCGCAACCCGCCGTGGATCTTCGGCTCGCGTACAACACGATGTCGCACGTCGATCAGCAAGTGTCCATGCTGACCCTGCTCGCCCGAGCCCATTGGCTGCAGGGTTTTCCCGATCGAGCACTGGCGACGATTCGAGCTTGCGTGGAGCGCGCACACGGCCTGAACCACGCCACGAGCCTGTGCTTTGCGCTCGCCATCGGCGCGTGTCCCATCGGGCTCTGGTGCGGAGATACGAGCACGGCCCGGCTTTGGACCGACGCGCTCATCGAATGCGCGAACGGCCACTCACTCAGCTGGTGGACGACTTGGGGACACGCCTACGATCGGGTTTTGGCCTCGAGAGCAGGGGTGAGTTTGGGGGCTCCGCCGCTCGCGGCCACGCGCGGCCTCGGGGCGTTCGCCAAGCAGACCGACGTCCTTGCGACGCTGGGTCAAGAGTTGCTCGATCTCGAGACCGTTGCCCGCGCCGAGCGAGGCGTGATTGGTTGGTGCGCGGCCGAGGTGTCGCGGGCACACGGCGCCACGTTGCTCGAGCAAAAGCTGACCGATGGCGAGGCGAGCGCGGAGGCCAAGTTTCGCCTGGCACTCGAGCTTTCTGCGGAGCAAGGGGCGTTGTCCTGGGAGCTGCGCGCCGCGACGAGCCTGTCGCACTTGTGGCTCGGCCAAGCGCGCAAGCGCGAGGCGCACGCGCTCCTTTCCGCGGTCATGGCTCGCTTCAGCGAGGGTTTCGGGACCACTGATTGGCTGAGCGCCCAAGCTTTGCTGAAGAAGCTCGAAGCCGCTCGCTGACCGCGCCACGTGTCCAAAGCTGAACACGGACCCAATCGACTCGGCACGCCGTCGCTCCCCGATCACGTCCCAAACCGCGTATTTGACGGCGCCTGACGTCTTTCGAGCCCGAGGGCCAGGCTGGCACGCCACGTGCGTTGAGCAGGCGCATGAATGATCTATTGAGTTTCGCGGTACGAGCCCACGGCGGTCTCGAGCGTTGGCAAAGCGTTGCCGCCATCCAGGTAGAGGCCTCGATCACCGGCGCGATCTGGTTCGTGAAAGGCAAGGGCGACTTCCTCGAGAACGTGGTGCTGACCGCCGAGACTCGACGAGAGCGCGTGACCGTCGACTTTCCCGGCCAGAACAAACGCGCGATTTTCGAGCCCGATCGCATCGTGATCGAGACGGCGAGCGGTGAACGAATACAGGCCACCGATGCACCCGAACAGGCGTTCGAAGGACAAACCCGAGACACGCCTTGGACCGATACCCAGGTGATCTACTTCGTCGGTGAAGCCCTGTGGACTTACCTCAATACGCCCTTCCTCTATACCGAACCGGGCTTCACGAGCCAGGAAATGGCGCCGATTCAGGTCGAGGGTGAGACTTGGCGACGTCTGAAAGTGACGTTCCCCGATCGCGTGAAGAGCCATACCCGAGAACAAATCTCCTGCTTCGGTCCGGACGGCCTGCTGCGCCGCCACGACTACACGGTGGACATCTTGGGCGGAGCGACCGGACTCAACTACGCATTCGAATACCGCACCGTCGACGGCATCGTGA
>FSWQ01004255.1_pt1 | contig 10609 bp, 7 predicted proteins | sample 1637691 | NCBI WGS metagenome assembly FSWQ01 (sample SAMEA3914814, study PRJEB12502) | metagenome | biome: forest; material: soil | place: USA | collected 2011-09-16 | depth 0.1 m | reverse complement strand
GCTTGCGCTGGCCCTCGTCGAAGCGTTTGCTGGCCGTGAGCGACACGACGGCGATGCAGCCCAGCAAGCGGTCCCGCATTTTGAGCGGGATGATGGTGATGCTTTGCACCTGGCGCGACGGCAGAGTCCTGAACAATTCGCGCGCGCGCGCGCCATGCTCCACCAAAAAATTCTCGTGCTTCAAACGCTCGACGACGACGGCCGAGTCGAGCTCCCCGACCTCTTCGTCTTCGGGAAATGCATCGGCCAAGCTGACGTTGCGCGGGAAGAACGCGCCTTCGCCGTTGTCGAGCCAGGTCATCACCAAATCGGCGCGGATTTCGTGAAGCCCACTGTCGGCGACGGTCGCGATGACCTCATCGAGCGAGAGGCTGGCCGTGATCGCTTCGCTCACTTTGTACAAGGAGAGCGCTTCACGCAGCCGCAGGTTCTCGGCGGACAAGCGCCGCTTCTCCAAGCCGCGCTGCACGATGTGCACGATCTCTTCGACCTTGAACGGCTTCAGGATGTAGTCGTAGGCGCCGCGCTTCATGGCGTCGATTGCGGTCTCGACCGTGCCGAAGCCGGTCATGATCACGGTCAATGTGTCGGGGTGCGTGCGCGCGACCTCTTTCAGCAGATCGAGACCGCCCATCTTGGGCATCTTCAGGTCGCTTATCACCATGTCGTAGCGGGCGCGCTCGAGCTCGTTCGTCGCGCTCACGCCGTCCTCGGCGGTGCGTACGATGTAGCCCTCCATACCGAGGAAGTCGGCGATGATGTCGCGAATGAATTTCTCGTCGTCGACGACGAGGACGCGCGGCCTATCTTCAGGGTACGTCGAGTCGGACTCGGCCATCGCGGACGGTTTTCTTTCGGAAGAGCTCAGAATAGCAGGATAGCCTTTCTATCGCGGGACTAGCACGGGAGCGACCTCGGCATCGGCCGAGCCGCGCTCGAATGCTCAAAAATCGGCCTGGGACGGCTTTTTCCGGCGCCGGCGCTTCAGCTCGTTGGGCTCAGCTGCGCTGGCCTAGCAGTCCGCCCAGCGCGCGGCGGCGCGGTTCGGGATCGTGGCTCTTCAGGTAGTTCAAGTTCAAGCAGTTGATCAGCGCGTGAGCGGCGATCGGCCCGGCGAGCGAGCCGGTGAGCGCGAAGGTTGCGCCGAAGCACAAGCCCATGATCGTGGCCCAACTCACCCACGCCCAGCGGCTCGGCCCGCGCAATTGGGAGTGGACGATACCGAAGGCGAACGCCTGGAGCCACAGGCCGGCCCATGGCTGGAGCAGGCCACGGAACCACAGCTCTTCGCCCAGCGCGCTGAAAGCGGCCACCGCCAGAATGCCGAGCGCGCTCAGATCGCGCGCCACGGGGCGCAGCTCACGATGCAGGTTCCTGGCCCAAGCGTAGCGGGTGACGAAGATCCGTGTGCTGAAGGCGACCAGGCCGCCGAACAAAAGCCCGATCACCGTGCTGTACACGTGACTTGCGAAGCTCGGCAGCACGAGCCACGGCTCCGGGTACGAGAATGGCGAGCTGTCACGCCAAAGCCAGGCGATCGCCACGGCGCTCGCGCTGGCGGCGAGGTAAGCAATCGCGACTCTGCCCCAACGAAGCATGTGCTGGCGGAGAATATGGCACGCCGCGCGCGGCTTCGCACCTGAGCACTCTCCCGAAACGAACCCGGAACCGCTCAAATCGCGCGCCGAGCTCGCGCGCTCGCGGAAAGCTAGTGATGCCTCGCGCGGGAGTTTGTTAGAGTCGAGCTCGCGTGGGAGAAAGCAAAGAATCGCCGGAAGTATTGGAGCGGTTTTCGTCAGGCTTACCCCTGGTGGAGATCATCGCTCGGCAGATCTTGCGCACGCTGGGCGCGGTCGCCGAGCTCGAGGAACTGCTCAGCTTCGGGCGTGAAGGGCTGTGGGACGCCGCGCGCCGCTTCGACGAGTCACGCGGCGTGCCTTTCCGGGGCTACGCGAATTTCCGAGTACGCGGGTCGATCATCGACGGAGTGCGCTCCAATTCGCGCTTGTCGCGGCGCACTCACGAGCGCTTGAACGGCTTGCAAGCCGCCGCTCGGGTCAGCGAAGGGGCCATCGAGGACGTTTCTGCTCCGCGTGTGCCCGGCGCCGGCCCGGCCGAAGCCGAACAGGCCTTGAACGACCACTTGGCGGCGATGGCCACCGCCATGGCCGCCGGCCTGATCGCGCCCACCGCACATGGCGACGCGGGCGAGCGGACCCTCATGGAGACCGCCGACAATCCCGAGCAAGCCTACGGGCAGGTCGAATTGCTGAACCTGATTCGGACCGCCATCGCCGAGTTGCCGCACGAGGAAGCCGAGCTCGTGCGCCGCCATTACCTCGAGGGCTCGCGCTTCGACCACGTCGCCGAAGAGCTGGGCTTGAGTAAATCGTGGGCTAGCCGCCTGCACACGCGTGCGTTGACACGTCTAGCCAAGCGGCTACGCGACGTGTCCGAGTAGCGTTCAGATGATTGCGCGGCGAGCTAGCGTAGGGATCTGAAAGCCGCGCGTAGATCGGCCGTGAGCAGCTGCGGTTGTTCCCAGGCCGCAAAGTGGCCGCCCACGTCGTGCCGGTCGAAATGAATGAGCTTCGGATAAGCCCGCTCGGTCCAGCTCAAAGGCGCCGCATAGATCTCGTCCGGAAAGACGCTCACCGCGACCGGAATCGTCAACTTCTTTGGTTCGAAGAAATTGAGCTTATTTTCCCAATACAAGCGCGCCGAAGAGATGGCCGTGTTCGTGAGCCAATAGAGCGTGATGTTGTCGAGGATGTCGTCGCGCGACAGGCCCTCGGTCTTACCGTCGAAGACGCGCGCGATGAGCGCCTGACTGGCGGCGTCGTGATCGAGGATCCAGGCCGCGAGTCCGACTGGCGAATCGGCGATGCCGTACAGTGTTTGCGGGCGACCGGCCATCTCCTGCGCGTAGCCGAGCCCGTGCTTGTAAAAGGAGTCGAGCTGGTCGTAGGCGTGCTTCTCGTCTGCCGAGAGCCCTGCCGGCGCCGCACCCCCCGCTTGCAACGATTTCGCGATCTCATCCGGAACCGTGGCCGGCATGTTGGTGTGGATACCGAGCAGCCCTGGAGGCTTCAAGAGCGCCAACTGCTCGGTAACGGCATTCCCCCAATCCCCACCCTGCGCCACGTAGCGCTTGTAGCCGAGGCGCTGCATCAGCGTCGCCCAAGCGCGCGCGATGTGTTGCGGATCCCAGCCCGGCGCGCTCGGTTTGCCAGAAAAGCCGTAGCCCGGCAGCGACGGAATCACGACGTCGAACGCGTCCGCCGCGCTCCCGCCGTGGGCGGCTGGGTTCGTCAGCAGATCGACGATTTTCAATTGCTCGATGATCGAACCCGGCCAGCCGTGCGTGACGATGACCGGCAGAGCCCCCGGGCTCTTGGCCCGCACGTGAACGAAGTGAATGTCGACGCCGTCGATCTGCGTGACGAATTGCGGAAATTCGTTGAGCCTGGCTTCGCCCTTCCGCCAATCGTACGTGGTCTGCCAATACTGCGCGAGCTCGCGCATCGTCGCGAGCCGCACCCCTTGCGAGGCATCGCTGACCGTTTCTTGCTCCGGCCACTTGGTGGCAACGATCCGTCGCCGCAGGTCCGAAAGATCATCGTCGGAGGCGTGAAACGTGAACGGCCGAAGCGCCGCGCCATCGTGCGCGGCCGCCACTGGCGGTAGGGGCGGCCGCGTGCTCACGCGGCTCTCGTCTTTGCTGGGGGTGATCGCGGTGCTCCCGTGACACGCCGGCAATACGCCGAGTGTGAACGCGAGCGCCGCCGCGAGTGGGGATCTGACGGACACTTTGAATGAATTCGTGTGCTTCATGCAGAGCTGTGCGGCAGACGCCCCACCCTCACCATCAGACGATGGTATCGACTCAGCGCGCGGCGCTCTCGATCAGCTTGGCGACCGCTCCGGGATTGGACACCATCACGACGTGCGAGGCGCCCTTCACGACCACGGTCTGCTTCGAGCGCGCGCGAGCGGCCATGAACGCTAGGGCCTGGGGCGGGATGTTTTTGTCCTTGTCGCCGTACACGAACCAAGACGGAATGTGTCGCCACGCGGGCGCGGGCGAGGGCTCGTTGCCCGCCGCTTCCGCGAGCGGGCGCTGAGTCGCCGCCATCAACTTCGCGTCGACGTTCGGCACGTCCGCGGCGAACTGCTCGGGGAACTTGTCTTGTTGAATGTACAGGTCTTTACCGCCGCCAGAGAGCACCACTGACGGCGCCAGCGTCGCCCCCAGCGTGCTACCCGGGAACTTGCCGGTCAGCCCGAACACCGTTTCGCCTTTTTCGGGCGCAAACGCGGACACGTAGACCAATGCTTTGACGTTCGCGTGGCCGTTGGCGGCTTCACTGATCACCGAACCGCCGTAAGAATGAGCAACGAGCACCACGGGCGACTTGATGCTCGCGATCAGGTCGGAAATCGCCGTGGCGTCCGCCTCGACACCGCGCAACGGATTGGCCGCCGCCACGACGCGATAGCCGTCCTCGGTCAGGAGCTTCGCGACTCCGTTCCAACTCGATGCGTCGGCGAACGCGCCGTGCACCAGCACCACCGTGGGTTTGTCCGGCTGCGCCTGCAGGTTCGACGAGCGACCGAGCAGGATCAGGGAGCCTGCCAAGACACAACCAACGATCACCCATACCAGAGCGATTTTTTTCATCTGCCTTTCCTCCACGACTGAATTCACCGAGGTTCGAACAGACACCTGTGTGACGCCGGCCGGGGTCACCATTAGACGAAGGTATCGGCGCTCGATCCCAAAAGCCTGAGCGTCGCCTGCGTATCGCGGCGAGCTCTCATCGTTCCCACTCCCTAGTCGCACGGACCCAAACGTGTAGCGCGACGAAAGAGTCGCCCTCGCCCCAGCGCAGCTTCCATGGGCATTTGTCCGGGCTGGGCTGGAACAGCTCGCCCGCAATCGTCCAACAATGGCAAAGACGCAGCGCTGGTGTTTGGTTAGCGGGCGCGCCGGGGCCGAGCGCGGCGCGTAGCTCACTTGGCGTCTTCCGACACCGCATGACAGCTAAAAAAAAGGGCTTCTCACGTCGCCGCGCCCCAAGAGAAGCAGCGCGGCGCGCGAGACCGATTGAGCTAATTAGCCCCCATCGCCCACGCCGAAGACGATGCAGTCGGTGTAGGCCTGCTGCTGCGCCGCGCAGGTCAACGATTGGGGGCTCTTACCCAAAAGCCCAAACTCGTCTTCTGCGTTGCAAGACCAGTTGGCGGCCGCCGGCGCGGTGCCGCTCACGCAATTTTGCCAGGTGACTCGCTCGTCCGTGCAACCGGGGACGAAGTCGACGACGAGTTGACCGAGATCGGCGCAGAACTGGTAGCAGTTGTCGGACTCTTCGACGCGTGGGCAAGGCGAGCGCAGCTGCGCGCGGCACTGCAGCACACAACCGGTGTCGAACGCCTGCGCGGCGCTACAACGGGGCGAACTCGATGTCGCATTCACGGTGATGGATGGGTTGTTGTCGGGCGCGAGAGTCCAACTCGCGGTTTGCCCCGCGCTGATGTCGACGCCGAAGCCATACGGGTGCACCCCCGGTTCGAAGCGAGCTGGGCGCAGATTGGACGTGTCACGCGCCGAGGCGTTCTTGCTGCCGTACGGAGTCGTGATCGCGACGCCGTTGTCGTTCTGATAACCGAAGATCGCGGTCAGCGAGCCTTGCGGATTCGGAATCACGCAGTTGAACGTCGGCTTCAGCACGTCCTGACCGCCGCGCTTGTACGACAGATCCAAAAACGGCAGGAACGAATCGATACGGGTATAGAGGTTGTAGTCCGCGCAGGAGAGACCGGTCCAGTAGCTCACGCCAGCGATGTAGTCCTGACCGGACTGGTTGAAGATGACCGGGCCGCCCGAGTCGCCGAAGCAACCGTTCGAGAACGGCGCGGCGCCGTTGGTCTTCAAGACGGTCTGGCGTACCGCTGCGTTGAGCATGCCAGGGTTCGGATCGTCGGCGTGATAGTCGGCCGCGGTCGGCGAGCCGAGCGTGACCGTACGCCCGACGCGCTCGGTGCCAAAGCCGGCACCAGTGGTCGGCGTCGGCGTCGAGTCGGAACCCCAGCCGTTGATCGTCATCTGCACGCCCGCGTTCACCCGGTTGCGGTAGAGCGGCAGTGGATCGAACGGCGGCTTGCGATCGAGGAAGACGGCGGCCATGTCCGCCGAATTGAGATTCGCGTCGTACGCTGGGTTCACCGTCCACGAGTCCGCTTGAGCCCAGTGCCCGTTGACGGGCGGCGGGTTGAAACCGCCAACGCCGGTAGGCGTCAGCTCCGCTAAGTCGTGCGCGAAATCATCGCCGTAGTAGACGAACATCTGAGAAAGGTTCGCGGGAATGCAGTGGGCAGCGGTCACCACGACCCGCGGCGCATAGTACGAGCCCGAACAGACGATCAACGTGTTGTCGCTCTTGATGCCGTACAGCATCATTACCTGGTCACGCCCACCGTTCCCCGTCGCCCGGACGACCGCTCCGGTTTGAGTATCGATCTCTTCGTTGCTTCCGTCGTTCGCCGCGCCGCCGCACGCGGCGACGGACAACAGCAAACCGCACACAAGCCAAGCGCCAGTATTCCTGGATCCCATTCGCATCCTCCGAATTGATTTGTGTTCCCCACACTCCGCGCGACCCTAGCGCACAAATCGAGCTGCGAAGCGTGTTTATGGCACTCGCGAGCCGCGTCGCGGCCGTGCGTGACGGGAATGCAAACGGCCCGAAACAGCGGCGCAATCAGACGATGACCGCGGTAGTCTGGTTTACGGCATTCCCGGGGCGAGGCCGCGCAGCGACGCAAGTCGTAAACAAACGTGGGCTTCAAGCACGCGGTTCACGCCGCGTCGCGACCAGCAGCACATTCCCGAACGGCGTGCCCTGGGAAGCGCCCTGCACGTCACAAGCAAAACCAAGCTCCGAGAGCAACGCTCGATAGTGAGCGATCGGTCGATAATGACGGCCCGCGCGGCCGCGGTGCATGCCGAAGCGTTCACTGAGCCATTCGCCAAGACGAGTCAGTGCGCTGCGCGTGCCGGTGCGCGCGTCCAGTTCACGGAGCAGGATGCGCGTGCTGGTGACGCTGCTGGCGCGACGTAGGAGTTCGTCTTGTTCGGCTTCCGGCAGGTAGTGGAGCACGTCGAACAAGAGCAGGCTGTCGCACGGGCGAGCGGGCAGTTCCAGCAAATCGCGGGTCTCGAATTGGGCTTGGCCGTCCGCGGCGAGCGCAGCGGCGTGCACTTTGCGCGGGTCCGAGTCGAAGCCATAGAGTTCGCGGCAGGCGCCGAGCTCGAGCAAAAGCAGGCCGAATTGGCCGCGACCCGCGCCGGCATCGACGACGCGGCCGAGATCGCGCGGGAGCTCGGCGAGCCTCTTGGTCAGAGGATCCCAGAGCAGCTTGCCGAGCACATGAAAGCGATCGCCGCGCGTGGCGCGGGCGTAGCGCGCGGTGGTCCGCTGCAGTGCGGCTTCGAGCGGGTCGAGCTCGGCCGATTCACGGCTCGCCGTGCCTCGCCGCTGCGCGACGGCGTACGCCACGCCGCTGCCGAACGCGGCCATGACGCCACCGACGATGACGCTGCCGGCCAGTGCCTGCCAGACAAACCCCAAAACCCCAGTCTCTTTGGCGCGTGCCAGCGTGAAGCCCGCGTGGTGCCCGGTAACCAGCAGGGAGCCGACTTCCACCTCGAGCGTGATCAAAAATGGCGCCACGAGCGGGTTGGAGACATTGGCCACCAAGTAGGCGAGCACGAAGTCCAAGCCGAGCGGCAGGCAAATCACTGCGCAGAGCACGACGTGTAGGCCGTAGAGCGGTAAGCAGCCGATGAACAAGCCGATGGCCACGGCCAGCGCGACGCGCGCCGGGGATTGCCGCGTGCCGCGCAGGCGACGCCAGATGCGCGCGATCACGCGGAGGGATACACGGAGTTACGCTGCTGAGTGAGGGCGATCTTCAAGTACATCTGAGCGCCTTTGTGTTCGGCGTCGCGCTCGAGCACCGCTTCGAATTCGCCGATCGCAGCGCTGTGTTCGCCCGCGGAGAGCAACGCCACGCCGAGCAGGACACGCGCTTGCACGTAGTTCGGGTTGTGTTGTTTGGCGATCTCGAGCTGCTCGCGGGCGCGCTCTTTCTGGCCCATGTCGCGATACAGCGCGGCGAGGCGTGTGCGCAGATCGGCGAACGTGGGACACAGCGTCACGGCGCGCTCGAGTTCGCTCACGGCTTCGGCGGGCATGCCTGCGTCTTGGTACGCTTGGCTGATCTCGGCGTGCATGTTGGCGATTTTACCCATCGCGAAGGGATCGGCGGGGCCTTCGCCGCCCGCGGCGCGGCCGCGGATGCGCGCATAGATTTCGCGCGCCGAATCGTATTTTCCGAGGTCGTTGTAGGTGACCATCAAGTTGAGTTGCGCTTCGGTGTAGTTCGGGTTGAGGCTGACCGCCTTCTCGAAGCACTGTTCGGCGTGTCCGAAGTCGCCCTGTGAGTGGGCGATCACGCCGAGCATGTCGAACACGTCCGCGAAGCGATCCGTCTGTTGGACGACCTGTTTCAACAAGTATTCGGCCTTGGCGAACTCGCGTTTCTGATAGTGCTCGCGGCCCAACAGCAGCAGCTGCTTCAGATGGTCGTCCATGGTCCACGGAGTCTCTTTCAAAGGGCGGGCGCGCGAAAGGGCCGAACGCGGGAACGAGGGCCCGCCTGGCCGCTTTCGTCCGACATCGGCAGCCCGCGGCTTTCGGCCCGGCTCGCATTTTCCAAGTAGCCGTTATCGCGGCTGAAACTCGCGCGGCCGGGCGCGCTCGGCTTGCCCCGCTGCGCGTCCACTGCTACCCCGCGAGCGTGCCCTCTTCTCCGGAAGCCGGAGGATCACGCCACGTAGGCCGTATCGTGGATCCTTCAGTACGCGACGACGGAGATCTCGAGCCCGATCTTCAGCTGGCGCCTCCCGCCGCAGCCGATGAGGCCGGTTCGGAAGAGCCCGCCCCGCGCGCATCTCTCGTCGAGCGCGATGGCGGCGCACGCGCCCGCGAGCGGCTGCTCGCCCGAGCCGAGGCCGCGCGACAGGAGCTCGAGGGCGGCCCCGTGCACGGCGGGCTCGACGAGATCGGTCTTCCGGCACCGCCCGAGCGCGCACAGGGCGAGCTCGACTCGTTCGGGTCGAAGGCGGCGCCCTTCGCGCCGTTCTCGACGAACCAGCTCTCGCCCACGCTGATCGCCGTGTTCGGCACGTTGATCGGCATTGCCACGGTGCTGTCGCTGATCGCGCTGTTGATCAACATCGATCGCCACAAGGGCGCTTCGCTCGCTAAGGTGCCACCCGACCGAGCCGCAAGCGCGGCGCAGATCGAGGCCCCGCCACCGCCGCCAGTTCAGAAGCGCGCCCGCCAAAAAGTGCCGGGCCCGTGGCGCATCGCGGACGTCAAGGGCGATCCCAAGCTGCGCGTGATCGAGGGCAAGGTCGGGACCGATCCGTTCATCAAGGCGATGACCGACGCGGGCGTTCAGGAAAAAGAAGCGTACCGCGTGCTCACGTCGATGAAGGGCGTGCGCGACTTCGACAAGTGCGCAAAGTCGGATCGCTTCACGGCGCTGATCGATCGCGGCAGCTCGCGCATCAAGGCGTTCGAGTACACCGTCGGTCCAGAAGAGATTTACCAGTCGCGCGAAGGCGACGACGGGCTGCTGAAAGGCGCGAAGCTCGACTTGAAGGTCGAGCGCAATCAAGTAACGGGCTCGCTCGTGTACGACGGCAAGAGCTTCGATGCCTCGGCCGAGCAGGCGGGCTTCGACGGCGGACTCGCGCACGTGGTCGGCTTGGCGCTGCAAGGCCACCTGGCCATGGACGAGCTCGAGCGCGGCGATCGCTTGCGCCTGATCGGCCAAGAAGTGACGGTGCTCGGCGACTTCGCGCGCTACACCGGCATCGAAGCGATCGAAGTCGTGCGCGCCAACCCCAAGCGCGAAGCCGTGCGCGTCTATTACTTCGACGACCCGACGCTGCGCGGCTACTACGACCCGAGCGGCAAGTCGCCCTCCGAAGGCGGCTGGCGCAAGCCGATCTCCGGCGCGGGCATCACTTCGCCCTTCAATCCGCGGCGCATGCACCCTATTTTGCACAAGATCATGCCTCACCTGGGCACCGACATCGGCGCGCCCATGGGCACCCCGGTCGGTGCCTCCGCGCCCGGCACGGTGAGCTACCTCGGTCCCGGTGGCGCCGCGGGCAACCTGCTCAAGATCATGCACGCAGACGGCATCGAGACGGGCTACGCCCACCTCTCGCGCTACGTCGCGGGCATCAAGGTCGGCGACAAGGTGCGGCGCATGCAAGTCATCGGCTATGTCGGCTCCACCGGACGATCGACGGGCCCGCATTTGCATTTCAGCGCGCAGCGCGACGGCAAGTTCTTCGACGCCGAGACCTTGAACCTGGACGGCATGCGCGTGCTCAGCGCCGAACAGCGCGATCAATTCGCGGGCGTGGTCGCGAAATACAACCCGCTGCTCGACGCGATTGCGTTGCCTGCGCCGCTGCCCGGCGCGGGCATCGAAGCCGTGACCGAAGCGCCGCCCGCAAGTGCGAGTG
>FSWQ01001402.1_pt1 | contig 10611 bp, 6 predicted proteins | sample 1637691 | NCBI WGS metagenome assembly FSWQ01 (sample SAMEA3914814, study PRJEB12502) | metagenome | biome: forest; material: soil | place: USA | collected 2011-09-16 | depth 0.1 m | reverse complement strand
TTGGCGGATGAGCGGAAGCATGCGGAGGTGCAGCCGTTGCACTTGTTGGTGCGGGCGCTGGGGCGGGATTTGGGGGTGCGGGCGGTGTTCGAGCGGGGGGTGAGTAATCTGCTGGAGCTCGAGGCGGGATTGGAGCGGGCGCTGGGGAATCTGCCGCGCAGTGCGGAGCCGGCGTACCTTTCGGTGTCGATGCTGGATCTGCTGGAGCGCGCGCAGCGTGAGGCGGATCGCGAGAAGTCCGAGAAGGTGATGGTGGAGCAGGTCGTGAACGCGCTTTCGCAAGAGATCCGCGGTCCGGCGGGTGAGCTGATGAGTGCGTTCGGCGTGCTGCCCGGGTCGTTGCGCCCGCACATGGCGGCGCTGCGTTCGTTGCCGGCCGCCGCGCGCGCCTCTAGTGCTACGCCGGGCGGGTACACGCGCCCGCTGTTGGGTGACGCGGACGAGCCGGTGTTGTTGCGCGTGGGCGAAGTGCGGCGACTGCTGACGATTTTGGAGCGTAGTCAAAAGAGCCACCCCCTGCTGGTGGGCGAGGCTGGCGTGGGCAAGGGCGCGGTGGTGCGCGCGCTTTCGCAGCGCATTGCCTGCGGGGACGTGCCAACGAGCTTGGCGTCCACGAAATTGCTGGAGATTGATACGGGCGCGTTGGTCAGTGGTGCGCGTTTGCGTGGTGAAATCGAGGAGCGCGTGAAGCGGCTGCTGGGCGAGCTCGCGCAGGCTCCGGTGATCTTGGTCGTGCGCAACGTGGAGCAGTTGTTCGGTCAGGGGCCCTCGGGAACTGCGATCGGTGAGGTGCTCAAGCCGGCGTTGTTGCGTTCGGAATTCCGACTGCTGGCGACCACGACGCCGGAAGGGCTCAAGCGACTCGAAGAGCGCGATGCTCAGGTGTTGCGTATGTTCACCGTGTTGCCGATCGCGGAGCCGACGCTGGAGGAAGCCACGGAGATCGTGCGCGGGGTGGCGGCGCGTTACGAGCGGCACCACGGCGTCGAGATCAGCGAACGCGCGATTCAGGTTTCCGTGCAATTGGCCAAGCGCTACGTGACGGATCGGCGGCTGCCGGACAGCGCGTTGGATTTACTGGATGAGTCCGCGGCTGCCAAACGCGTGGAGGTGGACGGCGTTTCTACGGAGTCCGATGGCTTGCTACGTCGGCTCGAATCCGTGCAAGCGCAGCTGCGCACGCTCGATCACAGCGAGGACACCGAGACCAAGAACGCGCGCCAAAAGCTGCTCGATGAGCTGCCTGAGCTGGAGAAGAAAACCAAGCAAATCCGGGCGGATATGGAGTCGCGGCGGGGCGTGGTCGGCGCGGTTCGGCAATTGCGCCTGGAGCTCACGGCAGCGCGTGACGAGGCCGCGCGCACGGAAATTCAGACGCGCCTAGCCAAAGCCGAGGAAGCCGCGAAGAGTAGTGACGCGCCCGCGCCGCGCATCTTGGGTGAGCGCGAGGTCGCTGCCACGCTTGCGGTTTGGACCGGTATTCCGGTGGCCAAGATGTTGGAGGGTGAGGCGGACAAGCTGCTCAAAATGGAGGAGCGCTTAGCGGCGCGCGTGGTCGGGCAAGACGACGCAGTGGCAGCAGTGGCTCGCGCAGTGCGCCGCGGCCGAGTCGGCCTACGCGACCCGGGAAAGCCAATTGGGTCGTTCTTATTTTTGGGTCCGAGTGGTGTCGGCAAAACCGAACTAGCCAAGGCCCTGGCGCGCTTCCTGTTCGACGACGATCAAGCGCTCACGCGCTTGGACATGAGCGAGTTCATGGAGCGCCACATGGCGCAGCGCTTGATCGGCGCGCCGCCCGGCTACGCCGACAGCGAGCAGGGTGGCTTTTTGACCGAAGCGGTGCGTAAACGCCCTTATTCCGTGCTGCTTTTCGACGAGGTCGAGAAAGCGCACCAGGACGTATTCAACCTGCTTTTGCAGGTGTTGGATGATGGCCGGCTCACGGACGGGCGTGGCCGGCTCGCGGATTTTTCGAACACGGTGGTCATCATGACCAGCAACATCGGCTCGGACCGCATTCTGGAGGCTGATCCGAAGCTGTTCGAGAACGAAGCCGGGCGCGACGCCCTGCGTGACGTGCTGCTTGATCGCCTACGCGAATTCTTCCGCCCCGAATTCCTGAATCGTATCGACGAAACGCTGTTGTTCCGCCCGCTCACCAAGGAGCACCTGCGCAAGGTCGTGGATATTCAGCTCGTGCACTTGGAGCGGCTGCTCGGGGATCGCCGCCTCAAGCTGGACCTGGACGAAACCGCAAAGGCGTTCTTGGTCGACCGCGGCTATGAGCCGGCGCTCGGCGCGCGTCCCGTCAAGCGCAGCATCTTGCGCAATTTGCAGGATCCATTGGCGCACGCACTCTTGTCCGGGAAATTCGCAGATGGCGCCACGATTCGCGTGCGCGTTGCGGGCGAGGCGCTGACCTTCGAGGCTTGAGCTCGGCGCGCTTTCGCTACTTGAAGCCGTGCGCCCCGACGGCGACCGCGATCACACCTAGATAAATCAGCAGGATCAAGAACGTGATGCCGACGGTGATACCGCCGATGATCATGCCCGCGAGCGCGATGCCGTCGCCGGTCATCTGACCGTTGCTCTCGCGGATTGCCTTACGCGCGCGGAACCCGAGCCACAGCGCGATGAAGCTGAGCGGGAAGCAGCTCCAACCGAGCAGCCCGCACACCAACGCCGCGATCGCGTCCGAGGACGTTGGCGCTGCGTAGCGCATGGTCCCCGAAGGCCCGCCGTAGCTGCCAACGGGTGGCGGCTCGAACGGGTTCGAGCTCGGAAGGGGAGCGATGGGCCCGACGGGCGGCGGGTTGGGCGCGCCTGGCCCTTGCGGATTCATAGACTGCGCCCCGTGCGCCGCCGGAACGCGGCCATGCACGCGCTGCCTTGATGAGTCGCGGTCACGCAACGCAGTAGCTCGTAGTCGTACGGCTGCGTGAGGCAGGTGCGCGTCTCTTGCTCCACCGCGGCTTGCACCTCAGGCGTGAGCAGCGGTCCACTGCCGGCGAGCTGCACGGCGACTTCGGCGAATTGCTCGCACTCCTCAGGGCCGGGTGCCTTTCGTCCGCAGCCGGGCAGTGAGCTGCAGGTACTGCCAAGCAGCAATACGGCCAGTGCCGAACGGAGCGAGCCCTGCGCGCGCATCTTCAGCCTCGCAGTGTAGCCCCGAATTCGCTCTGCGCGGCCTTCACCATGCGCCCTTGCACTTCATCGACCTCTTTGTCGGTCAGGGTGCGGGCGTCATCGCCTTGCGCGCGCGCCTTCGGATCCCGGCAAATAACCCGGAAAGTGAGGGATTTTTGGCCGGAGGGCAGGGAGCCCCCGCGGAACAACGCGACCAGCTCGATCGACTCGCACAACGTGCCGCCGGCTTGCTCGAGCAGCTCACCGACGACGCCCGCGCCGATCGTGTCGTTCACGACCAAGGATAGATCGCGCGTTACGGCGGGCAGGCGCGGGATGGCGCGGTGCTGAGGCACGCCCTTGCCCAGGCGTTGCACGGCTTCCAAATCGAGCTCGACGATCTGCGCGCCGGCCCCGAGGTCCAGCGCATCCACTACGTCCGGATGCAACGGCCCGAGCTGCCCGACCAGCACGCCCGCGACGCTGATGGTGCTCGCGCCGCGCGGGTGCAGGTGCGCGGGGCGCGCCTCACCCGTTGCCAAGGTGACGACGGCGCGTTGCCCCGTGACGCGCTCCAGCAGCTCGAGCGCGAGCCCCTTGGCGTCGTACACGTCCACCTCTTCCGGCTTCAGCGCGAGGTACTCGTGGCGTGTGCCGGCGAGCACGGCCGCGAAGCGTAGCTCTTCACGCGGCAGCATGCCGATGTCCGCCGGCAAGCGCGGGCGTGCGCCGTCTACCGTGTGCGTCACGGGCGCGCCGAACACGCTGCCCACCGTGAACAAGCGGGCGCGCGTTTCGCCGCGACGGCGTGCACGGCGCAGGGCTTCGAGCAGCCCAGGCAGCAAGCTGGTGCGCATCACGTTGCGCTCTTCACTGAGCGGATTGGCCAGGATTACGCTGGGTTTTGGCGCGTGTACCTTGGCCAGCTCCGCCTCCGACACGAAGGCGTATGTGACGGCCTCCGACAGCCCGAGCGCGACTGCGGCGCTGCCTACGTCGCGTTCGAGCTTGCCCGTGGCACGCGGCGGCTGCGGAATGACGGCCGGCAGGCGCGTCGGGATCGCGTCCAAGCCGCGCACGCGACACACCTCTTCAATCAGATCGACCTCGCGCGTCACGTCCGGACGGAACGACACTGCGCGCACACGGAGCGTGGCACTTGCCCCGCTGCCCTCCGCCGCCAACACCGGAAACCCCAGCCGCTCCACGATGGCGCGCGCTTCCGTGAAGGGCACAGCAACGCCCAAGAGCGCATCCAAGCGCGCCGAGCGCAGCGTGATTTCCGGTAGCACGGGCTCAGGGCCGCGTGCGTGTAGAGCGCCTGGCACCGCGGCGCCCGAGGCGAGCTCACTGAGCAGCGTTTTCGCGCGCTCCAGCACGTGCTCCACCATGGCGTAGTCCACGCCGCGTTCGAAGCGATGGCTGGCTTCCGTGTGCAGCCCGTAACGGCGCGCGCTGCGGCGCACGCCACGCGCGGTGAAGTACGCGCACTCGACGAGCACGCGCTTCGTGGTGTCGCGAATTTCGCTGACCTGTCCGCCCATCACGCCGGCCAAAGCGCTCGGCCCCTCGGCATCCGCGATCACCAAATCATCCGCGTCGAGCGTGCGGGCCACGCCATCCAGCGTCGAAAACGGCTCTTTTTCGGCCGCACGCCGCACGATGATCTGCCCGCCGCGCACCTGATCCAGATCGAACGCGTGCAGCGGCTGCCCGAACTCCAAGAGCAGCAAGTTGGTGACATCCACCACGTTGGAGATGGGGCGCACGCCCAAGCTGTGCAACCGCCACTGTAGCCACAACGGCGAAGGCGCGATGGTGATGTCCAGCACCGCGCCCGCGGCGTAGTGCGGGCAGCGCTCGTGGTCGCGGTTGTCGACTTTGACCAACGCTTCGATCTTCTCGGTCGCGGTGCGCGCCGGAGTACCGGCAGCGGGCGGCGTGAACGACAAGTTGAACAGCGCGGCGAGCTCGCGCGCCAGGCCGACGTGGCCGAGTGCGTCCGGGCGATTCGGCGTCACGTCTAGCTCGTAGATCACGTCTTGCGCGGCGGGATATGCGTCCACGAAGCGCGCGCCGGGTTTGGCGGAGCCCTCCGGCAAGATCAAAATGCCGTCAGCCGTTTCGGCGAGGCCGAGCTCGGTTTCGCTACACAGCATGCCTTCACTCGGCACGCCGCCAATGTCCCGCGCCACGAGCGGCCCATCCATCCCAGGCAACACCGCGCCCAGCGGTGCCAACACGACCAAGCCACCCGGCGCCGGCACGTTGCTCGCGCCGCACACCACGACCTGCTCCACACCGCCGCGGTCGATGGTCACCAGGTTGAGCGTCGCGCGCTTCGGGTGCGGCTCCTTGCCCAGCACCTTCACGACCAGCAGCGCTGAAAGCCCCGCGCCAAACGTCTTCACGCCATCCACCGCGAGGCCCGCGCCCCCGAACGCGAGCGCGACCTGCTCAGAGGACGCAGTCAGGCCAGGAAGTAACTCTTTGAGCCAACGGTAGGAAGCGCGCATGAGGGGGCGCGTTTTAGCACGCCCGGGCCGGTTTTGCCCGGGGATCCGTCTCCCACGAAACGGCTCATTTCCCGCGCTTTTGCCGCTTAGCGCCCCGCCGCGTACAACACTGAATCGCGCAGCAAGGTCACGTAGTTCGCGTTACTGAGCGACGCCACGTCGTGGCCGACGCCGATGTACACGGTGTGCGGGTACTTCGGGTTGGACCACACGATGGGGTGGTCACCTTGCTTGTTGACGGGCTTGTACGTGGTTTCGTCGGCTTTGCCCAAAACGTGCACCTTGGAGCGCGGGTTCTCTTTCCACTCGTACCATTCGTCCTTGAGTTGGAAGGAGGCGGGCAGGTTCTTGGTGGGAGGGAAGGTGCGGTCTTCGATCAGCAGCGTGCCGGTTTGTTCGGCAGGGTGAATGCTCCAGACGAAGTTCTCATCGCCGCCGACGAACGTGGTGTACCAAGGCCAGTACTTCAAATCCCCGATGATTTGACCGTTTTTGTCTTCGATGAATTGAATGCCGGTGAGGCCCGCCGCGTGCACGCCCACCCAGCCTTTGCCTGATTCGATGAACTTCTGCAGCGCGGCTTGTGCGGCAGGCGGCATCTCGAACGAGCCGAGCTGCATCTGCAAGAAGACTTGGTACTGCGCCAAGTTCTGATCGGTCATCAAGCTCGGGTCACTCGTGGCATCGACGGTGAAGTTGTTCTTCATGCCGAGGTCTTTCATGACGGGCACGGCAGCGTCGCTCATGGGCGTGTGCTCCGGCGCGGTGGAAGCGATCATGAAGACTTTGAACGCGCCGATGGGGCCGGAGCCGGCGGAGCCTGCGCTGCCCGCTGTACCTGCCGAGCCCGCGCTGCCTGCCGTGCCAGCACTGCCGCCCGCTGTCACGCTGCCGGCTGTACCTGCCGAGCCCGCGCTCGCACCGCCTGCACCGCTAGCAACACCGCCGCTTCCTCCGCCACCGCTCGCGCTTGCACCGCCGGCACCCGTTGCGCCACCGCCGCTCGCACCCGCGCTCATCGCGACCGTTCCCGCTGACCCAGCGCTCGCTTGCGCGCCGGCTTGGGCAGCTCCCGAATCACTGCCGGTACTCGAGCAGCCAGTGCTCAGCGCCAAGCCACTCAGTATCCAAACGAGCCCAGTTCGCGAATGACGCATGAATCGCCCACGCTAGGCCTCTGATGTCGCCGCATCCTGGATAAAAAACGCCGATTGCGTGTTCAAATCCGAGCTGAGCAGTCTCGCACGCTACTGTGCTCCGTGGCGCGTGCTCAGTTCGAGGCTGACACGGACGAGCGTAACGCGCGCGGCCTCGATAGCGGCCCGATCCTGCGCGTCCAAGGCGCCGCGCAACTCCGTGATGCACTCACCAAGGCGATGCCGTTCGGGGCCGACGAGCTCGACGTAAATGGCTTCCGCGCGAGCGAGCGCAGTGACGTTCGGCAGTGCGTCGCGTGGGTGAAACTTGAGCCGTTTGAGACGCTGCCGCGCCTCGTCGATCTCTTTTTGAGAGAGCTTACCCGGCGCGCTCTCGATCGTAAACGTCGCGGACTTGGAAGTAGAAACGACGGTTGCGTCCACGTCCAAGACGCCGTTCATGTCGTAGCTGAAGCGCACGTCGATGGCTTCTTCTCCGGCGGGGCGGCTAGGGATCCCCTTGAGCGAGTACTCCCCGAGTTTCTGGTTCTGGGAGCACAGCGAATGTTCGCCCTGAAACACCTCCAGCAAGATGGTGTCTTGGTTGTCGCTCATCGTGTTGTAGCGCTCGACACGACTCACCGGCAAAACTGCGCCACGCTCGATCACCGGCGAAAAAATGCCGCGCACGAATGCGCCGCTCGTACGGTTTGCCGTCGAAATCCCCAAGCTGAATGGCGCAATATCCGTCACCACGAGGTCGCCCACTGCGGTGCTCCCCATCTTGAGCGCGACTTGAATCGCCGCGCCCATGGCGACGGCTTCATCCGGCGGCAGCGAGCGCAGCGGTAACCGTCCAAAGATCTGACTCGCCAAACGCGCGATGCAGGGCATGCGCGTCGAACCTCCGACCAGCAGCACTTCGTCAATGCGCTCGGGCGTGCAATTGGCGTCGCGTAGCGCGCGCCGCACCGCGGTACCAATGCGCGTCAACAGGGGCTGGCACAGCTCCTCGAAGGTCGCGCGAGTGATCGTCAGCTCCAAATCCTTCGGACCCGCCGCGGACGGGAACGCCGAAAGCGCGACCAACGTGCGATCCTCTGCGGAAAGGCGGCGCTTGGCGAATTCGCAGGCTTCACGCAAGCGCGCCGTGGCATCCGCGCCGGTGACGGTGATGCCGTGTTCCTTCTGCAGTGTGTCCGTGCAATGCGCGGCCAGCACGTCCACGAAATCCTCGCCACCCAGGTGTAAGTCTCCGGCCGAGGCCTGGATCTCAATCACCCCCTCCAAGATCTCCAGCACCGTCACGTCGAAGGTGCCGCCACCCAAGTCCAGCACCACAGCCCGAAGCTCACGATGTTTTTCGTGCAGACCGTAGGCGAGCGCGGCCGCAGTCGGCTCGTTGATGATGCGTTCTACGCGCAGGCCGGCCATCTCACAGGCGGCGCGCGTGGCTTGGCGTTGCAGCTCCCCGAAGTACGCTGGCACGGTCACCACGGCTTCGACTACCGGTTGGCCGAGCTTGCTCTCTACGTCTTCCTTCAGCGTGCGCAAGACCAGGGCCGAGAGCTCTTCGGGGCTGAATGAGGCCTTGCCTAACTCGTAACGACGACTCGTGCCCATGTCGCGCTTGAACGAAAGCGCGGTGCTACCGGGCGCGGTGACGGCTTTGGCTCGCGCTGGCGCACCCACCAGCACGGTGCCGTCCTCCGTCACGTGCACCGCGCTCGGCGTCAGTATTTCCCCCAGCCCATTTTCGATGATGCGCGGCTCGCCGTCGATGACGACGCTCACCAACGAGTAAGTCGTGCCAAGATCGATGCCTACGTACAGGTCGCTCATGGTTGCTCCGGGAGCTCGGTGGCCAAATCAGGACAAGCGCTCAGTGCGCGGTTACGCTGGAAAACATAGGCTGCGGCGATCGTAGGATCGTTGCTATGAAGTCGCATCTCGTTCGCGTATTGCGGCCAGGTCTGTACAACCTCCGCGCATTGCCCGCCCAAGTACTGCTTTTCGACCTTCGAGCTCAGGGCAGCGATCTCGATCATCGCGGAGCCGGACAGGTTGCTGTCCGATAGCTTCGGCGCAGCTGCGCTGGGCGTTGCCGCAGGCGTGTCGGGAAGCAACGGCGGCGGATCTGCGAACGCGACATGCGCAGGCGACGGCGTGTATTCGTATTCTTTGTGGTCTGGGATGAGCACCGCCGAACAGACTCGGAGTGCCAGGAACAGGAGGGTTGCCGCGCCCGAGCCATACCAGCCCGTCTTTGCTTTCCGGAACGTTCTTGGTTCTGCCGCACCGAACGGCAGGGTCGCGTACAGCGAAGGCGCCAGCTGCTTCATGGAGGTGGCGAGCCGATTGCCGCCTTGGCGGTCGCGCTCGATCGCCAGCTCGGTGCCCGCGGCCTCGAGGTGGCCCGAGGCGACGGCACCGGCGAGCGAGCGCGTGAGTCGTTTTTTCACCACCTTGGAGAGCGCGGCGAGCTCTCGCAGAATTTGCCATTTTGCGGCTGCTTCGCCGCCCAGTTGGGCACTCCCTGTGCGGTCCACGTAACTCTCGAAGGCGGCCAGCAACTCGCGGGCTGCCTCGCGTCTGCCCGTTTCGAATAGCTCCAGCACGGTCCTGAACGCGATTTGCGCAGGCGGTACCCGTGTGAGGGGCGTCCCTTGCGCGTAAAGTATGTGTAGCGCGGCGGCGACAGCGGACGTTTGCGACGACGTCAGCGCGATCTCGTATTCGCGCCATAGGAGCCGTGCGGTGGGGTCGAGGGCAGCGACTTCGGGAGCGGGTTCGGGTTCGGGAGCGGGTTCGGGTTCGGGAGCGGGTTCTGGGGAGAATCTTGCGACGGCTTCGGAGCGGGCGGCGAACGGGACGTGATTGGTCAATTGCTGCACCACCTCGTAGGCGTGCCGCACGCGTTGAAACCCTTCGGGGTCTCGCTCGGGTGGATGGTTGCGCACTTGGCGCATGTACGCGCGCCGCGCCGTATCCGGCGTCAAGGTTTGCGCGTCGCTCAGTCCCAGTTCCGCCAACGCCTGCGCCAAGTCCATCCCACCGTAGAATACAGCAGGCTTGGCGCGTTAGTGTACGCGGACTTACTTACTGCAACAGCGGAAGCCGAACACATCCGCGTGGTCGTTGCGCGGCGAGTCGAAGTACGTCTGGCAGGTGTAGTCGTCCCGGATGAACGACCCGCCCTCGAGCTGACAGTTGTCCAGCGAGTGGTCCGCACCGCCGGCCGTGTCACAGGAGTCTATCCATTCAGCCGCGTTACCGACCATGTCGAAGATCCCGGTGTAATGACCCTCGCACTTGTTGAACTTACCTGCGTCGGCCATGTACCCGCTGAAGTACTCGTTGCAGTAGTCGACCTTTTTCGTGAAGCCGCCGTAGGGGTAACGCTCCTCGGCCGCACCGCCGCAAGCCAGGTACCACTGGGCCTTCGCTGGATTGTTCAAGTCGGCGGTTGCCAGCGTGCCGCCGCCGATGGCGCCGCACAGACGTTTGTCGGCCCAGGCACAGTATGCGGCGGCATCGCACCAGTCCACGTTGACGATCGGGCGCGGGTCGTCGACCGCGGCCCCGGCGGGCGTGTAGCTCTTGTTCCAAGTGCACGCGGCGCTCTGCCCGGAAACGTCAGTGCCCTTGGCGGTGAGAAATAAGTCGTATTGCGCCTTCGTGACCTCGGTGCTGTCGATGTAGAAGCTCGTGGCCTTGGCCATTGTCGGTCCGCGCACGACGCATTTGCCGTTTTCACAAGTCGGCGTGGGCGCGGAACACGGGCACTGACTCGCGCCGCCCGTGCCCGCAATACCCGCGGTACCCGACGTGCC
>FSWQ01001313.1_pt1 | contig 10622 bp, 10 predicted proteins | sample 1637691 | NCBI WGS metagenome assembly FSWQ01 (sample SAMEA3914814, study PRJEB12502) | metagenome | biome: forest; material: soil | place: USA | collected 2011-09-16 | depth 0.1 m | reverse complement strand
GCTTGGGTCTATCACGCACCGCCTGCAGATTGCGGGCAATGAACGCCGTTTTCGCGTGCCTGCTCGGCTTCGAACGATACCATTGCCGAAACGATGCCGACCCAAGCGCTGCGTTTGATTCAAGAGCACCAGCAAGCGCTGCGTGCCTGCGTACGCTGCGCGAACATGTATCGCCCGCCCATAGTAGGCACGGCGTTACTGTCCAAAGTGCTGCTCGTGGGACAGGCGCCGGGGGACAAGGAGCCTGCGTTGGGTCGCCCGTTCGCGTGGACCGCCGGCAAGCAGCTGTTCAAGTGGTTTCTGCCCTTGGGCATGGACGAAGCGCAGTTTCGCGCGCACGTGTACATCGCCGCGGTGTGCCGTTGCTTTCCGGGTAAGAACCCGAAGGGCGGCGATCGCGTTCCGAGCCCTGAGGAAGTGAGCAACTGTCGCCCCTGGTTGCAGCGGGAAATTGCGCTGCTGCGCCCGGAGTTGTTGATCCCGGTGGGTCGCGTCGCCATCGAACAATTTTTACCTGCGCGGCCATTGCTCGAGCAGATTGGGCAACAACAGCGCGTGCAATGCGGCAAGCTGAGCTGCGACCTGGTCGCGCTGCCGCATCCCTCGGGCGCATCAACGTGGCCACGCGCGGAGCCAGGTAAGAGTTTGACCGCGCGTGCACTGGCGTTGATCGGCGAGCACCCGGCGTGGCGCGCCACCGTTGCATCGTTGACGTAACGCTACATCGCGCGTGATTTTCGCCGACGCGCGCTTGACAGTCGTTTTGCGATCTGTCAGATAGTGCGCGTGGGCGGCGTGACCGCGCCCGCGAAAGGAGATGATGCTGATGCTAAAAAATACCAACGCATATCGTGTGATCATCTCCGTGGTCGCCGCGTCGTAACCGCGCGCGATCCGTAAAAATCGTCATTAACCGCGGCTTTCGTGCCCACGAAAGCCGTGAGCCGCGTGCTCGTTTCCGCCCTTTTCTAGCGCGGAGCTAGCGCGCACCCAAGCGGCGCGTTGCGCCGCCCAACCGAGATCAAAACATGGGCAAGCACCGAGCGCGTGACGGCGAGCATCGGAGTGCGGGCGTTCGTGGTCCGCGCCTCGAGCAGTTGTTTCGCGAAGAACTGAACTCCATCATCGATTGTGAAATGACGGATCCGCGTCTGGAAGGGACGCGCGTCAACTTCGTCGAACTGTCACGGGACGGTTCGCGAGCTCGCGTCTGGTTTGCAGTCGCGAGTGATTCGAACCCGGGTGGCAGCGCGAGCGCTGCCGAGCTCGAGGCTGTGTTCGAGCGGGCTTCCGGTTTTCTCCGGAGGCGTTTGTGTGAAGCGCTGCCCCTCAAGCGCATGCCGGAGCTTTGCTTCCGCCACGATCTATCACTGGCGGAGCTGGGCAAGCCGCAGGAGAACATTTGATGTCTACCAAGAACCTAGCCAGAACCGTGATCGAAGGCGGGCGTGCGCCGCGCAATCGCGTCTATCGCTACCTTTCCAACCGGGTGCATCGGCGCGGCACGCGTCAGCTTTCGACGACGCTCGTGCACGCGGTCGACTACGATGGGGTCGTGTATCCCAAGCGCGAGGTCGTTTACCCCGACTTCGACGACAAGCTTGGGCCAGCGCTCCGTTGGCTGGCGAGCCAAGTGGGTCGGCCATGGAACAAAGCACGCGGCGAGCTGTTCGAGCGCTTCGACATTCGCACCACCGCCGGCCGTCACATCGTCTTCGATCATTTGTTGTTCGAAGTGGCGACCGAAAGAGATCGGGGCTACGGCTGGCCCCGCTACCGCGTGGATGCCAACGGCGTGCTCCGCACGCGCAAGCCGCAGCCGCCTTGGCGTGGCTGGCAACGACCGGCGCCCCTGCCCGAACCGCGCGACGCAATCCAGGCATGGCTTGCTGGGCGTTGGGTGCTGGCGCGCGGTGAACACTTGTTTTGGCTCGAGCCGACGCAGGCGGGTTTCTTCCGCCAGGGCCGGGCTCTTGCGCCGGTCGACAGCGAACGCTGGTTGACCCTGCCACAATGGTTTCGAGACGGAGAACGGACATGACTCACTCACTCATCAACGGGGATCTCGTCCCGATTCGCGTTTGGGCTTCGTTGGATGAAGTCGACACGGCGGCGATTCGCCAATTGAAGGCCGTGGCGCGCTTGCCGTGGGTGGCGCATCACGTCGCGGTGATGCCGGACGTGCACGTCGGCAAGGGCGCGACCGTGGGCTCGGTGATCGCGCTGCGCGGTGCGGTTGCCCCGGCAGCTGTCGGCGTGGACATCGGGTGCGGCATGGCCGCACAGAAGACGAACCTCTCCGCTCGTGATTTGCCGGATTCGTTGCATCGGCTGCGCCTCGCGATTGAAGCCGCCATACCGGTGGGTCGTGACCGCCACCCACGCCCGGTTTGGAGTGAGGACAAAGCCGTATCCAGCGCCGGCAACGCGCTGATGGAGCGCTTTACGGAGCTGGACGCCTCGGTGCACGGGTTGGTATTTCGCGCCTCTACGCAAATCGGCACGCTCGGCGGCGGCAACCATTTCATTGAGTTGTGTCTGGATACGGAAGAGCAGCTTTGGGTCATGCTCCACTCCGGGAGCCGCATGATCGGCGCGACGCTCGCCGAAAAGCACATGGAGCGGGCCTCCAAGCTGTCCCACAATCAAGCCTTGTCTGATCCGGATCTGGCGGTGTTCTTGGCTGATACGCCGCCCTTCGCGGCTTACCGGCGAGATCTGTTCTGGGCGCAGGAGTACGCGGCATTCAATCGCCGAGTCATGCTGTCACGCATTCAAACGGTGCTGCGTAAGGCGTGGTCGCGCGTGCGCTTCGAGGCGCCAGTGGAGTGTCACCACAACTACGTCGCGGAAGAGCGACACTTCGAGGAAGACCTGTTGGTCACGCGCAAAGGCGCGATTCGCGCAGGGCTTGGGGAGCTGGGCATCATTCCAGGATCGATGGGCGCGAAGTCATTCGTGGTGCGCGGCCTGGGCAATCCGCTGTCTTTCGAGTCAGCCTCACACGGCGCGGGTCGGCGCATGAGCCGTACGGAAGCCAAGCGCAGTTTCAATGTCGCTGATTTGGAGCGCCAAACGCGGGGTGTGGAATGCCGTAAGGATCGCGGCGTGCTGGACGAAGCGCCGAAGGCCTACAAGGACATCGACCGCGTCATGGCGCAGCAGGCTGATTTGGTGGAAGTCGTGGCCACGCTGAAACAGGTGCTGTGCGTGAAGGGCTAGGCGCGGGGCTGGGGGCGCAGTCCAACACGCCCCGCGCTTGTCCGGAACAGGCGGAAATGGCAGGGTCGCGTGCACCGTGGAAGGCCGAACATGAACCTGAGGTACTGGGTGCTGTCCTGCGCTTTCGCGGCTCTCCCTGCGTTCGCGGCCTCTGGGTACGCCTCGCACGCCGCCGGTCAAGACGTGCCGACAGACGCCGCGCCGGAGCGAGCGGATGACACGCCCAACGTGGTCTTCGATCCGGCCGTTACCCAGCGTCTACAGCAGGTCGAAGCCGAACACCGCAAGGCGCGCGAGCAAGGCCTGAAGGATCCGAAAGCGTGGGCGGAGGATCGCGGCAAGCGCGCCAGCCAACGTCGCGCTGAGCTCGGCCAAATCTGGGGCGTCCTGGTGGACGGTCCGGACGCTCAGGCGCGCTTGCGCATCCAGGCTGATCGCATGGCGCGCTTGAATCGCATGTTGGATCTCGCGCAGCAAAAGGGGGATGCCGCACTCATCAAGCGCGTGCAGAAGGACATCGACACGGCGATCGTGAAGCACGCTCGAGACATGCAAACGCTGCGCGCGGCGTTGGGTGGGAAGTGATGTCGTTGCGCGGCTTCGCTTTGCTCGCGCTCTTGGCGTTCGCCGGTACCGGCAGTGCCGGGTGCAAACACGACAAATCCAAGGCCGTTGCCGCGTCGTACAGCAGCGTCACCAGGCCGGCGCCCGTTGTTGCGGCCCCGCTGTCCGCGCTCGGCATCGCGGCAATCCCGGTCGAAGAGGAGTATGAGGAACGCTCCGCGACTGCGATCAGCGAAGCAAATTTGAGCGCGCAGATTGCAGCGATCGAAACGGAGATCGGGCACTAGCGTGGAGCGCCCGGCTTACAGCGCTGGGTGGCGGCTAGTGATCGCGTGGTTGCTGCTCGGCGCGCTGGTCGGCGTGGTCAGTGGTGCTGCGTCAGCGCTCTTTTTGTACTTGCTCCAGCGGGCGACGGACTTTCGCACTGGTCACGAGCAACTGGTGTACGCACTGCCAGTCGCAGGAGTCGTGATCGGATTGGTGTATGAGCGGTTGGGGCGTTCGATCGCCGGTGGCAACAACCTAGTCATCGATACCATCCATGATGCCGGGCCGCGCTTGCCGCTGCGCATGGCGCCAATGGTGCTCGTGGGCACGGTGCTCACACACCTGTTCGGCGGCAGCGCTGGGCGCGAAGGCACTGCCGTCCAAATGGGCGCAAGCCTGGCGGACGCGGTACTCGATCGCTTGAAGCTTTCGGGAGCGCTTCGGCGCCAGGTATTGGCGGCCGGCGTCGCGGCGGGCTTCGGCTCGGTGTTCGGTACTCCGATTGCGGGAGCGCTGTTCGGGCTGGAGTTCATCGTGCTCGGACGCATCGAATACGATGCGCTCGTGCCGGCGTTGACGGCCTCGCTAATCGGCGACATGACGACGCGCGCCTTGGGCATTCAGCACACGCGTTACCCGGTGCCGGCCGCGCTGGCGCTGTCCGCGCTCGTGCTGCTGAAATGGCTGGTTTTTGCGAGCGCGCTCGCACTGGCTACGCGCGCGTTCATCGAGCTGACGCATTTCTTGAAGAAGCAAGGCGAGCTGCGTTTGCCACGCTTGCCCGTGCGCATGTTCGCGGGTGGTGTCTTGGTGGTCATCCTGTGGCGGCTGGTCGGCACCAGTGACTATTTGGGCCTGGGCGTGCCTACCATTCTTCGCTCATTCACGGACCCAGCGCTGTCGCCGTACGCGTTCTTCTGGAAGCTGCTTTTCACGGCGATCACGTTGGGGGCTGGGTTCTTGGGCGGTGAGGTGACACCGTTGTTCTTCGTGGGTGCTGCCTTGGGCAACGTGCTGGCGCGGGTGCTGGGGTTGCCGCTCTCGCTCGGCGCTGGGGTTGGGCTGGCCGCGGTGTTCGCAGCGGCATCGAACACGCCGCTGGCTCTTTCGGTGATGGCGGTGGAGCTCTTGGGTGGCAACCTGTTCCCGCACGTCGTAATCGTGTGCGTGTTCACGTACCTGCTGTCGGGGCAGCGCAGCATTTACAACGCTCAGCGGCTGCTACGTAGCAAGAGCGGGTTTCGCTTCCTGCGGCCTACACCGCTACGTGATTTGTCTGGCTCTGCCCCACCGTCGCCCGCGCCGGCGGAGTCGGAAGCGCCGTGACTTGGTGGCTGTACGCGTTCGTGTCGGCTGTGGCGGCTTCTGCGACCGCAATCTTGGCCAAGATTGGCATCAAAGGGGTGCCTTCCAACTTGGCAACGGCGGTGCGCACCGCGGTGGTGTTGGTGTTCGCCTGGGCGATCGTGTTTGCCACGCGCGAGCACCGCGTGCTCGGTGCGTTGGAGCGCCGTTCGGTCTTGTTCCTGGTGCTGTCTGGGGTGGGCACCGGCGTTTCGTGGCTGGCGTACTTCAAGGCCCTGCAGATGGCGCCGGCTTCGCGCGTCGCGCCGATCGACAAGTTGAGTTTGGCTTTCACGATCGTGCTCGCTGCGCTGGTGCTCGGCGAAAGCATTTCCTGGCGCGTGGCTCTGGGCGCAGCTCTGATGGTCGCCGGTGCCCTCCTCACCTTGGCCGGTTGAAGCGGCAACCGACGGGGTTGGGGACTCCTCCGCTAGGTCCCGCCGCTCGTAGCCGTTGGACTGGCTGTTTTTTCAGCTCGCCTCGTCGTTGCGGTGGCCAGCGGGCCCGGAAGGGCGCTCTTTGCAAAACACCTGAACATACGGTGACGCGGGAAATCGAACCAAAATCGCCAGGATTTCGGGTATGACTGGCACGCCGCTTCGTGACCCCCGTCGAGGTGGATTTCAAACGGAGCCCAAGGAATTCGCAATGGCAAAAGAAACGATCGTCTCCAACTTCAAGCTCAAAGGGCGCGAGATCCTCTCGTCGTACGCCAACTTCACCTTGGAGGGAGAGATCACGGCCAAGGTGGTGCGCGGCAAAGAAGCGTGGACCATCACCGAGCGCAACGGCATCCCGAAGGGCACGTCCGACGGTGAGAACGAGGCCGTGTACATTCCGAACGACAAAGCGATCGAGTCGATCGAAAAGAACATCGCCAAGCTGCTACCCAAGAAGGTATCGATCAAGACCCCGCAAGACATCTTGGATGCGGCGGCTGCGTTCGACCTCGCGATGGTGAAGAAAGCCGGTCCGAACAAGAAGCTTTGGGGCGGCAACGCATGCCTCGCCGCTTCGACCGCGTTCTTTCAGACTTTGCTCAAGGCGAGCGGCTTCGAAGCTTGGGAAGTGTTCGCGACCAAGAAGACCAAAACCTTCTACTTCCCGAACATCGCCTTCAACATGGTGTGCGGCGGGGAGCACGTTCCCGGCACGAAGCAAGACATCCAAGAGATGTTTTTCTTCGCCATGAAAGCCAAATCAGTCAAAGAAGTGTTCGAAATCGGCACGCAGTTCTTCCGCCAGTTCGAAAAGAACTTGGTGCGTGATGGGCTACCCACGGGCACCGCAAAAGAGCGCGGTTTCGTGTTCCCCGTGAAAGACAACTTCGAAGGCCTGACGCGCATCAAAGAGTGCGCCGGCCAACTCAAGATGGCGCTCGGCGACTACGCCATCGGCACGGACAACGCCTTCAGCGAGGTGCAAAAGGGCGAGGACCTGATCAAGGCCGGCATGTACGACATGCGCTTCTCGGGTACGGGCAAGAAGACGCGCGAAGAGCTGATTGAGTTCGACGGCACCGTCGTGAACAGCTCGGACAACTTCGCCACGATGGAAGACCCGGGCTCGGAGCATGACGTCGCCGCGCACAAGTTGATGAACGAGAAGTACGGGGATCGCGTGCAGATCGTGCTGGACGACCTGGTCGTCACTCAGCTGCGCTTCATCATTCCGTACCTGTGCGGCAAGAACGTGGCGGACCGCGCTGGCAACAGCGTGCTGATCAAGCTCAACCAAGCTGGCACCTTCACGGAAACGCGCTTGGCGGTCGAAGTGGTGCTCGGCCTAGCCGACGGCGAGATGGTGGAAGAATTCCTGACCTCGCGCGGCGATCTGGAATGGATCCTGGCCGAGTGTAAGAAGGTCGGCGTCGAGAGCTTGGAAGAAGCCCTCAAAAACATCAAAAAGTACGGTTTTTCCGTGTTTATTTCGCATCGCTCGACCGAAGGCTCGAGCGAGTTCTTGCCGTACATGCCGCTGATGTACGGCGCGCTCACGCGCCGCTTGTGGTTCAAGGCAGGCGCACCGAATGGCGAGCGCAACCTGCAGAACTACAACCCGCTGATCCGCGCTGAAGAGCAGATGCGCGCCAAGGGCATCAAGACCGTCGTCGCAGGCTTCGGCGGTTTGCCGGCCGGCGTGACTGTTCCTGCTGCGGCCAAGACCAGCGCTGCGGCGGAGTAAGCCTTCTCCCAGGGCACGCCCGACTCACGCTGCGCTAGGCCGGCGTGACTCGGGCGTGTGCTTTTTGTACGTAAGGTTCCGCGTGTCGGTAAAACGTCCAAATGAACTGCGTGGCTTTCTCGCGTGTGAGACAGTCCGCTGGTGGGAGCGCAATTCGGGTTGGGGCTGACGCTCGTCGTCGCGTCGTTGTTGTTGGCTTGCTCCAGCTCCTCTGACGCTGCTCAGAACGGCTCCGCAGGCGTTGCAGGAGCGAATGCTGGTGGCGCGTCTGGCGCTGGAGGCGCCAGCGCGGGCTCGGCTGGTTCGCTCCCGGGGCAATGTTCTCCAGGTGTCACGTACAGGGTTGAAGACGTGTTCGATAACCACGTGTTCGTTTGCTACAACTTCACGTCGGATTTGCCGGACTGGCCCACTCAACCCTTCGTGGACGTACGTGAGCTCGACCTGCTGGGCGGAATGACGGCGGGAAAGCCGTACGTACTCAGCATTCAAATGGGTGCCAGCCCAGGGCAAACCTTCGAGGTTTGGGGCGCCGGTTCAGGTTCGAGCGGCACCTGCAACGATGCCGGTGAGCTACTGTATCGCGGCGCTGCTCAAACCGGACCACTGTGCCTCACGCTGCAGGCGAAGCAAGATCACGTTAGGCTCCTGATGGTCATGTCGGGCCAAGACACACAGGGTTATGGCTACGCCTCGTTCACTGAGTGCCCAGCCGGAACCTGCCCCAACTAGCTTGCGGCACTCTTGGAGTTCGGCTCGGAAGTCAGAACGCGCCCAGCTGATCCAATAGAAACACAGGGCGCCGCTCGGCAATCGAGCGCGCGATGTCGATGCGGCCGCGCACTGCGTACTCGCTGATCTCGTCGTTGATCAGGATGGCTTGGCTGACGTCCCAATACTGTTCACCGCGTAGGATGGCGGTGTTCGTCGGGTTGCGGCCTTGGGCATCGAGTTGAATCGCGCCGCCGTCTTCGAACAGCGGGCGCATGGCGCGTTCGATGTCCGCTGGGCCACCGGAAAATGTGCCCAATTCCGCCAAATCCAGCACCGTTTCGTAGTCCCGGTCTTGGAGCGCGCGCAGGATCGAGAACAGCAGATTGCGAATCAACGCCGTGAACATGCGCCCGTTCGTGGTGATGTCCTCGCGCGGGATCTCGATTTCTTCCGTGAAGGTCGCCACGAAGGCGGGGTTTTTCAAGCGCTCCCACTCATCCAGCAAGCTGGAGTCGACGCCGCGGACCAACGTGCCCAGCGTCTCGATCAACTCTTCCAGTTGTTCAGTTCGTGACAGCTCTGGAATGCTTTGTACGAGGGTCTTGTACACCTCCGACAGGTAGCGCAGCAGTGACCCCTCCGAGCGTGAGAGCCCGTACTCTTTGATGTAGCCACTGAACGACTGCAGACTCTCCAGCATTTCGCGCGCGATGGATTTCGGCTTCAGTACTTCGCGCGCCACCCACGGGTGCTGCGCAGCGAAAGCGCCGAAGCTCTCGTTCAAGAACTCCAGATTCGGCTTCGGGTGCTCGACCTTGTCGAGCTCGATCATGCGCTCTTCGTATTCCACGCCGGCGGCCTTCAACTCCGCCACCTTTTGACCTTTGAGCTTGTCTACCTGAGCGCGCAAGATCACGTCCGGGTCTTCGACGATGGCTTCCACCAAGCCCAGCGCATCGAGTGCGTAGCTCGGGCTTTCGGGGTCGAGCCGCTCCACGGCATCCACCACGTACAGACCGAGCGCCTGAAGCAGCGAGAAGTTCTCTTGCAACTCCGCGTTCAGGCGAATGCCGCCGCCTTCTGCAGCCGAGCGAAATTCGATCACGCCTGCCTGCCAGAGTGAGCGCAGCAGCTCCAAAGCGTGCTTCTTGTGCTGGCGCTTGCGTGGTGCCGTCTCCAGGCTGCCACGCACGAGATCTTTCATGGCCGGGCAGCCACCCTGTGGGCGCCCGAGTACCGCCAGCAGCATGCCGTGGCTGATCTGAAAGCGCGCGGCGAGCGGCTCCGGTTCGGAGCTGACTAGCTTTTCGAAGATGGCCTTGTCCCAGTGCACGTAGCCCCACTCGGGTGGCTTCTTGCGCACGAATTTCTTCTTGTTCTGGGAGCTCGCCTTGGCTTCGAGGCGCAGGTTTTCCACCGTGTGCTCGGGCGCCAACGCGACCACGTAGCCCGCTTCGTCGAAGCCTTTTCGCCCCGCGCGTCCGGCGATCTGTTGAAAGTCCCGCACCGTCAGGATGCGCACTTTCTCGCCATCGTACTTGCATAGCTTGGTGAACAACACGGTGCGAATGGGCACGTTCACGCCCACGCCCAGCGTGTCCGTGCCGCAGATCAGCTTGAGCATGCCGCGCTGCGCGAGCTTCTCCACCAACAGGCGATAGCGCGGCAACAGGCCGGCGTGATGAATGCCGATGCCGTGCCGCAGCAGCTTCAGCATCTCTTTGCCGTTCGGGCTGCGGAAGCTTTCGCCCTGCAGGGCCTCGGCGAGCTGCTTTTTCTCTTCTTTGCTGCAGAAGTCCAGGCTGAGTAGGCTTTGCGCGGCTTCTGCTGCGCCGCGCTGTGTGAAGTTCACGATGTACACCGGCGCGCGCCCCTGAGTGATCAGGGTCTGCGTCGCCTCTTGCAGCATCTTCTCTTGGTATTCGAAATGCAGCGGCACGGGACGATCCACCGAGCGCACCGTCACGACCTCTGCGCCAGTACGCTTGGCGAGTAACTGCTCGTACGCGCTGACGTCACCCAGCGTGGCGCTCATCAAGATGAAGCGCACCTGCGGCAAGGTGAGCAGCGGTACTTGCCAGGCCACGCCGCGCTCTTTGTCGGAAATGTAATGGAACTCGTCCATTACTACGTAGTCCACGTCTGCGTCGGCGCCATTGCGCAGCGCGATGTTCGCCAGAATTTCGGCGGTGCAGCAGATCACCGGGGCATCACGATTCACGGTCGCGTCGCCCGTCATCATGCCCACGTGCTCCGGGCCGAGCTCGCGGCACAGCGCGAAGAACTTCTCGCTCACCAGTGCCTTGATCGGGCAGGTGTAGAACGAG
>FSWQ01000324.1_pt1 | contig 10622 bp, 9 predicted proteins | sample 1637691 | NCBI WGS metagenome assembly FSWQ01 (sample SAMEA3914814, study PRJEB12502) | metagenome | biome: forest; material: soil | place: USA | collected 2011-09-16 | depth 0.1 m | reverse complement strand
TTGTGCGTTCGGCTCGCGATTTGGCAACGGGACAAGGTGCACAGCGCCAGCGCCGCAGAAACCGCGCTCAATCGTGCCCTGGAGTTCGAGCCGGACAGTGATGAGGTGCTGGTGCTGGTGGAGGAGCTGCAACGCACGCCGGGTCGCGAGCGCGACTTGTGCGCCACGCTGCGCCGCCGTGCCAAGTTGCAACTCGACGAAAGCCGACGTGAAGAGCTGTACCGCCAAGCGCATGCCCTGGCGATCAATCTGGGCGATCTAACGCTCGCGGAGAGCGTGCTGCGCGAGCTGCTCGCCCTGGACGACGCCAACCTGTGGGCGCTCGCAGAGCTCACGCAAGTCAGCGAAGCGAGCGGGAATTTCTCGGAAACGTTCGAGCTGCTCGTGAAGCGCAGCGAGCTCGGCGCGGACGCAGCCATGGTGCGCAGCCTGCGGCGCAAGGCGGCCGAAATTGCGCGGGACAAGCTGACTCAGCCGGCCAAGGCGATCACGCTCTACGAGCAGCTGTTCGAGGATGATCCGAACGACGCGGACGCTTCCAGCGCCTTGCGCGGGTTGTATGCGCGCGCGACGCGCTTCGACGACCTGGGGCGCCTGCTCGAACGCCTGGTGGATCTGGCCGAGTCTCCGGCAGCGCGCAGTGCGCTGCGCATGGAGCTCGCCAAATTGAGTGAAGAGCGGTTCTCCGCTCCGGATACCGCCATCGAGCTGCTGCGTGCCGTGCTCGACGACGAGCCGGGTCGCGGTGACGCGGTCGTTGCGCTCAGCGAGCTGTACGAGAAAACCAAGCGCGACGAGGAGCTGGCGGACTTGTTGTCGTCGCAGATCAGCGGCGCGCAAGCGCGCGGTGACGTGGCGGCAGAGCTGAGCTTCCAGGTGCGCTTGGGCGAAGTGTACGACTCGCGCCTGGGCGACCGCGACAAGGCCATCGATACGTATCGCGCAGTCCTACAGCGCGACGGTCGTCAGCAAGGCGCATTGGAAGCGCTGGCACGCTTGCTCCAAAGCGAGAATCGCCTGGTCGAGGCCGCTGAGGTCCTCGACCAATTGCTCGCGGCAAGCACTGGTGAGCCGGCAGTCACCCGCGCGCTGGAGCTTGCTTCCGTGCACCAGAAGCTGGGCTCGCAAGAGAACGCCGCGCTCGCGCTGGAGCGTGGTTTGCTCCAGAACGAGCAGGCCCCAGAGCTCCGCTCCCGCCTGCGCGCCTTGTACGAGGCGATGAAGGCCTGGGAGAAGCTCGCCGCATTGCTCTCGCGCGATGCGGATTTTGCGGCGACGCCGGAGGAGAGCGTCACTCTCCTGCGCCAAGCCGCGGGAATTCACGCCGGACAGCGCGGTGATCACGGTAGCGCGGCGGACGTACTGGACCGCGCGAGCAAGTTGCGCCCGGATGACCGCGAGCTACTGCTCGCCTTGTGCGACGAGTACAGCGCTTCGGGTCGCGGTAAAGCTGCGGCGGATGTCTTGGTGAAGATCATCGAGAGCTACGGCACGAAGCGCCCCAAGGAGCTCGGTGAGATTCACCGGCGCTTGGCCAAGGCGTACCTCGCCGAGGGCGAGAACCAGAAGGCGATGGAGGAGCTCGACAAGGCCTTCCGCATCGAGCCAGGCAACGTGAGCGTGCTCACGCTGCTCGGGCAGGTCGCCATGGACATCGGCGACTACAAGAAGGCACAGCAAATGTTCCGTGCCTTGTTGCTACAGAAGCTGGATGAAACGGGCCCGGTCAAGAAGTCCGAGGTGTTCTTCCGTTTGGGTGAAATCCACGAAAAGATCGGGGAGGCGCCCAAGGCAATCCAGATGTACGAACGCGCCATCCAAACCGATGGCCTGGAAGCAGCAAAAGAGCGGCTTGCGGCTCTGAAGGGCAAGTAGCCCGGGTCCGGGCCAACCAGCACCATGGCCCGGGTTCGCTCGACTCTACCCTACGATCCCCGCACGGATCGCATTGCGGATGCAGGTTGGCTGGGCGCCGTTGGGCGCGGGGCCATCCAGCGCGTGCTCGATGCAGATCAGTTGCTGCACACGTTCAGTGACGCGGTGGCGTCCTTCTGGACGCCGGGCGTGGCCGCGCGCCTGACCGTACGGCGCGTCATCATCACGCAGATCATGTACACCGGCGTGCAGGCGCTTTCGCTGGTGAGCGTGATCGCGTTCATGCTCGGAGCGAGCATCATCATTCAGTCCAGCCTGATGGGTTCGGCTGATGGTGAGATCCTGGGCAAGGTGCTGGTCGCGGTCGTGCTGCGCGAGCTCGCTCCGTTGATCACGGCGATTGTCGTTGCTGGCCGATCAGGCACGGCCATGGCGACCGAGCTGGGCAACATGAAGGTGAACTCCGAGGTGCTGGCCCTGTCTTCATTGGGTATCGACCCGCCGCGCTTCATCGTTTTACCGCGTCTGATCGCGACCATCGTCAGCGTGCTGGTGCTGATGGTCTACTTCAGTGTCGTCGCGATTTTCGGCGCGTTCGTGCTCGCCCAACTGACCGCGAGCGCAAGCTGGGGCAGCTTGTATTCCGGCGTTTCTCGCGGTGTCATGCCCTTCGATCTCGGGCTGTTCATGCTCAAGGGGACTGGCCTCGGCGCGATCGTGGGTTGGCTGTGTTGTCACTACGGCCTGCAAGTGAAGAGCTCACCGACCGAAGTCCCGCAGCAGGCGAGTCGCGCCGTGGTGATGAGTTTGCTGTGCGGCGTCGTATTCAGTACCTTCGTGACCGCGTTGTTCTACTGGGTAGTTGGGCCGCCGATTCACTGAGTCTCGCCCTGCGGGCCGATGACGAGGGCGCGAGGGCGCGCTGCTTGCGCCCCCTGGTGAACCCCCGCATAATCCTGGATTGGTGGAGTCACAGCCCGCGCTAAGCCCCGTCACGGATCAAGGCCTGGTATTGGACCACGCCACGTTCGCCTACGGGGATTTGTGGGTCTTGCGCGAAACGGATCTGCACGTGCCGCGCGGTGGGGATTTACTGGTCACCGGCCACAATGGCGTGGGCAAATCCACGTTCTTGTTCCTGTGCGCTGGCCTGCTTCCGTCTACTTCCGGGAGGGTGCTGTTGGATGGTCGCGCGCCGCACGTGTCAACGCCGAGTGACCTGGTGCGGCATGGCGTGCGCAGAGGTGTGCTGTTCGACAGCGGCGGCTTGCTCTCGAACTTGAGCGCGCTGAACAACGTCACGCTCGCGCTCCGCTACCACGCAGACGTTTTTGGGCTAGACGACAAGGAAATCGAGCGGCGAGCTCGCGAAGCCCTCACGGAGCTGCGCGTCTCACAGGCGGATTTTCACGCCTTGCCCGCGCATCTTTCGCTTGGGGTGAGGAAGCGCGTGAGTCTGGCGCGGGCCTTGGTGCTGGACCCGAATTTCGTATTTTTCGATGACCCAGACGCTGGCTTGGACGCTCCGACGCGCACGCTGGTTTACGGCTTGCTGGAGCGTTTTCGTGATGACCCACGCACGACCATGGTGGTGGCCAGCAATAGCCGCCCGCTGATCGAGCGTATGGCGGTCGAGACGTTGGAGCTTTCGCACGGCTACTTGTTGCGCCGCAGCAGTCAAAGTCCGAATTCACGGCGACCGGATGGCTGAGCTCAGAGTGTCAATCAGCGGCGCGCTGCTGCTGAGCGCGGCTTTAGTGAGCTCGGTCGCTTCGGCGACTCCCGAGCCCGCGCTCGACGTTGCTACGGCGAAGCAAGTGCTGCCTGACGCGGGCGAGTGCGCGGACGTGCCGTGCTTGCTGGCGCGTGCCTACCAGGCGGACCCGAAGGCCGCGCAGCTCGCGCTCTCGCTCTGGACTGACTCGGGGGACGTGGCTGGCATCGGGCCTGAAGAGGTCATGGACGGCGGCTTCCGCGGCACGATTCACCTGGTGCCGCAGTTTCCGCTCAACGGTTATCGCAAGCACTTGACCTGGGTGGTCGATGCCGCGCGCTCGACCGATCATTTTTTTGCCGCATTGTTCGCGAATCAGCCGGCGCCGCCGTATCGCTGGCGCGGGATTTCGTTTCGCTTCGTGCGCTCGGTCAATAAGCATCGGCCGAGCGCGTATGCGACGGGCTGGGCCGTCGAGTACAACGTGGAGGGTTCGCTGCTGATTAGCGCGGCAGGTGTGCGAGATACGCTTTTTCACGAGCTATTTCACGTCAATGACGACGCTCACGGTGATTGGTCCGCCAACCATTTGCGCACTGACTACGAGCTGATTCTTGCGAAATGCGGCAAAGCTTTGAGCGTGCATTGTCTCGCGTCGTATGCGCCCACCGGCACCCTGGTTCGTGGCGGGACGTACTATGCGTTCCAGCAGAACAATGGCGATACGGTGCACGAATACGCGGCAGAGCTCGCCGTGCGTTACTTCACGGAGCAAAGCCAAATGATGGCTGGCGGTAAGCTGAGCCAGCGTGCCTTCAAGTGCGGCCCGCCGGAGAACGCGCGCTCCTGGCACAGCCTGGTGGGCGAGTTTTTTGGCGGGCGTGACCTAGTGCCCGCGTGTCGCTAACGCTGCGCGTATCTCCGAAAGGGTTTGCTGTGTGTCGACCAGCGTGTAGTGCTCGATCACTCGCCCGTTGGCCAGGCGCTGAAAGTTGACGCCGCGCAAGGTAACGCGCTGCCCGCTCGCCGGTTGACCGAGGAAGGGCGCGCGATGCACGCCGCTGATTCGCCAGCGCCAAGCGATGCGTTCCCCGTCGAGCAGTAGCTCCTCCAGCTCAGCCCGTAGCTCACCGAAGGCATCGCGTACGGCCTGGGCGCGCGCCTCGAACGCCGACGCGGAGGTCTTCGCTCCGCTATTCAGATCCAATACCTGGTCTGCCACCAAATCCGAAAATTCGTCGTGATTCCCAGTACTCACGGTGCTCAACCAGCGCAGCACGAAGGCGCGAATCTCGAGGGGGGTCATGGCTGAGTGGTAGATTGCCCGCGTGCCCGGCGCTCGAACATCCCTCCTTGGAGGGACAGCACAGGCGGGGATTGAAGCCTTGTGTAGGCGTGAAGTCAGTAGCGAGGCGCTGCGCCGCGAGCTGCGCTCACGCTTACTATGCCTGCTGCCGTTCGACGCGTACTGCGTGAATACGTGTGATGTCGTGAGCGGGCTGATCACCAGCTCCGTCGGTGACGGTTTGAGCGCCGAAGCTGCGCGTCGCCTATTCGAATTGGAGGCGAGCGGCACTGACGTCAACTCGCTCAGCGAGCTCGCGACGGGGGTGGATCCCGTGCGCGGCTTGTCGCTGAGCACACGAGGCGCGCCGGCACAGAGTCGGCGCATGAGAGACATCTTTTCGCCGCTCGGTTTCGCCGATGAGCTGCGCGCCGCGCTGTTCGTGGACCACGTCTGCTATGGCTATTTGCACCTGTTCCGGCGCGCCGAGCGCGGGCCGTTCACGCCCCGAGATCTGACGCTCGTGCGCGCTGTGGTGCCCGCCATTGCGCGCGGTTTACGCGGCGCGCTGCGTCGCGCCCTACGGGATATGCCGGATCAGCGCGCAGAATCAGCGGTGCTGGTCGTGGACGCGCGGGATTGCGTGGTCGCCGAATCCGCCGGGGCAACGGCGCGCCTGGCTTTGCTCGACACGACGGGCTCCGGGTTGGCGCACGTCGTGCGAGCGACGGCCGGCGAAGCGCGACAGGGCCGCCCCGCGCGTGTAACCGCCGTCGGCCCTCAATACGGCCGCCTGAGTGTGCGAGCCGTGTCTCTCGGACGAGATACCGCGATCGTCTTGGACGACGTGCTCGAGTCGGCTGGCGCGGCCGTCCTGCTCAAAGCGCTCGGATTGACGCCGCGTGAGTTGCAAGTCGCAGCGTTGGTCGCCGCGGGACGCTCGAACCAAGAGCTCGCGGACGAGCTGGGCATTGCACTGCACACCGCGAAAGACCACCTCAAGGCGATCTTGCGCAAAGCGGAGTGTTCGAGTCGCGGAAAGCTGTTAGCGCGCTTGCGCGGTCTGTAGCTCACGGACACCCTTCGGAAACCCGCGCGCCCCGCACGCGCGCCTAGTTTCGAGTCGAGCGAAGGGCGACCGAAAGGAGCGTGCTCGATGGCGTGGCGGCAACGCGTAGTAGTCGTAGGAGCCGGATTCGGCGGCATTGCGGTGGCGCGTGCGCTCAGAAAACAGCGCTTGGACGTGCTGCTTTTGGATCGCAACAACCACCACGTATTTCAACCGCTGTTGTACCAAGTTGCAACGTGCGCGCTCTCGCCCTCCGAGATCGCCTTCCCGGTGCGCTCCATTTTCGCCAACCAGAAGAACGTGGAGGTGCTGTTTTCCGACGTGCACAGCGTGAACCTGAAGGCGCGCCGCATCGAGACTTCGACCGGCCCGATCGACTATCACTTTTTGGTTTTGGCGGCTGGCGCTCGCAACAACCATTTCGGCCACGATGAATGGGCGGACATCGCCGTCGGTCTGAAAACACTGGATGACGCGCTGGAGATCCGGCGTCGCGTGCTGGTCGCGCTGGAAGTGGCGGAGCAAGAGACGGCGGATTTGCGGCGTCGCGAGCTGCTCACGTTTTGCGTCATCGGTGGCGGTCCAACCGGCGTGGAAATGGCGGGCGCACTGAGTGAGTTGTCGCGCACGTTGGTCGGTCGTGACTTTCGCCACATTCGCCCGGAGGAGATCAGCGTCATTCTGCTCGAGGGCGGCCCCTCGATTTTGACGACCTTCAGTGACGTCTCGCGGTCACGCGCGGTCACGCAGTTGCAGGCCCTGGGTGTCGAGCTGCGCACTGGCGCCAAGGTGACTGCCATTGAGCACAACGCCGTGACCATCGTGCGTGAAGATGGCGAACCGCAGGTGATTCCGGCTGCGAACGTGATCTGGGCGGCGGGCGTGCGGGCCGCGGCATTGACGGCAACGTTGGGCGTTCCACTCGACCGCGGTGGTCGAGTGATCGTCGATCGCTCGCTGAATATCCCGGGTTACGAGGAAGTCTTCGCGATTGGTGATCTCGCCGCTTGCCTCAACCCGGACGGCACCCCGGTGCCCGGCGTCGCACCGGCGGCGGCCCAAGCCGGGCGCTTCGTTGCGGATCAGATCGCCTGCCGCATTCATGATTTGCCGGCGAAGGAATTTCGCTACGTCAACAAGGGCAACCTAGCGACAATCGGGCGCAAGGCGGCGGTCGCGGAGCTAGGCCGAGCCAAGCTATCCGGGTTCGTGGCCTGGGTGCTGTGGCTCGCGGTGCACGTCTGTTTTTTGATCGGTTTTCGCAACCGATACATCGTGCTGTTCCAGTGGGTTTGGCACTACTTCACCAACCAGGGCGGCGCGCGCCTGATCACCGGCACGCGCAACCCGCATTCGGGTTGGCCGTCGCAACCGCGACGGCTCGCCAAATCACTGAAGCTGTCTCACTGAATGTTGAGCAGCTCGATATCGAACACGAGCATGCCGGACGGTGCGCCTGGGCGCGTCGGCTTGTCGCCGTAGGCGAGGGCTCCCGGGATCCAGAAGCGGGCCTTCTCGCCCACGACCATCAGCTGCACACCTTCCGTCCAGCCCTTGATCACGCCGTTGAGCGGGAAAGTGGCTGGTTCGCCGCGTGCGACCGAGCTGTCGAACATCTTGCCGTCGGTGGTCCAACCTGAATAGTGCACGGTCACGCGGCTCGTCGCCGTCGGATGATCTTTGCCTTTGCCGGGCGTCAGCACACGATAGGCCAGACCGGAGGCGGTCTTTTTTGCGCTCGCCGGGCCTGCTTTGACGTCTTCGGGGACCGCTGGCGGCCTCACGATGTCCAGCAACTCCACGTCGAAGGTGAGCGGACCTGACGGTGCGCCGCCCATCTGCGGGTGATCACCGTACGCGAGCTTGCCCGGGATCCACAGGCGACGCTTTTCGCCGGTCACCATTAGCTTCAGGGCCTCAGTCCAACCCGGGATTACTTCTCCCACGCCGAACGTGGTCGGCGTGCCACGCGCGACCGAGCTATCGAACATTTTTCCGTCCGTGGTCCAGCCCGTGTAGTGGACCGACACGCGGTCCTCTTGCTTCGGGTGCTCCTTGCCCTTGCCCGGCGTGAGCACCTTGGTGGCGAGCCCGCTTGCGGTCACTTTGGCGTCCGCGGGTGCCGCGGCGACGTCAGCCGGCGCGGGGATGCCCGGCGGCTGCGCGGGCACGGCCGGCGGAGGCGTGTCCATTGGCGATGGCGGGGGCTTATCGGCTGGGCCGGGTGGAGGCGGCGGTAGCGAAGAAGGCGGCGGCGCTGCCGAGGCACTTGTACCGGCCTCTGCCGGCGCGCTTTTACAGGCCCCGAGCGAGAGCGTCGCGACGGCCGCGAGCGTGGCAAGCGAGGACAACCGGAGGATGGCGAGGTTTCGTAGGCGCATTGCGGGCGCATCTTCCATCAAGGCCCGGGCTCACGCAACCGCCAACAAACAGCCCAAAGTGGGGCGCTTTGCGGCCCCTAGAGAAGGCCCTTGGTCTAGCCTAGCCGCCGATGACTGAAAGCGTCTCGCACGCTATCCGGCTGCGCCAACGTTTGCTGAGTGTCGGGTTTGGGTGCGGCTTGGCCACGCTGGCAGCCTGCCAGCGCGCGGATACCGGCTCCGCCGATGAGAACGCCGGGCAGACGTTCACTTCGGTGTGCGCGAAGTGTCACGGAGCCGACGGGAAAGGGGGGGTGCCAGCAATGGAAGGCGCGAACCCTCCGCGCAACTTCCGGGATTCCGCGTTTCAAGCTAGCCGGACGGACGAGCAACTGAAGCAAGCGATTCAGAAGGGCAAGGGCGGCATGCCGGCGTTCGGTAACCTATTCCCAGATGCAGATTTGCAGGGTCTCGTGCGCAAGATCAGGAGCTTCGATCCTGCTAAAGGGCATTGAAAGATGTTGAAGAAGGTTCTCGCTGGGTTGCTCGGGCTCATCCTGCTCGCGGTGTTGGCGTTGGTCGTGAAGTTTTACGTGCTCTCTCCGCGCCTGCGGCCTGCGCTCGACGTGAAAGCAGCGCACAGCGCCGAGGCCATCGCGCGCGGTCGCTACTTGGTCGACAACGTCACCGGCTGCTTGGGTTGTCACAGTCAAATCGCCGAGGGCGTGTCGGGCGAGCCTCCGGCGCCGGGCCGCTTGGGCTCGGGTCGTGACTTCGGTGACTTGCCCGGTTTTCCGGGTCACGTGCGCGCTCCCAATCTGACTCCGGATCCGGATACCGGCATTGGTCAATGGACGGACGGCGAGCTGCTGCGCGCGATGCGCGAAGGCGTGTCTCGCGATGGCCGCCCGCTATTTCCGATGATGCCGTACGGCTCCTACAGCAAGACGCTGAGCGACGAAGAAGCCCTGGATATCGTGGCCTATCTGCGCACGCTGACTCCAATCAAGCACGACGCGGGCCGCACCACGGTGAATTTTCCCGTTTCGATGTTCGTGCGCGCCGCGCCTGCACCACTCGAAAAGCCTGCGGCGGGCGAGCCGTCCGCGAACGATCCATTGGCGCGCGGTCAATGGTTACTGACCGTATGCAGCTGTCATGATTGTCATGATTCGGTCGATGATCATCGCCAACCCATACCGGGCAAATCCTTGGCGGGCGGTGTGCCGCTGCCGGTCGGCGGTAAAGGCTTGGTGTACAGCGCCAACATCACCTCCGATCCGGCGACCGGCATCGCGAGCTACTCGGATGAAGAGCTGCTTCGGGTGCTCAACGAGGGCATCGGCAAAGCGGGACAAGTCTTGTATGCGATGCCGTGGCGCTACTATGGGGGCATGAACGAGGCCGACAAGCGCGCGCTCATCCACGCGTTGCGCACCGCGCCGGCGGTGGTCAGCACGGTGAAACCGGCCACCTTTGCGCGCTGAGTCGCCATGCCTTGCGCTCGCGGTGTAGGCTGGGATCAGTGACCAGCACGAAGGTGGAAACCCCGGCTGTCGATGGACGGCCGCCCGACACTCGCACCGATCAGTGCGAGCTGCGCCCGCTCGGGCTGCTGCTGTACAACCTGCTTTATTGGCCGTATTTGCTGCTCAGCTGCACGGCGCTGTTCTTCCCCGCGCTGCTGTTGTGGGCGCTCACGTTCTGGGACCCGCGGCGGCGCTGGCTAGCCAAGTACACCAGCGTGTGGGGCGCGCATTATTTGGCGTGGGCGCCCTTCGCCAGTGTGCGCGTTGAAGGCTTGGAGCACGCTGACCCGGAGCGGCCCTGCGTGTACGTCGTGAATCATCAGTCGATGGTCGACATCTTGGCCGTGTTCGCGACGCGGCTGCCGTACCTTTGGGTCAGCAAGGTAGAGAATTTCTACGCCCCGTTTCTGGGTTGGAACATGTGGCTCAACGGTTACGTGCCGTTGAAGCGCGGTTACTTGCCCAGCATTCTGCGCATGGTGCGCTCGTGTTTGAAGAAGCTGGATGCGGGCCACAGCTTGTGTGTGTTCCCGGAAGGCACGCGCTCTTCGGACGGGAACCTGATCGATTTTTATCGCGGCGCATTTTGGGTGGCGACCAAGAAGCGCGTGCGCGTGGTGCCGATTGTGATCGAGGGCACGGGCGCCATCCTGCGCAAGAACAGCATGCAGATCAGGCCGCAGCCCGCGTTGGTGCGGGTGCTGCCGGCAATCGACCCGGCAGAAGTCGGCTACGACGACCGCAAGCTGCGGGATCTGGTTCGGGCTCGCATGGCCGACGAGTTGGTGGC
>FSWQ01001816.1_pt1 | contig 10632 bp, 14 predicted proteins | sample 1637691 | NCBI WGS metagenome assembly FSWQ01 (sample SAMEA3914814, study PRJEB12502) | metagenome | biome: forest; material: soil | place: USA | collected 2011-09-16 | depth 0.1 m | reverse complement strand
CTCCTGTTTGTCCGATTCCGATCACTTGTCCGATTCCGATCACTTGTCCGATTCCGATCACTTGTCCGATTCCGATCACTTGTCCGATTCCGATCACCTATCGAACACGACCCGTCGATCCGCCCGCTTGATCGCCCCGTCGCTGAAGCGGTAGCCGTGACCGGTCACGGTTTCGATGATCCCGGCGCGCGCGCCGAGCTCCTTTCGTAGATCCTCGACTTTGAGGGCGCGGGGCGAGTGGTGACGGCCCCAGCGCTGATTTCGAGAGCGTTGATTCGCAAGACTCGCGCTCGCTTGCAAATGCACGTGAGTGCAGCCGGCTCCTCCGGCGCCGGAGCGGGCGCCACGACGACCAGCGCCAGCGCCGCCCGACCTCCGGCTCACCGCCCGTCTCCGAGTGCCTGGGAGCACTTCAGGAGCTCCGGTCGTTTCTGAAGAGGCTTCTTTCAAGCCGGGAATTTAAGGGGATTTCGGCCAGTCCGAAATCACGATGAAGCATCAATCAGGCACGATCAGCACCGATGCGGACCCGGCCGATGTGTCAGATCGTGCCTCTAAGTGCGTGATCGTTCGTGGCGTTGTGACGCGCCGGGACCCCATCCGGCAAACGACGTTGATTCCAGGGCGAGCCGGGAAGCGGCTTTTCGACGATGCGCACGAAAGCGGCTTCCGCTTCGTCCAAGAAGCGCTCGCCAAGCCCTGACACTCGCTCGTCGTACCCGGCCGCGGCCTCGGCCATTTCGTCCGAAGCGGCGAGTAGGATTTCAGTCACGAGGAGCCGATAGTCGGGCGCGAGCTCGAGCCTCCCCAGTCGTGATCGTTTCGGCCGTGCCGGCCCTAACGGCCTCAATGCGCGCCGCCACCTCGGCGGCCCAAGCGTCCTCGGCGTCGGCATCGTGATCTTCGTCCAGACTCTCGGCGAGTCGCAACACCAGCGCCGCCCGCTCGTCGACGGGCAGCGAAAGGGCCTCGATGGCGATGGCTTCGGACGAACGCATGAACCCCATTCTAGCTCGCCGCCGTGATCTGAAAGCACCACGGCGGCGGAGCGCAGGTTATGGTGGGGGCGCGGGAATTGAACGCGGCGTCCTGACAACGCAAAAAAGCCGGCTTTCGCCGGGTGGTAGCAGTTCTACAAATCGAGATACGCGGTCATGCCGGTTTGGATACCGATCTCGGTAGCGTTGAAGTCCCGGGAGTTCGTGACGGCGCCGGCGGTCTGGTTGGCAGAGCCGCCGATACCGAGGTCAAGCGTGGGTCCAGCCCAGAACGCCACGTGCGGAATGAACGTGAACACGAACGGGCATTCCGCGGTGAGCGCGAGGATGTGGCTGCTGTTGTTGCCGGGGTTGAACGAGCGATAGGTGAAACCAGCGCGCGGCCAGATGCCGACGATGTCACTGAACATGTATGCCCAACCCACGCGCGGGGCGAACAAGACGGAGTCCGTACCGACTGAGGTCGTGACGCCGTTGATGGCGGGCGAGCTTTGTGAATCGTGTGAATAACCGAGTGCAGCGCCCAGGGAGAGATGATCGATCACGAAGTAGTCGCCCGCGACGCGCGGCGAACCATAAAAGCCCCCTCCGAGATCCGACGACAGCAGACTGAATGAATCATGCTTCGTCGTGACATCGCCGCCTGGATTACTGATGGTCGCGCTGTCGTGATAGAAACCGAACAAGCGTTCTGCGCTGATTCCGAGCTGCCCTTTTTCGCCGAAAGTTTGCGCGAATGCGCTGGAGCTCACGAGCAAAGCGGCCATGCCGAACGCGCACTGGAAGGATCGTTTCATGCTTTTCTATCCTGGTTTCCGGGTTTAAGCGGGCAGAGCTGCCCGTCGTTCGTTCCGTAACGACGGACAAGTACCAGAGCATGCCAATGGCGCCAAGTTGGCGGCAGTAGGCCGCGCGGACGATTGTGGCGAGAATGACGAATACGCGGCGTTACGGGACGGCCGCAGAGTTCGGATCGAAGCCCGCGCGCTTGCCGATCGACGTCAGATCGACCGCTTCGAACTGGTCACTCGCTACGGATTGCACCTGGCTGAACGTGTCATCTTGCCAGTTTGCGCTGGGTTCGCCCTGGATATACAGGGCTGACCCGCCATCGGCGAGGTACATGCCGTATGTTTTCAGTGCTTGTAGGATCGCACGTGACTGCGTGTTGAAGTTCGCTGGAATCATGTAGCTCGACTTGATTCTAAAAGATTGACCCATGGACGGTAAGCCCATCGAGCCGGTGCCGTTCGAGGTCAAATGCCGCGCGGGCCAGGTGTAGTCGCTGCGAATGTGACTGCTGTCGATGGTGAAGCGCAGCGCGTGCGAGATGCTACCGGAGCTTGCTTCATCCGCTCGCAAAAGGAGCGGCAAAATCGGGAACCCAGCGGCATCGGCGGACGTCCAACCGGCGGGGCGCAGCGCGCTCGAATGCAGATCGAAGTACGCAGAGCCGAAGATGTCCCAACCGCTCTTTGCGTCTGGGTACACGTGATACAGCTCCCATAGACCGCACGTATCCGCGTCGAGCAAGAGCACGTGATGATCGCCGTACGGCTGCGTCGGATCTTTGATGATGCCGCCTTCTACGAGGGGCAGCGTCGGGATTGGGAATTGCGGTTTCGGCGCGGCGGCTGCAGTGCACGGCGAAGTGAAGGTGTGCGCCGTGCCACTGGCGCAGTCGGCCTCGTTCGTCGGGTCCCAATCAAGATCGGCAATGTCTGTGGTGGTGTATGCCGCGTCCGCCCAGGCGATGGCTTTGGAGTGCACCACGTTGTACGGAATGCCGTAGTACTCGTCCGAGGTTGGATCCACGGTGGTGCCGAGATCCAGATGGATCTTGTGCGCGCCGATCGTCGTCATGAACGCGGCACTGCTTGCGTGCACGGGGAAGCCGTCAATTGGCGTATTGAATAGGTGATTGGCGGGGAATACCGCGCAGCCGCCCAAAACTGGAGCGGAGCCGCTAGGGGCCGTGCTGCCGGCTTGGCCGTTACCGGCGCCCGCGGTACCCGGCGCGCCGCCTGAACCGTTGCCGCCGGCCCCTGCACTATTCCCTCCGCCGCTGCCGCACGCGACGCCCAGTAACAACACAGACAAAAGCCCAGCACCACGCCCAACCGTCGTGTCACGCATAGCCCGAAACTGCCACGGTCCTCGCGCGCTGCCAATCCCACCCTGTGCGCTGCACGCGGCTTTGCCGGGTTTATCGGGGCCGCGCGGCTGATCGCAGCGCCCGTGCTAGAAAGCCGCGCACGACATGGCGAGTTGCAAAGACGATTGCGAGGCACTGATGAGCGCGGTGCTGCCCGTTGCCGAGCAGATGCTGACCGAACACCGCGAGCTGCAGCCATTCGGCAGCACGATGTCTAGCGACGGCGTGATCGTGCAGGTCGGTGGCTGGCGCACCACGGCGCATGCCCCGGATGCAGAGCTCGTCGCGGGGTTCGAAGCGAGCTTTCGAGATGGCGCGGCGCGGGGCGAGCTCAAGGCCACGGCGTTGCTGGTTGCGAGCCCAGCGAAGGATTCGGTCGCGGTGCGTCTCGACCACCGCGAGAACTATTCGGTGGTGGTTACGTTCCCGTATCATTTCACGGATGCCGGCGAGCTCGTGATCGAAGAGCCCTTTGCGGGTGAGGGCGAACACGGGATTTTCGGCTGACTAGCCCTGCTTGACAGTGTGCGGTCTCGATCAGCACCGGGGTTCGGGTGTACGCTGCTAGCGCAGGCGGCGAAAGGGAACCGAGGATGAGCGTGTCAATCAAGCGGCTGGGGCCCGGCGATGAGGCAACCCTCGACCTGTTGGCGAGGGATGACGCGGATTTCGATTTGGAAGGCCGCGGTACGCCCTTGGCGCCGCTGAAGCTGGGGATGGCGCGCGCTTACCTGGCGAACCCCGGCGTGTTGCATTGGGTAGCAAATGAAGACGGCGCGGTCGTCGGCTTCTTGTATTGCGCGTACATCCTGTTGCGCTCGGACCCTGGACACGAGCTACTCTTGTACGAAATTGGCGTGCGCAAGGCCGCGCGTCGGACCGGTGTCGGGCGCGCACTGCTCGATCACATGGAGGGCTGGATGAAGCAGAACGGCGTGCCCGTTGTCTGGGTGTGCGCAGACAATGAAGTTGCGGTCGACTTCTATCGCGGCTGCGGCTTCGCTGCCGAGCAGCCGCAGCCGGTGTACATGACGCGTGAGGTGGAGGTGGCTCCGAAGCGCGCCGCGTCCACTCTGTTGTCGTTCTGAGACTGATCAGGCCCTTTGGCGCGCGGACAGCGCCTCCGCATGCTCGCGCCACGACGCATCGAATTGGCTGCGCACGAGCTGCAACAGCGGGGCATCGGCGAGCTCGGGAGAGCCGCACTGGAAAGGCGCTTCAGGGTTGTATTCGAGGCCGAGCTCGATGGCTCGCGCGGTTTGCTCGTTGGCGAGCTCTGCAGCCAAGCGCAGACCGAAATCAATGCCTGCGGTGACTCCGCCGCCAGTTAGGCGGTTGCGATCTACGACTACGCGCTTGTGCACCGGTCGCGCGCCGCACTGGGCGAGCAGCTCGTGAAAAGCCCAGTGTGTGGTGGCCTCGTAGCCTTCGAGCAGGCCCGCTGCGCCGAGCAGCAGAGAGCCCGTGCACACGGCGGTGACGTAGCGCGCGTCTCGCGCTTGCTGGCGCAGGAAGCTCAAGACCTCCGCATCACGCATCAGCGGCACGCAACCCCGCCCGCCAGGGACGAATAGCACATCGAACTGCGGCGCTGCCGCGAGCGTGGTGGTGGGCAGAATGGCCAACCCCGTGCCTGCTCGAACTGGTGCCAAATCCTTCCACACCAGGTGTTGCTCGACGCCGGGCACGCGCGCCAAGACCTCATATGGCCCCGTCAGATCCAACTGAGTGAGGTTTGGAAACAATAACATGCCGATGCGAATCGTCATTCGTGACCTCCTGTTGGATCGGGATCTAGCTCGAATGGAGTTGGCAGGAATGCCACAGATAGACTAAATTCTGCCAATGCGGATCTTGCTCATCGGCTTCGATGGCGCGCAGGGCCTGGATATTTTCGGGCCGGCAGAGGTGTTTTCTGCGGCAAATCGCAGTGCTGGGCGGGCCGCGTACCAGGTGCTGTTGTGCTCGGTGGCTGGCGGTCGCGCGAGAACGACGTGCGGCATTTCGTTGCACACCGAGCGACTGTCGAACATCAGCCCGCGGCGCACGGACACCGTGCTCGTAGTGGGTGGGGAGGACCGCCCGGTGCGTGCGGCGCTCGCTTCGACGGCGCTCGTGCGCTGGTTGCAAGCTGCAGCGCCCATCGTGCGACGTATTGGTTCGGTGTGCTCGGGTGCATTCATCCTGGCTCAGGCGGGAGTTTTGGATGGGCTGCGAGCGACCACGCATTGGTCGGTGTGTCGTCAGCTCAGTGCGTTTCGGCCGGCGGTCAACGTGGATGCGGATGCCATCTTCGTGCAACAGGGCAAAGTGTGGACCTCGGCTGGGGTGACCACGGGCATTGATATGTCGCTCGCGCTGGTGGAACAAGATCTGGGACGTCAAGTGGCGGACGCCACGGCGGCGCGGCTCGTGGTGTATGCGCGGCGGCCCGGGTTTCAAGCGCAATTCAGCGAGACCCTGATCAGCCAAACCAATGCGGACGACGCGCTCAGTCGCGCGCTGGACGCGCTGCGCAAGACGCCAGCGCGCCGGCTCAGCGTGGGGCAATTGGCGCGTGCGGCGGGCATGTCGCTCCGCACGCTGCATCGCCGCTGTCTCGAGCAGCTCGGCACCACGCCGGCCAAGCTGATTGAGCGACTGAGCGTGGAACACGCGCGGCTGCTGTTGGCGAATGGCGCGCTTTCCGCCAAGGTGGTTGCCGCGCGCTCCGGTTTCGACAATCCGGTGCGTATGGCGCGCGCTTTTCAGCGTACGCTAGGCCTCAGTCCGCGCGGTTATCGCGCGCTATTTGCCGGTCGAGAAACCACGTGACACGCCCCGCTTCCTCTCCGTTTGCTCTCTCCCGGCGCAGCGCGCTGCTTGGGCTACTCAGCGCTCCACTCGCTTGTCGCTCCGGCACGCAGTCTGCGCCGCCCAGTGCGTCGGTGACGGCGAGCGCAGCGGCGTCGCCCGGCGTGCCCGTTTTGGAAGTCGTGCAAGTAACGCACATGCGTGCTGACGAGCGCGGCGGCGTCGCAGTGGTGTTGCTGCATGGCTTTGGTGCGCAGGGTGATGATCTCGTTTCGCTGGCGCGTTCGTTGATGCGGCCGGGCACGCGCTTCATCTTACCGGCGGCGCCGCTCAGCTTGGGCAATGGCGGCCGCGCCTGGTGGCGTTTGGATGCGAGCGATCGGCCGCCTTACGTGACGGACGTTACGGACGCGGCTGACAGCGCGGCTCACACGCTCACGCGGAATGCGGAGCTAGAGGCAGCGCGTGGCGCTGTGCAGGCCGTGCTGCGCCGCACGAAGGAGCAGTACGCGCCGGAGCAGCTATTCATGGTCGGGTTTTCGCAAGGGGCAATGCTCGCGTTGGACGTCGCCCTGGCTGCGGCTCCGCCGGTGCAGCGCGTCGCGGTGCTGTCCGGCGCGCTGTTGACGGACGCCGCCGCGCAAACCGCGGCGCTGCATGCGCTGCGGCCAGCGGTCTTCATCTCGCACGGGCGGGAGGACACACGGCTGCCGTTTTCCGGCGCAGAACGCATGAAAACCGAGCTGGAGCAGCGCGGTTTGGACGTGACATGGCTGCCCTTCAGTGGCGGGCATGAGATCCCGGAAGCCGTGGTCACGGAGCTGCGCACGTTCCTCTTCGGTTAAGCTGGCGCTGCCTGCTGCCCGCAATCGCCTCCGATGTCCGATCACGAACCCGCCCGCTCACCGTTGCCCCCGCGCACGCGCCTTGCCGTGCAAAGTTTCGGGCTCGCGTTGTTGATGTCGGCGATTGCGACGCTGGGCATCTTCGTGTTCCGTGGCCAACTGCATTGGCCGAGATTGCATTGGGGTAAGGCTTTGGTGCGCGGCGCCTCTGGCTCGCCCAGCGCCTCACGCTCGCGCGTGCCGAGCTTGGCGCACGACCAAGCTTTGGTGAAAGTTGCGCCGGAGCCGGACGTGTCAGCGGATACCCCAAAAAATCAAGTGACCCCCGAGCGGCACCTTTCCGCGAGCGAGATGTTTGCGCAGGCCACTAACGCGCGCTCCAAAGGGGATGTGCCCGGCGCGATCGCAATCTCTACGCAGATCGAGCAGTTTTTCCCTGGGTCACCAGAGGGCATCACCACGCACCTGTCACTTGGGGTGCTGTACCTGCAAAGCGGCGATCCGAATCACGCGTTGGCGGAGTTCGATACCTACCGCCACATTGGCAATCCTGACTTGATGGCGGAGGCGCTGTGGGGGCAGGCGCAAGCGCTGCAGCAGCTCGCGCGCCCCAGCGATGAACGAGAGATTCTCCAGGAATTGCTGAGGAGTTATCCCCGTTCGGTGTACGTAGCAGCGGCAAAAGAGCGTGTCGCGGTGCTGCCCGCGGCCGACCACTGATCATGGAAGTGCTGCTTTACGCGCCCGAACAGTTCGAGAACTTGTGTGTGCTCGCGCGCACGTTGGAGGTGTTCGGTTTCGCGCACTGTTATGTGTTCGACCCGCATCGCATCGTGCGTGAGCGCTACGGCAAGTCTTACGCGCAGCGTTTGCGCACGGTGTCGGCCGGTGCATTCTCGAAAATTCGCTGGCAGCGCATCGAGGCGGAGCCACTTTCGTTCGTGCGCGACTACGCTGGGCGGCGGGTGGCAACGGTGCCGCCGCGGCCGGGCGCGACGTCGCTACACGCATTCCGTTTTCAGCGCACCGACCTGCTGCTCATTGGCTCCGAGGGTCGCGGTCTGGACGCCGCCGTTTTGGAGCTGTGTCAGGCGCAAATTACGATCCCGCAGGCCGGCGTGACCGAGAGTCTCAATGTTGCGGTCGCTTCGGGCATCGTGCTCGCTGAGTGGAAGCGGCAAGAAGCGCTGGGTCTGCTGGCGGAGTAACGAGGTAACGCTCGCTGCTCCGAAGGAACGAGCGTTACGTCTCTAGCTGCGCGTGCAGCACGAGGTGCTCGGCGATCTCTTGTACTAGCGCTTCGTTCGACGCGCTCAGGGTGTTGGCCATAACGGCGATGCCCACGTGCTGCTCGAGGTGCACGGTGATCAGCTCGGTGCCGACCATGAAGTCCCAAAACACTAGATCCGCGCCGCCCACGCGGTCGCGCGCTTCACCGCCAAAGCTGTTTTGCACGATGTCCGCGCATTTCCGGAGCCGGATGCGATCCCACGCCGTGCACACCCAAGCCTTGAGTCGGCCGTCGTGCCCGCGATCCAGACGCACGGCCCGCGGCGCGGCGGCGGTCACTAAGCGCCGCCGCTTTGTTCAGACGCGACAGGCGCGACAGAGCCGGCGATGATCTGCCAGCCCTCGCTCTTCTTCAGCCAAACGCGCATGAACTTCAGCGTGTGCGTGACTTTTGGCGTTTGATACACGCCAATGCAAGTTACGACTGCGGCCGCGCCGTGCTCGCGGACTTCGAAGTCACTCATCTCAACGCTCGTGAATTTTGCCGGGCCGCCCGGCTGGTGAGCGGCCACGACTTTCGCTTTCGCGAGCTCTCCATCCAGCACGGCGTTGTCAGCGAGCGCGCGCTCGAAGAACGTTGGATCTGGACCGAGCTCCGCTTGTCGGAGTTGTTCCTCGAGCGCCAAAATCTCTTCGCGCACGCTCATTTGGACCTCACGCGTCGACGGCGGCGAACCATGCTTCCGCGATGGCGTACAGATCGTCCTCGCTCATTGCGTCGCCTTCTGGGACGCCGTTCGCTGCGCCGAAGGAGTACACGACGCGCCCGACCGGGATGCCGGCGAGGAGCACGGTGTAGCTGTCGTCCGACAGCGCTTGGATGGCGTAGGTCTTACCGCCGAAGGCGACAGTTTTGGCGGAGGTATCGGCGACAGCAGCTTCGATCGTCATGGCCGCGCACATAACACGGCCATTGCAGTCCGGCAGGCGAAAAAATCACCACCACATGCTGGCGGACAAGGAAATCATGTCTTTGTCCGGGGCAAGATCTAGATTTTGTGTGGCGGGATAGCCGTCACGCACGCGGACGCCGCCACCTTCACGTGTCTGACCGTCTGGCCCGACAACTTTCGATGCGCCGTCGATCCAGTGTGAGTATTGGAGCACGACCTGGTCATGCGCTGTCCACTTGCTGCGGAAGATGAGGCGCGGTGACACCACGGTGAAGGTTTGGCTGGAGTCGTGATCGTCGTTGATGACGTGATCACCGCGGAAGGACGCGGCGAGCCAGGGCAGCATGCTGTACGTCACTTCGGCGCCGACTTTCGTCATGGTGACGTTGTCGTACTGACGTTGGGTCACGATGTTGAACGTTTTTTCGTCGCTGGTGACGTGTGTGCGCATGCCGAACAAGCTGATCACCACGTCCGCCCATTGGCCGTGGAACTGGCGCGGGAAGTTGTACAAACGTGCCAGGCTCAAGTCGTACTGCGCGGCGAGCGTGAGCAGCTTGCCGTTGCCGCCGCTATTCGGGCCGAGGTAGTTCGTCATCAGGCCGGGGCCGCCGGCGGTGTTCAACACCTGCACGGAGTTGCCGACCGAACGCGCGTCCTTGGCTTTGGTGTAGCTGACGCCGCCGTATAGATAGCCGTAGCGACCGGTGGAGAGGCGCAGATCCGCGCCTAGGATGTTGATGGAACCGTCCGGCTGCTTGAGCGTGGCACCGCGGTCGTCTTGGCTCCATGCCGAAACGTAGTGCGCGCCAACCGTGGCGATGCCGCGGTAGCCCAGCCCCAAGTGCTCGTGATGCACGAAGCTGGTGCCGACCGCCGGATCCGCGAAGTTGTTCCAACCTTCGGGAACGAGGCCGTTGGGCGCTTTGTCCAGCTGGCCTTGGAAGCCTTGTTCGACGTCCAAGATCACGTCGCCGAGCGCGAATTTGCCGACGATGTTTTCACCAACGCCGTTCGTGCGCGCGATGATCGGCGTGCCGTAGCGCCCTTCATCGTACTCACCCATCACGCCGTAGCGGTTGCTGAATGCGCCGACGTTCACGTCGAAATGGCTGTTTTTGGCTAGATCCGGCAACGTGAACGTCAAGAAGGCGTCGTAGATGCCTTGCTGGGACGGCGGGTCGAAGAAGCTGGTCGCGTTGCTGGCGGCGCGCGCCAGGATGAACACGTTACCCGTGACGACCGAGTTGCCGTACGAGAAGTTCAACTGCACGTACGGGTTCGGCACTACGCCGGTGTACGAGAAGGAGTCACGGTCGTCCGGAACGACGGGCGGCGCGTGCAGCACTTCTTTATGCTGCTGGCTGGTGACCGAGCCCGAGCGCTTGTTGAGGCCGGCGCGGATCGGCATCGTGAAGAAGCCGTGGAAGTCGAAGCGCCAGTCCGTGGCGTCCGTCGATTGCTGACCGTACGTCGGGGTCATGCCGCCGGGCAGCGTACCGACTTGCGGCGTGCCTGGAGCGAGGCCGAGCTGGATGGGCGGCGGAGCGTCCGAGTCGTCTGCAAACGCGGGGATAGAAGCGCAGGTGGCCAGCAGCAACGTCGACAATTGCAAGCCGCGTTTCATGAAAACCCTACTTTCCGTAGTCGCAAAAATG
>FSWQ01001019.1_pt1 | contig 10655 bp, 12 predicted proteins | sample 1637691 | NCBI WGS metagenome assembly FSWQ01 (sample SAMEA3914814, study PRJEB12502) | metagenome | biome: forest; material: soil | place: USA | collected 2011-09-16 | depth 0.1 m | reverse complement strand
CTCCCGTACCTTGGCCGACCCCGTTATTCGTCGAGTAGTCGGGAAATCCTGAGTCCCCACTTTGAGTCGTCTTTGGAGTGATCCCTAAGTATCCGATTCCGCCGTTGCCCCCTTGTGAAGTGCACGTCGGAGTTAGCGATTTCCCCCCATCCTGAAAGTTCGGAGGCGACGTGCAGCTCGCCGGCGCGCCGTTCTGGGCGGCACCTGAAGGCACGCCGTCGAGACCGTTCACCCCGTTCACCCCCGCCGCGCCGCCTCCACCCTTCCCGGCGTGCACCTCGACGCGAGTCAGCACAACGCCCTTACTCCCCTTCACGATCATGCCAAAGCTGCTCGCTCCGGTCCCGTCTTCCGGCGCGTTCGCAGCGTCGATCCGAAGGTCCTGCACGGTCACTGCGTTCAAGGCACCGCTAATGATCGCTCCGACAGCACTTGCAGGCTTCAACCGCGCCTTGACCGTCGCGTCATACGCCCAAGCTCCGCCGGCGCACGTAAACCCACCGTAAATCGAGACGCGATCCGGGATCACCAGCGTATCGGGCTCGGCGTACGACGTTGTTCCGCCGTTCGCGGTCGAGCACACGTAGACGCGATTGATCTTACCGGGGCCTGTCAGAGTCAGTGCTTTGGTCACCGTTGCGAGCGGCTTGGCTTCGCTGCCGTCACCGGTGGTGTCGTCGCCCGACAGCGACACGAACAAGCCGTAATCGTTGCCGATTACGCATTGGGCGGTGTCTGGCGCGGACGTGCCGACGCAGGCGGCGCCACCGCTACCCGCGTTGCCGCTGTTGCCTGACCCGCCGCCAACCCCGGACGCGCCGCCTTCATCGCCGGCACTGCCGCCTTCGTTCCCAAACCCTGCATCGCCACTGTTGCCCGAGCTGCCGCTCTTGCCCGAGCTGCCGTTCTTGCCGGAGCTGCCGGAGCTCCCAGAGACGCCGGAAGCACCGCCATCGTACGTGCTGCAGTTCTTGTTTGCGGTGCAGTCGCTGGATTTGCTGGAGCAACCCCACGCGATGCCGCCGATTGCTAGGACGCCTAGGGTTCCCCGCGTGAAGCTTGTGAGTCTCATCGTTCCCTCGCTAAGTTAAAACTGCCCAGTCAGCCCTAGGCTCCCTGCGCCCGGCACCATTGCAAACGTTGGTGCTAGGCGACCCGCAGTGACGTCGCTCGAATGCGGCCACAGCAGGTACACGGCAGTGCCGATGGCGGCGGCACCCGCAACCACGAAGCCCGTCACTTCGAGCGTGCGGTCACGGTCGATCGCCTTGTTGTCGTCATGCAACTGGCCGCACTCAGTCTTGAACGGCGTGCCGCCGCCGCAAGCGTTCGGCGTATGCAACGTTGAGCCCAGAGAATCAGCGTCATTTTGGCTGGAATTGCCGGCCAACAGGAACACCACGCCGACGGCGGCGCCGGCCACGACCAAGCCACCACCCACGATCACGGGCGCGATCGAACGCGAAGACGAGTCCGCCAACTTCGGCGGAGCGCTGTCATTCAACGGAGCGGGCGGCGGTTGCGCCGGGGCCGCGCTGGGCGACGGCGCCCCCACTTCCAACAATTTGATCCAGAGCACCTGCGAGGCGCCCTTGGACACGTGCAGCGTTTGCTGGTTCGACTCATAACCCTCACGGGTTACTAACGCGCGGTGCTCGCCCGCGTCCACGTACAAGTCACCATTTGCCGGCAGCGTGATGACGGCGTCATCAATGCTGAGCTGCGACTCTGCAGGTTCGAGCGTGACGTGCAGCGTGCCGATTTCCTTCTTCTCGATCTCCAAACCCTCGGCGAGCGCTTTTTTCTGCTCGTCCGTGGAGCTGGGCAAGAGGTGCGCGAGAGCGAAGGCGAAGTGCTCCGCGGCATCCCGATGCTTACCGAGCTCAGCTTCCGTTTGCGCGAGATTCGCCGCGATGTCCGGGCTTTGCTTGAGGTGCCATGCCTCGTTGTAAATGCGCAGTGCGTCCGTGTACTTGCCGTCGTTGAAAGCGACCTTGCCCTTCTTGAACAGCAAGTTGGCGCGGTCACTGTCCGCATTCGCGTCAGCGCGTGCGTTACCGGCGAAGCACGCCGCTGCCAGCAAGAAAGCGCAGGTCAGCCCGCGCCCGAGTACCCGGGATCCCATCTCGATTCGTCTCGAAGCCATCATCCGTCAATAGATCGCGCGTTTGGGTTTGTTGGCGCTAGGCGCTGCGAGCGGAGCACTGAGCTGCGAAGTGGGTTTTCCGACGTGTGCGGCAGGCGCGACGTGCGTGACGTGCACGACGGCCGGCGCGGGCTCGGCGTTGACGACGGGCGTGATTTCAGCTGCGGGGGCCGCAACGACGCTCGCAGCGGGAGCTACGGCAACCGGCAATGAGCTAGCAACCACGGGCGTGAGCCCCGCACCGCTAACCGTTTGTACGATGCCACTCTCGCGCGCAGCAGCTGCAGCCGAACGGCGGCTCGCCGCGCGCGCCGCTACCAACAGCAAGAGCGCGCACAACAACGAGATCAGCACCACGGGGGTGCGCCAGCGCCGAACGGGCCCGGACGGCGGCTGACTGCTGCTCAGCGCCGTTTCCGGCGGCCAGAACGAATCCGACGGGGGCACGAACGACGGCATACGGTCCAAGCGCAGCTCCGTCTGCAGCTTGCGCGGATCGATGTCGTCCGAAAGCTTGATGGTCTGTACTTCGAGCGTCTTGTGGTCGGAAATCGCAACCAGCGGTGACGGCTCGTAATACACCGGAGCGTTGGGGCTCAAGGCAGCCGCTTCTTCCGCGGCTTCGAGCGAACGCAAGGTGGACGGCCCAGGCGGATCGAGCGGGCCGAGGCCCGGATCCGTGATGATTCTTTCGCGCTTATCGGTCACGGCGCACGCCCTCTCAGCAGAGTGAGGAGCGTATATGACCTGCGCCTACATCGCGAGGCATTCGTGGACCGCGGCACGACGTCAAGTCGGGCCGCGACCGTGCACAGTTGCGCAAAATCGCCTGGGGCCGCGGCCGACGACCCTCAAAACTCCAGAGCCCTTTCCGCCGAGAGCGCAAAGGGCGAAACGCGGACGCCTACGCGCCCGCTGTTCAGGCGCGAGAGCGAGACTTGGTTGCGGTGGCTTTCGGCCGGGCCGCTTTGGCCCGCGAGGCGCGCGGCTTGGGCTCTTCCACTTCTTCTTGTTCTTGCGGTTCCGCGACGCGGCCCAGCGCGGCGGGCGGCGGTTGGGAAAGACTGGTTGGCTTGCGCTCCGAACGCGGCACTTCCACGGCACTGCTGCGTGGCGGCTCGCCACCGTATTGAGCGTGCAGATCAGCCAGCAGCTCGACGAGCAGCAGGTATTGGTCGGTCGGGTTCAGCCCGGCGAGCGCAGCTTGGGCGCTTTGCTTGGCTTTGGCGCGGACCACGGCAGCCGGAAGCTCCGGCGGAATGAAAGCGCCTTCGGGCGGAGCCGGAGGCCACTCACCACGAGGTTCCGAACGCGGGGCGCTAGCGTGCGGAGTGCTGGGCGCCGGCTTGGAGGCGGGGACCACTTCAAACACGCGACGGCGCGGCAGAGCAGCGGGGGTGGCTGCGGCTGCGGCTGCGGCGGGGGCGCCGGGCTTCGCGGCTTTGACTTCGCCAGTCGGCGAGCTTCCGGGAGCACGCGGGTCACGCGGCTTCTTGTCGTTGAAGATCGCGGCGCGCACGTCACGCGGCAAGCGCTGGCGCGCCAGGAAGAAGAAGACGCCGCCAGGGCTACGACGACCGCTGCCGTCACCGCGCATCAGGCCGCCGGCCTTCTCTATCTTCTCTGTCTCGGCCAGCAGAGTCACGCACGCCTGCTCGCCAAGGTTGTCCATGACGGCTTTGATTTGCGCGACCGGGCCCTCGTCAGCCTCCCCGAGCGCCCTCGCAATTGTGTGGATCGTCTGTTCGCTAGACATGGTTACTTGTGCGCGCTCTTGCACAACTCCCCCACGGAGTGCGAGCGACTGGAGATTCTTGGCACCGAGAGGGTTGGACTGCAATAGGCGTCTGGCGAGGGCCGGTGTGGCCGGGTTCGCTTTGACACGGTCCTACCAGGATACGGCTTCTTCGCCCGCAACGCTAAGGTCAAATTTAGTCACAGGCCGATCCGCCAGAAAGGCAGCGGGGCGCCGCGGAAAGCGGGCGCATCTTTCTCGTTCCGAGCACTTCCGGGCACGCGGCGAAACGCTACGGGCGACTCGCCGCACTGGAGAAAACGTCCACGCCGGTGGCTATTTTGGCGCGAGCGGGGCTTGTGAATTGGCGATTCTTGCCAAATGTTTCTTGGTCGCTCGTGCGCGCGTTGCGTTCGCGCCGACCCGTCACCGTTTCGGTCACTTGAAGCCGTGCAGGTGGACCACGTACCACTCGCCACGCCAGGAGATCAGCGAGGTCAGCTCGAAGTCGTGCGTCCGGCCCGTGGGCAGCGTGAAGTGCAAATGTGAACGGAGCACGCGGAAGTAGCCGAGCTTGTTGCCTTCCGATCCGGGCGCCATCCACTTGGCGTCCCTTTCGGAGACAGTGACGCCGTTGAACTTGGCTTCAGCCGCGGCGGATCCCAACGCGTGGTGGTACTCGAGGACGTCGCGCTTGAAGTTCGCGAGCAGCCGAAACCGATAGTCGCGATCCGGCTTTGCTACGTCCTTCACCTGTTGATAAGCGACAAGCGGAAAGAAGGCGACAGATGCTGGCTCCGCGTTGCCGCTGATGATGGCCTGGGCCACGGCGGCAATGCGCTCCTGGAACGCGGCCGAGCTGAGCGCCGGGCGCTGGTCGGTTTGGGGAAGTGGCTTACCCTGTGCGTCGAGCAGCGCGGACCCTTGCTCGGCATTGACCGCGACCGCAGACGCCGGCGCGGCGCCGCCAGCGCCCGCATCCGTGGCGCCGCCGATCGCCGGTTTCAGCGCCTCTTCCGTTGCAGGCCCAGCGTCAACGCTCGCGCGGGCGCCGCTGTCCGCGATCGCCGGCGCCGTTCCGGAACCAGTTGCGGAGGCCGCGGGTGCCGCGACGCTATGGGCGTCGTTCGACCAATTGAGCTGAGCGCCGCTCGGCTCGTGATGGCAGGCACCGATCGAAATCGGCAACGCCGCCAAAACCAGCGCGCACTTGCAGCTCGAAATTCGCAATGACAGCACTCCGCTGCTGTACACCTCGGCCGGCGCTCCGGCGAAGAAAAGTGCCGCTTCGTGCCGAGTGGCCGGCTGTCTAGCTCGGTACCCGAGGCCCACTCGGGTTGACTGAAGTCGGGGACGGGTTTATCCGGCGGGCAAGTCCATGACCATGAACTGGCGTTACGCGGCGTTGTCTGTCCTCGGTGCGGGCCTCTTATTGAGTCGGCCCGGCCACGCTGATTCGGCGCCGCTGCCAGATAGCCTGGTCAAATCCAGCCAAGCTTCGAGTGGCAGCACGGACGTTGCCACCTCAGGCTTCGAAAAGGGTGAGAAGCCCGCTGCAGAGTCCAAAGACGCAACCGAGCTACAGCTGGCGGCCGGTGGCCTGTCGTCTGCAGGCAACAGTCGCTCCCTCGCCGCCACGACCTCCGGCAAGTTCCGGCTGCGTCGCGGTTCCGATCAGGTCAGCGCTGGCGTCGCCGCGAACTACGCCCGCTCCGCCGCGACGAAGGACGATGGCATCAAGACCACCGTCGAGAACTTTCAAGGCAAGGTCCGTTACGACCGCTTTTTGGCGGGTTCGTTCGCTGTCTTCGGCGGCGCATCGCTGCGTCACGATCGCTTTCAGGGCCTCGATCTGCGCCTGAATTTGGACCCTGGCATCGAGTACTACTTCGTCGATCAAGCCGATCAGCAGCTGTGGTCCGAGCTTGGTTACGACTACCAGTACGACATCCGCAGTGACGACGTGATCGCGACCTCTGCAGCCAGCGGCACCGTCCTCGACAAGCATCAGTCTCGCCACAGCGCGCGCGTCTTCGCCGGCTATACGAACAACCTGAGCAAGGCAGTGACGTTCGCGACGGGGCTGGAGTACCTTCAGGGCCTGCCGAAAACCGAGAACTATCGGCTGAATTGGGACGGCTCGGTGAACTCGACCGTCGGTTCGGGCTTTTCGATCGCGACGACGGTGTCGGTGCGCTACGATCACAACCCGCTGCCGGGCGTGGAAAAGACCGACGTCATCACCGCGCTCAGCCTCGTTTACAAACTGCTCTAGCCGGCGCGCGCAGCGCAGGAATCCAGAAACCAGCCATGCACAAGGCCTCTCGGAATCGCAGCTGGTTCGTACCGGCAGTCATTGGGTTGGCTTTGGTCAGTGCGGGCGCGTGTCGCAAAAAGGCGCCCAAGCCGACTGACACGACCTCCCCGGATCAACCGCACGAGCCGGACGTCGTCCCGGGCGCGACCCCAATTGCGACCATGGAGCGCACGGGCTGCTACGGGGAGTGTCCCGTGTACCGCCTTACGGTGAGCAGCGACGGCAGCGTCGTGTATGTCGGCACGCGCTGGGTCAAGGCGCTGGGCAAGAAGCAGTACAAGATCACGGATGCGCAGCTAGCTGAGCTGCAAACTGCCTTCGACCGCGCGAACTTCATGCAGCTGCATGATTACGACCGCGTCGAGAATACCGACGACGACTGGGCGCTGGTTTCCTTCTACAGGGGCACCGTAGCCAAACACGTGCGCCACTATCACGGCGACAACTCCGCTCCCCTCGCGCTCAGCGTTCTAGAGGACGAGTTCGACCGCATCGTGGGCAGTGGCCGCTTCGTCGGCATGCCCAGTGCAAACAACACGCTCTCGCCTTCAATGTCCGGGGCAGCCAACCCCGCAGCAGAAGCTCCTAACCCCACTCCGGGTAAGCCCGCGCACTCCGCCGAAAACGCTGGACCGCCCGACGACACCGTTGCGGATCCAGACAACCATCCCTAAATCAGAGTCTGGCGAGCGCACCAATTGCGGCGACTATTGGCTGCCATAAGTTGCCCGTCCGCTCACACTGGCCTCAAGGTCGTTCAGGTTCGAACGGCGCTCTTGCAGTTTTGCAACGCAAGACGCCCAGAACATAGGTAAGTAGCCGAAAGTGCAGTGGCCCGAGATATGCTTAAGGGTCCGCGTCTCCGAAAAAAACCCCATGCGCGGCGTCATCACTACCCGTCACTTGGTCACCCACGCGCCGCTCATCATGCGGCTGTTCGGGGTTCGGGCTTACTTCAAGTGCGTCGCCTGCGTGCTCCGCAAAGGCGGTAGGGCCACGTTCCTGGACGCAGTCAGTCATTGATATTATCGCGGCCTGGCCGCGATGAATCCAATCCTGAAGAAGCTGCAGTTCAAGGGGCAGTCACCGGTGCTCGTGCTCGCGGCGCCCCTTGAGTTCAAGGACACGAAGGCCGCGTTCGAGGTTCCGGTGCACAGCGCCGCCAAAGGCAAGTACGGGTTCGTGCTCGGCTTCGCGAAGTCCCAAGCCGAGGCCACCACATACGCCAAGGCCGCCAAGAAGGCGTTGCTCGACGAGCGGTCCCTGCTTTGGCTCGCCTATCCCAAAGGCTCCTCGAAGAAGTATCAGGCAGACCTGAATCGCGACAGCCTGCACGCGCTGATGGCGAAGCTCGGCCTCGACGGCGTGTCACTCGTGGCCTTGGACGAGGACTGGTCGGCGATGCGCTTCAAACCAGTCGAAGGCTGAGCTCGATGAGCAGTAAGGGACGCCCGTACCGAAGCTTCACCCTGGAGGGCTTCGAGATTTTGGTTGGCAAGCAGGCAACCGATAACGACCATCTGACGTTCAACGTCGCAGAGCCGCATGATTTGTGGCTGCACGTGGCGGGCGGCACACCGGGAAGCCATGTGGTGATTCGGAATCCGGAACGCGGTGCGGTGCCCGAAGCCGTAACGCGCTGCGCGGCGGAGCTCGCCGCGTGGTATTCGAAAGCGCGCAACGCCGCCAAGGTGGAAGTGCACGTGTGCCGCGCAGGTGACGTGAAAAAAGCGCGCGGTGCCCCCGCCGGCCAAGTGCAGATCGCCCGCTTCAAGTCGGTGCGCGTCGCGCCCGCGCCGTTCGCGGGCAGCACGACCGAAGACTCCGACTGACGCGCCGCTCAGAGACTCTCAGGGCGGTAGCTTGGATTTCGCGACGCGCGTGGTGCCCTTGAGCACCGCGAGGTCGTGCTCGAACTTGGCCTTCACGGTCTTGAACGTGTCGAGCGTGGCTGTATCCCAAGCCGTTACGTCGGCCGCGATGGCCTTCTGCTGCGCGGCGACTGGTTTCAGCGCGGCTTGGAAGGCGGCCTTGGCCTTCGCGGTCGCCTTGGCTGATTTGGGACCGAGCTCGTTCAGCGCCTTGTTCGCGTCCGCGAGCTCCAGCTTGCTCTCTTCTTTGAAGGCACTGCGTGCGGCGGCCAACGCGGCCTCGGCGCTCTTGCCCTGCTCGTCAGCGCTGCTCTGAGCTTTGCTGGTGCATTCGTCCAGCTTCGTCTTGGCGTCGGTCGCGTCTTTGGTGAGCTGGTCGAGCTTGGCCTGAAGGTCGTCGAGCTTTTGCTGCGCGGCTTGCTTGGCCTTGGAGGCTTGGTCATCCGCCGCTTGCTGCACAGCCGCGACTTTCTTTTTTATTTCCTCCTCATTTCCACAAGCAACGAACAGCAACGGCACGAGGAGAAAGGCGGCGCGCATGCGAATGACGCTAGGAGATGTAACGCGGATCTTCAACTCGACGCGCAGCACCAGCACGCGGGCCGAGCGCGGCGTCCCGGAACGCTGCGCGAAATACCCGCACGACTACAGCTTTCCACCGGACCGCGCCGCGCGGGTCAGGGCAATTCGAGTGCTGTCGCGCCAGAAATGTCACGTTGCGAGGCGTCTTCCGCGAAAGCAACCACCCCCACGCGACGACCGGCGAAATCCGGCCCGCTGGGCAGCGTCCAGTGGCCGGCCTTGCCGTCACTGAGTGCTCGACTGGTGAAGACACGCACCACGTTCACGTGGGCTAGTCGCTCGCCCGCGTTTTCACCGTGCTCTACCTGACTTTCGGCGCGCGGCTCGAGCAACGCCAGATTCAGCACACGGCCTTGCGTGGCGCCGCTGACGCGATAGTCGACCTCGATGCCCTGCGGGCTGCGGCGTGCGTCGAGCTCAATCTGCGTGCGCTGCCCGTGCTCGAGCGCGGAGCCGATCAGACTGTCGATGCGTGACGAATCCGAGCCGACACACTCAGCCGCACCGTTGACCACGACTTGCGGCGTATAAGTCCCGCTGTTCGAGATCCCGGAGTACCCGTGTTGGCGCTCCGAATAACTCGAGCTGCTGAAGCGATCGCGCCAGCCCAAGTAGTTCCAATAGTCGACGTGAAAGGACAGCGTGTACACCGGCAGCGCGGACGCTTTGGCGCGCGCGGTCAAACTGGCCAACACTTTGTCCGCGGGCGGGCAGCTCGAGCAGCCCTCGGAGGTGAACAGCTCGACCACGGCCACGCCCTTGCCGGCGTGCGTGCTGCTCGTCACGGACGGCGAGCCCGACGCAACCGGCGGCGCAGCTGCTGGCGGATCCGGACGCGCGGTCCACTGCGGCGGGGGCTCCGGCGCTACCTGAGCGATGTGTTCGGCAGGTAGCTCGCGCGAGCACCCGCAACAAACAGTGAGCGCAGTCGCAGCGGCCGCACCCAACGCGACCGCGCGCACGAAGCTAGGTTTGCTCAGCACGACGCAACCACCATTCTGCCGTCGAAACGGCGACGAACCAGGCCAGCCCAATGCTCAAATGCCCGGCCAGTAAATGCGCACGATTCGTGAGCGGGCAATGCAACATCAAGATCAAGTTTGCCACGATGCCCACCATGCCCGCAGCGAGCGCCCAGACCCGAAACGGCACGCGCACGCCGCGATCGAAGGCCCAAAGCAACGCGAAAGACGGCGCTGCGAAGGCGCTCCCGTAGGCAAAGCAGCTCAGCGAACGCCATCCAAAGCTGCCCGTGAGCTCGTCAGCGCTGGCTTGCGCTTCGGGCGCGAACCACAGCACACACGGTAAACACCAGGCAATCACTGCTAGCGCCGAACGCAAACGCGCGGCGCGGCGCTCGATAGGCAACGGGCGAAGCGCACTGTGCGCCACCACACCCAAGAACCCGAGCAGCGCGAAACCCGCAAGCACGCGCGGCGTACTCAACTCACGCCATTGCACCCGCTTGCGCAGCAGCTCCCGCGCCAAGAACAGCGCGGGCAACCCCAAGCTCAACAGCCAACGCACGCGCGTGGAGCGGCTGCGCAAGTAGGCGCGCAGCCCGTGCTCGTTCTCGATCAAAGCTTCAGTGGCGGACAGTTGCGCTGACGACACGCGCGCAAACTCAGGCGTCGCGCTCGCCAGATGTCTACCAAGCGTGGCTTCGTGCTCGAACAGCTCACGGCAATGCGGACACACGCGCAGGTGCTCGTCCACGGATGCACCGGAGGGAACCCCTCCGGCGCTGAATCCTTGGCGAATCTCGAGGCAGTCCACGGCTCTTGTGCGTGGTATGCCGGTTCTGGGCGAGGGGTTACGGCGGCGCTGGGGCTTTTTTGGGGCCGGTTACAGCGCTGTCGGAGTGTCGGCCCAGAACCGGGCCCTGCCTGTAATCCCGAGAAAACTCGCGGGATTACTTCTTCTTGGCGGGAGCTTTTTTGGCGGGCGCAGCGGGCGGGGCCGCAGCTGCGGGCGCAGCTTTCTTCGCGGGAGCTTTCTTCTTCG